>Ga0307444_1000607_pt1 | contig 16672 bp, 16 predicted proteins | sample SalMarSW160340MG_FD_202145 | JGI IMG/M metagenome (GOLD analysis project Ga0307444, IMG submission 202145) | Salt marsh sediment microbial communities from the Plum Island Ecosystem LTER, Massachusetts, United States - SW1603-40 | ecosystem: Environmental > Aquatic > Marine > Intertidal zone >...
TTGAGCACGATATCGGCGCCGGTATGGGCCGCGGCGGCGAGCGCCGTCTCCGGGCCGAACTGCCACGGCCCCCGCCAGCGCGGCTCGAACGCGGCGGGCTCGCCGCCCGTCACGCACACAAGCTCCGGCTCCAGCTCGACCGCCAGCGCGTCGAGGGCCCCGGTCCGTCGGTGCCCGGTGAGCGCCACGATGCGGAAGCGGTCGGGGTGACGCCGGATCACGGACAGGGCCGTGGCGCCGATCGAGCCCGTCGCCCCGAGGAGGGAGATCCCGCGCGGCGCGCTCACTTGAAGATCGCCATAAACAGGAACGCGGTGGGGATGGCCCACACGAGCGAGTCGAGCCGGTCGAGCACGCCGCCGTGGCCGGGAAGGAGGTTCGAGGCGTCCTTCACCCCGCACTCCCGCTTGAGCGCCGATTCCACCAGGTCCCCCACGATCGAGAACCCCCCGATCGTGAGCCCGAACGCGATCGAGGGGAGGAGATCGAACTCCCACCCGCCCGGCAGGATCCAACGCGAGTAGACGGGAGCCACGGCGGTCGCGGCCACCAGCGCGGCCACCGCGCCCTCCCTCGTCTTGTTGGGGCTGATGAGTGGGGCCAGCGGGCGTCTCCCCAGCGCCCGTCCCACGAAGTAGGCGGCCGTGTCGGCGGTCCACGTGACGAGGATCGGGAAGAAGAAGAACAGCGTCTTGGACAGCCGGTCCTCAGTGTCGGCCACCAGGGGCGGGACCATGAGCCAGCCCTCCCGGAGCGGCACCCCGAAGCTCAGCAGCCCGCCCAGATACAGGACCCCGAACGCCGACACGGCCGTCGCGAGCACGGGTCGCTCCTCCAGCGGCACCGTGGCGATGGCGAATGCCGCCAGCGCCATGAGGAGCGCTCCGCCGTACAGACCCCCGGCCCAGAACCCACCGTACAGGACCACCGTGGGGTACAGGAAGCTCGCCAGCGCCCCAAGCCGGTCGAACACGCGGGTGCCGGCCGCATGCATCATGTTCGCGTACTCCCAGTAGCCCACTGCGGCCACGGCCCCGAGCCCGAGGGCGAACAGGGCCCCTCCCACGTACGCGAACAGGGCGCACACGGGGACGCCCACGCCGGCGACCGCCAGCCGGTTCCGCAGATCCGGTTTCACCGCGGGGATGCCGGCCGGCGACCGCCCGCGCGACGGCTGGGAGGATGAGGCGTGCGGCTCACGGCGGGCTCCGCACGAGTCCGTAGCGCCGGTCGCGACCCTGGAAGTCGAGGATGGCCCCGAACAGGTCGTGGCGGGTAAAATCGGGCCACAGGACGGGCGTCACGTACAGCTCCGCGTAGGCGAGTTGCCAGAGGAGGAAATTCGATAACCGCACCTCGCCGCTCGTCCGTACGAGCAGGTCCGGGTCCGGCCAGTCCCGCGTAAGGAGGTGGGCCGAGACCGCGTCCTGATCGATGTCCGCCGGTGTCAGCTCCCCATCCACGCAGCGTCGCGCGAGCGTGCGGCACGCCGCGACCAGCTCGGCGCGGGCCCCGTAGCTGATCGCGATGTGGACGTCCACCGACGCCCCTCCCGCGGTGGCGCGCTCGAGGTCCGCGATCGCGGCGCGGGCCGAGCCCGTCAGCCGCGACAGGTCGCCGAACACGGTCACGCGGATCCCCGCCTCGGCGAGCTCCTGCCGCTCGGCCTCGACGTATTCTTCGAGGAGCGCCATGAGCGCGTCCACCTCCTCGCGCGGCCGATCCCAGTTCTCGCTCGAGAAAGCGTACAGGGTGAGGTGCGCGAGCCCGGCCTCCGCGGCGCCCTCGATGACCTCGCGGACCGCGGCCATCCCGGCACGGTGACCCTCCCAGCGAGGGAGCCCCCGCTCGGCGGCCCAGCGGCCGTTGCCATCCATGATCACCGCGACGTGGATGGGGATGGGACCGCCACGGATGGCCTCGAGGGCCGCCTTCGGGTCGCTCATCCGGTCAAGCTGCTCCGCGCCGCCGGGGGTGTCAAAGCGCGTCCGCGCCGTCGGGCACCGCTTCGGCGTACAGGCGGCGGAGCCGCGGCGCGCCGCCCAGGAACGAGTAGGCCTCGAACCCCTCGCGCTGCATGCGCTCGGCCACGTAAGCGGTGCGGATCCCCTCCGCACAGTACAGGACGTACGTGCGCGTTCGGTCCAGATCGCCGAACGAAGACTCGAGCGCCTCGAGATCGCGCCGCGCCGCCCCCGGCCAGTGCCAGGCGCTGTAGGCCTCCGGCGGACGCGTGTCGATCACGGCGGCGTCGCCCGGGATCTCGCTGACGTACAGCCCGGCCCCGACCAGCTCACCCGGATCGAGATCGCGCAGATCCAGCACGCGGCGCCCGGCGACCGCCCGCTCCACCTCGACGCTCCCCACCGCCTCCTCCTGGACGCGGGCGTCCTCGGGGCTGGCCGCGGTCACCGGCTTTCCCGGAGCGACGGAGCAGTACTCGCGCACCCGGGCGGAGAGCTCGTAGGTCCCGATCTCACGGGCGCGGGAGAGGATCTCTTCCTTGTGGAACCCGAGCAGCGGGCGCAGCACCGGCAGGTCGGAGGCCCCGTCGATCGCGCGCAGGTTGGTGAGCGTCTGCGACGACACCTGGCCGATGGACTCCCCGGTCACCAGGGCTTCGGCCCCGGTCTCCGCTCCCACGCGGCTCGCCGCCCGATACATGAGCCGCTTGAGCACGACCTGGAGGTAGGCCGGCCTGGCGGCGGCCCGCATCGCCTCGACGACGGGTCCGAAGTCGAGCACGTGGAGCCGCGGGCGCGTGCCGTAGCTCCACGAGTCGGCCAGCACCTTGCCCACCTCGACCACCATGCGCTCGTATGCCCTGCCGCCCAGGTTGCAGAACAGGTAGTCGAGGGCCACGCCCCGTCGGAGCACCATCCAGGCCGCCACCGCGGAGTCGAAGCCGCCCGACAGGAGCGCGAGCGCGCGGCCCTGCACGCCGAGCGGGAGCCCCGAGGGGCCCGCGAATCGATCGTCGTAGAAGTAGGCGCGCGCATCGCGCACTTCGACGTAGACCGTGATATCGGGGCTCCCGAGATCCACCGTGGCCCCGTCGTTGAGCGCCGCTCCCAGGTCGCGGTGGATGTCGGCCGAGGAGAACTCGTGCGTGCCCGCGCGACGCGCGCGCACGGCATACCGGTGCCCCCGTACCCGCTCGCCGAACAGACGGCGGCCCGTCTCGACGATCGCCCCCAGCTCGGCCGCGCAGCTCCCCGCGAGCACCGAGCCGCTGCTCACCCCGAAGGTGCGCCCCAGGGGCCCGAGGAACGAGGTGTCCCGGGCTTCGAGGAACAGGCGGCTCCACCCCGCCTCGACACGCGCCTCGATGCCCTCCGATTCGAGGGCGTCGCGCAGGTTCGAGAGCAGGCGCTTCTGGAACCGGCCGCGCGTGCGACGCGACTTGGTCGACAGCTCCCCCGACAGTCGGATCAGGGCCCGCACCGGTGCGGCGCGCTCGGTCGAGGCGGTAGAAGGCGGCCCCTCCCCTTCGTTGCTCGTGGCGCTCATGCGCACAACGTACCCCATCGCCCGCCGCTTGTCTCTCGGCGCGGGGCGACCACGGACCTATGCTCGCGCGCGCCGCGCGGCCCACGCCGCCGCACGACGAGAACCGGCCCCCGGTGCGGTGAGCCGAGGTCGAACGACTGCGTGATGAAGCACGAGATCTCCGGACCCAACCACATGCCGGGCCTCGTGTTGCGGTGGGATGGCAGGGGGGGGATTCGAACCCCCGACCCAGGGCTTATGAGTCCCTTGCTCTACCAGGCTGAGCTACCCTGCCGGGTCGGGACACCGGGGCGGCCCCGGGGTCTCCGAACCAAAAAAAGACCGGAGCGAAGGGCTCCGGTCGAATAGCGGGGGCGGGATTCGAACCCGCGACCTTCGGGTTATGAGCCCGACGAGCTACCAGACTGCTCCACCCCGCAACGCGGGGATAATGCTACTCGATTCCGGGGGGGTGGGTCAACCCCTTTTCCGCCCCCGTCCGGTCGCTTCCGCCGTGTCTGCCGGCTCCTCGTCGGGGACGAACTTGACGAGAATCTCGCCCGGCCGGATGAATCCGTGCTTCTCGCGTGCCACCCGTTCGATGGCCCGCGGGCTCGACTCGAGGCTATCGGCCCACGCCTCGACGGAGTCGAGCACGGCGCGGAGCGAATCGAGCCGCACGGCCCGTTCGGCGCGCGCCACCTCGAGGTCGTGCACATCGAACAGGTCGTACTCTCCGCCGAGGAGCAGGTAGTAGAGGGCGAGGAGGACGCCCACCGACGACATCAGCCGACTCGCCCGACGGCTCGACGCTTCAGACATAGGCGCTCGCCCCCGGGTATTCCGCCGTCTCGCCCAGCGCCGCCTCGATGCGGAGGAGTTGGTTGTACTTCGCCACCCGCTCGGAGCGACACGCCGAGCCGGTCTTGATCTGCCCGGCATTGGTCGCCACCGCGAGATCGGCGATGAACGTGTCCGAGGTCTCGCCGGAGCGGTGCGAGATTACCACCCCGAAGCCGGCGTCCGCCGCCACGTGGATCGCGTCGAGCGTCTCGCTCACCGTGCCGATCTGGTTGAGCTTGATGAGGATCGCGTTCGCCACGCCCGTCTCGATGCCGCGCGTGAGTCGCGCCACGTTCGTGACGAACACGTCGTCTCCCACGAGCTGCACCCGGTCTCCGAGCCGCCGCGTCATGTCGGCCCAGCCTTCCCAGTCGTCCTCCGCGAGGCCGTCCTCGAGCGACACGATCGGGTAGCCCTCGAGCCACGACTCGTACAGCTCGATGAGTCTCGTGGCGCCGTGCGAGCCGGCCTCGCCGCCGCCCTGGAGCCGGTATCTTCCCGACGCCGGGTCGAAGAACTCCGACGCGGCCGCGTCGAGCGCCAGCGCCACGTCCTCGCCGGGCTCGTAGCCCGCGTCGACGATCGCCTCCATGATCAGCTCGAGCGCGGCCCCATTGGACTCCAGATCCGGGGCCACGCCCCCCTCGTCACCCACCGCCGTGCTGTGCCCGTCCGCCGCCAGCCGCCGACGGAGCGCGTGGAACACCTCGACCCCGATGCGGAGCCCCTCGGAGAACCGGTCGGCACCCACGGGGACGATCATGAACTCCTGGATGTCCACGTTGTTGTTGGCGTGCGCGCCGCCGTTGAGGATGTTGAGCATGGGGACGGGCACAACCCGCGAATCGGCCGAACCCAGGTGACGGAAGAGCGGCACGCGTTCGCTCGAGGCGGCGGCCCGGGCGGCGGCCATGGAGACGGCGAGGATCGCGTTCGCGCCCAGGCGGCTCTTGTTCGGCGTGCCGTCGAGCTCGATTAGCGCTTCGTCGAGCCCGCGCTGATCGGCGGGATCGAGCCCCAGCACGCGCTCGCGGATGGGTCCGTCCACGTGCGCCACCGCCTTGCGCACGCCCTTGCCGCCGTACCGGTCGACGTCCCCGTCGCGGAGCTCCACGGCCTCGTGCTCGCCGGTCGAAGCGCCACTCGGCACCGCGGCGCTGCCCACGGTCCCGTCCTCTAGACGCACCTCCGCCTCGACCGTCGGGTTGCCACGCGAGTCGATGATCTCGCGGCCGGTCACGTCCTGGATGGCCGTCATGGCGCTGCCTCGGTCTCTATTGGTGCGTACATGGAACGCCGTGCGGCGGGATCCCCTCCCCACCCTCCGGTCGAGCGACCGACCCCCACGCCGCGAGAACATGCCCGTCCCGGTCGCCCCGAACAAGTCCCCCGGACCACCTCTCCGATCAGCTCGTCTGGCGCAGTCCGACGAGCATGGCCGACACGGTGTCGCGCGTGTCCCGGACCAGCTCGTCCCGGTCTTCCGGGGTCATGCCCTCGAGCGGAACGGGCTCCGCCAGACGGATGTGGATGACCCCCGGTCGGATCTGCCTGGCGCCGCGGGGCAGGATGCGCCCGCCGCCGTCGACGGCGGTGGGAATCAGATAGGCCTCGGTCTCGATGGCCAGCGCGAACGCCCCCCGGCGGAACCTCCCCAGGGTCCCGTCGCGCGATCGCGTGCCCTCCGGGAACATCACCAGCGTGAGACCCTCGCGTCGCATGCGCTCGCCTGCGGTCCGAATGGCCTCGACCGCCTGCTCGGCGTTGGTCCGGTCGATGAACACGTGGCCGGCAGCGCGGCAGGCGGCGGCGAACAGGGGGATGCGCGCCAGCTCAGCCTTCGCCACGAATCGGAGCGAGGCCGGAACCGCCGCCATGAGCGCCCAGATGTCGAACATGGACTGGTGGTTGGCGATCAGGATCTGGGCCCTGCCGGTCTCGGAGTGCTCGAGGCCCCGAACGTCGGTCCTCACGCCGGCCGCGCCGAGGACGGAGCGTGACCAGTTGCGGTGGATCCAGTCGTACAGCCCGTGCGGAGCGCGCACGAGCCCGCCCAGCACGCCGACGAGGGAGAAAAAGGTCGTGGACACACCCAGGACGACCGCATACCACGCCGTGCGGATCACGGGACCGGCGGCCCGAAGTGGTCGAACCCCGGTCCCGCGCGCAGGGCGGCGCCGCTCGCGTCACGGATGTCCAGCCCCGCTCCCTCGTGCACCCGACCGATCTCGGTCAGCCGAACGTCCAGCTCCCGCTCGAACCTCGGCCGCAGCGCCGTCAGGAGACCCCGGGGCGCCGTGACCAAGAGCTCGTAGTCCTCTCCCCCGGCGAGCACGAGACGACGCCCCGCCTCCGTGTCGGCGTGCGGGCGCGCCCCCGCGTGGATCGGGAGCCTCTCCCAGTCGAGCTCGATCCGCACCCCCGAGGCGAGCGCCAGGTGGCGCGCATCACGGGCCAGCCCGTCGGACAGATCGATCATCGCGTGAACGCCGGCTTCCGCGAGCCACAGGCCCTCGCGCACCCGTGGACGCGGGCGCTCGAATGCCGCCCGCGCCGCGGGGAGCGGCTCCAGCCCCGCGAGCAGGTCGCCGACGGCCGACGCGGCCCCGCCCAGCTCTCCCGTCATCCACACCTCGTCCCCCGGGCGGGCGCCGGCCCGCGTCACGGGACGGGCCGTCTGCCCCACCACGGTCACGTCGAGCATCACGGGGCCGGGCGAGGCCACAAGGTCGCCTCCGAGGAGGCGTCCCCCGGCGAGCGCGAGCGCCTGGCCGACCCCACGCCCCAGCGCCGCCGCCGTGCCCGCGTCGAGCTCGGGGGGAAGCGCGGCGGACACGAGGAGCCCGACGGGCTCGGCGCCCATGGCCGCCAAATCGCTCAGCGCCGCCGCGGCCGCCCGATGGCCGATCACCTCCCACGTCATCCACTCACGGCGGAAGTGGACGCCCTCGACGGAGGCGTCGGTGCTCAGGACCACCCGCGACCCGGGGGCCACGCCGATGACCGCGGCGTCGTCGCCCGGTCCCACGACCACGGTCCCCGCCGGTCGCACGGCGTCGGCCGCGTGCACGGCACTGGCCGCGGCCTCGAGGAAGGCCGCGATCCTCGCCGTCTCGGGTCCCGGCGCCAGCCGGGGGTCGCCGTTCCGCCCCTCCGTGTCAGCGCTCATCGTCCGGGCCGCCGCGCGCCGCCGGCAGGGCGGCGAGGACCCCGGGCCACGCGCCCGGCCTGACCCCGGCCAACGCGCTGCGCGCGGCCGGGATGCGCTCCGGGACGTCCGCGGCGGCGTGTCCGATCGGATCCGGCGCCATCCAGGCCGCCAGCCCCGAGACGCCGAGCGCGCACGTGCCGGCGTCCGCCGGGGCGAGCCCCGCCGCGGCGTACGCGCCGGCGAGGCCCGTGAGAACGTCCCCGGCCCCGCCCGTGGCGAATGCGGGACTGACGATCGCCGTGGCGCGCAGGGATCCATCGGGCGTGGCCACCCAGGTGGGCGCCCCCTTGAGCAGGACGGCGCACCCGAGGCGGCGAGCCGCCGCGCCCGCCACCCCGGGCGGATCGCGCAGCACTGCCTCGCGGCCGCCGTGCCACAGACGCCCCATCTCGCCGGGGTGCGGGGTGAGGAGCGCTGACGCCGGGAGCGCCGCCGTCAGCGCATCGACGTCCCCGCCCCACACGTTCAGACCGTCGGCATCCAGGATCACCGGTCGCTCCTCACAGGCCGCGAGCACCCGCTCGACGAGGGCGCGCCTGTCCGCTCCCAGGCCGGGCCCCATGGCGACCGCGGCGGACCACGACACCGCGGCCTCGACCGCCCCGGCGTCCTCCCAGTCGACGAACACCGCCGACGGCACCGCGGTCTGGACGATGTCACGATTCTGCGGCGCGCTCACCACCTTGACGATGCCGGCGCCGCCCCGGATGGCCGCCCGCGCCGCCAGCACGACGGCGCCCGCCATCCCCGGCTGGCCTCCGACCAGAGCCAGGTAGCCCGCGCCTCCCTTGTGCGTGTCATCGGCGCGCGGCCCGAGGAGCTCCGCCACCCAGGCGGCCGTGATGAGGCGAGCGGCCGGGGGCGGGTCGGGAGGAGGAAAGCCGATCTCGACCACCTCGAGGTCGCCGCACAACCCGCGGGCCGGAAAGCGGAGCAGGCCCCGCTTCGGCCACCCGAACGTCACGGTCAGCTCCGCCCGCACCGCGGCCCCCGGCACGGCCCCGCTGGTGAAGTCGACGCCGCTCGGCCCGTCCACGGCGATCACGCGCACGCCGCTCCGGTTCAGGCGCTCGATGATCGCCGCCTGCGGCTCGCGCGGCGCGGATTCGACGCCGGTTCCGAGGATGCCGTCGAGGGCCACGTCGGCGCGGGCCAGGGCCGGCTCGAGCGACGTGGCCTCGGCCAGGGACAGATCCCACCCGGCGAGCACGTCGGGTCGTGGCGGGCGGCTCCCGCATGCCACGAGCTCGACCTCGCGCCCCCAGGCGGCGAGCGAGCGGGCGGCGACGAGCGCGTCGGCCCCGTTGTGCCCGCTTCCCGCCAGACACAACACCCGGCCTTCGGGGCGGCGGGTCTGGACGCGCATCGCCAGGGCGCGACCGGCGTTTTCGATGAGCGCGCGCTCGGGGATGGCGTCCGAGGCGGTCGCCGCGTGGTCCAGCTCGGCCATCTCCGCCGCCGTGGGGAGCCACACCCGCGACGCGGCGATGCGCCACCAGTCTCGGGGCGGATCCGGGGTGCTCACGCGTGCGGATGCCAGGGTGCCCCCCGGGGTGGGTGGCACCCTATCCGGGGAAGGCTATTTGTAGGACTGCTGGACGTTGCGCCCGAAGCTGATCTCCCCATTGTCGATCCGGATGTTGAACCCGCAATCCGGCTTCGAGCACACCCACGCCTTGTAGCGGATGGGCGCCCCGTCACGCCCGTAATCGGAGAGCGGCAGCAGGACCCCTGTGTTGCAACTCAGGCACTTCGTGAACGGTTGTACCGTATCTTCCACGCGGTCACCCCTCCCCCTGCTTGAACGGTAGTCGGGCCTGCCAGCTCGCCCGCGAACGCTTCCCGTCAAAATACCGCCACCCGCCGCCGGGGGCCGCGTGGCGGACCCAAGGTCCTACCCGCTCCAGGGGAAGTCCCCTTCGAACGCCTCGTCGAAGCTGAACAGCCCCTCGAAGTCCTCTCGCGTGTCCTCCGGTTGCTTGATGAGGATGCCGCAATCCACCAGATCGAACACGATTTCGCCGATGTCGGCCGTGGCGTGGATCCCCCAGTGCTCGAGCACCGTGCGGGCCAGCGGGCCGAAGCGGCCGAGGGCGAGCGAGCGCACGGCGTCGGCCACCTCGCCCCCGGACACATGGCGGGGGACGTCCAGGGTGGCCAGACAGCGGTGGAGCGCGGTTAGCACGAACACGTATCCCGGCTCCGCGTACCGCGGGTTCCGCCGGTTGAGTCCCGCCAGCGCGCCCTCTGTGGTCACGTCGTGCATCCCCGATCCTCGACCTCCACCGACCCCCCCTCGGGGTCGCCAACCCGTAAACCGCCCAACGCGAAAAGGTAGACGCGGCAAAAAGTTGACGTCAAGTCGCGTGCCGCCCCCGTCGAGACCCCCTCACGCAGTCGCGAGACCGTCGGAGAGCCCCGGGTAGAGCGGGAAGGCGTCGCACAGCCCGCTCACCCCCCGCACCACCGCTTCGAGCTCGGCCTCTTCCCCCCCGGAGCGGAGCGCCCGGTCGATCAGCGCGGCGACCGTGGCCATCTCGGTCTCGCCCATGCCGCGCGTGGTGAGCGCCGATGTGCCCAGACGGATGCCCGAGGCGACGAACGGGGAGCGCGTCTCGAACGGCACGGTGTTCTTGTTCACCGTGATCTCGGCACGTCCCAGAAGTGCCTCGGCATCCTTGCCGCTCAGCTCGGTGTTGCGCAGGTCCACCAGCAGGAGATGGGTATCGGTGCCGCCGGCGACGAGGTCGTAGCCGGCCGCCGAGAGCCCCCTCCCCAGCGCGCGCGCGTTCTCCACGACCCGATCGATGTAGACGCGGAACTCCTCGCCCCGGGCCTCGTGGAACGCGACCGCCTTGGCGGCGATCACGTGCATCAGGGGCCCTCCCTGGAGCCCCGGGAACACCGCCTTGTCGACGGCGCGCGCGTGCTGCTCGCGGCACAGGATCAGCCCCCCGCGCGGACCCCGCAGGGTCTTGTGGGTCGTGGACGTGACGACGTCCGCGTGCGGCACCGGCGACGGGTGCGCCCCCGTGGCCACCAGCCCCGCGATGTGGGCCATGTCGACCAGCAGCCGCGCCCCGCTGGCCGACGCGATCTCGCCGAAACGCTCGAAATCGAGCGTGCGCGGATAGGCGCTCGCCCCCGCGATGATGAGCGCGGGCCGCTCGCGCTCGGCGACCCGGGCGACCTCGTCGTAGTCCACCCGGCGGTCCCGCTCGCTCACCCCGTATGTCACGACGCGGTACAGCCGACCCGAGAAGTTCACCGGAGCCCCGTGCGTGAGGTGTCCGCCATGCGACAGGTCCATGCCGAGGATCGTGTCGCCCGGCTCGATGAGCGCGAACATCGCGGCCATGTTGGCCTGTGCCCCGCTGTGCGGCTGCACGTTGGCGTGATCGGCGGCGAACAGCCCGATCGCCCGATCACGAGCGAGATTCTCCACCTCGTCGACGTGCTCGCAGCCCCCGTAGTAGCGCCTGCCGGGATATCCCTCAGCGTACTTGTTCGTCATCACGCACCCGACGGCCTCGAGCACGGCGGGCGAGACGAAGTTCTCGCTCGCGATCAGCTCCAGACCCGAGCGTTGGCGCTCCAGCTCGCGGCGGATCGCCCCCGCTACCTGGGGGTCCGACTCGGCGAGGTGCGAGCGACCCCGAGCGCTGTCGACGCCGGCGGGGGCGGAGAGCGAAGTCAACGGGATCTCCCGGGTTCGGGTGGCGGACCGGCGATCGACCGACGGATCAGAATGGCCCCCGGTGGAGCCGACCCACTCGCTCCAGCCGGCGTTCGGCCACGCGGTCGGCCGCCTCGCTCGAGGTCATCCCCTCGGTCTCGGCCAGGTCGAAGATCGCGAGCAGCACGTTGTAGATCTCTCCGGCCTTGCGGTTGGCGCGCTCGAGGCTCCAGCCCACGAGCTCGGAGTACACGTTGATCAGACCCCCCGCGTTGATCACATAGTCGGGCGCGTACAGGATCCGGCGCTCGCGCAGCATGTCCGCGTGCTCGGGGCGATCGAGCTGATTGTTGGCGGCCCCGGCGACGATATCGACCTCGAGCGCCGGGATCGTCGTGTCGTTGAGGATCGCGCCCAGCGCGCAGGGGGCGAAGATGTCCGCGTCCACGAGGTAGATCTGCTCGGTGGGGACCACCTCGACCCCGAGATCGGCGGCGGCCCGCCCCGTCTTCGCGTCGTCGATGTCGGCCACGTACACCTTGGCGCCCTCCTCCGTCAGGTACCGGCACAGGTGATACCCGACGTGCCCGGCGCCCTGCACCGCGACCGCCCGCTCCTTGAGCGAATCCTCGCCGTATCGCTTGTGCGCGCACGCCTTGATGCCGCGGTACACGCCGTACGCCGTCACCGGCGATGGGTCGCCCGAGCGGCCCTGGATCCCGACCACGAACTCGGTCTCCATGTGGACGAGATCCATGTCCTCCACGGAGACCCCCACGTCCTCGGCCGTGATGTACCGCCCCCCGAGGCTATCGACCGCGCGCCCGTGGGCCCGCATGAGCATCTCGCGGTCGCGCGTCTTGTTGTCCCCGATGATGACTGCCTTGCCGCCACCCAGGTTCAGACCCGCGACGGCCGCCTTGTAGGTCATCCCGCGCGACAGCCGGAGGACGTCGATCACCGCCCCCCGGTCGGATTCGTACGGCCAGAAGCGCGTCCCCCCGAGCGCGGGACCGAGCGTCGTGTCATGCACCGCGATGATCCCCCGGTAGTCGCACGACGGATCATGGCTGAACACGACCTGCTCGTGGCCCATGCTGGAGAGCAGGTCGAACAGCTCGTGGCCCTCGTCCCCCAGCACGCCGACGGCGGTATCCGGAACCTCCAGTCCTGGACGGGTCACGTCTCGTCTCCCCCTTCTCTGTATAGCTGCCGCGCGACGATCACGCGGTGGATTTCGTTCGCGCCTTCGTAAATCTCGGTCACTTTCGCATCCCGGAACAAGCGTTCGACCGGGTACTCCCTCGAATAGCCGTAGCCACCGTGGACCTGGACCGCCTCCCGGGACACCCGCATGGCAGCCTCGCTGGCGGCGAGCTTCGCGGCGCTCGACAGTCGCCGGGCCCGCCGGTCACCCACCATCGCCGCCCGCGCGGCGCGCTCGAGGAGTCCCCTCGCCGCCTCGAGCTCGATCGACATGTCCGCGAGCTTGAACTCCATGCCCTGATAGTCCCTGAGCGGGTGCCCGAACTGTTCGCGTTCGGCCGCGTACCGGAGGGCGTGGTCGAGCGCCGACGACGCGATCCCCAGCGCCTGGGCTGCGATCCCCAGCCGTCCCCCTTCGAGGGCCGCGAGCGCGTATGCGAACCCCTGCCCCGGCTCGCCGAGCAGGTGCTCGGGACCCAGCCGCACCCCATCGAGGACCACCGACACGGTCTCCGACCCGCGCTGGCCCATCTTGCGTTCCTTCTTCCCGGCCCTGAGGCCGGGCGTGTCGGTCGGCACCACGAAGGCGCCGATGCCCCGGTTCCCGCGTCGATCCCCCGGGTCGTCCGTGCGTGCGAACAGGAGGATCAGATCGGCAGACGCGCCGTTGGTGACCCACATCTTCTCGCCGTCCAGCACCCAGTCCTCCCCGTCCCGCGTGGCCTGCGTGCGGAGGGACGCGGCGTCGGACCCGGCCCCCGCCTCCGAGAGCGAGAAGGCGGCCAGGGCCTCGCCCCGAGCCATCGGGGGCAGCCAGCGCCGTTTCTGCGCCTCGGTCCCATTGAGGACCAGGAGGCTCACCGGAAGCGAGTTGTGGACGCTCACCGAGACGGCGACTCCGGCGTCCCCCCACGCCAGTTCCTCGAGCACGTACAGATACGTCAGGAGGTCCAGCCCCAGCCCGTCGTACTCCTCCGGCACGCGCATGCCCAGGAACCCGAGCTCGGCCAGCTCGCGGTGCACTTCGGTGTCGAAATGCTCCTCGTCACGGTCCCGCGTCCCGGCGGTCGGAGCCAGCCGCTCCTCGGCGAACTGCCTCGCCAGCTCGAGGATCTGGAGGGCGTCGCCCGACAGCCCGATCCCTGTGAACGAGCGGCGCGTCACCCGTCGGATCCGTATCCGAAGAAGCCGCGACCCGTCTTTCGACCAAGGCGTCCGGCCGCCACGTACTTCCGGAGCAGCGGGCACGGGCGGTACTTCGAGTCCCCGAGGTCGCGGTGCAGCACCTCCATGATGGCCAGACAGGTGTCGAGCCCGATCAGATCGGCGAGCGCGAGCGGCCCCATCGGGTGGTTCATCCCCAGCGTCATGACCCGGTCGATGGCCTCCGCCTCCGCGACCCCCTCCATGAGGCACACCACGGCCTCGTTGATCATGGGCATGAGGATGCGGTTGGAGACGAACCCGGGATAGTCGTTCACGAGCACGGGCGTCTTGCCCAGCCTCCCGCACAGCGCCGTGGTCAGGTCGCACGCCTCGTCGGAGGTCTCGAGCCCGCGGATCACCTCGACCAGGGTCATCACCGGGACGGGGTTCATGAAGTGCATTCCGATCGCCCGCTCGGGATGCGACGCGTGCGCCGCGATCTCGGTGATCGAGATGGAGCTCGTGTTGGTGGCGAGCAGGGCGTCCGGGGCTACGACACGCGAGAGAGAATCGAACAGCTCAAACTTGAGCGCGGGTCGCTCCGTGGCCGCCTCGACGACGACCTGGGCGTCTGTCAGGGCGCGGAGCTCCGTATCGGTACGGAGCCGCTCGAGCGCCTCGGCGGCGGCGCGCTCGTCGAGGATGCCCTTCTTCTGCTGTCGGGCGAGATTCGCCTCGATCGTGGCCCGCGCCCGGGCGAGCGCGTCCGCATCGACGTCCACGAGGACGACATCGACCCCCGACAGCGCGAACACGTGCCCGATGCCGTTCCCCATCGTGCCCGCACCGACTACGCCGACGCGCTCGATGTCGCCCGCTTCGATCACTCCCCGCCGCCTTCCCTTGTCGACACCCGCCTGCCGGGCGTCACAGGCGCGACAAACTCTCGCGTCCGGCCGCCGATCGCCACAGCCACACGGTCCCCAGGATGCTCACGGCGGTGACCAGGAGCCCACCCTCGGGTCCGAACGCCCCTCCCGTCCACGCCACGGGCCCCGACAGCCGGGGCTCGTAGCCGGGCATGTCGATCGGCAACCCGCTCACCGACAGCTCGCTGACCGCCATGACCCAGTTCCACCCGAGGTGGAGGCCGGTGACGAACCACAGGCTCCGGGTGCGCCAGTAGGCCACCCCGAGGAGCGCACCGGCGAGCGTGATGTTGACGGCGGGGAGCGGCGCGAAGTTCGGGTTGGCCGCGTGCAGCGCCCCGAATACGAGCGATGTCGCGGAGATCGCGACCGGCGCCCCGAACCTCGCCTCGAGCACCTGGAAGGGGTAGCCCCGGAACAGGAGCTCCTCGACGAACGCCGCCCCCGCGAGGAGCGCCGTGAGGCTGGCGGCGCCGAGCAACGGCGAGCCCGGCTCGGCATCCCCACTCCACCGCAGCCAGCCGCACAGGACGAAGGCGAGCACGACGCTTCCGATGAGGAGGAGGCCCAGCGCGGCACCACGCGCGAGCCCCGTCAGCGCACGGGCGCCGCCGGGCAGCCCCACCGAGGCGAGCGGGCGACTCTCGAGACGGGTGAACGTCCAACTCGCCAGCAACGCGACCGCCACCGCCGGGGCCACGTTGCCGTAGGCGAGGTCGGTGGACGGTCGCACACCGAGGAGCGCGAACGCTCCTCCCACGAGCAGGAGCCCTCCGTACACGAAGGCGGCGAATCCGCCCACCCGGGCGGCCCACCTCCAGCGGGACGCCGGCCCCGGACCCGCGGCCGGCTCTCCCGGAATCAATCGAGAAGGCGCCCCACGGGCGGCCGCAGCCTCACGCCGATCAGGAGCGCGAGCGCCAGCTTGAGCACGTCGGAGAGCACGAACGGCCGCAGGGCGACCACCGCCGCCCCTGACCCGACCGTCAGCCCGAGCCAGGCGATGCCGCCGGCGTGGATCGCCACCAGGCCGAGCACTCCGAACAGGGCCTTCCGCCCGAGACCGGGCCGCTCGGCGGCCACGCCCGCGATGGCCGCGGCGATCGGGAAAGTCAGCAGGTAGCCGCCGGTGGGACCCAGCAGGTACGCGGCGCCACCACCCGAGGCGAACACCGGCAGCCCCGCCACCCCGGCCGCCAGGTAGGCGATCTGCGACGCCGCACCGAGCCGCCTCCCGAGGAGGAGCCCCGAGAGGAGCACCGCCACCACCTGGAGGGTGAACGGAACCGCGGTCCCGGGCAACGGAACCGAGATGCGGGCCCCGATCGCCGTCAGAGCGGCCAACCCCAGCACCGCCGCGGCCCGTGGTGCGAGTCGCGATCCGCCCCGGGTCTCGGTCCTGGTGCCGGCGGCTACGGTCGCGCCGGTCTCCTGGCTCATCTGGCTCACACGCGCTCCACGGTCATGGCCACGGCGTTCCCGCCCCCGAGGCACAGGGTCGCGAGACCGCGTTCGACGTCGCGGTCGCGCATCGCGTACAGGAGCGTCGTCAGGATGCGCGCCCCCGAGGCCCCGATCGGGTGGCCGAGCGCGATCGCGCCTCCACGCACGTTCAGACGTTCCATGTCGATTCCGAGCTCCCGCGCATCCGCGAGCGCCTGGACGGCGAAGGCCTCGTTCATCTCGACGAGGCCGTAGTCCTCCACCTTGGTCCCCTCTCGCTCGAGAAGGCTCGTGACGGCCGCGATGGGGGCGAAGAACAGGTCGCGGGGCGCGGTCGCGCCGACCGAATATGCCGAGATCCGCGCGAGGATGTCCAGACCGTTCGTGTCGGCGTACGCCTCGCTCGTGACGACGGTCGCCGCGGCCCCGTCGTTGAGGCCGGGCGCGTTCCCCGCGGTCACCGACGGCTCGGTCACCTCCGGGGGCGCATCGCCCGCGAAGGCGGGCTTCAGCCTCGCGAGCGCCTCGAGCGAGGTTTCGCGTCTGGGGGGCTCGTCCACGTCCACCAGCACGGTCCCCTTTCGGGTGCGGATCTCGACGGGTACGATCTCGGCCTCGAACTCGCCGGCATCGATGGCCCGGATCGCCTTCCGGTGGCTGTCGAGCGCGAAGCGGTCCTGATCCTCGCGCGAGATGTCCGCCTTCCAGGCCGTGTACTCGGCGTGCCCG
>Ga0307444_1000609_pt1 | contig 16637 bp, 19 predicted proteins | sample SalMarSW160340MG_FD_202145 | JGI IMG/M metagenome (GOLD analysis project Ga0307444, IMG submission 202145) | Salt marsh sediment microbial communities from the Plum Island Ecosystem LTER, Massachusetts, United States - SW1603-40 | ecosystem: Environmental > Aquatic > Marine > Intertidal zone >...
GTAGGAATAATTCAGCTTCCAGCAGAAGCGGCTATCCTTGGAAAACAATTCGCTCTTAAAAGAAATCTCATCAGCTTTGTTTTAGCCATACTGGTCTCATTAGCAACTGTTACCGTATTGATGATGATCAAATGAAAGATAAAATTAGAAAGGAAAAGGAGAAAGAAAAAGGAAGATGGATTAGTCTGTATTTTCTAGGGCTTGTCATAATTTTATATTTATTTATTTTTTGCTTTAACTTCGAGAATGCATATAATTCTCTCAAAGCAAGCGGGGATATTTTAGTTAAATTAATACCAGTTCTATTTCTAGTTGTGTTTCTAATGGGTTTATTGAATTATTTCTTAAAGCCCAAAGCAATTTCAAAATATCTGGGGAAAGGTTCAGGAGCCAGAGGATGGATCGTTGCCGTATTGGCAGGAATTATCAGTCACGGTCCAATTTATGCTTGGTACCCACTCTTGAAGGAACTCCGAAAACAAGGAATGAGACAGGGCTTAGCTGCAGTCTTCCTTTATAACAGGGCTATAAAAATCCCTCTTTTGCCAGTGATGATCTATTACTTTGGGGCAGCGTTTGTTGTAATTTTACTCGCATTTACGGTAATCGCTTCTCTTATCGAGGGAAAAATAATTGAGATGTTAGAGAACTGAGTTTAGCATCATTTGACATCAAATTATGCCTCTGTTATAAGTTCCATTAGAGACAAAAAAGCCGTTTCCACAGACTCAAACTGATCAGTCAATGAACATTTTGGACTGTTGCACTTGTGATTTTTCAATTAGAGTTCCTGGTTGGATTCTTAACAATTGTTGACTGCTCGTTGCTCTCACTTTGCATGTGTAACAATGTCGGGGAGCAGGTAAGGAGAATATTTTAATTACAAAAAGAAAGTCAGGCGATGGATTTAGCTGATCTAATAGCACTATAATAGTCATTCCTTTTTTCCGAATGGCAATAAAAAAAAGTTCAATATGTTTGAAATGGCCCATAAGTTGATAATTTTCTTTCGAGGTAAATTATGAGTTTAGTTTATGCAGAAGATTTAACAAAAGTCTACAGTTTGGGAGAAATCAAGGTGGAAGCTCTAAAATCCGTGAGCTTCGAAATAGAGCCTGCCTCCTTTATTTCTTTTATAGGTCCCTCAGGCAGCGGAAAAACGACCTTGCTCAATCTTATCGGATGTCTGGATAAGCCCACTTCAGGGAAATTGGAAGTATCCGATGTGAATACATCTGATCTGACACGTAAAGAAGCAGCTGCTTTTAGGGGAAAAAATCTTGGATTTATATTTCAGGATTTTAACCTGATTCCGGTTTTAACTGTTTATGAGAATGTCGAATATCCTCTTTTGATCGTGCAGAATGTCCCTGCTGAGGAAAGGAAAAACCGGATCATTTCGTTACTGGAAACCGTTGGAATGATTGACCAGAAAGACAAATATCCTGATCAGATTTCTGGCGGGCAAAAACAGAGAGTGGCGGTAGCACGAGCGCTGGTGACAAACCCAAAACTTGTGCTGGCAGATGAACCCACGGCAAATTTAGACAGCAAGACTGCCTTTATGGTTATCGATATTATGCAGCAGATGAAGGATGAATTTGGAGTGACCTTCATCTTTTCCACACATGATCCAAAAATTGTCCGTGAAGTGGAGACGGTTTATACACTCCAGGACGGAATACTAGTCGGCCAGACCGCGGGAAAAGGAGGCCGGCATGCTTAGACTTTTTAAAATTGCTGTGCGGAATCTATCGAGATACAAAAGAAGAACTTTCCTGACGTCATCGCTCATTGCGATCGGAGTAATGTTTGTGCTGGTGTTTATTGCTGCCTCCGGATCGTTTAAATATATTATGATCGGCCAGATCACAGATTCTATGCTAGGCCATCTCCAAGTCCATAAAAGGGGATATGTGGCCTCCATTGACAGCCTACCTTTAACGTTAAATCTCAGCGCAAAAGCGGAGAAAACACTGGAAAAAACTATGGAAGATATTCCCGAGATCGAGGCTTTTTCGCCACGAATAAAATTCGGGGGAATGTTTAGCAATTTTATCGAGACGACCAACATCAGAGTCAACGGAGTTTATCCCGAAAAAGAGATTGCTACAGTCCCGCTTTTTCTATCGAGGATAAAACAGGGTGAGAAATCCATAAAAGAAGGGGAAATCTTGATTCCCGAGTTGCTGGCAAACGGTATGAAGACGAAGGTAGGTGATACCGTTGTTGTGATAGCAACCAACCAGGATGGTTCCGTCAACGGCAAACAGTTTATTATCGGCGGCATAATCGAGAGTGTGACCGGTCCTGGAGGCCGAGACGGTTATATGCACATCAAAGATGCCATGGAAGTTTTGCGCATGGAAAAGATGGAGATAAGCGAGGTGGCTATTAGACTTAAAAATTTTGGTAAGCTGCATGCCGTCAACGACAGACTAGATGAGATGCTGTCAAAGGAACTCAAGGAGCAGGGGAAACCGATTTTTGATGTCCGTACATGGGAGAAACTTTCCCCTTTCTACAATGTTGCCCGGATGATTGATGTCATGACATTCTTCATCAAACTCATGCTTATTGCTATAGTTCTAGTCAGCATCATGAATGTCATGATCATGGCCGTGTTTGAACGAATCAGAGAAATCGGCACTATTTCCGCCATCGGCACCCTGCCAAAGAAAATTCTATCCCTGTTTTTGATCGAGGGATTCTCTCTGGGTGTTTTTGGCGCTGTTGTAGGAAATATTCTGGCTCTGGGTGTGATATTCTTGATTAACCTTGTAAAAATCACATTCAATTTCGGAAGACAATCAGGCCTTGTGCTTTCGCCCAGTTTAAATTCTGGAGACATCCTCTGGATCTCAGCCATAGTAATCATAGTGTCGGTTGCTGCTGCACTTCAGCCGGCTTTTAAAGCTTCAAGAATGGAGCCGGTCGAGGCTCTCAGACATGTATAAAAAAGGAGAAAAACCATGCTTAGAATATTGTGCGTTTTTATTACTTTCGTTCTATTGTTCCAGCCTCACGTTATGGGAGAGGAAAAGGTCATCATTGCCGTTGCATCTGATGGAGAAACTTTGGATGCCGCTGTGAGTCATCTCGCTGCCCGGAGCCCATACTTTCTTATTGTTGATAGCGAAGGGAAACTGTTGGAGGCTGTAGAAAATCCATACAAGGATACCAGAGGTGGTGCTGGAGTTTCAGCAGCAAATTTTCTTGCCAAAAAAAATGTCACCATAGTTATTGCCGGAAATTTCGGCAGCAAGATGAAAGATGCGCTGGAAGCACAAGAAATTGCTAGTTTTGAATTTGAAGGAATCGTAGAAGAAGCAATTAAGAAGATTCTTGAGAAAGAAGGGTAAACATGAAAAAAATCGCAACTGTCCTTTTTATATTTTTAGTATCAGTGGCTTTATATGCATCCGACAACACTCAACTCCTCAAGCAAGTGGATAGGAATCTCAATCCGGAATCCTTCGAGTCTTACAGGAAGCTTATCAACATAGAGCCCAATGGGAGAGAAAAAGAGTTTGTGCTCTTCACAGTGAAAAAAGGGAAAGATAAAATCGCCGCACTTTTTATCTCGCCAGCAAGTGAGAAGGGCAGAAGCACTCTGCGGCTAGATGAGAATATGTGGTTGTACATCCCTAATGTTGGGAAGCCTGTTCGTATAACCAGCCTTCAATCCGTTGTCGGAGGAGTGTTCAATAATTCAGACATTCTAAGGCTGGATTATGCGGAGGAATACGATGTCGTGGAGGTAGAAGACCTGGGGGAGGAATATCTTTTGCACCTGAAGGCGAAAACGAATTCCGTTGCCTACGATAAATTGAGGATGTGGGCTGATAAAAAGAAAAGCTTACCGAATAAGATCGAATGTCTCACAGAGGCCTCCATGCTGATCAAAACCATTTATTTCAAACAGATAAAGGACTTCGGAGGAGGTATTATCAGGCCTTCTGTGATTGAAACCGACAGCCCTCTGCATCAAGGGTACAAATCAGTGATGATATTCGCCGGAATCAAGCAAAGAGAATTCAAGGATGAGGTTTTTACACTGCCTTTTTTACCCAACTTGGAGTCGTTAAGATAATTGCGATCAATCACACTGTATTTTATTCTTGTAAATCTTTTGGTCTCTGGCTTATTAGCCCAGGAAGAGCACACCTTTGATCTTTCGGAAATAGAAAAAAAACCGTTTCAGTTCGGTGGATATCTTGAATTTCGCCCTGTTCTATTTGGCCTGAATAGAGACTCTAGGCTTTATGAGCTCAAGTTTTATGACCTTGAAGAAGGGAAAACAATCGCAGAGTACAATTTCAACGCCCTTTTGGATGCAAGCTATGAAAAAGGGATTTTCAGAGCAAAAATACGCACGAATACGGATATAACCAAGTCGTTTTCAGGCTGGACCCATAACACGACCCTGTATGAAGCACTCCTCTCGGTGAATCCGTCTCTCTCTTTCCATCTTGATATTGGTAAAAAGCGCATGAAATGGGGCAAGGGCTATGCCTGGAATCCTGTTGCATTCATCGATCGGCCCAAGAATCCCAATGATCCAGAGCTCGCCCTGGAAGGTTATGTGGTTTTATCCATGGATTATATCAAGAGCTTCCAAGGGAAATTGAAGACTATCTCTTTCACACCTTTTTTGCTCCCCGTTAATGAACATATCAACAGCACCTTTGGAAAACCGAATCAGTTGAATTTCGGCGGAAAGCTCTATTTTTTGTTTTATGATACCGATATAGATCTTTTGTTTTTGTCAGGCGGGAGCATGCCGGCGCGCTATGGAATAGATTTTGCGCGCAATATAACCTCCAATTTTGAAATTCACGGGGAATTTGCCTATATTCCTGATTACAACAAAAAAATCATCCAAGCAGATGACACTGTTGGCGAAGAAAAATACTCGAGTGTTAACTATCTCTTGGGCATCCGATTTCTAACCAAGACAAACACGACTTTTTTCTTTGAGTATTTAAAAAATGGAAATGGATATACATCCTACGAGCTGGAAAATTTCTATTCTCTGATTGATCAGGCGTACCAGTCATATTTGTTGTCCGGGGATGACAGCCAGCTCGAGTTTTTATCCGGTGCGGCAAGCCAGACATACAGAACATTCGCTCCCGTGCAGGATTATCTTTATATCCGGATAAGCCAAAAAGAGCCATGGAACATTCTATATTTTATTCCTTCTTTCACCAGCATTATTAACCTGACTGATAATAGCTTTTCTCTTACTCCGGAATTACTCTATAATCCCTTCACTAATCTTGAGCTCCGGGCAAAAATGACTATCCTGTTTGGAAAAGACGGCAGTGAATTCGGGGAAAAGCAGAACGACCTTCGGTTGGAATTCCGAGGCCGCTATTACTTTTAGGACGGGGATGGAGGCTTGCAGGTTTTTATTTTTTCCAGTTCCAACCAACTCTGTTGTAATTCCAGCGGTACCATCTGCCGAGTCCAGCACCGCAGGGTCCTCTGCCGTATCTGGATCGAGGATAATAGCGGTTATTGTTAGGGCCATATAAGAGGCCGGCACCAAGTCCGAAATTCCCACGATTCATGCCGTAACCTTTAGCAATACCTCTTCCGTAACCATAATAACCGCGACCCAGCCTACCAGCACCTCTACCAAAGTAGTTACTTCCCATTCTGGCGCCGTAGTCATAGCCTCCGTACCCGTAATTGCCTCCTCGAAATCCTCTGAACCCGCGTCCAAAATATCCTCTGCCGAAACCACCCCTTCCATACGGATCGGGGCCATAACTGTAGTAAGCGTCAAAGATGGCTTTTTGATCTTCGGTCAATAAATCCCTAATCTTTTTTTCGTGCAAAATCTCTTTATTTTGGATGTCATCTTCGAGAGCATAAATCACATCCCACATCTTTTCGATCTTTGTTGGATCAGGACTTCTCTGCGCCTCCAGTTCGTCTAGCACTATATAATTGGATCGGAGCTTGGAAATTAGGGGTAAAATTTCTTTTTCCAGTTCAATCTCGAGTGTATCGATCTTCTCCATCTGTTCCTGTGTTAGATTCAGGTCATAATAGTCATCTTCAATTGGTGGACTATCTCTGTAAAATCTTTGCGCATGAAGACCATGAGAAATAAAAAGACACGAAACAATAACCATTCCGGATATGAGGGCCATTTTTTTCATGATTTTTCTCCTTTTTAAGTCCTTATGGATCTAGCGATTTATCAAAATCTAGCTCCGGAAAAATTCCAGAACATCTTGAAGATTCTGAGATAGTTTTATGATGGCTTCTTTTGTCATCCCTGCATAGCCGAATCGAATGCAATTGGGTGCTCCAAACACCGAAGCGGGGACTGCGCTGAACTTTCCCAGCTCTAGGGCTTTTTCGACAAAAGCTTTATCGTCACATTCTAAATCTTTGGGCAGCCTAGCCAACACACTTATGGCTCCGGAAGGAAAATCCGTGTCTCTTCCCGCAAGGGAGAATCCCTTTTCTCTCAGAATCGAAATGATAAGATCGCATCGGCTCTTGAGCTCTTTTTTTATCTCTGTGATGATTCGGGGCGCGTGGCCGTTTTTAAAATCCTTTACCTCTTCTTTCAAAAGATCGATCAAGATGTTTTGGCCGAGTGTGTTCGGTGAGGAGGAGAAGGACCGTACCATGTTCGGCATCCAGGAATTTGTGAACATTTCATCTGCAGCTATTACGTAGCCGACCCTTGCTCCTGGAATGAGGTATTCTTTCGAGGCAGAGCTGACGACGACGGTTCTCTCTGGCGCAAAGGACAGCATGGATTGGGGCTCACCCTTGTAACGGATGAAGTTATATACTTCATCTGAAATAATGGTGAGGTTCATTTTCCTGGCAAGTTCAGCGAGGCGCGTCAATTCTTCCACTGACAGCACATCGCCGGAGGGATTGTTGGGGAAGTTTATAAGAAGGGAAGTGATTTTGTTCTCTTCTATAAATTTCTCGGCGCTTTCAAAATCTGGATGATAGTTTTTGTCGAATAGATTTACGACGATGGGATTTCCACCGGCATTCTGGATGATTCCCTTATAATTGCTCCAGTGAAGAGACATGAGGCCGACATTTTGATTGTAGGCAAACAGATGCATCAAAATTGCGAGCCCTTCTGTGGCTCCTGAGACGATGGCCACATTTTTCTTATCCAATCCTCCAGGCGGTATTCCCGGCTTATTTTTAAGTTTGTAAGCATATGTCCAAAATTGTCCTACTAGCTCACGAAGTTCTTCCAGACCAGCAGAGGGTCCATAATAAATTTCTTTCTCCGGGAAGATTCCTACGATTTGACCCTGGTCGCTTCGAATAAAGTCCGGTTTTTCAGCAGCGATTCTTTTTGCCTTTGCTGCGATGGCAGGAATAATGGGTTCAGAGGACAGGGTTTTCCGGATCCCCGCGGGCATGGTAGCCCATGCCCGCTCTAGGAGGGGAGATTTAAAAGATTTTGTATCTAGCATTTTCGATTCTTCCTTTACTTTTTTTCCATCAGAGAGGCGATGGCATCTCTCACATCTTGAACGGTAAAACCGTATCTTCTTCGCAGTCTTCCTAAGGTTTCATCGAGAGAGACATTCGGGGGGAGGTTCAATTTGTCGGCAATTCTCCTGGCCGGAATGCGCGCTTCTTTCCCGACATCGTTTAGGGTCATTCTTCCTGTGATCAAAATCCCCGATTGATCTTCAGCGCTTATCCCTCTCGTCAGCTTTTCCTCGTGTTCGGCCTCTTCTGTTTCTCCCTTGCTCTGGACTCCTGTTATTTCTTCTTGATAAGCTGGTTTTCTGCTCAAAAGGTCGGATATAACATCTCTAACATCCAGTAGATCAAAAGCGTACTTTTTCTTCAGCCTGCCAAAGGTATCATCTATGGAGACATTTGAAGGAAGCCCTAATTCAGCGGCGATGGTCTTTGCAGCAATTCCCGTGGCTTTTTCAGCTTGTTTAAGGGTGGTTTGACCGCTGATTACGACATAGACCGATCCGTCTTCGTACAGGATCTTTTCATCAGAGGCTGGAGATCTTTCATCCGATAATCGTTGCTGCCCCGCTCTTTCTCCAAAATCTTCATAAGCGCCGGGAACTCTCGGATAGAGAGCCCAAAAGAATAAGATTAAAAAAATCGAACCAATGGCCGTGAAAATCAGCACCGTATTCCATTTCTTCTTGAATATCTGTTGGGATTTGCTTTTTATCCATTTCCAGCTAAGAAAGATATGAATTGTCACGAGGATAACAAAAGCGACAGAAAGGTAAAAATGGATATTTCCCCATTGATGCCGGTGCAGCCCGAAGAAATACTTTGTGCTTTCCGGAGCTGTAGGCCCTTTGGGAATGACGAGGCCCATCAGAAATCCGATTAAAGCGATGCCGGCTACAGAGAGAAAAAGAAGGGTGTCCACCAGATACTGCCAATCGGATTTTTTCATTATGTTTTCTCCTCTCCAATTAATAATAGATGGAGTTTCTCCCATATGTTTTTCATTTCTTTTGATGCGGAATTATTCGAATATTCTGTTAATGGAATTCCCTGAACCATGGATTCTGTAACCTCATTATCGAAAGGTATTTTTCCTAAAAGAGGGATAGAATTTTTTTGGCACCAGCTTTCGATCTGAGCAGAGTTTTCAAGATTGATATCGAACTTGTTGATACAACAAGCCGTTCGGGTCTTAAAATGAGATGCCATTTGAACCACGCGTTCCATATCATGCATGCCTGCAAGCGTGGGCTCGGTTACCACGAGCGCTAAATCTGTCCCTGAAAGGGAGGAAATAACCGGACAGCCTATTCCCGGGGGGCCGTCGATGATGACAAAATCCAAGCTGTTCTTTTTTGCGATTTCTTTTGCTTTTTTCCTGACTTCTGAAACCAGCTTCCCTGAATTTTCTTCCCCGATTCCAAGTTTTGCGTGAACGAAAGGCCCGTATTTTGTCTTAGAAACATACCATTCCCCTGAAAGGGCCTTTTCCATTTTAATGGCATCAGCAGGGCAGATGTGAGAACAGACTCCACATCCTTCACAGGCGATGGGATCGATGAATATTTCTTCATCTTCTTCTTCTGCGATCGCATCGAAACGGCAAACTTCGATACACTCTCTGCACTGCGTGCATTTTTCGGGATCGATCAGAGCTTTTTCTCCCCCTGTGAAAGAGTGAGTTTCTTGAATTTCAGGTTGGAGGAGGAGATAGAGATTCGCCGCATCGACATCGCAGTCTGCCATGACCTTGTTTCGAGCAAGCGTGGCGATGGCAGCGCTAATGATCGTTTTTCCTGTCCCGCCCTTGCCGCTTATGATGACCAGTTGTTTCATTTTGTTAAATTCTCTACCTCTCTGAATAATTCAAGGAATTTTTTTTTGTAAGCGGGTTGGGTTTCGACGATGGTATGACCCATTGAATAAGCCACAGCGATATTTCTATCCATAGGTATGGTCATCATGACAGGGATGTTTTCTTTCGTGCAATAATCCTGGACTTTTTGATCCCCTATATCGGAACGATTGATAACAACCCCGAACGGGATCTTTAGCTCTCTCAAAGTTTCAACAGCTAAGCGAAGATCATTGAGCCCGAAGGGAGTCGGTTCGGTCACAAGTAAAGAGGCATCGCTTCCCTTGACAGCCTCTATCACCGGGCACGATGTTCCTGGAGGGGCATCGATGATGACCACTTGCGCTGAATTCATGTGATTTTTTACAGCCCTTATGATGGGAGGGGACATGGCCTGGCCTATATCGAGTTTTCCGTGAATGAATTGGATGTTACCGGTTTCACCAAATTCGACAATCCCTATCCTCTTGCCTTTTTCTTTGATAGCTTGTTCAGGGCAGAGGAGGGTGCAGCCTCCGCATCCGTGACAGAGTTCCGGGAACACAAGCACCGTATCTTTTAGGACAGCGATGGCATTGTAGGCACATACATCAGCGCATTTGCCGCAATAGTTGCATTTTTCCTCCACTATCTCTGGGATAGGGAGAAAAACAGTTTTGCTTATGAGAATGCGAGGCTTCAGGAAAAAATGAGCGTTGGGTTCTTCAACATCGCAGTCCAAAAATTGAACCGGTGTGTGGCCATCTAAGGATTGCGCCAAGTTCACGGCGATCGTTGTCTTTCCCGTTCCTCCTTTGCCGCTGGCAATCGATAGAATCATTGCACAATAATCTCTTTACCTGCTCCAGTTTTTATAAAATCATCTCGATATTCTTTGGCCATGATCATGCGGCATGTGTCACCGGAACAGTGGCATGGTCCCACTTTTTCCACGCCTAATGCCCGGAACCTGGCCGTAATTTCTTCGATTTCATCCTCTATAAAACCAGCTAAATGGAAACCGCCAAAAACCAGGTGAATATTTTTTTCTAAAAGTTCTTTGGCTTTGAAGATAATATTGATGATCCTAGGATGTGCACAGCCTGTCACTACGATGAGACCTTTATCCGCATCGAGAATGAGAGATTGCTCCTTGATCCAGCCTGGAATCACTCCTGTGGTGTAAGCCCCTTCACATATTTTTTGAAAGTTTTCGACCTCTACTACCGTAGCTCCTTTGGCTTTAATAGTCTTCTTGAAGCTTGAAGAAAAAAAATCGGGAAGCCAGGCTTCCAATTTGGAATTTTTGTTCAGAAGGATGTCTAGACCTCCTGTATGATCTTTATGGGCGTGGGAGAGAAAAACCAGATCGATCTCTTTAGGACGGATACCGAGTTTTCCCATGTTTGAAAGCAAAATGTCCCCGTTTTTTCCCGTATCGAAGAGTATGGATTTTTCCAATCCTTCAATAAAGCAGGAAAATCCCCAATCTTTTTCTATGTCTTCTTTAAAAGAATGATTATCATAGACAATTGTCATCCGGATTTGTCGATTGGTGACCATCATCTAATCTCTTCGACACTTTCCTCCGTCTGAACAGGGAGGCGCATCACATCGCTCGGTCGATCCGCAACAGGTCGAACCTCTAGGAGACGAATTTCCCTTGATAACAACTGAAGTCATGGAGTATATCTTTTGGAGATTTTTACCGTTACAACCGGAGCAAGATAAATCGAGTTTTTGATGACTGCTTCGGACAAATACTTCCGTGACTTTGCCGCATTCCTGGCATTTGTACTCATAAATAGGCATTTTCATTTTCAACGAATCATTTTCGTCCCGCATTTTGGACATGATCTCTGATTACAGGGATTGCCTCTCTGGTGCGGAACTTTGGCTCCACAGGATGGACAGACGCAATAACCTCCAGGCCCTAAGTTTCTGCCTCCCATTCGACCGCGGCCGCCGCCTTGACCTTGTCCTCGTCCTCCGTCTTGCATTTCAACCTCCTTTGCTAGTTATAGGCCTCCATGATAGATTTATCTTCTTTCATTAAATCTCCGGCTATTTCTATCATGTTCATCTTGTCCCAGAAGGATAGTTTGTTATGAGCTTCTAAGTATTTTAAGGGGATAGGATGAGTTCCGATAACGACGGGCAATCCATATTGCGACTCGATGAATTCTTTGAACTGTCGAATTCGGGGACAGGGAGGATAACCGACAACCAGACCCGTAGCCAGGTGAATGACCTCGGCTCCGTTTTTTCCCATTTCTTCAGGGACATACTCTACGTTTCCTCCGGGGCATCCTCCGCAATAGGAATAGCCGACAATCTCGACTGTTTCATCCTTTGAATAGCGTGAAAAGCCACCCACTCTTTCTCTCATAGCCCTAAAACACTTTCCGCCACCGCAGTCTTGATATCGGCCACAAATGATGATCCCGATTTTTTTCATTGGGCTTTTCCTTTGATGATGTTTTCTACGATTTTCATGAAAGCCTTGCCTGCATCAGAATCAGGTTGAGATGCAACAAAAGGCTTTCCCTCATCTCCGGAGATAACGATGCGTGGATCGATGGGGATTTTTCCCAGGAAGGGAACGCCTAATTCAAGGGCGGCTTTGTACCCTCCGCCTTCTTTGAACAAATCAATTCTTTTCCCGCAGTGAGGACAGAGCATACCACTCATGTTTTCGATTATTCCTATGACTTGCAGGTTAAGTTTCTTGGCAAAGACGACGGCCTTTCTCGAGTCCATAACGGCAACTTCTTGCGGTGTCGTCACAACGATAGCTCCTGTAGCGGGGATAAGCTGAGCCACAGATAAGGGTTCATCGCCGGTTCCTGGCGGAGAGTCGATAATAAGCCAATCCAGTTCGCCCCAATTTACATCCCCTAAGAATTGCTGAATGGCTTTCATTTTCATCGGTCCGCGCCATATGACAGGGATGCTAGGATCTTGCAGCAGGAATGACATAGAAACTAATTTCAAATTCTCGCCCACATCCACCGCTTTTATTCCATCGGCTGAGATGTCCAGTTGTTTGTCTTCGACTCCCAGCATCTTGGCCAAATTGGGGCCATGGATATCCACATCCAGTAGCCCTACCTTCATCCCTTTCATAGCAAACGCCAGGGCAAGGTTTGCGGCGACCGTGCTTTTACCTACTCCGCCTTTTCCGCTAAAAACAAGAAGTCTATTTTTGATCTTGGCTAAAGTCCTTGCGACTTTTATTTCTTCTTCCGTTTTATTTTCTTCTTTTGTTTTTACAGCCATTAATCCCTCTCGGATTTGAATTTAGAGAGTGCATCATCAACCTTTCCGCTCACATTCGTTATCACTTCAATTCCAGAAGATTGGAGAACTCTTAGTGCGTTGGGGCCACAATTTCCTGTCAGTACAGTCCCAACATTTTTGCTCGCAATGAGCTGGGCAGTCTGTATTCCCGCTCCATGGGCCGCTTCGATATTCGGGTTTTCGATGACTTCAAAATCCATGGAACCTGGATCGACAATCAGAAAGTATCGAGCTCTGCCGAACCTGGGGTCCACTTGTGCGCTGAGGTCTGTTCCTTCCGATGTGATACAGATTTTCGTCCCTGCTTGCTGGGATATTTCTTCTGCGTGGTTATCGCAAGGAGAATGTGCTTCTTCACCATGTTGATGCCCGCATAAATCATCCCCAGCCTCCAGTTCTTGCTTCATGAATTTTTCGATAACTTCATCGATAGGCCCTTGTACGCCTATGATTGTCTCGATATTCTTCTGTGCGAATAAGTCTTGTGCCCTGGGGCCCATCCCGCCTGCAATGATGCAGTTTACGCCTTTCTCTGAGAGATATTCGGGTAAAAATCCGGGTTGGTGGCCGGGATTGGGAATTTCTTCCCTGCTTAACATTTCTCCTTCTTTGATTTCAACGATCGTGTAGGACTGACATCTACCAAAATGTGCGGAAACATACCCTTGATCTGTGGATATCGCTAGTTTCATTAATTACTCCTTGTGTAAATTCTAATGCTGATTAAACTATGTTCTTGAGCCGCTCTCCTGAGATTCTGAGAGAGGGATGGAGTCTGACATTATTTCATTTGGACTCTTGTTTTCGTTTTTTTAATTCAGCCTGTATTTTCTTGACCTGTTTAAGTTCATCTTCGAGTATTCTTTCTTGCTCTGCAAGTGCATCCATTTCCTGTTCTTCGGTTAATGGCGCAAAGTTGTATGAGGGACCTTCCTGAAAATATGGATATCCCCAAGCGCCGCCGAATCCTGGATGCCTCCATCCGCGACCTCTTCCTAAGCCGAAGCCTCTTCCAAGGCCGAAGCCTCTGCCAAAGCCTCTTCCGAACCCTCCTCCGCGACCGAATCCATAACCCGGTCCAGCAGACATAAAGCCTGGGCCGGTCGATCCTGAGCAGAATCCCATAGCGCGCCCGGTCATCGGACCAGAACCCATTGGACCTGTTCTGTCACCTCTTGGCATCTTGTTTACCTCCTTTTAAAAATAAATATTTATTTGCATTTATGACATAAACCGAGAAATTCGATATTGTGATCGAGGATCTTAAAATCATATTTTTTCGCCAGTCGTTCTTCCGTTTTTTTCACAAGGCTTAATTCCTCATCCAGAAATTCACTGTAGTTGATGATTTTCCCACAATCGGTACAAATAAGATGGTGGTGATGTTCCTCTTTCTCGCTGGATTTGAACTCATAGCGGCTCTGCCCATCGCCGAGAACAAGTTTGGTAATAATACCCATTCTAGCCAGCAGGTCGAGTGTGCGGTAGACTGTGCTTAATCCCATGCTTGGATAAGATTGGTGCAGGGAAGCATAAATTTCCTTGACACTCATGTGTTTTGGTGACCTGCTCAAAAATTTCAAGACAGCTTCCCGGGGCATCGTCCACCGAGAAACGTGGCCTTTAAATTTGTGTCTCAGCCTGTGAGGTCCTGGCATTTATATTTTCCCTTGTTGACAATGATAATCATTCTCATTTAAAATATAGCTTATGTTTTATTGGTTGTCAAGGAGATCTTCGATATAAACGAAAAAAACGATTTTAAAAGAGGAGAAATCATGCCGAACATTGCAAAAAAAATCGACGGAAAGAAATTCATGTGGGATGGAGGAAATTATACGGCTGAGTCGGAAGCAAAGGAAAAAATCGCTCTTTACGAAAAGGACGGTTTCGAAACACGGCTCGTCAAAGAAGAAAGCAAATTCCTTCTTTATACAAGACGAGTCGTAACAGAAATAATATTAGAAGAAGGAGGTCGACCACTATGAAAGGATCCGTGCTTGTTGTCGGTGCCGGTCCTGCAGGTATGCGGGCGAGTGCAGAGCTGTTAAATCAAGGTTTTAAAGTCATCCTCGTCGAGGAAAAACCCACCATCGGTGGAAAAATGGCGCAAATCGATAAGATGTTTCCTTCGAATGAATGTTCGACATGCACAATTCTTCCCAAAATGCTGGAACTCACCAGTAATCCCAATTTGACTCTCGTAGCCTTTGCAGAAGTGAAAAGCATCGAGGGAGAGGCGGGGGATTTCAAGGTCAAAGTCGTTAAAAATCCCAGATATGTCGATCCGATGAAGTGCACAGCTTGCACGGATTGTTTCCCTGTTTGCCCTGTTGGAGGGATTCCAATGGAATTTAACTTTGGCAGGGGTGCATCCAAGGCCATTTCTTTTTATTCACCCTTTCCGCCGAGAAAAGCGCTGATCGATCCTGAAAAATGTACCTATATTCTTGAAGGTAAATGCGGAGACAAGGAAGTTCCACCCTGCGTTGAGGTCTGTGAGCCAGAAGCCATTGTTTTCGATCAGAAACCTGCGGAGGTTGAATTCAACGTGGGTGCCGTTATATTGGCCACTGGCATGGATGAAATGAAAACAGCATCATTAGAAACGTATGGATACGGGAAGTTTTCTAATGTGCTCACGGCACTTGAGTATGAACGTCTGCTTTCGGGCCTTGGCCCCACGGGGGGAGTTGTCAAACGCGACGACAAAAAAGAACCGCAGTCCATGGCATGGTATGTTCTTGGCAATCCTTCGCCCCTAGGTTTCATGACAGCCGTGGCACAGGCCATGGGCACGATCGAAAGAAATCCCGATATTTCTGCTTCAATATTTTATGAGGACATGAATCTAGAGAGAGATGATTATGAGAATTTCTATCAAAAGGCCAGAGAATCCAAAATCAACTTCATCAGGACAGACTGTATCTCCGCTGTGGAAGGAAAGGACGGAAACATCGATATAACATATGATAAGGAATCTTTACCTGCAGAAATGTTCGTTATCGTCCCTCCTTACGTTCCCAATAAAAACATACTCGAACTCGCAGAAAAAATGGGATTGGAAATGGACCAGTGGGGATTTTTCAGTCAAAAACCAGAAGATTCCCATCCGATTCGTGCATCGAAAGAAGGAATTTTTATTTGCGGGTGCGCGCAGGAGCCAAAAGGTATAGACGATGCCATTATCCAGGCATGTTCTGCAGCATCGAATGCAGCCGCCTTGCTCGCTCCGTCCAGGGGAGCTGAATTAGCGGCTCCACCGGAAAAAGATATTTTGCACGTGAAACCGGAAGATGAGCCGGCAACTCTTGCGGTCATCTGCAGATGTGGCATAAACATAGCAGGGCTTCTTGATATGGAAGAAGTCATCGAATACACAAAATCGCTGCCTCATGTGAAACACGTGGAATTGACTCCTTTTGGCTGCGATGGTGTAGCCATAAGAGAACTTTTGAAGACAAAAGATTTTAACAGGCTTGTCATTGGCGCATGCTCGCCAAAAACCCATGAAAACCTTTTCTTTCTTCACACAGAAATGGGAGGGCTCAATCCTTATCTGATGGAAATCGTAAACTTGCGCAACCACTGCACTTGGGTACATTCTACAGATAAGCAAAAGGCCACAGAGAAGGCAAAAACGCTCATGAGAATGGGAGTAAAACGTGCCGCCTTGCTTGAGTCTCTCGATGAAATCCGCGTATCGGTAACACCGGCTTGTCTTGTGATAGGAGGAACTCCCAGTGGAGTTGCCTGTGCGCTGAAGCTGGGACAAGCCGGACTCGATGTTTATTTGGTTGAAAAAGAAGCGGATCTTGGCAAAATCAAAAAAAATCAAAACAGATATGTGGAGAAGATGATAGACGAACTGGACAAAATTGAAAATGTAAAGATTTACACAAAGGCCAAAGTGGGTAGAGTTGAAGGTTTTGTCGGGAATTTCAAGGCAGAAATCGTTAAGCCCAGTGGCAAAGAGAGCATAGATATTGGCTCTATTGTTGTTGTGACTTCTGAA
>Ga0307444_1000610_pt1 | contig 16636 bp, 12 predicted proteins | sample SalMarSW160340MG_FD_202145 | JGI IMG/M metagenome (GOLD analysis project Ga0307444, IMG submission 202145) | Salt marsh sediment microbial communities from the Plum Island Ecosystem LTER, Massachusetts, United States - SW1603-40 | ecosystem: Environmental > Aquatic > Marine > Intertidal zone >...
CGCAGGCAATCATTTCCGGCGCATACTCGCTGACCCGTCAAGCCATGCAGCTCGGGTATGTGCCTCGGCTGGAAATACGCCACTCTTCCCCTGAAGAGATCGGACAGGTCTATGTACCCTGGGTGAACTGGATCCTTTTGGGGGGGACGGTGGGACTGGTACTCGGTTTCCGCTCATCCGCTAACCTGGCGGGCGCGTACGGCGTTGCCGTCGTGACGACGATGGTCTTGACCACTATCTTAGCGTTCGCCTGTATGCGTATATGTTGGGGTTGGAGCATGCCGAAGGCCGCGGCCCTAGCGGGGTGTCTCCTCGTTGTCGATCTCACTTTTTTTGCGGCGAACATCCCGAAGATCGGACAAGGGGCCTGGGTTCCCCTTGCCATTGCTGCTCTTGTCTATGTCTTGTTCACCACGTGGAAGCGAGGCAGGACCCTTCTCAGAGAGTGGTTTCGCAAGGAACAGATATCGGTCGACGTGTTGCTGAGAGATTTAACGGACCATCCGCCCCTTCGATCACCGGGGACCGCGGTTTTTATGGATAGCAACTCTGCTGGTATCCCCCGCACCCTGCTTCACAACCTGAAGCACAATCATGTCCTGCACGAGCGAGTCATATTGTTGACGCTCATTGCCGAGGAAGTTCCAAGGATTCCATGGTCCGAGATGCTCGAAATCCACGAGCTTGCTCCGAACTTCTTCCGGATCATTGCCCACTACGGCTTCATGGAGACGCCGAACGTTCCGACGATCCTCCGGTACGCAGAACGGCATGGGATGGAGTACAAACCCATGGAGACGACCTTCTTTTTAGGTCGTGAGACGTTGGTATTGAGCCGCTCGGGTGGAATGTTCTCCTGGCGCAAGCGGCTGTTTGCTATTCTGTCACGGAACGCAGAACAAGCGACCCTACACTTCGGCATACCCCCAAACCGGGCGATAGAAATCGGCGCACAGGTTGAGATGTAACTGGAGACCTTGACGCTGATGGCCAGCTAGTCATTGTAGTAAGACATTCAGGGAAGAGATAACAAAGACCACGTTAAGACGTCCTCCATGACGATAGAATCTCTCATTCAGACCTATGGCTATGTAGCCATCTTCGTTGGCACGTTCCTCGAGGGTGAGACCGTTCTTATTCTCAGTGGGCTTGCGGCACACCAAGGATATTTACAGTTGCCGTGGGTAATTCTAGCTGCATTTGCCGGAACGCTATTTGGAGACCAGCTCTATTTTTATCTCGGTCGGTGGCACAGCCGCGCCATGCTGGCCAAACATCCGCGCTGGCAAGCGCGTGTCAATAAAGCGCAGAGGCTGCTAGAACGTTACCGTACAATGGTGATTATCTCTTTCCGCTTCATGTACGGACTGCGGACGGTGACCCCCTTCGTAATTGGCATGAGTCGAGTACCTACCATAATATTCATTATGCTCAACGTCGTGAGCGCCTTCGCTTGGGCACTGGCGATGGGCGTTGGGGGTTATTTCTTTGGCCATGCACTGGAGATTATTATTGGGGACATCAAACACTATGAACTCGAAGTACTGGGTGCCGTTGTTATTATAGGTGCGATGCTCTGGTTTATGCATTTGTATCGGCGCAGAAGACTTAAAACAATGACGTTGAATCATCGCAGGGTTCGTAAGGGAAGGAACAAGATTGTAGGGATGCGATTGACCTAATGACCCCTGTATGGACGCGAAGCCCTGAAGAAAGTTTTGACAGAGACAAGTGACTGCTCGTCTGAGGGAATGTGGAAAGGAGCGGTTAGTGGTCTCGTCCTCGCGGCGTTTTCAGCTTCGAGGAGATATACTTCCAGATGTATTCAGGTATCTCTTCCCTGCTAATCCGCTGAAGTTCCATGGACACAGAGAAGGCTTTGGATATATCTGCCGCTGACTCACCTCGCTGTCGAAGTTCCCTAATCTCATCCATGAACTCTTTCTGAATTTTTTTGAGAATTTCAGCGGAGTTCTTTTCCCAGATGGCAAGGTACTCCATGAGGAATTGTGCTGCCAATCCCGCCGCGACCCCCTGGAGGACCGTCAAGTGCCACAGATAGGTATCTTTCGTCGGGTATGAATAGACCCACACGGGGACATTGCCCAAAATCAACTCGGCCAATTGGGGGGCAGGCATCTTTAAAAGGTCGTCCCGGGCCTGCTTTTTTCTTTCTTTCCTGATCTGTTCCGTGCGCTCCGGTTCTGCATGATCTATCATGGAAGAGGGGATGGGGAAGGGAGTATGCGATCGGGCACTATAGCCCTCCACCTGCTGCCAGGCCTGCTCTCCGGCTTTCCCCCGCAAAAAACTCAGGAGATTGCATTCGATATGTTCATGAAACGATGTCTTCTTGGAGCACGTTGCCTCGTGGTCGGCCTCCTTGTGCATCACGTCATGGAGCGACCACAGATCGTCCGCCGTGAGGCTGGTCCCGAATTCACGGTGAGAGCGGATAATATCGTCGAAGAGTTCCTCCTGCGCCCTGTTTCGTTCATCGATAAAGCGCCGGTGCTTTATTTCTTCCTCTGATATCCTCTCTCCTTGCAGGGTATGGGAAGCTTGTATCCTCTGGAATTTGTTGCGAATAACATCGAGGCTCGAGTCAAGCTCCTTTTCGATGGGGGAAAATTTATCCTTTTCGGCTTTGCCGGGGGTGAGGAGGGTGCCTATGTGATGGCCGAAGAATGACACAGAGGGCTCTTGAGCTTTTCCCCGTACCTTTGCTGACCGCCCCGTTTCAGGAGGGGCTGGTTCCTCTGAGGCCCTTCCCCTCTCAGAGGTGGGGACGATATAGATATGCGGGTGTTCATCAACGGAGGTGATTACCCGATTGAATGAATGTCCTTTTTTCCCTTGTTCCATCCGGTTCTCCGCCTTTCTCGGTCACGAGAGGAAGAAATCAACGGTTTTTTGAAACTATATATGGATTCCACCTATTCATGACGACATATCTCGCTCAGACTGGTTGCTACCTGAAAGCCGACCAGGAGGATAATCAAGAAGCTCTCTCTGGTAATCTGGATCGCCTGGCCATTGCGATACCACGGGGTCCGCCACCCCCCTTATTCTAAGAGACTACTCCTGATAGTGTCAATTTATTTTTATCCGGTACCCGGCGTCAATCCTTGATAAAAGTACTTTGCTATTGATGCTCGAAATGGTATACTTCCTTACCTTGAGAGATGGACGCGTGACACAATACATGAGGAGCATATCGGCACTGGGGAGGAAGTGACCTTCCTATGGCCCCTGTAATTTCCCCCCTGCAGATGCCCACCAATCCATGATTCCCTTCCAATCCTTCCTGGAAACTTACGGTTATTGGGCTGTTTTAGTAGGCACCTTTACCGAGGGAGAGACCATCTTGGTGTTGGGAGGATTTGCCGCCCAGCGCGGCTATTTGGCCTTGCCCTGGGTAATACTGGCTGCCTTTATCGGCAGCCTCTGCGGTGACCAGTTGTTTTTTTATCTCGGTCGCAAGCATACCCAGTGGGTGCTGGACAAATTTCCCTTGTGGAAGGCCCGTATTGATTGGGCCCATCGGCTCCTGGAACGGTTTCGAACCCCCCTGCTCCTGGGATTTCGATTTATGTACGGGATGCGTACGATCATACCTTTTTTATTTGGTATGAGTTCTGTGTCGAGAAGAACATTTATCATCTTGGATGTCATTGCGGCCTTTGTGTGGGCCGTCGTCGTCGGGACCGGCGGATACCTCTTTGGTCATACGCTGGAGGTCATACTCGGTGACATCAAACACTATGAAGTCATTATTCTCGGGGCAATGGTTATCATCGGCTTGTTGCTGTGGGCGTTACACCGTTATCATTATAAGAAAAAGAGAGCCGATCGGGTAGAATTATCGCCTGATCCGTAAACTATGCAACAAGGAAGCGGCGGCGATTGGCGCAGAGGATCTCGCGCCGTTGTAAGTGCCCGAAACCGCTCCCGTGCATTACACTCGTCTTTATGCCCTCAGACATTGCGTCCGCGCGGCGTCTTGAGGGCGAGCCCCTCCATCAACTCCGTTTGGATCTCCTGGATCTCCAAAAGCCTCTGCCACTGATGCATAAGGAGGTGGTCCATTTTTTCGTGCAGATGACGGATCTCTAATTCCGCCTTGAGGTTTACGAGATAATCGTGTTGGGCGCTCAGGCGATCCTTGGACTCCTGGCGGTTTTGGCTCATCATAATGATGGGTGCTTGAATAGCAGCGAGACACGAGAGGACCAGGTTGAGAAGAATGAAAGGGTAAGGGTCGAAAGGTTTCAAAATGAGCACGATGGAGTTAATGGCGATCCATACCAGGAGCACGGCAGCAAAGATGGAGATGAAACGCCAGCTTCCGCCGAATTCGGCAATCCTATCTGCCATGCGTTGCCCGAGTGTCAGCTGCCCCTCAAACTCGACGTTAATGTTCTTGGACAGGATATCTTGCTCTGTGAGGCTTTGCATAACCTGCTCTTCCAGCGTCGATAGCTCGCCCTTGTCCGCTGCAAGGATGTTGCGAACATATTCCGTTCTGAAGTGATTCAGGTCATCGAGACAGATAAAGCCGCTGGCGGACCAATCGGAATGTTGTTTCCGAATGATCTCAACCACAGAATCGCGGACCAAGGATCCTGGGAGCACCTCGCTGAACGCCTTTCGTTTTTTGCAGATCTGGCAAACGACCGTTTTATGCGGTTTTTTTGCCATCGTATCCTCCTTGTTTATGGTATATGCTTCAACTCATGTTTGGTAGCTTAGCAGAAACCGCTTTGGTGTCAAATTAAAAGCATGGGGTATGGCTTAGGAGAATCAAGGGTTTTCTCGTTGTTTTCTTACAATCTCTAACCCCCACATTATAATTTCTTAGCGTTGTGTGCTTTTCAAACCGTTTTAATATAGGTACAATATTCAAATTGTAGCCAAGGAGCGTGATATGATGCAAAGGACATGCTTGGTCTTCGGGCTAATCATTTTCTTCTGTGTCGGTCCCGGCACGAGCTCAAAGGCCCAAGATGCCCAGGCCATCGTGCAGGCGGGTTTCGATTATTGGCGGGGCAAGGCCTCCGCCGCCGTGGTGGAAATGGTCATACATCGCCCGGATTGGGAGCGACCCATGACCATCGAGGCCTGGACTGAAGGACGATCCGACAGCCTCATCGTGATCATCGCCCCCTCCAAGGACAAGGGCAACGGCACCCTCAAGCGGGGCAAGGAGATGTGGATGTACAACCCCAAGGTCAATCGAGTGATCAAGATCCCCCCCTCCATGATGTCCCAGGCCTGGATGGGCTCGGACTTCTCCAATAACGACCTGGCCAAGTCCGACAGTATCCTCGATGACTACACCCATACGCTGGTGGACACCGAGACCCATGAGGATAAGAAGGTGTACGTGATCAAATCGATGCCGAAGCCGGCTGCGCCGGTGGTGTGGGGCATGCAGCGGCTCAAGATCAGGGAGGATCATATCCTATTGCAGGAGGAGTTCTACGATGAGGACCTCACCCTGGTCAAGGCCATGACCGGGTCGCAGATCCAGATGATGGGGGGGAGGCTGTTTCCCACGGTATGGAGGATGCAGAAGGCCGATGTCGAGGACGAGTATACCGAGTTGACCTACCGGGAACTCGAATTCAGGGATGACCTGCCCGATAACCTCTTTACCCTTTCCAACTTGCGGAACCCCCGGCGGTAGGTGCGCATGTCCATGGACCTCACAATGGCGTGGCGGAATATCTGGCGGCACCCGAGGCGGGCCGTCTTGACCATGGCCGCCATCGCCTTCGCCACCGTGCTGTTGGTCTTTATGTTGTCGTGGCAGTTCGGCTCCTATGACACCATGATCAATGCTGCGGTAAAGGTCCACACTGGGCACCTGCAGGTGCAGGCCGCGGGATACCACGAGCAACAGGACATGCACCTCGTGGTGTCCGATCCAACTGCGGTCACTCGCATTCTGGAAGGCATTCCAGATGTGACCGCCCATACCGCCCGAGCCACCGCTTTCTCCCTCGTCTCATCCAAAGAGCGGACCTATGGGGTTGCCGTGAGGGGGATTGATCCGGTAAGGGAGACGCAGGTGACCACCCTTAAACAATTGATCCGCGAGGGACACTATTTCACCGAAGGAGATACCAATGCAGCCTTGGTGGGGGGGCTCCTGGCCAAGAATTTGCGCGTGGGGGTGGGCGATGAATTGGTCCTCCTGGGTCAGGGGCGCGACGGCTCCATCGCAGCCACTGTGGTTCGGGTCAAGGGGATCTTCCGGTACGGCCAGGACGAATTCGATCGCAACTTCATTTATTTGCCTCTCCCCTATTTTCAGGAGGTCTATAGCATGAGGGGGGCTGTCCACGAGGTGGTTGCCCTCTGTGTATCCCTGGAGGCAGTACCGCGGGTAAAACGCGCCGTTGCAGCCGGTCTCAAGACGATAGACGAAGAGAACAAACTGGTAGTCTTGGACTGGATGGAGCTCATGCCCGGCCTAATCCAGAGCATCAAAATGGACCTGATCAGCGGGTTCATCTTTTATATCATTTTAATCGTCGTGGTGGCCTTCAGTATATTAAATACCTTCCTCATGGTCATCTTCGAGCGGACCAGGGAGTTCGGCGTCTTTATGGCCCTGGGCACGACACCGGGGCGGTTGACCAGGTTGCTGCTGTTTGAATCGACGACCCTGACCCTGTTGGGCACCGCTCTCGGTATCCTCGCCGGCAGCCTGGTGACCTGGTATTTCCAGGTGCATGGGATCGTCATCTCCGGCACCTCAGAGATGTTGCGTCAGTACGGGTTGCCTGAACGGATGTATCCCCAGCTTTCACCCCTTTCCATCGCCGTCGGCGCGGGTCTGGTGCTGATCATCACCTTGGTGACCGCACTCTATCCGGCCCTGAAGGTCCGGCGCCTGCGTCCGGTGGAGGCGATGAGGGCGGTGTAGAGTGTATCAGTAATCAGTGACCAGTGATCAGTAAACGGTGATCGGTGGGGAGGGACAAGTGGCCAGTGATCGGTAATCAGGTCATCATTCAATGCGTAATGATATAGAGAGGGATTTTTCATGTTTTTGCAATTAGGATGGCGGAACATCTGGCGCAATCGCCGCAGGACCCTGGTCATCTTGACGGCGGTCGTCATCGGGGTCTGGAGCATGATCTTCTTGGGCGCCCTCATGCGGGGGATCGCCGACCAGTTCGTCCGCAACGGCATCGCCACCCTCACCGGGCATGTCCAGGTGCACGAGAAGGGGTACCGAAGCGATCCGGCCGTCCAGAACAGCATAGAAAATCCTGCCCGGGTGGAGGCCGCCCTCACCGCAGTCCTGCCCCCCGACGCCCAGTGGGTCCCCCGGGTTCGAGTCAGCGCCATCGCGAGCAATGCCCGGCACTCCACCGGTGTCACCATGGTGGGTATCGATCCCCCACGAGAGGCGGCCGTCTCGTTCATCGGGGGGGCAATTACGGAGGGGCGCTATCTGGAGTCCGACGACCCCTACGGGATTGTGGTAGGCCAGGCCCTGGCAGAGCGGTTCGATACCCACTTGGGCTACAAGCTGATCCTTATGTCCCAAGATACCGAGGGAGAGATAGCCTCACGGGCCTTCCGCATCGTCGGGGTCTACCGGGCCGAGATGGAGGCCACGGAGAAACAGTTCGTCTTCGTCACCCTCCCCGCAGCGCAGGAGATGCTGCGGTTATCACACGGGATCTCCGAGTTCGTCGTCCTCCTTGCCGAGCACGGCGAGGCAGACCATGTGGCCGACACCTTACGGGCCGAGCTCCCCGCAGCAGAGTATGAAGTCAATACCTGGCAAGAGATCCTCCCCATGGTCTCCGCCATCATGAAGATATACGACTGGTTCATCTTCTTGTGGTTTTTAGTCGTTTTTATCGCCATGGGATTCGGCATCGTGAACACCACGTTGATGGCGGTGTTCGAACGGATCAAGGAGTTCGGTCTGCTCAAGGCTCTCGGCATGAAGCCGTGGTGGATCGTCAGAGGGGTTCTCGTCGAATCATTCTGTCTCTTGATACTCGGCATGGCCATCGGCAATGCGGTGGGGTTTTTGAGTGTCCTCGTCCTTTCCGGGACCGGCATCGACCTCTCTGCGCTCGCCGCGGGCATGGAATATTGGGGTATGTCCCGGGTAATCTATCCCCATATCGTAGGCCAAGACGTTTTAATGGCCAACCTGGTGGTGTTCATCTTGGGGTTGGTGGTGAGCCTGTACCCGGCCGTGAAGGCGGCCCGGTTCACCCCGGTGGAGGCCCTGGCACATACGTGAGGCACGATGTTTTGAGTTGATCCTGATCGCTCATGGAAGGAGATCCGCGATGGCAATGGTAACATGCACCAAGGTCAAAAAGGCCTACCAACAGGACACCGTGGCAGTCAAGGCGCTCGACGGCGTGAGCCTCTCCATTAAAAAAGGGGAATTTGTGGCCATAGCCGGGCCTTCGGGCTCGGGGAAGACCACCCTCCTGAACATCATCGGGGGGTTGGACTCTGCGGATTCCGGGCGCATCGTGGTGGATGGGAATGTCCTCAATACCATGCGTCAATCGCAACTGGCACAATTGCGTCTGCATAAGGTCGGTTTTGTGTTCCAGGCCTATAATCTCATTCCGGTCCTCTCGGCGCAAGAAAACGTGGAGTTCGTCATGCTCCTGCAGGGCGTGCCGCCCGCCGAGCGCAGGGAACGGGCCAGGGCCATCCTAGACGAGGTGGGCCTTGGGGGGATGTACGACCGTCGTCCTGCCGAGCTCTCCGGCGGGCAGCAGCAGCGGGTGGCGGTGGCCCGGTCCATTGTATCCGATCCGTCCATTGTCCTGGCGGACGAGCCAACTGCCAACCTTGATTCCAAGACCGGGGCGAGTCTTCTGGAGATCATGAAGCAGATGAACGAGAAGAAACAGGTCACCTTTATCTTTTCCACCCACGACCAGATGGTCATGGACTATGCCCGCCGGCTCATCCAGCTCAAAGACGGCCGCATTTGGGAAGAAACGGTCCGGAAGGGGTGAGAGGCAGGAGGGCCTTCAGCCTTCAGGCGATGACAAAAACTGCAACCGAAAAACACGAGGGGGGCAGTCACTACGGTTTTTAAAAAGTCCTTACTAGCTATTGGGTTGTTGCTCGCAGGCGTTTCATTTATCTTCATTTCTCCGCGTTACGCACGGGCATCATCCGATGACACCCCTCAAGCCGCAACTCCTGATGCTGAAACGCAGACTGAACCCTGGTACGAGAAGATCGACTGGGAATTGGGCGGACACCTTAAGGCGCGGGGGGGGATCTCATGGGCCGACGCGGAGTCATTCTTCCAGCCGGTAGGCACCGGACCGCACTATGACGGCTCCGCCGAGGCCAGGCTTAAGGGCAAGGTCTCCTTGGGGACGTGGGGGTATTTCGAGGCCCACCATGAGACCATCCTCTCAGGGGGTGATACCCGGCGCAAGCTGAAAGAGTTGCAAGACCTCTACCCCTCCCTCTTCACCACGGGTCTCATGATAGCTGGCCCCCTGGAGGACGATCGCCGTCTGATGGACCTGACCTGGACCATCCACGAGGACGGCCAGTATATCCTCTACCATCGGTTCGACCGGCTCTCCCTGACCCTGCTGCCGACATGGGGTGTTGTCACCATCGGCAGGCAGGCGGTGACGTGGGGAAACGGTCTGCTCTTTAACCCAATGGACATCTGTAACCCCTTTGCGCCGACGGACATTGAGCGGGATTACAAGGTCGGCGACGATATGGCCTCGGTCCACGTCAACCTGGGTACCATAGGCGGTGTCCACCTTCTCTATGTGCCGAGGAAAGACCCGTTCAAGGATACCGTGCAATGGAACCATTCCTCACTCGCCGGAAAGATTCACTTCGCCTGGGGCACAACAGAGTTTGACATCATGGCTGCCAAGCACTACGAAGATGCGGTGTTTGGTATCGGGAGTACGGGATACTTGGGGGGCGCGGCCTGGCGCGTGGATGGGATATGGACCATTCCGAACAATACGAGGGGTAAAGACTACTATTTCTCCCTGGTGGCCAATATGGATTACTCGTGGGTATGGTGGAAGAAGAACTGGTATGGATTCGTGGAGTTTTTCTACAGCGGCATCGGGGAAGCAGATTACCCCTCGGCCCTGCTCGATCAGGATGTCCGCGAACGGGTGGACCGGGGGGAGCTTTTTACCTTAGGGAGGACTTACCTGAGCGGCCACCTCAGGGTGGAGCTGCACCCCCTGCTCAACTTATACCTGACGGTGATCAACAACCTGGCCGATCCCTCGGGTGTGGTGCAACCCCGGATGGTGTGGGATTGTTTGCAGGATGTCCAGGTCACCGTGGGGGGGAATGTGTATTACGGTCGCCAGGGGACGGAATACGGCGGGTTCAGGATACCCGGTACTTCCTTCCAACTCCGGGGGCAAGACAGCGTCTTTCTTTGGGTCGCCTACTATTTTTGAGGCTTGGTTGTTGTCGCTGTTCGCAGCCAAACAGGGGCAGGGGCTATTGTTCAAATCTCCCGGGAAATCTTTTGTACCTATAAACCTTCCCCGCTTTTTGTAGTTCTTCCGCTTTTTGATGAATATGGTTGAAGCGGTGTTTCAGCTCATAAAAGCCGTGCCACCAGGCGTAATCAGGTGCCATCATGGCGGCCCCCATCCGGGCCCGGCGCCCTTCATGGTGCCAGAACTCATAAAATTGCCATTCGAGTTCCTCGTCAAAATAGCTGCGGTTTGAAAGGAGGCCCGCTGTGTAGAGAGAATCGATTACCCCCTTTATCGGTTTGAAGTACGTGTCGTTGTAATTGCCCACCACCTCATCGAGGTTCACAAAATGGGCATCGGTCCATTGCCGGGCATGGCACTGCAGGCACACCCTTTTCATCTTTTCCCGTTCGGCCTTCCAATTGGTATCTGCGGGGAAGGGCTTGAATTCCTCCGGCCTCACGGTCAAGGGGGCCTGTAGCTCCCAGGCAAGCCGCTCGGTGACGTCGTGCGTTGCGGCCACATCGGCCGCCGCTGACATGTGGCATGTTGCACAGGTCGGCGCCCGATAGTCTCTCCCCGCCTGCCAGTGCCCATCATCAGGACGCCAGTTCCACCCCTGGCCCTCGGCATGGTAGATGGCCCCGTGCTTGGACTCGTTGTAGATCTCGATCTGGGGATGATCAGGTCCGAGGTGACACTGGTCGCAGGCCTCTGGTTTCCTCGCTTCTACTACTGAAAATTTATGCCTGGTGTGGCAGCTCGTGCAGCTGCCGAGACTGCCGTCCGGATTTTTTCTGCCTACGCCGACGTTAGGCCACGTGCCCGGTAGAGGTGTACCCTCGGTGAGCTTCACCACGGTGCCGTGACAGGCGTAACATCCCGTTGTGCGTTCGATGGCGTTATTCATGCCGTCGTTGAGCCAGCGATCGATCTTCCATATGATCTCGTGGGTGTGTGCGTGTTTGCTCTGTGCGTACTGGGCTGCTTCCTTCGGATGGCAGCCGCCGCATTGCTGAGGGGTTACCACCACAGCGATGGGGGCGGGGGTGTTCTCCAGGTGGGCCTTGCTGACGAGAGTATCCGCCTCGCTGGCCTTGTGACACTGATAACAGCCCACGTCCACCTTTGCGTGAACGCTCGCCTTCCAATCCTGGTAGATGCCGGGGGTTATCTCTTGATGGCATTCGATACAGGTATCCCCGGTGAGGACGGCGGCACGCGTCTCAGGGATCAAGCGCACGGGAAAACCCCACCGCCACACGCTGATGCAACCGAGGATCAAGAAGATAATCACCAGATTGGCGTAGGCCATCTTGACGAAGGTTTTTTGGGCGAAGGTAAGACCTTGAGCCATGTCTCCTGTCTCGGCGACTTTTCCCACATACTTCACGTTTTTCAGGACCTCTACGCCGTGAGGCGCCCCTGCCAGGGCCTCGGTGAGGTCCGTGCCCGCACCATGTCTGCCCATGTGCCTCCCCTTTTTCCATTTGGGACTCGCCGTGACATCGTAGATCTTATTCTGATAGAGCACATAGGCGGGCTTGCCATCAGTGCCGTCAAAATAGCCTACATCGGCACGGGTGATGTGATCGGCATCGGGAGGGCCCTCGGACGCGTGCGTATCTCTGCGCATGCGTCGGTTGATGGCCGTGATGGCGGCAATGCCGATACCTACCATTGTGAGAAAGAGGAGGATCTTGATAAAGAGCATGAGGCCGAAGGTGTTGTCGAAGAATTGCCCCCATCTGCTCATGCGCGCCCAGGTCAAGTAGATGCCGGTGAGCGCCAGGGTGATCATGCAGGTGACGCCGAGGATGCGCTCATGTCTGGGAATTCCCCGGATCAGCCGAGAGGGCCTGATAAAGATGTGTATATAGAAGATGGCGCCAAAAAATACCACGGCCGCCAGGAGATGAAGGTATCCGATGATGAACCTCAGTGTCTTATGAACGGGTCCCTGCAGGGCATAGGCCTTGTCCAGTATCCGCTCGGGGATGGGGTACTGATAGCCGTTCTTTATATAGGCAAGGCCGACAGCCTTGAGCGGCCCGCCGGTGCTTTCTTGATGGCAAAATATGCATCCCTTTCCCGTTTCCGCAGCGTACCGATCGGTTGCATACGCAGGAGATACGAGGATGCAGAGCATTAAGGCCGCAGCCAAAAAAGCGAAGGGTTTAATTCTCATCTCCGGTCTCGCTTGAGCAGATAATAATCGTTAACACAAAACAAGAGATGTTAGTAGTACTTAGCATATCATTAGCCCACCCATTGGATAATGTCAATCTACGAAACACGTATCGTGACGTGTTTTCATATTGCCAGACGGCTGGGCATCTGTTATCTTGCTTTTACAGTTATATCGTGTAGTTATAGGGCTTATAGTGCCATATAAGGCATATTTATTGCATATTATATTTAGATTATTGTGAGGGGTATTGTCGGTATCATTGCCGCCATGTATGGATGACACCAACTGCGTATGATACTGAGGCCAGAGAGAGACAATGCGTGATAGAGCTGCACGACGGATAAAGCGAGAGATAATGCTGCGCAACTTCCTGCGGAGGTTCGGAATCATTAAGGTGATAATTATGGCTACCTTGTGCGCCATGCTCTCTTCCTTTTTGTTGTATTGGCTCATTGGTACTCTTTTAGATGCATTTGTGCCTGTTGGTATTCTCTCCTCCCTTATTGTTCCTGCATTAATAGCCCCACCCATTGTGTATTCCCTGTTGCGGCTTACGCAAAAGCTCGGCCTGGCGGAGAAGGAATTGTTGGACGCCTATAACAGCTTAGAACTGCAGGTGAGGATGCGCACGGCCGAGCTTGCCACAGCGAACAGACAGCTGCAGGATGAAATTACCAAACACTCCCAAACGGAAAAGAAGCTCAAGAAGGGCGTTGAGAGATTAAAAAAGAGTCTGGAAAAAACAATCGGTGCCATCGCCGCGGTAACCGAGATACGGGATCCCTTCACCGCCGGTCACCAAAAAAGGGTGGCAAAGCTCGCCTGTGCCATTGCCGAGGAGGTGGGCCTGCCCAAGAGCAAGATCGAGAGGCTCCGTCTGGCAGCCATTGTTCATGATATCGGCAAGGTAAATGTCCCCACTGAGATCCTCATCAAGCCCACTCGATTAAGTGAGCCCGAGTTCGATATCATTGAGGCCCATCCCCAAATAGGACATGATATATTATATGGGATCGAGTATTCTCGGCCGATTGCCAAAATCGTCCTGCAACACCATGAATTGCTCGATGGTACCGGCTATCCTCAGGGACTTTCGGGTGATGAGATCATGTTGGAGGCGCGGATCTTGGCGGTAGCCGACGTGGTGGAGGCTATGGCCTCACACCGGCCCTACCGACCGGCCCATGGCATCGGGGAGGCATTGGAGGAAATCCTGCACAACAAGGGCACGCTGTATGATCCCGTGGTTGTCGATGCCTGTCTGCGGGTCTTTTACGAGAAGGAGTTTGCCTTCGAATAGGGCGCAAAAGCAGCGTTTTCAAAGGCCTTGCCTTTCCCACCTTGCTATTATCACTGTTAGATTATACTATTTCTAGACGTCATGGGGTTTGTGCCGGTGAACACTCGTGCTCACCGAAACAGGTTCCCATACACGCTCCACAAGGGGGTAGGGAGTATATACCCGTATGCATAACAAAGCCAAGAAGACATCCAAAAAGCCCGCAATCCCTGATGCGTTTGCCGTTAAGTGGCAACGGGTCGTAGACCTCATGGCTAAGACGGTAGGCGTGCCGGCAGGGCTCATCATGCGGGTCGATCCGCCGCAGATCGAGGTCTTTATATCAAGCGCGACCGAGGGCAACCCCTATAAGCAAGGGGAACGGGCGGACCTCAATACCGGGCTGTACTGTGAAACGGTCATGAAGCAACTTTCGCCCCTGTTGGTTCCCGATGCGCTCAGAGATCCTCAGTGGGATCACAATCCGGATATTGCGCTGGGCATGACTTACTACCTTGGGTTCCCTCTGACATGGCCCGATGGAGAGCTCTTCGGCACCATATGCGTGCTCGATGCCAAGGAAAACCCGCAAGCCTCTACCTATAAGGATTTACTCTACGAATTTCAGCAGATCATTGAAGGAGATCTGCGCATCATCTTTGACGCTGCCGAGCGGGAGCAGCTCGTGCGCCTGGAATTGGAGGAGGTCGATTTTGCATACCGGATCATAACCGATTTTACCTACGATTGGGAGTATTGGGTGAACCCCGACGACACCATTCGCTACATGTCGTCCTCCGCCGAACGCATTACGGGGTATACGAACCAGCAGTTCATTGACGACCCTACCTTGAGATGGGAGATCATCGTTTCCCAGGACCGGGATGTCTGGGATCGGCACTATGAGCAAGAGCGCCGAGATCCGCGGTTTTACGAAATCCAGTTTCGCATCCGCAGAAAAGACGGGGAGATCCGTTGGATCGAGCATGCCTGCCAGCCCGTAACAGGTCCGCGGGGGGAATTTTGGGGTCTCCGGGTGAGTAACCGCGACATCACGGCCCGTAAGGAAGTCGAGGAGGCGCTCAGACGAAGTGAGCAGAGCCTTGCGGAGGCCCAGCGGATTGCCCATTTGGGCAACTGGGACTGGGACATTGTGACTAATGCACTGCACTGGTCCGACGAGGTCTATCGGATTTTTGGACTCCGGCCGCAAGAGTTTGGCGCAACCTATGAGGCCTTCCTTGCCTCAGTGCATCCCGAAGACCGTGACGCCGTCACAAAGGCGGTGGACGAATCGCTTGCCGATCCGCACACGCCCTACAGCATCGAACACCGGGTGGTTAGACCGGATGGATCCGAGCGCATGGTCCATGAGCATGGAGAGGTGACCTTTGGCGAAACCGGCAAGCCGGTCCACATGATCGGTACCGTTCATGATATCACGGAGCTCAAGCGGGCCGAGCTTGAATCATATCGCGCCCGCAGGGAGTTGTTGCGCATGGAGCGTGTATCGCACATGGGGGAATTGACAGCGTCGCTGGCACATGAACTGAATCAACCCCTGACCGCCATCCTCAGCAATGCGGGTGCGGCCCTCCGCTTTCTCCAATCAGACCGACTTGATCTCGGCGAATTACGCGAGATACTGCAGGACATAGCGAACGATGACAAAAGGGCGAGTGACATAATCCGGGGCGTCAGGTCTATGCTCAAGCAGGAGGAAGTTGAACAAGAGACCATTTCGATCAACGATGTTTTGCGTGACATGATCTCTCTCTTCCACAGTGAAGCCGTTATCAGAAACATAGCGGTCGAAATGGATCTTGCCGATCCATTACCATTGATCCATGTCGACAGGGTGCAGATCCAGCAGGTGATACTTAACCTCATTATGAACGCCGCAGAAATAATGTCGCACAGTGAGCCTGAGGAGAGAAAGATCATCCTGCAAACACGCCCTGTTGATTACGGTGCAGTACAGGTGGCTGTGCGCGATTTCGGTCCTGGCATTGTAGAGAAAGATCTGGATCATATCTTCGAACCCTTCTTCACAACGAAGCGCTCTGGTTTGGGCATGGGACTCTCAATAAGCCGTTCCATCATTGAAGCCCACGGTGGCCGCATATGGGTTGAAAATAATCCGGATACAGGGGTAACATTCTATTTCGAAATACCGGTTCTGACAGCCAGTAATCAGTGAACAGTGATTAGTGAATAGTGATCAGTAGTCAGTAATCGGTAATCAATGGTCAGCAAGGGAAGGATCATGACGGAACTGAGTCATGCAAAGAGCTTTCGCGACCTGGCAGTCTATCAGAAGGCCAAAATGGTGGCACGAACAGTCTTTGAGCTTACCAAGGGCTTCCCGAAGGAAGAAATCTATTCCCTGACCGATCAAATCCGGCGGGCATCCCGATCCATCGGAGCGCAGATTGCGGAAGCCTGGGCCAAGCGACGTTATGAGAAGCACTTTATTAGTAAGCTCACAGACGCGGATGCCGAACAGATGGAAACTCAACACTGGATCGACGAAGCGCGAGACCGTCAATATCTGGCTCAACAACAGGCGGAGGAGTTGACGAGGGAACTTATGCAAATCGGGCGGATGCTCAATTCGATGATGGTCAAGGCCCATCTTTTTTGCGGGCAGGACGATCACGTTATACGCGAGGAAATGGC
>Ga0307444_1000612_pt1 | contig 16625 bp, 20 predicted proteins | sample SalMarSW160340MG_FD_202145 | JGI IMG/M metagenome (GOLD analysis project Ga0307444, IMG submission 202145) | Salt marsh sediment microbial communities from the Plum Island Ecosystem LTER, Massachusetts, United States - SW1603-40 | ecosystem: Environmental > Aquatic > Marine > Intertidal zone >...
CCTTCGGCGCCATGGTCATGAACGGGTCCGCCTGCTCGAGCTCGAAGAATTCCGCCATGCGCTCTTCCAAGACCGCCGGCGCAAAGGGGCGGAAGGAGGCGCGCTGCTTCACCCGCGCGTTCAGCCGGTCCTTCATGGCGACGTCGCGCGGGTCGGCCAGGATGGAGCGATGCCCCAAGGCACGCGGCCCCAATTCGGAGCGGCCTTGGTACCAGCCGACGATCTTGCTCGCGGCGAGATCGTGTGCGACCTGGCTTATGAGCTCGTGGCGGGGCAAGCGCTCATACGCCAAGCCGGCATTGCGCAGGGCGTGTTCGATCTCCGCTTCGCCATAGCCGGCGCCATGAAAGGCGTGAGTGAGCTGAAACGCGCGGGGCTTGCCGAGCGTCTGATGGTAATGCCACAAGGCGCTGCCGAGCGGCGCGCCTGAGTCGGAAGCGCAAGGTGGCACCCAGACCGAATGATAGTCGGTTTCGCCGAGAATACGTGCGTTCGCCACGCAGTTCAGGGCGACGCCGCCGGTCAGGCACAGATTGCGGCTTTTGTGCTTTTTGGCGAGCGCCCGAACGACGTGGAGGATGGTTTCCTCGACCGTGTCCTGGAGCGCGTAAGCGAGGTCGCGGTGACGATCTTCGATCGGTTCGCCGTTCTCGCGTTGCGGGCCGAAGGCCTCGACAAATCGCTCCTTGAAGGGCCGGTTGAGACCATGCGTGTGGTAGTTGATGAAGTCCCGGTTGACGGAGAATTCTCCGTCGGGACGGAGATGAATGAGCTCGCGAAATTTTTTCGCGTAGGTTTTGTCTCCGGTCGCGGCGAGTGCCATGACCGTTCCTTCCTCGAAATATTTGAACCCGAGATGCTCGGTGACGGTGGTGTAGAGCATGCCGAGGGAATCGAAGATGTCATTCTGCGCGACCCGCTCGACGCGATTGCCGGAGCCGGTATAAGCCGATTGAGCCGTCTCATCGCCATAGCCGTCCATCACCAGGATGGTCGCTTCCTCGAAGGGCGACATGAAGAAGGCGGCGGCGTGCGCATCGTGGTGACGCACTTGCACGATCTTTGGCAATTTGGCCTTGGCGCCGAAGTGCCAAAGCAAGCCCCAGCGCAGGCCATTCGGCATGGTGACGATGAGCGTGGACTGGGTTGGCCGGGCGCTCGGCAGAACAAGATTGAGGCTGGCGGGAAAGCCGTCGCGAACGGCGCCATACATCATCCGCCACAGCGATCTCATGTGCCACGGCGTGGTGATGACATCGACCTCGGCGAGGCTCAAGCCTCGATCGTCGAAGGCCGTCTTGAGTGAGCGGAAGGGAAATCGCCGCGTATGCTTCTCGCGGTTGAACCGCTCTTCCTCCAAGACGAGGGTGGGGATTCCGTCTTCGACCAGCGCCAAACCGGAGTCATGCGTTCGCGTTACGAGTCCAAGAATGCGCACGGCGTGGGGGCTATCCGGGATGGCTACGGGCAGGTGCCGATGACGTGTCAAATTCAACGCGCCACGGGCGTTCTCGGTTTCATGGGAAGAATTGATGGCTCAATGATGGCGCGGCGGACGAAACGCCTATTCCCGAGGCTGCGCCAGCTGCGGCGGTCCTTGAAAGGCAGCGTCGTGCTCGACAGGACCTCCTCCTACGCGTGAATGGGGCAAGTTGGCTCGCAGCGGCCCGTGGCGTCCGGGCACCCCTAAGCGCAACTTGCCGTGGCACGTCTTGTCGTCCGCGCCGTCTATTCGGTCCTCTCACCGAATATGCCCCGGATCCTTTCGGCAAGTGCTGTCGCAACTGGCTGCAACGAGTCGGGGTCGAAATGCACGCCGTCGATGGTCCCGGGACCGACCACCGCGTTGAGGTCGAAGCAGTGGGCTCCGAACGCCGCGGCGATCGGCGGATACGTCTCGCGAAGCCGTTGCATGGCCTTTCGACTGTGTGCCGAATCGAACAGCGGCTCGAGGATGGTACCGCTGACGTCGCCCACGAGCGGCGGCACCACCACGAGGGTCTGCGGCGGCTTGCCGTCCGGGCCGCACTGAGATTTCGACACGACCTCCAGGAGGCGGCCGAGACAGCGGGCGATGATCACCGTTTACCCCAAAAAAAGTCTTGGCGTCATTCGTTCCCAGGAGGATGACGACCAGATCGAGCGGCATGTGGGTATTGAGCGACGTCGGCAGTTGCGCGAGACCGTTCACGTGGCCGACAACAGGGTCGTCGAAGACCGTCGTCCGGCCGTTCAATCCCTCTTCGATCACATGGTAGGAATCACCGAGGTCGGCCTGCAGCCGCCGCGTCCACCGCTCGGCGAAGGGATAGCGCAGCCTGTCGGCGCTACTGTGCGGATCGCATCCCCATGTCAACGAATCGCCGAAGCACAGCACGGTTCTCGGATCGGTGGACATACGGCGGACCTTTCAAAGCGCGGCGTGGGGTCATCGCTTCCGGAGCCCGATGGCGACAATGCGCTCGAGCAGCGGTTCGTAATTAATGCCGATGGCCTCGGCAGCTTCCGCGAATTCTTCGCCGTAGGCGATGTCGGGATTGGGGTTGGCCTCGAGAAAGTAAGGCCGCCCCTCGGCGTCGAGGCGGAAGTCGACGCGCGCGTAGCCGCTGAGTTGCAGCAGGCGATACAGGCGCTTGGTCGTTTTCACCAGGAGCCGCTCGACATCCGGCAGGAGGTCGCGCGCAGGGCCGATCTCGAGACCGCGACGCGCCTGGAGCTTGAGGTCCCACTTGACCCGTCTGGTCGCGATCCTCGGCGCATCGGAGCGCAGCCGCCCCATTTCCAGCTCCCAAACCGGCAGCACCTTCAGGCGTGTATTGCCCATGACCCCGACGTATAGCTCGCGGCCGTCAACGTATTGCTCGAGGATGAGGCTGGCGCCCACCTTGTCGTGCATGAATTCGATCCGCTCGGCGAGCTTCTCGTCATTGTTGACCAGGGACGCCTCGGCGATGCCGAGCGAGGACTCGTCGAGCTGCGACTTGACGATCAGCGGGTATTGCAGCCGGGCTGGTTTGCGCTTGAGCTTGCGACCGGCCGGGACCACGGCGAAGGGCGGAACGCGGATGCGGTGATGGTGGAGGATCATCTTCGAGAGCGCCTTGTCGCGGGCGATCATCAGGCCGCGGGGATTGCAGCCGGTGTAGGGCAGCTGGATGAGCTCGAGATAGCTCACGACATTCTGGTCGAGCATCGGCTCTCCACGAAAATCCTCCAGCAGATTGAAGGCGATGTGGGGCTTGAAGTTGTGGATGGCGCGGCGGAGCGGCGTCAGGTCGTCATAGAGCCCGAGCGGCTGCACCTCGTGCCCCAACTCGCGCAATCCGGTCACCACGTCGTACTCGGCCTTGTATTCGAGGACCTCCGCGTCGGGCTTGCCGGCGATGTCGTCGGGTGGCACCAGATCGGCGTGCATCAGCACCAGCACCCGCTTCTTGCGCATGCCTATCGTCTCACATGGTGTGCCATTCGCGCCCTCGGTAGAGGTAGTTCATGCCGTGCACGGTCAACATGATAGCGAAGTCCAGCACCAGATTGCGCTCGGGCCCGTCCGCCACCAGGCGCAGTTGCTTGCATCGTCCGATCATCTGCTCGAGAACTTGATTAAGCGTGAGTTGGTACTCGCCCGTCCACTTGGCAACCATGCCCCTGATCTCGCGGCGGTGGCGCCGCAAGAACGTCGCCGCGGCCTCGCGCCGGTCGCCATTGCCCTCGGACTCGGCGAACAGCCGCTTCAGATCGCGGTCGTAAGCGTCGGAGAAGCCGACCGAATAGTGGGCCCGCTTGCGTTCGTAGTATTCCCCGAGGGTCCTCCGTTCGCGGGACAAGGAGAAAGGCTTGGCGCGGCTGCGAACCCGCGGCGGCTGGCCGGCGAGGTCCTTCATCAGGCTGTCGACATATTTGAGCTTGCGCAGGGCCGGCCAGCCCTTGTAGCGCCGGCGCCAGTTGTAGCGGGGGCGCAGCCAGACCGCGAAGGTCTCGGCGAAATCCTCTTCCGGGTGGCTCTGGGCGTACCAGGCGGGGAGGTTCTGCACATAGCGGCGGCTTGCGGGATTGGGCCGGTACGCCTGCGGATAGGGCATGCTCGCCTTGCCGAAATGACGCTGCCACTCGCGGCGGCGTTGAAACTTGAAGGCGTGCTGGATGGCGTGCCCCAGCTCGTGCCGCAACAGCCGCAAGCAGGATTCGGCCGTCGCGCCCTCGGCTTCGAGCATCTGCGAGCGCTCGAGACTGATGAGCTTGGGGTGCGCAAGGTAGAACGGCAGGGCAACGCCGGGCACGCCGGTCGGCGAGAACCACTCGTCGGCAAGCCAGAAATGCGGGTTGAAGCGCAGGTCCCGCTGGGCAAGCTCGTCCCGCACCCGGTCGATGCGCTCCTCGAGCCAGGTCCCCTCGATGGCGACGTCCAGGTCACACAGCCTGACAGACAGCAACTCGCGCTGCGTCATGTGCTCCCAGGGATAACGCCGGCCATTTATGCGTCGATTCGAACCCACCGTGCCTGACATCAGTTGTGTGCACTCTAGGCGCCACAGCCGCGCGTGACCACCCCGGCCCGGTGAAAAGGACGCGTGATCGACGCCGGAAGGCCAGCGATGTCGGTTGATGAGCGTGGGCCCTCGTCAGCGGGTCTGCCGGACGAAATACTCGTCTGCCGTGATCACCAGAGGAAAGCGTGTGAAGTCGGCCTCCCCGGTCACGAACATGTCCTCGACGCTGCTGGGGCCGCTGCTGCCCCCGTAGGTCGCCATGCCGGTCCAGGTGATGTGCGCATGTCGGGGCGCTTGCTCGCCGCGGCTGATGGCGATGACCTGGGCGTTGCTCGCGGTTCCCGTGGTGTAGAAGAACTGCGTCGCGTGGCGCTCGATGACACGTCCGCGGTTGGGGGTCAGATAGAGCCTGCTGACCATGAACCAGGTTTGCTCGACTGGCTCGGCGCCGGTCCGATGATCCCTCACTATCACCGTCGCCAGGTGTCCCACCACAAGGACCCAGTTTCGGTCGAGGTCGGGGCTGCGGTAGAGCCACTCGGCGTCTGCTTCCTGCTGCGCCGTGGCGTTGGCGAGACCGTACCAGATCCGGTCCACCGGACAGCCGATCGTGCCAGCCGGAGCTGGGTCCAAGCAGGTCAGCGACTGTGGTGGCAGCGGCTCGACATAGAGCCTGCTCCCGGAGGAGTCCTTATAGGGGATGGCGACGATGTCGCCGGCCGGCGCAGGACCGGCCGTCGCGATAGGATGCGGCTGGAGGTGATCGATCATGGTCTCCTCCCGAGATTTCGGTTGGGAGCAAGACCTTCTGCCCCTATGGCGAAACTTTCAACGACATGCCGGATTGGGAGACCTCGTTGACGAGGAGAACCGGCGCCTCCGGATCCGCCGCTGCGCCGAGGCTATTTCGCCGTCATGTTCCTGATGACGCCGACCAGGATCATCAGGATCACGCCGCCGACGGCGCCGCCGGCGATATTGCCGACCCAGCTCTCGACGGCCTGTCCGACGAACGTGCCGACAAGCTGGCCGACGATGCCGCCGCCGATGGCGCCGGCGATGGCGTTGCCGAGTGCGCCGAGCGAGTATTGCTTCGCCGCGGCGCCGGCGGCGCTACCGCCGACCGCGCCGGAGATGACCTGAACGATGAGACTGGTGAGATCCATTTGCGCTGCCTCCCCTCATTGAGTCGGTCCGATATTAGGGTCGGCTTGGGCCCGGTACCATCGGAGCGAAGCGCTTGATCACAGCTTCCGGAGGCGGCGGCCGTGTTCCCGCGCTTTTGAATTAAACTCTCCACATCCGCCGAATCGGGTCCCCTGCCGGCATGCGCTGGATCCTCACGCGAGCGCGCTTTTTCGCGTTTAATGGCGGGGGTCACTCGGGCCTTGGGAGAAACGACCATGCGCATCCTGATCGGAAGCCTGCCGATCCTCGCATACGGCGCGGCGCTCGTTCTCGGCTTTCTCGGCGTCGAGCTGCCCTTCGGCAGCGCCGAGCTGTCGCCGCTCGTTCAGTGGCTCTTGTTCCTCTCCCTTGGCCTCGTCAGTCTCTGGTCGGCGTTTTCCCACGCGGTCTTCACCGACCGCGTCGCCAAATCGATCGGCTGGGCGCCGAGCCCGTTTCAATACGAGATCGCCGGCGCCAATCTCGGCATCGGCCTTGGCGCCATCGCCGCGTCCGTCCTCGGCGTCCAAGCGGCCTGGGCGATGCTGGTCATGGCGGCAAGCTTCCTGTGGAGCGCCGCCGCGGTTCACACCGCCGACATGGTGCACAACAAGAACTTCGCCATCAACAATGCCGGTCCGATCTTCTGGTGGGACATCCTCACGCCGCTCACGCTTCTCATCGCGCTCATGCTGCGCGCTGGCTGACCGGGATCTGGCATTGCGGTAGAACCGCTGTCTGAACTCGCGGCTGCGAAGTCCTGTCGCATGAGCTTCGAGGCGTTCGAGGAGGAGATGGCCGGGAGCCCGGAAGCCGAGGCCTATTTCGCCTGGGTGGATGCGGCGAATGGCTCCAAAATCCTTTCGCACCTGCGAAAAGATAGTGACGCGGTGCAAAATGCGCCGTAAATTAGCTAACGGAATCAGTGTTTCGGGGCCGCCGTAAAACGGCCTGCGAGGTTCCCTATAGTTAAAGTGGCGTGCCCAGTGGCCCGCCCGAGTTCGCCGGCACGCTTTGGACAATCCCGCCCGGAACCATGCCGGCCTCCATGCGGGGATGATCTCATGAAGAATGGTACCAAGTCGCCTGACAAGAAGCATAAGACGAAGAAGCAGAAAGAAGCGAACGACAACGCGCCGATGGCCAAGGCTCCGATGAGCGAGGCCAAGACCGTGAGCGAGGCGAAGCCGGTGATGCGCGTGCAAGCCGCGGCGCCGATGCCGCAGCAGAAGGCCGCCGTTGCGGCGAAGCCGCTGAAGCTGGTGAAGGCCGCGCCGGCGCCGAAAGCCGAGGTCAAGGCCAAGGCCAAGGCCGCGCCCAAGCCCGCGATGAAGGCCGCGCCCAAGCCCGCGCCGAAGGCCGCGCCCAAGCCCGCGCCGAAGGCCGCGTCCAAGTCGAACGGCAAATCCAAGAAGGATGCGAAGAAGGAGGCCAAGAAGGCGTCGAAGCCCGCGAAGGCGGCGCCTGTCGCCGAGGCGGTCTCCCTGATGTCGGCGTTCAAGCCGCCGTTCGCGAGCTTTGCCATGCCGAAGGCAATGATGCCGGCGGCAATGGTGCCGGCGTCGTTGGCCGAAGCCGGGAAGGACGCGCTCGCCGTCAACCGCAAGCTGGTGGAGATGACGCAGGCCAACGTGCAAGCTGGCCTCGACTTCGCCATGCGTCTCGCCGCGGCGAAGACGCCGATGGAGTTCATGAGCCTGCAGATGAGCTATTGGCAGGAGCGCATGGGCACCTTCGCCCGCCAGGCCGAGGAACTGCGGGCGCTTGCCGGCCGCTCGGGCCGCTAGCCGCAAGGCTCGCTCCGGCTCATCGGCGTCCCGGGCGCCAGCGTTAACCAAGGCTTCCGCCGCCTCCTTCGAGGCCATGGCTTGGCTGCGGCAAAGGCGATAAGCTCGCGCCGCTTTCGTGCCGTGGCCCGTCAGGGGGGGTCCTCATGTCCAATCGCTTGAGTGTGCTTGTTGCTTGTGCCGTGATGCTCGGCTTCGCCGGTGCGGCGTCTGCCGAATCCGTGACCGTGACCAAAGCCGTGCAGGATGCTTGCGCCTGGGAGTACGACAAGTTCTGCAACCAGTACGGCATCGGCACCCAGCTGCTCGACATCTGCTTCAAGCAACACGCGCGCGATATGACCAAGGCTTGCGTCGACGCGCTGGTCGCGGCCGGCGACGTCTCTGAGGAATATGTCGACCAGCAGAAGAAGCTGATGGGCAAGGAGTAGCGCGAGCGGCTTTCGCCGATCGGGGTTGCGGGATGCCGCCGCCTCTCATCACGCGCGAGGCCTGCTGTGGCTCATCGCCAACAAGTGATTTCTTTTTTCGGGGCGGCGTCCTCGTCAACAAGGAATCGGGTTAAGCTCTTCGGCATTCGTTCGATGGCTTGACCGGATTTTCTTGGGGGCTCCGTCCATGACATCTTTTCGCGCGGCCGTGCCGCTCGCTCTCGTTGTCGTTTCGCTGTGCGGTTTCGCATCGGTCGCGATCGCGGCGCCGATCACGCCCTTGGTGCGCAAGGCCTGCGGCAACGACTACCGCAAATATTGCGGTGATTATGGGCTCGAGACCGAGGCTCTCCGGCTCTGCATGAACAAGGCGGGGCAGAGCCTGTCCCACGGTTGCGTCAATGCCCTGATCAAGGCCGGCGAGGTGAGCCAGGCCGAGGTCGACCAGCGCAAGAGGGCAGGCCGCTAGCCTTGGCCTTTCGGCGTCTTGCCGCCAGCCTCCGGCGCGACCTAGGATGCGCCTCCGTTCAATGAGAGGCGAGAGGTGAGGCATGGCGATTACCGGCGGGTGCATGTGCGGAGCGGTGCGCTACAGCATCGAGGCGGAGCCGATCACGGTGCGCAGTTGCTGGTGCCGCGCCTGCCAGTTCATCGGTGCCGGCAGCGCCACGGTGAATGTGGTGTTTCCCCGCGATGCCATCAGCGTTGAGGGCGAGCTCAGCGACTATTCGAGCACGGCCGACAGCGGCAACCTCATGCACCGGCAGTTCTGTCCGGCCTGCGGTACCCCGGTATTCACGGGATCGGAGGCGCGGCCGCATATGCTCGCCGTCCGCGCCGGCACCCTGGATGACCCCAACATCGCCAAGCCGGCCATCACCATCTGGACGTCGATGGCGCCGAGCTGGGCGTGCATCGATCCGACCGTCCCGCAGGACGAGCGCCAGCCGCCACTCGCCCCCATCCCGCCCAAGACCTAGGCCGAGACGTCGCGCCAGCGGCCGAAGCTCGCCGCCTGCCCGCGGAGCACGCCGTTACTATCGACGAGCTGCCACAGAACGCCGTCCTCGATCCAGAACCGCCGGCCGGATTTGGCGATGCGCAGTCCGGAATAGCCTGTCGCGAACCCATTAAGGCTCACGGCGTCGAGCAGGCGCTGACGCTCGGCGCGCTCTCCAGGTTCCGCCGAGAGATGCGACGGCAGCCTGATGACCTCGTCCCAGTCGTACTCGAAGCAGGCTTGCGCCGCCCTGTTGGCATAGATGAAGCGCGGGACCCTGTCGGTGTCGTGGGCGAGGACGCAATAGGGCGAGCGCTCATAGAGCCATTCCGGCGTGGCTTCGCCGCCGGCGAGAAACGCCGGCTCGGCGCCGACGAAGCGCCGGTAGCTCGAAACCAGCAAATCGAAAAAATCAGGGTCTTCTTTGTTCATGCCTCTGACGTACACTGCCGTTGCCGATGCCGGAAGATAAGGGGGCGCCATTGCTGCGTGAGGAGCTGATTTTCGTCGGGACCTGCGACATCGCGGGCCATGTGCGTGGCAAGGGCTTCCCCGCGGCTGAGCTCAAGGCGCGCAAGAAGAAGGGCATCGGCTGGACCCACTCCAATCTGATGCAGACCGCGTTCGGTTCGATCCTCGATACGCCGTTCGGTACCGGCGGCGATTTGATGGTGGTGCCGGATGGGAGCGCCGAGGTCCGCGTCGAGTTCGGGGACGACGCGCCTGTCGAGCATTTCTTTCTGGGCGATATCCGCAACACCGATGGCAGCCCTTGGGAATGCTGTCCGCGCGAGTTTCTGCGCCGAGCCGTCGCCAAGCTGGAGCAAGTGAGTGGGCTCCATCTGATCGCGGCCTTCGAGCAGGAGTTCCTCTATACCGGCATCGAGGATCGGCCGGGACACGCCTATAGCCTTGGGGCCTGGCGGCGTGCCGGAGCCTTCGGCGAGATGTTCATCGCCAGCCTCCGCGCCGCCGGCCTCAAGCCGGACTCGTTCCTGCCGGAATACGGCATTCGCCAATACGAGGTCACGGTCTCGCCGCAGCCGGCCCTGAAGGCCGCGGACCAGGCGGTGATCGTGCGCGAGTTGGCGCGCGCCACTGCACTTCGGCTCGGTCACCGCGCGATCTTCTCGCCGATGCCGGTTGCGGACGGTACCGGCAATGGCGTGCACATCCATTTCAGCCTGCACGATACCGATGGCGCGCCGATGACCTATGACCCCAACGGGCCATTTGGCCTGAGCGAGCCGGCGTCGCAGTTCGCCGCCGGGGTGCTGCATCATCTGCCGGCGATCGCGGCGATCACCGCGCCGTCGCCGGTATCCTATTTGCGCCTCACGCCGAACCGCTGGGCACCGACCGAGATCGATATCGTCAAGCAGGATCGTGGCGCCGCGCTCAGGGTCTGCCCGGTTTTTGCAGCGACGAAGGAAAAGGACGTCGCCAGCCAATTCAATCTCGAGTACCGGGTCTCGGACGGTGCTGCGAGTCCTTATATGGTGCTCGGCGCCCTGATCTTCGCCGGCGCCGACGGCATCGCCAACACGCTCGCGTTGCCGAAGGCGGGCGGCAAGCCAAAGCCGCTGCCGCGTTCGCTTGCCGCGGCGCTCGACAACATGGAGGCGAGCGCCGCGGTCAAGGACTGGTTCGGACCGACCTTCCTCGACGCCTATCTCCGCCATAAGCGCTCCGAGCTAGGCTATGTCCAGGGGCTCGAACCGGCGGAGCTCTGCGCCCGCTACGCCGAAGTGTATTGAAGACAGTCGCCGCCAACCGGATCAGAGGAGAATGCCGATGTGGAAACTGACCGGCCTTTTCGTCGTCGCGCTCGTGGTGTTGGCGGGAAGCCCCGCCAAGGCTGGCGACCAGACCGACTTCAAAGTGTGTCAGAGCACCTATGCGCTTTGCACCACGGCGCGATGCACGCCAGTCGCGGGCTCCAAGGATACCGTTGCTTGCGGCTGCGAGGTGAAGACCGGTTATTCGGCGGGACTCAAACTCTGCAAGGAGCCGGTCGAAACCGGCAAGGGCAAAGAGATCGTGTCGCGCTATTTTCCGGTGAAGAGCTACGCGATTTGCACCAACGATCGGCCCTGGGCGTGGTGCCTCGACAAGCCTTGCATTGTCGACAAGGACGATCCGACCAAGGCCAGTTGCGCCTGCACCAGCGTCAAGGACCAGGGGCCCTATATCATCATCACCGATACCTTGACCCAATCGACCTGCACCACGGATCTCTACTCCTCGGCGACGGTGACGCAGGTCACGCAAGTGACCGACTTCCTCAAGGATAACGCCGACCTCAAGCCCTTCGACATCAAGGTGCTGAATAGCGGCAATTGATCAGTCGCCGGGAACAAGGGCGACGGTTTCCGCCGTCGAGAGCAGCCGGCAATAGCCCTTGAAGCAGGAAATCGCCGCCTCGTGCAGCGCTGCGGTCTCGGCGGCGCAGGCGTCGTGCACGCAGGTCATGTAGTAGCCGCGATCGGCGCCGTCCTTGACCGCGTGGTCGATGCACTGGTCGGTGAGGAAGCCGGTCACGAACACGTCCCCGATGCCGATGTTGCGCAGGAGATAGTCGAGGTTGGTGGAGTTGAACACCGAGGACGAAGTCTTGGGCAGGACGATCTCGTCGCGCCCTGGCGCGAGCTCGTCGATCACCTTCGCCTCCCAAGACCCCTTGGCGACATCGATGCCGGAGAGCTTGTAGTCGAGGCTGCGGTCGCGGCCGTCTGCGGTGAGATTTTCCATCACCGTGTAAATGACCTCGAGTTCGGCGCCCCGGAACGCGTCGAGCAGGCGGCGGATGTTGGGGATGGCGCGTGCTCCGGCGGCATGATGCTCGGGACGCTTGATGGCCGCGGCGGACGTCCAGCTGCCGTTCTGCACGTCGATAATGAGGAGAGCAGCGCGGCCCTTCACAATCGGGCGGTCGCGGGTGAGAGAAGGCATGGGCATGGCAGGCGAGCTTCCAGCGTTAGAGGCCGCGTCTCTTATACGACCGATCCTTGCGCGCTTCTTTAGAACAGGATGGGGTACGTGCGGCAAACAGGCGCTAGTGCCAAAATTGAGCTCGGGCGTTCAATCCGAAGAAGGGAACCCTTAGAGTCGGCGTCGGGCCACAAGTTGCCAAACACCACAATTCAACTGCTGAACGCGCGTAGGAGAGATAACGGTATGTCAAAGCTGGATGCGAGCCAATCGGGATCGTTCAAAATCGGCGGGGACATCGAAATCCATCGTCTCGGTTTTGGGGCCATGCGTCTCACCGGGCCGGGCGTATGGGGTCCACCGGAAGACAGGAAGGAAGCCGTGCGGACGCTTCGGCGCGTGCCGGAGCTCGGCATCAATTTCATCGATACCGCGGACTCCTATGGGCCGAATGTCTCCGAGGAACTCATTCGCGAGGTCCTCCATCCCTATAAGGGACTCCTCATCGCCACCAAGGCTGGCTTCAGGCGAAGCGGGCCCAGGGCCTGGGAAACTGACGGCCGACCAGATTATTTGCGCGAGCAGGCGCTGAAGAGTCGCGAACGGCTCGGGGTGGAGTCGATCGGGCTCTGGCAGTTGCACCGGATTGACCCCAAGGTGCCCCGCGACGAGCAATTCAGCGCCGTGAGGTCATTGATTGACGACGGCATCATCCGCCATGCGGGATTGAGCGAGGTTTCGGTCGACGAGATCAAGGCCGCCGCCAAGGTGTTTCCGGTCGCCACGGTGCAGAACAAATACAACCTCGTCGATCGCGGCAGCGAGGGCGTGCTCGACTATTGCGAGCAGCAAGGCATCGGCTTCATTCCATGGTTTCCGCTGGGCGCGGGGAAGCTCGCCGAGAGCGGCTCGATCCTCGACGCCATGGCGCGGAAGCGCAGCGTGACCCCAGGCCAACTCGCGCTTGCTTGGATCCTGAAGCGCAGCCCGGTGATGCTGCCGATTCCAGGCACGTCCAAGGTGGCTCACCTCGAAGAGAACGTGGCCGCGGCGGCGATCCATCTCAGCGACGAGGAGTTCGCCGCGCTGAACCGCGCGGGCCTGGCGGAGCATGAGGCAGCCTAGCAGGCGCGAAATTCCGGTATCAGCCGTCATGGGGTGCCGTCATGTCCGTGGTAGAGTTGCCTCAGGCCGTAGCCAGAGCATGGGAGGCTGAGATGAGCGCTGACGACGAGAAGGCATTGAAGGAGGCGGTGGCAGGCTTCTACGCGGCGCTCGATGCGCTCTTCACCGGCGATGCCGGGCCGATGCGTGCGGTGTGGTCACACGCCGACGACGTGACCTATCTGGGACCGGACGGCGGCTTTGAGGTCGGCTGGAACGAAGTCGAGCGTGTGTGGGACAAGCAAGCAGCCTTGAAGCTCGGCGGCAAAGTGAGCCCGTCGGACATGCGCATTACCGTCGGGCACGATCTCGCCGTCACCCATAACTTCGAAAAGGGCGAGAACACCAATACCGGTTCGGGGACGGTAAGCGTGTCGATCCGCGCCACCAATCTGTTCCGTAAAGAAGACGGCAATTGGAAGATGATCGGCCATCACACCGATCTCCTTCCCTTCCTCGCGGCGTGATCGAGGACGGCGCGGTGAAGGCAGGAAGCTTGCTGGCAGGCCTGCCTGCTGCGCCGCTCGCCAAAGAAATCACCGACGTCCTCGCGGACGCCCGGGAGGTCCGCATCGAGCGGATCGTCTCGACCGGACAGGTGACGCCCGAGGGGGAATGGTACGACCAGGAGACCGACGAGTGGGTCTTGGTGGTCGCGGGTGCGGCGCGGCTCAGGATCGAGAGCGAGACCGCAGACCGCGATCTTGCGCCTGGCGACTGGGTCCTCTTACCAGCGCACTGCCGCCACCGCGTGACCTGGACGCAATCAGAGCCGCCGACGGTGTGGCTCGCCGTGCATTTCGCGGACCGATCGAGCGCTCGCTAGACTCAAGTTCGAAGACTCCACTCAGCACTCCGTTTGCGTTTGCAATGGGGGCCCGGTTGCCTCGACGGCGATGTCAGCTTAGATTTGGCGCACGCACGAATTGCGTCCATTGGATAGTGGGCGTGCAACCCCGGGGGGCTGCAATGCACCGTTCCAACCGTCCCATCATTTTGATCATGGCGTTGGTGTTCGCGGCACTTGCAGCTCCAGGCTCGGCCTGGGCGAAGCGCGTAGCCATGGTCGTCGGCATCGACCGGTACGACCACCTAAAGCCTGACCAGCAACTGAAAAAGGCCGTGAACGATTCCCAGGCCGTGGGAAGGGCTCTGCGTTCGCTTGGTTACGAGGTCGAGGAGGCGGAAAACGTTTCGAGACTCGACTTTTGGCGTCGATGGCAGCGCTTTCTCAATCAGGTCCACGCAGGAGATGAAGCGGCGCTGTATTTCGCCGGTCATGGTGTCGAGATCGATGGCTCGAACTTCCTGTTGCCGAACGACGTGCCACGCGTCGCGTCCGGGGAAGAAGAAGTGCTCAAGGCGTCGGCCCTCCCGCTGAACACGCTTCTCCAGCAAGTGAGGGAGCGCAAGCCCCAGACCATGCTTTATGTGATCGACGCGTGTCGGGACAACCCGTTCGCAAGCACAACGGGCCGAAGCATCGGAAACACGCGCGGTCTTACCTTGGTGGAACCGCCGAGCGGAACATTTGTGATGTTTTCCGCGGGCGCCGGGTGAGACAGCGCTCGATCGCCTGTCGGACGACGACGCCGATCCGAACTCCGTCTATACGCGCATCCTGGTGCCAAGGTTGGAGGCACCGGGCAAGATCGGTGATATTGCGCGCGACGTTCGTCGCTCGGTCCGCGAACTCGCCGCGCGCGTCAACCATGTGCAGACTCCGGCATTTTACGACGAGGTAATCGGCGATTTCTGTCCCGCGGGCTGCGTTGAGCCGAAGGTGGAAGCAAGAGAGGCTTGGCTCGCCATCCGCGATACCGAGAGCATCGCGGTGCTTGACGCCTTTGTCGCCAAGTACGGCGAGTCATTCTATGCGCAGCTTGCCAAGGCGAGGGCCGGCGAGCTCAAGAGAAGACAGCAGGCTGCGGCCGCCAAGTCGCCTCCGTCGAAGCCGGCTGGTCCGGATCCTGCGCGTCACGCTTGGGAAGCCATCAAGGAGACGCAGAATCAGGCAGTGCTCGAGGCCTTTGTCGGCAAGTATCCCCTGAGCTTCTACGCCGTACTCGCCCGGGTTCGGCTCGAAGAAGTGAAGCGGAAGCAGCAGGCGGCTCTAGTCGCTCCGCCCCCTCCAGCGGTCAAGTCGGCGAAGCCAGATCTGGCGCTGGCGGCCTGGAACGCGACGAAGGACTCGGAAAGCGAAGCGGTGTTCGAGGCCTTCATCGGCAATTACCCCAAGTCATTTTATGCCGAGCTCGCCAGGGCAAGGCTGAGCGAGATAAAGAGGAAGCAGCAGCTTGCGGCCGTTGCTCCTGCGTGGAAGGACATTCCGGCGCCCGATCCCGAGATCGAAGCTTGGAAGTCGGCTCAGTCCTCTGACAGCGTGAGCGTGCTCCAGGCCTTTGTCGATCGATATCCCAAATCCTTCTTTGCCGAAGTTGCGAGGGCGAGGATCGAGGAACTCAAGCGGAAGGAACAGGAGGCTAGCGATGAGCCAGGGTCCGCGAGGTTCAAAGCGCGCTCAAGGACCTCAATTGCTATGACGGTCCAATCGACGGTCTTTGGGGACGTGGCTCCCGTGCCGCCCTCAACCGCTTCGGCCGCTTGGCAAAGCTTGATCCGTTGCCCGAGGAGCCTGTCGGTTCGACCCTCGCATCGCTGAAGGCGTGGGATGGCGAGCGCTGCACCCTGGCTCGAGCCAACGCGTCGCGAAAGGACGAGGCGCCGGTCCGGAGCAAGTCTCCTCCCGCGAAGGCGGTCAACACCCGTTCAACGTCACGTAAAACGACGAGGACCTCTCATCCGCGGACGTCCAAAAGGTCTGCCCACAGGCGGGCGAGCGGAAGGAAGCGCCCGGGCTTCATCGAAGATTTTGATTCGGGGTCCGTCTATTGCCACCAAGGCTGCGCCGGTGGCTTCACAAATGTGATGAAGGGCACGGCTACCAACCCGGGAATGAAGCGGTAGCTGCCTGACGATGCCGTCCCGAGGCCTACTCCGCGGCGAGCCTGACGTACTGGCCGTTGGCCACGGGGCAGCGGGCCCACAGCTCCTCGAGCGCTTGGATGAGATAATCCATCTGCGCGTCGGTATGCACCGGCGACGGCGTGAAGCGCATGCGCTCGGTGCCGCGCGGCACCGTCGGGTAGTTGATCGGCTGCACATAGAGGCGGTAGCGCTGCAACAAGGTGTCGGTCACCGCCTTGCAGTGCACGGGATCGCCGACCATCACCGGAACGATGTGGCTCGGATTGTCCATCACCGGCAGCTTGGCAAGCGCAAGCCGCGCCTTGAGCGTTGCTGCCCGCTCCTGATGGCGCTCCCGCTCGGCGGTGCTCGCCTTGAGGTGGCGGATGCTCGCCAAGGCGCCAGCGGCGATCGCCGGTGCCAGCGAGGTGGTGAAGATGAAGCCGGGGGCATAGGAGCGAATGGCGTCGCAGCAGGCCTTGCTCGCGGCGATATAGCCGCCCATGACGCCGAAGCCCTTGGCTAGCGTGCCGTTGATGATGTCGATCCGGTCCATGACGCCGTCACGCTCGGCGATGCCGCCACCGCGAGGGCCGTAAAGGCCGACGGCGTGGACTTCGTCGAGATAGGTCAGGGCATTATATTTATCGGCGAGGTCGCAAAACGCCGCGATCGGGGCGATGTGGCC
>Ga0307444_1000613_pt1 | contig 16621 bp, 14 predicted proteins | sample SalMarSW160340MG_FD_202145 | JGI IMG/M metagenome (GOLD analysis project Ga0307444, IMG submission 202145) | Salt marsh sediment microbial communities from the Plum Island Ecosystem LTER, Massachusetts, United States - SW1603-40 | ecosystem: Environmental > Aquatic > Marine > Intertidal zone >...
AACGCGGCTTCCCCAGGCGGGCCGTTCCCGCTGGGTACGACGGCGATTCTACACCCGTTCAGCTCACCCGTCAATCGCCCACACGGGGAGAACGAGACCAACTTTTCTGCGAGGTGTGCCTTCCGAAATAGATGCGAACGGGTTGCCAAGCTGTGGGAAACGTATAGAATATAGCGACGAGCAGCACGCGTGCCGGTGCGTCAGTAGGTATACACGCGTATGCAGCTCAGGGAGGGTCTATGAGAGCCGAGCTGATCTATAACGCAAGAGCCGGCCCAATCGCAGTTCGCCACGAGATGGGGGATGTCCGGGATTACCTGGAGCACCGTGGCTGGAACACCACGATCCGAGAGACGCGGGCACCACTCGAGGCCACTCGACTGGCACGGGAGGCGGCAGAGCGGGGGATCGAAGTCGTCGTCGCTGTGGGGGGGGATGGCACGGTAAATGAGGTCGCCGCAGGTTTGATCGAGACAGATACAGCGCTGGGTGTCCTCCCTGTTGGGACAACGAACGTCTGGGCACTGCAGATGCACATCCCGGCGTTGAATCCGGTCGGGGTGGACTCACAGTTCGCGCGGCTGACTTCTGACCTGGAACAGCGGATCGATCACAAGGTGCCACTGAGCCACTATCGCACCGTACTGCTCAATGCAGCTCACGTCCTGCTGCACGGCGAGGTGGTCTCGGTAGACGTCGGTGTGGCGAACGACCGGCACTTTTTGCTGTGGTGCGGTGTCGGGCTCGATGCCGCGGTCACAGAGAGCGTGCCCGCGGAACAGAAAAAGTCACTAGGCCCTCTGGCATTCGTGGGGACGACGCTCAACAAGCTGCGCGATTACAGGAACGCCTCGGTCACACTCACCCTCGATGGAACGGTGAGACGCGTCGCCACGTCATTGATCGTGGCGAGCAACATCCAACTGTACGGCGGGATCCTGCCGCTCGGGGCACGGGCCTATGTGAACGATGGCAAGCTCGACGTATGTGTTTTTCACGGCGAGGGGATTCTACGCTACCTGCAGCACGTGTTCAAAGTTGCGGCGCGCACACACGTCGAGGATACGGAGATCGATTACTACCAGGCCCGGGAGGTGCACGTCGAATCGAGCACGCCGCTCCCGGTGCACGTGGACGACGAGCCGTTCTCAGAAACCCCGGTCACCATCGGCGTGCGTCCACGCGCATTGCGGGCTATCGTGCCCCGGAACGTGCCAAGAGATCTATTCGTGTAGCAGAGAGGCGTCGCTCTCCCTCTAAGAAAAGGCCGACGACTGGACGACGATCCCTTGGCGCGTTTCATGGATAGCCATGCCATCTTGCCAGATGCGATAGCTGCAGTCCGCTTCTACAGAGCGGTTGTAACGCGCCACGTACGGCCGCTCCTCTGAGTCAAAGGCATAGATCGTCACACCGCCTCGGTAGGACCACGTGAGGTCGTGTAGATCCTGTAGTGCTGTGCTCACAGCCTCGACGACGGACAGCCCCATCTTGACGTACAGCAGCACGCTCCGCGCCGTCCCAGAACGGATGGTCATCTCGCCAAAGCCGGTGCAGGAGGCCGCTCCGTAGCGATTGTCGGCATGGTTGCCTGCCCCGATGATGGGCGAATCTCCGATGCGTCCAGGGTACTTCCACGCCCAGCCGCTCGTACTGACGCCGCTGGCAATGTCTCCATGCTGGTCACGGACCATCAGGCATACTGTGCCGTGCGCGGTTTCGGGATCTGCCGACATGCGTGCCCAAGGTGCGAGAGGCTGGACCGGCCAACGTTCCCACTGCTCGGGAGTCGTTCTCTGGCGTACCCAGTCGGCCCAGGTGCTGCGAACGATCTCGGACATCAGGTCACCTGCTTCGGCCCCGATCTCTTGCGCAAAACGGGCTGCGCCCGCGCCGACGAGAAAGACGTGGGGGAGTCCAGCCATCACAGCTCTGGCCACTGAGATCGGGTGGAGATAGCCGTGCAGCGCACCTACTGCGCCCGTCTCGAGCGTGCGCCCGTCCATGATGCTGGCGTCCAGCTCGTGCTCACCGAGGAGGTTGGGCCAGGCGTCTTGCCCCACGCTGTGCACGTCTGGGGCGGTCTCGACGAGGCGCAGACCTGCCTCCACGGCGTCTAGCGCGTGACCTCCGGCTTTGACGATGCTCACGGCGGCCTCCATACCGGCTTGAGCTGTACTGCTCCCAAGTACAATCATGTGATCCTCTCTATCGAATGCGCGGGTCGAGTGCGTCACGCAGCCCATCGCCCATCAGGTTGACGGCGAGCACGGTGATAGTCATCATTGCGCCTGGTACGAGGACGATCCAGGGCGCCTGGCGGAGAAAGCCTCGTCCCTGGTCGATCATTGCTCCCCATTCCGCCATAGGTGGCTGAGCGCCCAGCCCCAGGAAACTGAGCGCTGCACCACTGAGGATCGCCCACCCGATGTCGAGCGCGGCGAGGGCAATGATCGCGGGCAGCACATTAGGCAAGATGTGGCGGATCAAGATGCGCGTGTCCGTGCAGCCAACGATGCGCGCGGCCCTGACGAACCATGCACGCTCCAGGCGTGCGGTGTTGGCACGTACGACGCGGATATAGCGTGGCATCGCGGCCAAGCCGACGGCAATCATCGCGTTCTGGACGCCCGCGCCCAGCCAGGCGATGATCAACAGTGCGAGCAGAATGCTGGGAAAAGCGAGCATGATATCGGTGACCCTGACCACCAGCGCATCCACCCATCCTCCTTGATAGCCAGCAATCAGGCCCAACCAGAGCCCCGGCAATAGGGCGGTGACGACGGCTAACAATCCAACCGGGAGTGACACCCTCCCACCATAGAACGTGCGGCACATGACATCGCGTCCGAACTGGTCCGTGCCCAGCCAGTACTGGGAGGTAGGGCCCTGCAAGCGAGTCTCGGCGTGTATTGTGTTCGGATCACAGCCAGTGAGCACAGGACCGAGAGCAGCCAGGCAGAGCACCAAGCCGAGAAGCACGAGGCCAGCGATGGCGTCGGGCATCTGGTACCAAGCACGACGCCTGGGCAGTATGGGAATAGGTCGATAGGGTGGGTGTTTGCGCGTCGGGATCGGATAGCTGCGGACGGGAGGGGACTTGGCCATAGCTAGCGTTCGCAGACGGTTGGATCGAAATAGCAGTGAGCCAGGTCTACGATGAGATTGATCCCTGTATAGATCGCTGCACTCACGAGTACGGTGCCCTGGATGACAGGGTAATCATAGTACAGGATCGCTTCGACCAGCGTCCGTCCGAGGCCCTGCCGCGCAAACACACTCTCGGTGATCACGGCGCCGCCCAGCATAAAGCCGAACTGCAGTCCCACGAGGTTGAGCAGCGTCGGCAGCGTGGTGCGCAGTGCGTGCCGAATAAGGACCTGGATCTCGCTGAGTCCCTTGGCGCGAGCCACCCGGATGTAGTCCTTGTCGAGCACTTCGAGTAGCTGCGTACGTACGACTCGGGCGATACTGCCCGACGAGGCCAAGCCCATCGCTGTGGCTGGCAGTACCAGGTGAAGCGGCGTGCCCTGACCGGTCGCAGGCAGCCATCTCAGCGCCAGGCTAAAGGCGAGGATGAGAAGCAGCCCGGAGAGGGCGATGGGCACAGAGACACCCAGCACGGCTATGCCCATGCACACCCGGTCGATCCAGGTTCCCTGGTGCATCGCGGCCAGGATCCCGAGCACAAGCCCCAGGGCAACCGCCAGTACGATCGCGGTCGTGGCAAGCGCCAGCGTGGCCGGAGCTTGTTGGGCGATCATTGCGGCGACAGACTGGCCAGTGAAGATAGAGCGCCCCAGGTCCAGGCGTGCGATATCAGAGAGATAGGCGAGGTACTGGGTACTGAGCGGCTTGTCGAGACCGTACTGCGTGCGCAGTTGGTTCAACAGTGCCGACGAGCCTCCTGCCTGTGCGGCGAGGACGCTCGCCGGGTCTCCAGACAGCACGCGTACTGCCAGAAACACAAGAGTGGCGATGCCAAGAAACGTCGGCAACGTCCCAAGGACGCGCTGGGTCATGTACTGCTGCACGGATACGAATTCTCTCTCTGGGAGCCCCCTTGGCGCGGCGGCTCTCGCTCCTCTCTGCCTATAGCGAGGTTACTTGACCTCGACGCCGTACAGCCAGGGGAACCAACCCTGCGCATCGAACCGAAGGCCCTCTACGCTCGACGATGCACCGTTGAGGTTCACATAGTCACGGATCGGAAGGATCAGCGCCTCTTCCATGATGCGTTCCTGGATCTGGGCATAGATGCGCGCTCGCTCGACCGCGTCTTGTGCCTGTATGCCCAGGTCCAGCAGGTGATCCAGCTCTGGATCGCGCACCTTTGACCAGTTAAAGCCGCCCTCCACGTTGCTCGAGTAGAAGGTCGAATCGAGAATGCTCGGGTCGCTGCTCGACAGGGTGAACGGGATGAGATGATAGTTCCCCTCGGCAGCAGTTTGCACCAACGCAGGATAGGCGGCGATGACTTGCATATCGAGCTCGATCCCGACCTGCTCGTACTGCTGCTTGAGTACCTGTCCTACCTCTGGCACAAAGCCCCAACTCGACAGGATCGTCTGCAGCGCCAGCCTTTGCCCGTCGCGCTCTCTGATCCCATCCCCATTGCTGTCCACCCAGCCGGCCTCGTCGAGGAGCGCACGAGCACGATCGGGATCAAAGGGGTACATTGATTCGACGCTGTCGGTATAGCCCCACGTGACGCGGGTCAAGGGACCGTAGGCAGGTGGTGAATAGCCCATAAAGACGACATCCACGATCTCTTGCCGGTCGGCGGCGTAGAGCAGTGCCTGCCGCACCCGGATGTCATCTGTGGGGGCTCTTTCCGTGTTCAGGTACATCTGCAGGGATAGGCCGGGGACCGGCACGGTGATCAACTGAAAGTCCGGGTCGGCGTCGAGCCGCGCGGCGTCAGCCGGCGGGATCTCTCCCATCACCTGGACCTGGCCCGACTCGAGGGCCGGAGAGCGGGTCGCTGCATCGACAAAGAAGCGGAATTCGATCTCGTTCAGCGACGGCGGTCCCTGGCGCGCAAAGAACGAGGGTGCCCACTGGTAGTCCGGGTTCCGCTCCAGCGTGATCTGGTCGTTGGGGGTGTACTCCTTGAAAGTGAAAGGTCCTGTCCCGACCTGGTGGAACTGGTACTCATCGCCCCATTTGGCTAACGCCGTTGGCGAGGCCATGGCCAGGTAGACCTGGCTGGCAGCACTCAGGAAGGGCGCATAGGGGCTAGTAAACGTGACGCGAGCCGTGTATTCGTCGGCAACCTCGCAGGCATCGTAGGGCCCGAGCAAACTGCGCGCCTTGGCTGAGCGTGTCTCGGGATTGGCAATGCGGTCGAGGTTGACACACACGGCATCGGCATTGAACGGTGTGCCGTCGTGGAAGGTGACATCCTGCCGCAAGTAGAAGGTGTACGAGGTGCCATCCTGCGATATCTGCCAGCGTTCGGCGAGGCCAGGGACGAATTCCCCCTCCAGAGTGAGCCAGACGAGCGGGTCGTACACGCTCGTAAGCGGGATGCCGAGCTCGGATGAGGCGCCCACGTGGGGGTCGATGCTCGACGGCGAGAGCGTGAGGCCGTAGACCAGTCTGCCCTGGCCGGTCGCGGCACGACATGCGCCTGCAACCAGCAGCAGGCAGATCCCAACTGCCATGATCCGAAGGGTATGACGCATGTGATCTCCTCCACGAGACGGCGTTTCGCCGTAGGTAACCGTGCTCTGCGCACTGCGCCCGAGGCGCTCAGACCCGGGTCACCAGAGCGCGTGCTCCGCGCGGCACAAGGTGCGCCTCCCCATGCTAGGATGAGCACTCGTTGGACTGCTTCAGGGACGACGCATCATCCAGTGCCGAGAGCGCCAGGGCGCGTGCGGCGCGCGCGCCCTGGTCAAGGAAGACGGTGTCGATCCCGATGCAGAGGAGGTTGTAGCCGTCAGCGACGGTGCGCTGGACGGCAGCCAACGTGGGACGCACGAGAAGGAGTCCCACGGACTTGACTGCGGCGTCGCAGGCAGCGATCACCCGCTGGCACGCTTCACGGACCCGGGGATCCTCGGTCTGGCCTGGGACGCCATAGGAACCCGAGAGATCGTACGGGCCGATAAAGACCGCGTCTATGCCGGGCACGGCAGCGATCTCTTCGATCTGCTCGACCCCTTGGCGGCTCTCGATCATCACGATGACTGTCGTGGACTCGTTGGCCGACCGGGCCTCGGCATCAAAGTTGACTCCCCAGTCGTTGGCGCGCGAGAAGGAAAAACCGCGCACTCCCAGCGGAGGGTACTTGGCTGCAGCGACCGCGCGTCGGGCCTCGTCGGCCGTGTTGACGAATGGCACCAATACGCCTGCCGCCCCGACGTCGAGCGCGCGTCGAATCTCTAGCACGTCGTTGCGAGTGACGCGTGCAATAGGCGTGACGCCACGCCCGTACATACCACGGAGCAATTGGGTGAGCGACGAGATATCGATGTCGGTGTGCTCGATGTCGATCGCGATCCAGTCAAAGCCGGCGTTGGCGAGGACCTCTGCTGCGGTGGCACTATTGATCTGGAGCCAGGTGCCGAGAATGACGTCTCTTTGGAGCAGGGCGCGGCGAAAGGCATTATCCATGGCGATTCCTTCTCCTCCTCTGGCATGGGCAAGCCGGCATGGATATGCTCACCTGTCCATTCACCGGGACAAGATAAGCTCCCGCCGTCTATCGACAAGCGGGAGCTGTTTGGCGCGCCCGGCGGGACTCGAACCCACAACCTTCGCTTTCGTAGAGCGGTGCTCTATCCATTGAGCCACGGGCGCACATTCGTTATCAGCGGGGAGGCAGGGATTCGAACCCTGGAAGGAGCTTTTGACCCCTTAACCGCTTAGCAGGCGGCCCCATTCGACCACTCTGGCACCTCCCCTTGGCTGTTCTGCAGCGGAGGGAGAGGGATTCGAACCCCCGGTGACCTCGCGGCCACAACGGTTTTCAAGACCGCCGCCATCGTCCACTCGGCCATCCCTCCAGGTTGGCACCAACTCTCTGTCCGACGCGAAAACTAGTATAGCAGAAGTCGATGCAGCTGTCAAACACCAAATCTGATGTCTGGCACTTGGCGACCAGGGCACATTGCCGATGCGCGCTCGCTATGGCGAGAAATGGCGGCGGACGAAAGTCTGAAGCTGGGCACGCTCTTCAGATATGCCCTCGCTCAGCCGTCCGGCTGCCACGACCGGGAGCCAGGACGTGGCCCGCTCGCGAATGCCGGGGCAGTGCTGCTCGTAGCTCCTGAGATAGGCCCATCGTGCCATGCGGCGGAGCACGTCCCGCCACGACCTGAATCGAGCCTCCGGTGGAGAAGCACCTCCGGAAAGGAGCAGTGTGCGGGCGACATCTGCGGCCGGATCGCCGACCGAGGCATCGATCCAGTCGATGATCACCAGCCCCTGGGGGGAGATCAGCACATTATCGGGATGGAAATCACCGTGGCAGAGGCTGTCTCCTTCTGGAAGGTGGGCGAGTCGATCCAGTACGCGCGCTTTGAGGCCTTTGTCTGGCAGCAGCGCGCGGCCGATCTTGGCCGCAAGGCGGTCCTTGAGCGAGGATAGGCCGGGGGCTGTGTGCGCATGGATCTCATAGTGCAGGACGGCAAGGTCGCGAAACGCGGCTATCACCTTCCAGGGATGCGGCGACAGGCTCGCAAGCAGCGAGGTGCCCTCTATCCGCTCATAGAACACGCCCCACCGCCCGCCAACCTGCACCATATCGCCTACCGCAGGCACGGACAGACCACTCTCGTGCACTGCACGCGCAATCTCACGCTCCCGCTGGACGGCCTCCCGAGGCATCCAATCGTCGAAGAGCTTGAGGACCCACGAATCTTGCCATGCATAGATCTCGGCCGTACGCCCGCGGGCAACGGGCGATCCCAGTCCATCTAGCCGAGGAATACGGTGCGGCGGTTCGCTCACGTAAGCACCCGGAGGACGAGTAACTGTCTCCTCAACTGGCGTGGTGTGCGGATCAGGCAGGCGATGCGGCATCGGGAAACAGACTCCTGGTACCGGCCTGGTGGAAAGCGCTATGCCAGGTACGGGATCGTCATTGGCCCTTGCGGCAATACGCAGAGGCGCGGTCCATAGTCTGCGATCAGCCTATCGAGCGTCGCCTCGATGTCGCGGCACGGAGTCAGCATCGCGTGCCGGATCTGCTCGTCGGATAGACCATCAGCATAGATGTGGATATCTGCATGCAGGCATAGCCTGGCGTGCAGGAAAGCCTCCCACTGATCGAGTGCCCGAAAGTCCGGAGCCGTAACCTGATCCCACAATTGCTGTGGAGACGACGCTTCCCATAGTAGCTTCTTGTAGTTGCCGTGGTCGGGGATGCCGTCCCAACATTGGCTCGCAACGAGGATCGCTCCACCCTTGCGGACAATCTGTGCCGCAGCAGAGATACCCTTCACCGTCTGGTAGAGATCCAGGTCGAGCGGATATCCGGCATTCGTGGTCAAGGCGACGTCGAACAGCTCCTCGACCGCCACCATGGCCGATTCACGGACATACGTGGTGCCCGCCTCGTGGGCAGCGACCAGGTCTCCGGCAAAGACGCCAGTGATCTGCTTGTCACGGTTGAGGGAGACGTTGAACAAGAAATCGGGCTCTGTCATCTTGGCAACCTCGAGCATCTCTTCCCAGATCGGGTTGCCGTGCGTGACGCCCCAGGTTGCCTTTGGATTGGAGAGCATCTGCCCACTGTGATTGTCGAGGATGGTCTCGGCGCCCGAAACGGCGGGCAAGACGGCCTTGGGTCCTCCGCTGAACCCGGCAAAGATGTGCGGCTCGATAAAGCCGGTCAGGATCTTGACATCCGCTTCCAGATAGTCGCGGTTGACCCAGGCGTCGCGTCCGAATTGGGTCTTGCCCACGCGGACCACCTTTTCCGCTTCGGTTGCCCGATGCTGCACAACGCGGTAGCGACCCAGGATTGTGTCGCCAACCATCTCTCTGAGCTCGGCCTGTGTGTTGGGCCGGTGTGTGGCCAGGCCGTTGATCAAGGTGATCTGCTGCGGTGGAACCACGCTGATCTCGTCCAGGAGCAGGGGCAACATGCGCTTACGCGGCTGGGGGCGAGTCAGATCGCTGAAGACGATGGCGACACTCGTGTCGGGGGAGACCAGGTCGCGCACAGGTGGTGCGCCAGTGGGTGCGCCCAGCGCGGCACGCATCGCCGCGCCTTCGTCGGGCAAGCCGGGTACGTATCGCGGCTCGAGGATCGTGATCTGGTCGGTGGATGGGAGGGAGACGTCCAGGCCATGCTTCCCATATGCCAGGTGAACGTTCATTGCGGGTGAGTGCCTTTCCAGGGAACCGGGGCCACCTGTCGGGGCCATCTAGTCAGAATGGTGCCGGCCGAACACGGAGCGAACAGTCGCCATCACCCAGAATACGATCCACGCGCCCAGCACCAGCCCGGCAAGCGCGATCTTGGTTTCGTCCACGATCGGCTTGATCGTCGTATCCTCGGCGGTGACCTCGATCACAGCAACCGGACGCGCTCCCGCGCGGCCAAGGGAGCCGACGCCACCGTCGGCAGGCGCAGCGTCTCCTTCCGCACGCTCGCCGGGTGTGCTCTGGCTAAAGCCGAGACCAAAGCCACCGCCAACGGCAGCAACCGGAATGAGCACTTTGCCCTCGATCTCCTTGGGTTCGCCAAAGGCCGCATCGACGGACGTTGTGCTGCGCAGATCTTTTACGGTATCGAACACGCGGTTCAGTGACATCACCTGCCTCCCAGATCAATTCAACGACGCGCCTTGCCTCGATGATTGGCTACGATCAGGATGAGCGATACGAGTGAGATGATCGCCGCAGCCAGAGCCATGTGACCGATGACTTCTGCGGTTACGTCTTTGACCGGCAGCACCCGGTTCTCGCCCTCACGTACGTCGATCACGTGCAGCGGCTGTACCCGTACCAAGCCAGCGCCCGTGCCTTCGATCTTGTGGTCGCCAATGGTCGCGCGATGGTGCGTCAGCGAGACAATGCGTGCGACCGGGATCAGCATGTGATCCAGGGCGTGGATTGGGGTGCCGTGCACGACCTCTCGCCTGTATGGGCTCTTGGCCCGCATGATCGCTCCTTCTACTCGCATCTGCTCTGGCGGCAACGAGATTGCCAAAACGAGCAGCGCGCTCATTATACACTATGCCAATCGGACCGTCAATGGCTCGTTGACACGCTCTCTACCCTAGGGTATAATCCGGCGCGCATATACCGTGGCCTCTGGATCTGGAGGAGGGGAGGGACGTCCTCATCGGGCCTGCGGTGATAGGCTGGTTCGGCGTGGTGCTGCCGTGGGAGCTGTGCATCGAGCGGCGTCAGTCCCCAAACGAGGAGGAGCTCTCGTGCGCGATCGGTCAGAGCGATTCTGGCTGGTAGTGACTCTGCTGGTGGCCGGGATCGTGTTCGTGGTGATGGTGGCCGGTGGATCCTTCTGGATCGGGCGCCGCACTGCTGTGGTGGAGCCAGCGACTGCTACGGATGCACGGGCTTCTCCGTCGCCCATACGCCCGAGGAACACGCCTACGATACGTCCGACAGGGACGTTCACTCCTTCGCCGACGCGTACGCCGCGTCCTACAGCCACGCCGACGCGCACACCGACGGCGACTCCCACGCCCACACCCACGCCGCGCGTGATCATCACCGAGGTACGGGCACTGGGCCGCCTCGAGAGCAGCGCCTACCTGCTCCAGACGGTCATCGACCTCGAACGCGAGCCTACCAGCGTATGGGAACGCGTACTGGGGACCGACAAGCTGCTGCTGGTTGCCAGCGGTGAGGTGGTTGCCGGGTTCGACCTGACGCGTATCGAGCCCAAGGACATCGTGGTCAGCGGCGAACGAGTGCGCATTGTCCTGCCGCCGCCCGAGATCCTGTACAGCAAAGTAGATAATGACCGAACATACGTCTATGAACGCGCGACCGGGCTGTTTCGGGCGCCCGATCCGCGGATCGAGAGTGAAGCGCGGCAGCTCGCCGAGCGCTCGATGATCGAGCGGGCCCTGGAAGGTGGGATTCTGGAAAACGCTGAGCAGAACGGGCGAACATATCTGGAAGCATTCCTTCGCTCCCTCGGGTTTGAGGAGATCGAGTTGGCGATCCGTAGTGCGTCCTGACATGGTTCCCCAGATGGGCCCGGCGACGTCCGGCTCAGGAGCAGGTGTGCCGGCACATGGGAGTCCGCGCGGCGGGCCTTCCGAGCGGATGACAGCCGAGGGCACGCGGACGCAGCGCTGAGCGACGAGCGAGCGTTGCTAGCGAAGGTATGGCTCCACAACGAAAAGAGCCGACTGCTGATGTTGCAGGCAAAGAAGAGAGCCCCCTCAAGCGGAGGGGGCTCTCTGTGTCTGATCTAGTAAGGCATGCCGCCACCGGGAGGCCCTGCCGGGGCCTTTTCCGGTTCGGGGATATCGGTGATCAGGGCTTCTGTGGTCAGGATCATCGCGGCGATGCTGGCTGCGTTCTCCACTGCGCTGCGTGTCACCTTGGCCGGGTCAATGATGCCCTTCTCGACCATGTTGCAGTACTCGTTGTCGATCACATCGTAGCCGAGATACTGATCGCCCTTTTCGACTTGCTGGCGACGAACCGACTCGATGACGACGGCGCCATCCATCCCGGCGTTGCGGGCGATGCCGCGCATCGGCTCTTCGAGCGCGCGGCGAACGATGGTCACGCCAGTCTGCGCGTCAGGCTGGTCCATCTTGATCTCGTCCAGCGAAGAGACTGCGTTGATCAGAGCTACGCCGCCGCCGGGCACGATGCCTTCCTCGACGGCTGCGCGCGTGGCGCTCAGCGCATCCTCGACGCGGTGCTTTTTCTCCTTCAGCTCCACCTCTGTCGCCGCGCCGACGCGGATGATGGCAACGCCACCGGCCAGCTTGGCGAGACGCTCCTGCAGCTTTTCCTTGTCATAGTCGGAGGTGGAAACGTCGATCTCGGCCCGGATCTGGTTGATGCGTCCCTGGATCTGGCTTTCATCACCTGCGCCGCCGACGATGGTGGTGTCTTCCTTGGTCGAGATGATCTTGTCAGCGCGGCCGAGGTCCTGCACGGTCGCGGTGTCGAGCTTGCGCCCCATCTCTTCGGTGAGCACGGTCGCGCCGGTCAGGGTCGCGATGTCGCCGAGCATGGCCTTGCGGCGGTCGCCGAAACCGGGTGCCTTGACGGCGAGGCAGTTGAGCATACCGCGCAGCTTGTTGAGCACGAGGGTCGCCAGGGCTTCGCCGTCGACGTCCTCGGCAATGACAAGCAGTTCACGCTTGCCGACCTGGACCAGTTTTTCCAGAACGGGGACAATGTCCGTCGCGGCTGAGATCTTTTTGTCGGTGACCAGCAAGTACGGCTCGTTGAGTACGGCTTCCATGCGGTCGGGGTCGGTCACGAAGTAGGGGCTGATGTAGCCGCGGTCGATCTGCATCCCTTCGACGTATTCGGTCTCGAAGGCGAGTCCCTTGCTCTCCTCGACCGTTATCACGCCATCCTTGCCGACCTTGTCCATCACTTCGGCAATGAGCTCACCGATCTCGCGGTCCTGAGCCGAGATGGCGGCTACGCTGGCGATCTCTTCCTTGGTCTTGATGTCGATCGCCATATTCCGCAACGCGTCGGCGACTGCTTCGCTCGCAGCTTCAATTCCGCGCTTGATGAGCATTGGGTTCGCACCAGCGGCGACGTTCTTGAGGCCCTCGGTGATGATGGTGTGTGCCAGGACGGTTGCGGTGGTCGTTCCGTCGCCGGCGATGTCGTTCGTCTTGGTGGCTGCCTCTTTCAGCAACTGCGCGCCCATGTTCTCGTAGGGCTCTTCGAGTTCGATCTCCTTGGCCACGGTCACACCGTCGTGCGTGATGGTGGGTGCGCCAAACTTTTTGTCCAGAGCGACGTTCCGGCCCTTGGGGCCCAACGTCGTAGCTACGGCAGACGCCAAGATGTCAATGCCGCGCTTGAGCGAGCGTCGTGCCTCCTCTGAGAAAACGAGTTGTTTTGCCATTGAATGTATCCTCCGTTACAATGTGGGTGGGGATGACTACTCTGCAACCAGAGCCAGGATGTCGCTTTCCTTCATGATCAGGACCTTGCGATCTCCCTCCAGCTTGACCTCCGTGCCCGCATACTTGGCATAGAGCACGCGGTCACCTTCCTTGACTTCCATCTCGACGCGCTTGCCGTTGTCGTCGGTCCGGCCCGGACCCACGGCAAGTACTCGACCCTCCTGGGGCTTTTCCTTCGCGGTCTCCGGGAGCAGGATACCTGAAGCGGTTGTTTCGTCACGCTCGATCGGTTCAACAACCAGGCGGTCGCCCAACGGCTTGAGGTTCACCATTTACACACCTCCTCGACAATGTTGTAGATGCATGATACGCACTGACCATAAAACGAACCGGGTTGTGTTAGCACTCACGAAGTGAGAGTGCTAACACAACCCAGATTTTACCACAGTTTTCTCGACTCGTCAAGCCCCAATTAGCACTCTTGAGCGGAGACTGATAGAAAGGCTTGGCCTAGTTGCAGGTGTCGAGTCCTTGTTGTGTCAGCGATTCGAGTCCCAGTTCTCGCTGGGTGAGCTGATCGAGCACGTCCCATGCTGCCTGAAAGTGGGGCAGTGCTTGGGCACACGGATCCTCTATCTTGTCGTCGGCGCGGTCCAGCGCATAGTGGCTCCAGCCGAGCATGATCTGGGACAGAACTGTGTCCGCAGGGGCCAAGTCACCGATCTCGATCGCCTTGTCGAGGGAAACGATGGTCTCCTCATAGTTCCGCAGGTCATAGTAGACCTGGCCCAGGTGCCGGTAGGCCAGCCCATATTCCGGATCCTGGGTAATGGCCTCTTCGAGATAGTCGACGCCGCGCTGCTTCATCTCACGGTCATCGCCCATATAGTGACCGTAGGTCCACCCGATCTCATCGTAGCTCGTCGGGTTCGCCGGATCGAGCTTGATTGCCTCCTCGAACGCCGAAACAGCCTGCTCGAAGTAGGGAGTCGCGTCTTGCCAGCGTCCGTCGAGGTCCATCTCGTAGCCAATGGCCCGCTGATTCCTGCCCAGCGAGAGGTAAAGGAATCCGAGCCGCGGGTGTGCCTCGATCGCTGCTGCGTAAGCCTGAACTGCCTCCTCATACTGGCCTTGCTTCTCATACACGAAAGCGAGGGCACGTTGGGTGTCGGGAAGGTTCGGATTCAGCCCCAGCCCTGTCTGTGCCGTGGCGAGCGCCTCATCGTACCGCTCGCGATCGGCCAGGGCCTCCGCGAGGTAGGCATAACCCTCGGGCAGATCTGCGTCGAGACGGAGTGCCCGTTCACAGGCCTTCTGCGCAGCCCGCACCAGCTCCTCCGCCATTCGATCGCGATCGTAGACCCAGTCCTCGGACTGCACTTCCTCGGGGCTGATCACGCCTAACTCCAGATATACAGGAAGCAACTGCTCCTCATTTTGCACGGCATGCCAATCGAGTGCCAGTCCCAGCACGGCGTACGTCCGCGCGTCTCCAAGCTCCTCGTCCTGGAGGCGGGCACCGTACTGCGCCAGCACCTCTGTCGTACGATGGCGGTAGACCATCAGCCGCGCGAGCCGGTACAGCGCCAGATTGTCCTGTGGATCCTTGTTCACGGCGTTGCGGTAGGCATCGATCGCCGGGTCGAGCAGCCCCTCGTCGTACAGCGCCTCGGCCTCATCGAAATAGGACTCGGACGAGCGCGTCGGTGTCGGCGTTGCGTCGAACGGCCGTGCCCACGAGGCACCGGTCAGTTGCTCCCGAAGCACATACAGCCCGCCAATGATGAGAATCGTCAAGATAAGCACGCGCCACGGCGAATCCCTGCGCCGAGGCGTACGAGACCCGATGTACATGTACCCCTCCAGGAAGAGGCCTATTCACATCTGAATTCATGATTATACTATGAGCGCGGCTCTGCTCAAAACGCCGATCAGGTTGCGCGGGCTTCATTTTGCATTTGCCGCGACCTATGCTAAGATGCGGCCAGGGAGAGCACAACTGTGCCAGCCGGGTTGGCGCACCGTCTGCCAGGCTTGGGCTATGTGGTGAGCGATGAGCGATTTTCTGCCTCGTGCCGAACAGCGGCAAGTACTCGATTATCGTGGTGGCAAGATGGGTGTGAGCGCCGTACCCGGCGCCGGCAAGACGATCACCCTGGCCGCTTTGGCAGCAAGGCTCGTCTCTGCGGAGCTGGGCGATGACCAGGAGGTGCTCGTGGTCACCCTCGTCAACTCGGCGGTAGACAATATCCGGGAACGTATCGGTACACTGGTCAAGGGTGAGGGGCTGCTTGCGGAAGTGAGCTACCGGGTACGCACGTTGCACGGGCTGGCGCACGACATCGTGCGCGAGCATCCCGGGCTCGTTGGCCTGGCCGAGGACTTTCAGATCGTCGACGAGCGGGAGGCCGGCCAAGTGCTCGAAGGAGCCTGTGAGGCGTGGCTGCGTGCCCATCCTGATGCGCTGGATGCGCTGCTGAGCGCCGACCTGGGCGACGGGCAGCGAGAGTGGGTAGAGGGCAAACAGTGGCCGGAGGCGGTGCTCAGCCTAGCGGGCGCGTTCGTGAGGAGGGCCAAGGACCTGGGCAAGAGCCCGGATGAGCTGCGTTCGCGTATCGGCCAGAGACAGGAAAGCGACGCGCTGCCTCTGGCAGAGATGGGGATCGCGATCTATGAGCTCTATCAGCGGGCGCTGTACGCGAGGGGCGGGGCAGATTTCGATGACCTGATCCGGTTGGCATTGACTGCCCTACAGCTCGACCCGGCGCTGCTGATGCGCCTTCGCCGCCGGTGGCCGTTCATTCTCGAGGACGAAGCACAGGACTCGAGCCAGCTACAGGAGACGATCCTCGGCCTCCTGGCTGGCTCTGATGGTAACTGGGTCCGGGTGGGGGACCCGAACCAGGCGATCAACACCACCTTTACCACCGCAGATCCGACGTTCCTGAGGGCGTTCCTGGGATCGGGCGACGTCCAGTGCGTGCCACTGGCGGCGTCGGGGCGGTCGCAGCAGTGTATCATCGACCTGGCAAACCAGCTAGTGACGTGGACGATGGAGGAGCACCCAGAGCCGCGGGTACGCGATGCGCTCACCGGGCCGCCGTTCATCCGCCCGGTGCAGCCAGGCGATCCGCAGCCGAACCCGGCAATGGCTCCTGCTGTCGTCCACCTCGTAGATACGCGATACTCGCCACAGCAAGAGCTCGATATGGTCGTCCGATCGGTCGAGCGGTGGCTGCAGGAGCATCCTCGCGATACCGCTTCCATCCTCGTACCCCGCAACCAGCGCGGGTTCGAGGTTACGGACGTGCTGAGGAAGCGGGATGTCCCATGTATAGAACTGCTCCGATCCACCGCCTCGACGCGGCAGACTGCCGGTGCACTCGGCAACATCCTGCACTACCTTGGCGATCCGGTTTCTGCGCCGCTGCTCGCCAGGGCGCTGGAAGTATGGCGACGCGACGACCGGGAAGATGCCTCCACTGCGCGTCGACTGCGGCGTCTCGTCTCGCTGGTTCGCCGCTGTCCGGAGGTGGAATGCTTCCTGTGGCCGCGCCCAGGACGCGACTGGTTGGACG
>Ga0307444_1000617_pt1 | contig 16595 bp, 13 predicted proteins | sample SalMarSW160340MG_FD_202145 | JGI IMG/M metagenome (GOLD analysis project Ga0307444, IMG submission 202145) | Salt marsh sediment microbial communities from the Plum Island Ecosystem LTER, Massachusetts, United States - SW1603-40 | ecosystem: Environmental > Aquatic > Marine > Intertidal zone >...
TTCTTCGATAGCATTAGTCACGTTTGTAATTCCTACATCGTATTCAGTTATTTATGGAAAGATATTCTTTCGTCCATTTACGAAGTGCATAAATGGTTGAATTTGTGCAAATCTACGCAAATCCTATCTAATTTAAATAAAGATTGCAAACATAATACGTGGATTTTTTTGGCTTTTAATTTTTTTAGGGATCCAGAGACACTATCGTGTAATCTGATAGGCTCATCACAATATATATAACAAATAGTAGTATAAATAATACAATAATAGAGTAACAAAGTAATAGATTTAAATTATATTTACACTACACCTATTCACATACTCAGTAGACAAACCAACAAGATACAGATAATAGATATACTATTATTATACGACTATACAAGAATAGATTTAGCAGGTATTTGTTTAAAGAAAAGGATCTTCTCCAAATTAGTTGGTCAAGATTAAGGCTTAAATCTTATTTGATTAATGATTTCAGTAGGTATAGCTTTGAAAAGCAACTCCGATAATGGGTACCTATCAAGCTCATCATAGCAGTTGTCTATAAAAATAATTTCCTATTCATACTTAATTTTTGGAGTAACATTATAACCTAACAAAAGTCGCTGCCGTGAAGAGAAAGGCAAACCAATCATTTTCCGTGAAGAAGAAAAGGCATTTCATTTTTTATTTCCTTGAACGTTTGCCAGCCGTTCTTGTGGCGGGGTTGTACGCTTCAGGCGTGGCTTACTGATTAAACATAAGTCAAAAGGAGATTTATCCCGCCTGCCCCGTAGGTAGGAACTATCGTACCGGGGTGGAATTTTTACCCCGTTGAATGTTTACCCCATTAAATTCAACGACTATTTAATTTGGTCCTTAAATTATTCAACTGAGGCGAAGGCTATTCCACTGGGACCTGCCCCGTCCATAAGTTCCCTTTCATGGATTTATTTACTTGTTTAAGGATGTCCCCTTTTATGTAAGCCAGGTGGAGTGTTTTGTCGGATACAACACATTCAATCTCCCCTGTCATGGAGGATGTTAGAGAATGACCTTGGGGTTAGGATCGGAATACCTTGAAACTTCTCTAGAATGAGCAGGTCTTTGTCGCCTGTTACGATGCAATCGATATGAGCGGATATTGCCAGCCCCAAAATTTTGACATCGTCAGGGTCGCGACAGATGTCCGCTGCAAGCGGAATAGGACTGACTATACGCGCATTCTCCCGCAGAAGCTTACCGATGTCTTTAACTATGACTTCAGGAAGATTGATCTTCTGCTTGAGATTTCTCAGAATTTCGTCCAGCAAATCCTCGCAGAGCACGAGGTCGTGGCTGTGAAGACAAAGCTCCAGAATTGATTCGCAGAGTCCCCGAGTAGCGAAAGCAGCAATGACGACATTGGCATCGAGAACTATCTTCACGAAATGGCCTTAAAGACATCCTCGTCCGCCAGAAACCCCTGAGCCTCAGCGAAAGGGAGGGCCTTCCTCCGGAGTGCTCGAAAACTTTCCACAGCAACATATCGCCGAATAGACTCTCGTACGACGTCACTAACGGGTTTGTTCTGCTCTCGGCTAATTTTCTTAAGATCAGCCCTTAGGTCATCTGGTAGTCTAATGGTAAGCGTATTCATCGTAAGACAATGTAGCACATGCGCTGAGAGAAGTCAATCATTATTTGATGCATCCAACAATTGATATGCAGAAAGTTTTCTGTATGGCATACTATCTACTATGTTTGCGGAATTCCTTGGCACATTAAGTTATTAGCATCAGGTTTCAGTGTGATTGTTAATAGATCGAAGGTTTCCCCGCCGTGCTTTTTATCCGCCGGTTGTGTGGTGGAATGGCGGGCTATTTTCGGTAAAAGTGGCTGCTGTGAAGAGAAATGCAAACCGATCATTATCCGTGACGCCGATGGAGCCCTACGGGCTTGCCCGTGACACGACATCCCGACCTTAATCCCGACCACAAAAGAGCGAGGCTAAAGCCGTGGCTTTCTGCGGTCGGGGCAAAAACCTTCATTTCGTATTTCCTGGAACGCTTGCCCGCCTCAGGCGTGGCTTACTGATCTAATAAGAGTCAAACGGAGACTTGCCCCCTTTGAGCTCACTAAATCCAGTTTCACATCGCCGCTGCATACACGCTTCGGCCCTCTCCATAATAACTTTCAAAGATATGCTGGTATACGGCGTTACATTTCTGGGTGTAGATGTCCCGAGTGAATACACGGGGCAGTTCATCTAGTTTATCTTCGACAGTCACACGAACAGCGGCCCGTGTTGTCTGTGTTTTTCGCCAATCGAGCACCAACTTTTCCCGCTTCAGCGTATCCAACAGTTCACGGGCAACGCTTTTGACCTGGCCCTCTTCCTTGTTGGTGAGTCTCATCTCGGGCTTCGAAATGAGGTCAAAGACTGCCAGTTCTTCCTCGGACAGTCCTTCCGAAACCGCCCGCTTCTCCTCTTCTTGCAGTTCCCTTGCAAACTTGAGCAGTCGCTCGAAGAACTCCTCCACATTGGCCGCACCCTGATTATACTCATCGATCATGCGTTGGAATTTCTCCACGTAGTCAATCCGGGTCTTGTTCAGTCGTACCATCTTTTCCAAGGCGGCATGAATGGCGCCACGTAGTTTTTCGATCTCTATGCGCCTCCGTTCTTTGGCAAACTCCTTCTTGAGAGCCTTAAAATCAATCTCGCTGAGGTCAATCAGTTTTTTCTTCCCATAGGGGGTTACTGGCTCCCGGATGACATACCCCTTGGCTGTGATGCTCTCATCCAACAGATCCTCTACCTTTTCCATGACCGAGGATATGTCGGCCTCTGGCCGAAGGGCCTCAATTTTCAGTTGGATGGCCCGGAGAAGAGCACAAACAGGGACAAAATCGTTTGCCTTAGGGTCGGGGAGTATGGCCTTGTAGATACGGTTGGCGGTATTGGAGAGGTTAATAAACCGCTTTTTGGTGGTGTCATTAATTAATATTGCGTTAACGGCCTCATCCAGCAACTTCACCCGCTCAAATCCTTTTGCGGCGATGATAGGTTCCGCCTCAACACCTGCTTCTCTAAGGAACTCTATGGTCTGGTCTATGGCGGTTTTGAGCATGGCGACGAGTTCCGCCTTCGCCTTGACCGGTTCTTCTCCGGGTCTCACCCCTCCGCCTGAGCCCGAACCATAGATTGCCAAGGCCCGCTGAAGGTTACGAAATACCCCCACGTAATCCACGATGAGTCCGTTCACCTTGTCCCGAAAGACACGGTTAGCCCGGGCAATGGTCTGCATCAAGGTGTGATTTCGCATAGGCTTGTCAAGGTAGATGGCGGAACAGGAGGGGATATCGAAACCAGTCATCCACATGGCGCAGACAAAGACCATCCTGAACAGATCATCCGGGTCTTTGAACTTGGTGTCCAGATCCTCCTTCACCATGCGCTGGCGGTGAGGGATGATGTCCACACCCTTCTTTTTCAACTCAACCCCTTCATTCTGAGATGAGGAAACCACGACCGCCATGTCCGTTTCCCGCATATAAGCGATCTTCTCCTCCGCATCCTCTCGTTCCGGCCCTTCCAGTCTGCTCATCTGCTTTGTGAGCCGGACTATTTTCTGCTTCCAGTATCTCTGCACCTTATCATACATCTTCACGGCGTTGGCTTTATCAATGCTCACAACCATGCCCTTGCCCGGTTGCCCTCGCTCGGTGAAGTGTTCGACGATGTCCTCGGCGATCTTTTCCAACCGATCGTCCCGGGTGATGAGGTGATATTCACGGAAAACTCCCGCTCCAGCTTCTTCTCTTGACCTTCGTCAAGCTCTGCCTCTTCTAACAGCTGATCCATCGCCTCCTTGAATGCCGTCTCATCTTTTAGTTGAAGTTCGGGGATACGGTTTTCATAGTAGAGCGGCACCGTGGCCCCGTCGTCCACGGACTGTTTGAAGTTGTAGATGGAAACATAGTCGCCAAAGACTTCCCGTGTCTTTTCCTCGCCTATAATGAGTGGTGTGCCGGTGAAGGCAAGGAAAGACGCTTTGGGAAGGGCCTTTCTCATGTTCAGGGCGAGGGTGTCATATTGGCTCCGGTGGGCCTCGTCGGTGATAACGATAATGTCATCCCTCTGCGATAGGATAGGGTGGGGACTCCCATCCTCTGTGCGGAACTTGTGGATCAGGGTGAAAACGAAACGGTGATCCTCGGTGAGAAGGCGCCGGAGGTCTTTTGAGCTCTCGGCCTGACAATGGCCCTCCGTGATGACCCCAGTATTGGCAAAGGTCTTGTAGATCTGGCCATCCAGTTCCTGCCGGTCGGTAACGACAACGAATGTCCAGTTGCCCGGCACCTTCCGCAAGACCTTCTGAGAGAAAAAGATCATAGAGATGGATTTGCCGCTTCCCTGGGTATGCCAGAACACGCCGAGACGCCCCTCGCGATCTTTGATTTCACTCAGGGCCGCCATGGCATTTTCCACCCCAAGATACTGGTGGTTCTTGGGCACAATCTTCACTACCCCTCCCCGGACTTCCATAAACAGGAGAAAGTTCTCCACGATGTCCAGAAAACGGATTGGCTCGCATGTCCCCCGAAGAAGGGTTTCAAGGGAGATGACCCCTTCTTCTCCCTCACTGTTGATCTTCTTCCAGTCATTGAAGTGGACCCAGTCAGAGGTGATGCTCCCAACCTTGGCCTCACTTCCATTGGATAAGATGATAAAGGCGTTGAACCAAAAGAGTTGTGGGATGGTGTCCTTGTAGTCGGTCAGGTTTCCGGTGTACGCAGTCTGGATTTGCTTGTGGGCCGCCTTGAGTTCTACGAACAGCAGCGGGATCCCGTTGACAAATCCCACGAGGTCGGCCCGCCTCTTATACATCTCCCCCACCACCCAAAACTGGGAAACAAGGAGGAAGTCATTGTTGGCGTGGTTGTCCCAGTCTATCAGCCTAACAGTCTCGACCTTTTCTCCGCCCCCTTCCGGGTCGGGAAGATGGACTTTGATTCCGTTATGGAGAAGGTGGTATATCTCCCGATTGGCAGCAGCCATACTGAGCCGGGATCGGTCACGGGCCAATTCCTCGAAGGCAAGATTATAGGCTTCGGAAGGGAGATTGGGGTTCAGGCGTTGGAAAGCAATACGGAGGCGAGATTCAAGGATGATCTCCGATTGATTATCCCGGCCAAGGGTGCCGGAAGGCCCAAGGGTTTCGTGCAGGGCATTGATATGACCCCATCCCAGCCTCTTGAAAAGTTCAATGGCAGGCTGTTCAATCAATTCGTCCTCTGTATAACCCTGCGATGCCACGATATTTCCCCTCGAAGCCCTTCAGCCGGAATCCGGCACTAATCGCGCACTAATCGCGCACTAATCGCGCATTCTATCCTTCGAGCTCATTACATATCTGACTGCTCTTCCCTCTCCGGCTTTGATTAATAAACCGACCTCTACCAATTCAATAAGGTCTTTTAAAGCTTGACGGCGGCTTATATCACATAACTTTTGATAATCACGGTTCGTGATCTGCCCGTGTTTACTGGCATAATCAAGTCCTTTTCTTTGCCGATCATTAAGCTTCGGCTTTATTGACGGCGGGATAGCTATCTGGGGCTTCACAAAGCGGGCCATAAAGAAACCTGATTCGGAAAGAAATTCAAGTTTGATACCAAGCCTTTCACACTCATCTGCCATCCGCAGGGTCCCGGTTCCCCAATGTTCAACTAAACGTGCACGATAGAATGCCAAAGCAATCTTTGGGTTGCGTGGGAGAGATGGGTGCTCCCGGTAGAGGCGCTCAATGGTGAGACTGGGAGGTAAAGTGCCCGGGTTCCATACTTCGAGCCTATCATCATAAATCCTGACCTGAGTCGTTCCAACAGCAGAGTAATCCCTATGGCAGATTGCGTTTATGACAGCTTCCCGAATAGCCGCTTCAGGATACTCTGGAATTGATTCCCTTTCCGGCCTCCCGGTAATACGTATTTCACGTTGTGTATTGCGTGAAATAAATTTCAGGGCATCCTCCATTTGGCCAAAAGGATTTCCCTCGATTGTCATTTCATCAAGAAACCGAACAGATGTCGTTCCGGCGAAACGAGCGCACTTTACCTGGGCTTCAGGGAAAAACTTTTGGGGATTCTTCCAAAAAAGGAGAATAGCTCCATTACAAGGCTTCCCATCATTTGTCATTAACGACAAATTTTTCAGCAGTGTTTGTACAGGTATTTGACTTTGACCTACTCTTTTTTGGAAATCCTGGATATATTGTTTTGAGACCTCCTTTAAATGAAACCTATCTGACGGTAATGCATCCCACGTGCGTCCAGTTGTCGCTTCAACTAACCGCTGGACTTCTTCCCTTGAGAGATGCTGGTTGGTTCTTCCAACTCGCTTCAGGGATCTCCCGAAGGCCCAAACCGGCTTAATAGGCGATTCTTCAACTCGGACCATGATGACAGCCGATTCCGCAGGTCCTTCGACCGTAATTGATGGATACTGCTGAGGATCGGTATTCTGTTTGATCTTGTTGCTCAAGTCTTCCAAAGTGCCTTTGCCCACCTGAACGCCGACAATTTCCCCTTTGGGGCCAATGCCGATACGCACAATACCGCCCTTAGTAGTAGCAAAAGCGGCCACGGATTCAACCATCTCTCGCCACTCACTCAACGATTGTTTATCTTCTCTAGATTCAGATTCCAGTCGGCCCATATCACTTAAAATTCATCGGGTTATGTTTTAAGTCCATCATTGTTGATCCTGCAATTTATCGTTAACGATTTTTATGTCCAGTTCTGAAACATCCAGTTCACCGGAGATAAGTTTGGGAAGGAGTAGGTCACGGGTTTGGCGCAGATTCTTATTCTTCGCACGGATATTTAACTGGAGATCCAATAGCGGTTCAAGAATATCGTTTATTACTTTGAGGAGTTTCTTATCCGGCATCATCACGTTAATGGTTCGTAGATGATTGTCACCAAGATGAGCAACCGTTGTCCCTGTAATCGTTTTATTGAAGTGCTCAATCGGCTCCTTCAGGGCCAATGCAAGACCATACCTGCCAACATCCCCTCGTGGACGGAATCGAGCAACTCGCTGAACAAGGAAAGCAGTTCCACCTGCCCAGAAACCCATGTGAAAATCACCATCCATTCCAACAAGAAAATCACCCTCATGGACGATATACTTATCGGGTGCATCCTCGGCCGTGAAAGTTGCTGATTGACCATCAAGCACATCACGAATCCTTACAACGGCTATTCCTTCTCTATTTACATTAAAGAGCGATGACTTGAAAGGAAAGCCATATGTCACGTCTGCAAGTTCAAAGAGGTTCTTAATCTGCCACCCCTCCGGTATCTTTCCCAAAGGTGAGTTCACCATCTTGACCTTCTGGTAGCCGGGGAAGCGAAATTTAACGAACCACTCTCGGTAGAGAGTCTGGGCCATCTCTTCCAGTATCTTGACGCGCCGGAGATTGTTCTCAATCAGGTCATCGTAGCCCGAGAGAATGGAGGCGGTTTTCTTTTGCACGGCAAGATCTGGCCAAGGCACTTGGAGCTTGGCAAGTTCACCCCCTCGGATTCCAGCGGCAGCAACTTGCATCACCAGCGATTGGACACTCGCATTACCCTGCGGTGACTTGAAGTAATAATAGTAGTAGAGAGGTTCAACCTTCTCCTTGTTCAATCGAACCCGAATGATATGGGACTCAAAAGTTGTGATTTCGGGCGTTTCCAGCACGATGGAACATTTTCCTGCACCTGCGGCGACAAGCGACTGGCGTGCGAAGAGAAGGTCACCCGGAATCAGTTTATATTGCTTAATCTCTCGTGTGCTCATTGGAACAAGATCCATATTTGGGTTCCTGATTCTGGTATAAGCGAACAGTTCCCCCATATTGACCATCTTGTAACCAGACCCACGGACACGCTTTGGCCGCATTAATCCATTCCTTGACGGTTCGGCATAAAGAGTCTCAAACGAAACGGACTGCCAAGCCTTCACGCTGCTTCGCCCTCCATCAAAAGGCTGATGTTGTCAGCAATCCGCTCTTCCAAATTCCTTGCCTCTATATTCAGAGCCTCCAACTCCTCATTCAATTCCTGCAACCGTTCCTTGAAATCAAAGTCATCTGCCTCCCCCTCGACAACTCCTACATAGCGACCGGGGTTAAGGCTCCATCCTTGTGCCTCTATTTCTATCAAGGTGGCAACCTTGCAGAGGCCGGGGACATCTAAATATTTTTCCTTTGGAAACTTCTCGTCCATCATCTTAGCACTTCCATGCTGGCTCTCAGACTTCTCCCCCCGGTAAAGCCGGACAATATTTGCAAGGAACTCGATCTGGTCGGGCGTAAACTCTCGGTGGGCACGGTCAATCTGCCGGAAAATGTGCCGGGCATCAAGGAATAAAACCTTGTCCTGCCTTTCCGTTTCCTTCTTTCCCCGGTCCAGGAACCAGAGCATACATGGCAGGGTGACGGTGTAGAACATATTCGGCCCAACTGCCACCATCACGTCCACCGATCGGTCTTGTATCAGTTTCTTGCGGATTTCCAGTTCAGAGGCCCGGGCGTCCGCCGCTGAGTTCGCCATGACGAAACCGGCCCTGCCGTTCTTGCTTAAGGCACTATAAAAAATCTGTATCCAGAGGTAATTGGCGTTATCCACCTTGGGTAGGCCAAGAGGAAAGCGAGGGTCGTCTTTGAGCCGGTCTTTATCTACCCGGTTAACATTGAACGGAGGATTGGCGAGGACAAAGTCAAACTTTCCCGGACTGGTGTGTAGGTCTTCGTAATAAGTGTTTCCTTGTCTGATATCCCCACCAAGCCCGTGGACGGCAAGGTTCATCTTGTTGAGCTTAACAGTTTCCGCTACCCGCTCTTGACCGTGGATACGAATCTCATCCATAGGGTTCTTCTTATGCTCATCAACGAACCGGGCGCTCTGGACGAACATACCGCCTGAACCGCAACAAGGGTCATAAACACGGCCATGAAATGGTTCCAATATCTCCACGATGAGTTTAACGATGGCCGTTGGGGTAAAAAACTCCCCTCCCTTTTGACCCTCCGCCATAGCGAACTTGCCGAGGAAGTATTCATAGATCTTCCCAAAGGCATCTCCCTCGATGTCCATGGGAATGGAGGCCATGACCTTAAGGAGTTCCACCAAGGAGGAGCTTTCCAACCGGTTGTAGGTCTTAGGAAGGACATCCTTGAGGTCAGGGTTCTCTGCCTCAATAGCCCGCATGGCGTCATTGATGGCCTGCCCGATATTTGCTCCCTCGGGTTTCTGGAGCAAATTCTGGAATCGTGCGGTGTCGGGAAGGAAAAGGATGCCTTTGGCCTGATAATCAGACTTCCCGATCTGTCGGCGGTCTGTCCCTCTGCCCTCCAGTTCCTTCTGTGCAACTGCGAACTTTTGGTCTGCATAGCGAAGGAAGATAAGCCCGAGAACGGGGATGGAGTATTCCGAGGATTTGAGTTTGGAATTTGCCCTTAGCTCATCGGCAGCATCCCAAAGCCGCTTTTCAACTTGGTTGTTATTCCCAACAGCCATATCACCTCCAGCATAGATCAGCCACGATAAAAACTTCAATGAAAATAAAGCAGGCTTTACATTTTAGCCTCTAATGGTGCCCATCTCCACAGAATTAGCCTTAAGGTTCCAATTTGGCATCTTAGTGACATTTGATCAAGCAATACATGTTAATCTTGTATTTACATTTTTACAATTCCCGGACCGCGACTGCTTTATATTCCCCAATGAGGCCTTCATCGGCAAAGCTGAAGTAGCGGTTATCTCCTATAATGATATGATCAAAGAAGCTGATGCCGGTTGCCTGGGCTGCCATCATAAGGCTTCTGGTAAATCTCTTGTCAGATTCACTCGGGGTTATCGAGCCGGAGGGGTGGTTGTGGGCGACGATGATCGAGGGGGCGTTGTAGCGAATCGCCATCTGAATAATATCTCGTATATAGGGATTCGCCTGGTCAACCGTACCGTACTCAATATCCATGACCTCTGAGATGGCGTTTCGCTTATCGAGCAAGAGCAATAAAAACCGTTCCTTTTTCAACTTCCCCATGAGTGGCATCAAAAAGCCCACCACATCAGAGGATGATCTGACCGGCCCTTCAAGTGCCTTTTCCTCGCTCAACATTCTCCTTCCCAGCTCAATGGCTGCCTTGATTTGGGCGATTTTTGCATTCTTCAGACCGGTGATTTTCTTGAATTCTGACACATCAACACCACTCATGGAACGAAGGGATTTGAATTTATGGAGCAGTTCCCTGCCGATATCCACCGCACTCTTTCCCGGTGCGCCTGTTCTTATCATAATGGCGAGAAGCTCGGCATTGCTCAAGGTATGTTCACCATATTTGAGCAACTTTTCCCGCGGCCGATCATCCTCTGACCATTCTCGGATTGGGATGGGGTACTTTTTAAGCTGATAGCTCATAGCTCAAAGCTCAAAGTATTAATAGGTTCAGCATTCTGTGTTCACCGTTCAAGGTTCGGATTTATTGTTTCTTTCCCCCTTCTTCCCATACCGAGCTCTGGGTTCCTTGACCTCAAAGCCGATTTTCCTTTTTGGTTTTTCAGGTGGAGGCAGGAGAAGCGGGCGTATTTTCTCAAACAATTCCTTCAACTGGGCATCGTGAACGAGTAGGATTTTCTCAATCTGATCGAGACGCTCTTCAAGATCGCGCCGCGAAGTGAGCACCTCTCGCATTCGTATAAAGGCACGGACGACATAAATGCTCATGGACACCGCCGTCTTGCTCTTGAGAATGTTTGCGGCCATCAGAGCCCCGTGCTCAGTGAATGCATAAGGAGGGTATTTACGGTGATGTCCGCGCTTTAAGGTCGCATTTTGCGATCTTAAACGTCGAAGTTTCTCCCATTCGGCCAGAGTAAGCGGAAACATGAAATCATCCGGGAAACGGTCAGCGTTTCGCTTGACTTGTTCGTTTAGGCGTCTAATCTCGACACCGTAGATTCTCGCCAGATCGCTATCCAGTATGATTTTCTGCCCGCGGACTGTATGGATCAAAGATTCGACAGGAACCGGCACTGTAGGTTTGGGCTGCTTTATTATCCAATATCTTTCATGCTGTGTTTTACATGATAAAATTTTTTTGGGTACGTGTGTTAAGTAGAAGTAAAAAAGCTCCACGAACACTGCGTTGGTGGAGCTTTTGAGAAAACCTTTTTTGAACAATAGCAGAACAAAGCAGCCTCCTTGAAGGGCTGAATTTATTTTGTGGCAAGCTTACGACTGTGGGTGGGGTTTGTCAAGGAATAACGCTCTAATGAGCGGCGTTAGGCAAAAGGAGCGTTTCTCTTCAGGAGCGCTTTGCCCCAGTGAAATACGCTGCGCCTATGTTAAATACGCTTCGCTGTCATTGACATGAATTTAACTTGGCAAGCTGTCACTGTCGTGAATTTCACGGGGCAGACCCCAGTGAAATAATTAAAGGCCCCAATTAAATAGTCTTCGAATTTAACCCCAGTACGATAGTTCCTACCTACGGGGCACGCGGGGTAAACATTCCACCCCGGTTGAACACCCAGAGGGTGCCCCAGTGAAATACGCTTCGCTGTTACAGATGTAAATTTCACGGGGTGAACCCGGTTCAACGAGGCGAGCGGGGTAAACTTGAGGAAAGAAGTGGAGTAAACATAGTGCATATTTAATGTCATACTCTTCTTGTAAGATCCTTTTGAAACTGTAATCTCAGGCAAGATATCTGTTTTTATTCAGAACTAAAGACTGTGTTAATAGCAAAGCGATTTCCGCGCGAGGTTTTACATCATATGTTGATCAAATCTATGGTTATGAGAAAAGCTCCTGGTTCTCAGCTCACTGTAATTATTCTGAGCGAATCAGCATCACCCAATTGTTCCGAAGATTTCCCTTCAGTGAGTATCACTCTGTCACCTTTTTTAGCTAATTTGAAATCTTCTATGAGCTTCATTGTCACATCGTGCCAATCATCAACCCTTTTTTTTATCAGAAACGGAAAAACTCCATAGGATAAGGCCAAAAATCTGTATGTTGGGCCATAATTACTAAAAGACAGAATCCAGCAATCAGGCTTAAATCTGGAGATACGGCGAGGGGTGCTGCCAGTATATGTGGGAGTTAAGATGAAGCGCACGTTTAATGCACGCACGGCTTCAATCACATTCAGGGAGACAACATCCTCAGCACTCACCTTTTTCCTGCCAATGCCACTCTTAACGGAGTCCTCTAAATGCGATGGCCATGTTACGGCTCTCCGTTGGCGTTCAGTAGACCTCGCAATTCTGGCCATCATTTTTACTGTCTCCACAGGATATTTACCGATAGCCGTTTCTTCAGAAAGCATGACAGCATCTGTCCCGTCTAAAATAGCGTTTGCTACATCCGTTACTTCCGCCCGGGTTGGGCGAATATTCTCTGTCATGGATTCCAGCATTTGTGTGGCTGTGATCACTGGACGCCCCAGGAGATTTGCCTTGCGTATAAGTTTTTTCTGAACCACAGGGACATCTTCTATGGAGATCTGTACCCCTAGATCTCCACGAGCGATCATAATCGCATCCGCCACATCCAAGATTTCATCGATGTTTCTGGCTGCCTCTGCCCGTTCGATTTTTGCCACCACATAGATAGATTTGCCACGTTTACGCGCAAATTCCTTGACTTTACGGATATCGTCAGCTTTTTCAATAAATGAAGTGCCAAAGGTATCGACTCCCTCTTTAAGCCCAAGATCAACAAAATCGAGATCTTTGTCCGTTATTGGATCCATAGATATCTTTGCCCTTGGGATGTTTAGGCCCTTTTGTGATAGCAAAGGCCCACCAATCATAACCTTGCACCTCACCTCATCGCCAGATATTTCCCGAACTTTTAATTGTAGAAAACCGTCATTGAGATAGATGAGGCTCCCTTTAGAAACACTCTGAGATAATTTTGTGTAGTTGATAGGTATACGTGAAACGGTTCCAAGGATATTGTTAGGGGTAAGGGTCACAGTATCATCTTTTTTCAGCACAAGGGGTTCGTTTTGCAATTTACCAATACGAATTTTAGGACCCGGGAGGTCAATGAGAATTGTAACGACACCCTTCAACTGGGAAGCTATAGAGCGTATACGCCGAATATCTTTCCTGTGTTCATTAGGGTTACCATGTGAAAAATTGAGCCGAGCCACATTCATGCCGCTCTTGATCAGGTTTTTGATAACTGAGTCTGTACGAGAAGCTGGCCCAATTGTGCATACAATCTTTGTTTTATGGTTGGGTAACTGCAATGTTAAGCACCTCCCTCTTGTTCATTCAACCCCCTCAGGCAGGGTAGACGCTCTGTCCACAAACAATGACATATCTTCAATCCCTAACAATGCCATACCTCAAAGATATAAAGTAAAAATAACTGCCTGGCTTAGCTGTTCGCACGGGAAATGCTTCCACCATCTCGAGTTTCCTATCCGTCCTTTGATTTCACTTCATGCCCACCGAATTTATTACGCATGGCTGCGAGCAGCTTTGCCGCGTAGCTCTCCTTTCGACGGCTCATAAAGCGCATCATCAATGAGAGGGTAATAACCGGTGCTGGAACATCCAGGTCCATTGCATCTGCAACGGTCCACCGTCCCTCGCCGCTGTCTGCAACCCAACCCTCAATGTCCGTTAAGTCCTGATCCTCGGTAAGGGCATCGGAGGTCAGATCAAGGAGCCAGGAACGCACAACACTGCCGTAGCGCCAAATTTCAGCAACCTGATGCAGGTCAAGACCAAACTCTTTCTTTGCCTTCATGATCTCAAAGCCCTCGGCATAGGCCTGCATCAATCCATACTCTATACCGTTGTGTACCATCTTGACGAAATGGCCGGCACCGCTCAGTCCCACGTGTCCCCAGCCTCTGTCTCTCTCAGGTGCAAGTGTCTCAAAAATAGGTCGCAGTCTCTCTACCGCGGATTCCTCACCACCAACCATCATACTGTAGCCCTTGGTAAGGCCCCAGATACCACCGCTTGTTCCCACGTCAACGAAGTGAATGCTTATGTCCCTAAGCTTAGCGGCCCTGCGCACCGAGTCCTTGTAGTTGCTGTTACCACCGTCGATAATAATGTCCCCGCTCTCCAGCACTTCGGCTAGATTAAAAATTGTCTTTTCAGTTGGATCTCCTGATGGCACCATAACCCACACGATACGCGGTATGGCAAGTTTCTCCTTGAGCTCATCAAGGCTTTGAATCCTCTGAGCACCTGCTGATTCTGCCTTTTGAACAGCGGTCTCGTTCAGATCCCAGGCAATGACACGGTGTTTTCCCCGTAGAAGCCGAGTAGCCATATTAAGACCCATTCGGCCCAGGCCAACCATTGCTAATTCCATAATAAACCCCTTTTTTACACTATCTTCTCTGTCTTTATACTTTCCCTCAGCGCTGTTACATTGCGAGCTACCGAGGCTCTCTCGTTATAGATGCTCGACCCGGCAACAAGTACGTTAGCGCCGGCCTTCACAACCAGCGGTGCCGTGATTGTGTCAATACCGCCATCTACTGCGATGGGCGATTCATACCCCTGTTTTTCCAGCATTTCCCGGAGCCGGCTAATTTTATCGAGCTGGCTATGTATAAATTTTTGCCCGCCGAACCCGGGGTTCACCGTCATAACCTGGATGATATCCGTGACATCAAGCACTTCCTCCACGACGCCCACCGGTGTACTGGGATTAAGAGCGACTCCCGCCTCTACTCCAAGCTCACGAATATGACTGAGGAGACGGTGCAGGTGTGTACAGGCTTCCTGGTGCACGAAAATACGATTTGCCCCCGCCTCGGCGAACTCTTCAATGTAACGCTCCGGTTCCACGATCATGAGATGCACATCGAGCGTCACGTTCAGAATTTTCCGGAGCGCCCTCACGATACCCTGTCCGAAGGTGATGTTGGGCACAAACCTACCGTCCATGACATCTACCTGGATTCCATCTACACCTGCCTCTTCAGCCTCTCGGGCCTGCTCTCCTAGTTGTAAAAAATTCGCAGACAATACAGATGCCTCAATCTCGATCATTCTATTCCCCTTTCTCTGTTTCTCCTATGCCTTTCTCGTGAGATGTCGCACCCTGTCCTTACCGGCCACGATCACGTCCGTTGTCAGTCCCAAAAACAGCCCGTGTTCAACTATGCCGATTCGTTGACCGAGCTCTCTGGCAACCAGCGTTGGTTGTTGAAGGGGGCCAAAGTTACAATCCAATATGAGGTTGCCTTGATCAGTGACAAATCTTTTTCCATCACAAGTCTGCCTCACGCTAACACTGGCACCCAAGCATTCGAGAAAGGAAATCTGGCTTCGCCAGCCAAAGGGAATAACCTCTACCGGCACTGGCCAACGGGTACCCAGTGCGGGAGAAAGCTTTGATTCGTCTACTACAATTATCTCCCTGCGGCTGGCCTGGGCCACGATCTTCTCACGTAAAAGTGCTCCACCCCCACCCTTGATGAGGTCGAGGTTCGGGTCCACCTCGTCAGCCCCATCAATGGTCAGGTCGATTACAGGGTGCTCATCCAGGGTGCCGAGCGGAATACCCAGTTGACGCGCCTTCTCCTCAACCTGGAGCGAGCAGGGCACACCGATGATGTCCTTGAGTGCGCCTGTCTTGAGCAATGCAGCGATACGCTGGAGGGCAAAGGAAGCTGTGCTGCCATGGCCCAAGCCTACCACTGTTCCGGATTCAATACATTCCACTGCCCGCTCTGCGGCTTGTTGTTTGAGTTTTCGGATTTTGTTCACGTTCAATGTCACTCATCATATAATTCCAAACCGTAGAATGCTGCACCAATAAGCGCAGTCTTGGGATTAAGTATAACATGCACAGGTATTCGGGATACCAACGCGGAAAAACGTCCCTTATTCGTGAAACTTTTTATAAATTCCCCTGTCTCCAAGGCAGGTATAATGCGCGGCGGGATGCCGCCCCCGAGGTATACACCACCGGTTGCAAGCACCTTGAGTGCCAGATTGGCCGCCTCCGCTCCAAGAGCAGAGACAAAGACACTGAGTGTGGTAACACAGAGTTTACATAGTTTCTCAGTGTTGAGTGCCGCACTGACGATAACAGGGCTTGGATCATCTGTCGCAGCCAGTTGTTCAGCCAGCCAGGCTGGTTCCTCTGCATAACCACTTTTCTTAAGGTACCGGTAAATATTTGGCAGACCATGGCCAGAGCAGATACGCTCATAGCTCACGTGTTCCATCTTTTCATGAAGATACCGCAATAGGTCGATCTCGAGCGGACTGTTGGGCCCAAAATCGCCATGCCCGCCCTCTGAAGGGTATGCCTTGTAACGAAACCCATCCCAAGTGAGAAAGGCTTCTCCGAGTCCTGTACCCGGTGCAATAACAGCCAATGCGCCCCTGGGTTTCGGTTCACCTCTGTTAAGGATATGCATGTCCTCTCCTATGAGCAAAGGTACAGCGTACGCAATAGCCTCTAAATCATTAAGCAAGCGTATAGATCTCAGACCGAATGTATCTTTGAGGCGTGCTTCTTCAATAATCCAAGGCAGGTTGGTAATCTCTGCCAGCCCACCAACCACAGGACCGGCCACGCCAAA
>Ga0307444_1000623_pt1 | contig 16504 bp, 15 predicted proteins | sample SalMarSW160340MG_FD_202145 | JGI IMG/M metagenome (GOLD analysis project Ga0307444, IMG submission 202145) | Salt marsh sediment microbial communities from the Plum Island Ecosystem LTER, Massachusetts, United States - SW1603-40 | ecosystem: Environmental > Aquatic > Marine > Intertidal zone >...
TAAATCATTGAAGCCTGACGGTTTTACCATTGGTATTAATCACGGCGAAGCAAGTGGTCGGATAGTCGAGCATTTACATATTCATATTGTGCCAAGATGGTATAATGACGGAGGAGGTTCAATCCATAGCGTGGTAGACAATCCGCCAAAGCAATCTCTAAAAGAGATTAAAGCCCAAATAACAAATTACAAATAACAAACAAATTCTAAACATTGGTTTTGGTTATTGGATATTGTTTGGAATTTGATGCTTGGAATTTGGAATTTTATTAATTTATGGAGATAAAAAGAAGAGAGGGAGAATCAACAAGCGCATTTTTATACCGCTTTAGCAAGAAAATTCAGCAAGGCGGAATTTTGCGCGAGGCAAAAAAACGGAAATACAAAAGCAGGCCTGAATCTAAATACAAAAAACGCCTCTCGGCTCTCCACCGCGAGAGGAAGAAAAAGGAAATAGAAAAGGCTAAAAAAATGGGCACAATGTAGCGCGATACTAATATACCAATTCATACGAATTATACGAATACATTTGTATCATTAGTATTCATTTGTATATTGGCATCGATTAAGCGAGGTGATGCTTCATCAACAACTCAGCGAAAATTTGAAGTCAGCCATGAAAACAGGCCAGGAATTTGAAGCCGGCGTTTTTCGAATGCTCTTAGCCGCTCTGCATAACAAAGAAATTGAGAAGAAAGGTAAGGGGACAGAAACGGAGTTGTCGGATGAAGAAGTTATTGAAGTTTTGTCAAAAGAAGCGAAAAAAAGAAAAGAGGCGGCTGAGATTTACAAAAAAGGCGGTAGAGACGATTTGGCGGAAAAGGAGGCGAAAGAACTGGAAATAATCAAAAAATATCTGCCCGAGGAAATGCCCGTTGAAGAAATTGAAAAAATCGTCAAAATTGCTATTGAAAAAACAGGCATTAAAGAAGCCAGCGGCTTCGGCAAAGTAATGGCCGAGGTGATGAAGGAATTAAAAGGCAAGGCTGATGCCTCAACAATAAGCGAAATAATTAAAAAAGAATTATCATGATAAGATATGGATTATGAATAAGATAGAAATATTTAGTTCGGATGGGCGGTTTAAGAAATTTGAGAAGTTGATAAAAAAAACAGCCGGTAGAATATTGAAAATTTTGAATAAAAGCGGCGTTTCGGTGGAAATATACCTGATTAATGGACGGAGAATGAGATTTCTGAATAAAAAATTTCGGGGAAAAGACAAAGCGACTACGATTTTAAGCTTTGAAGAGCCCCGAAATTTTATTTATCCCCCATTTACGCGTAAGCGGGGGATAAAGCCAGCCTCAAAATTCAAAAGAATCGGCGAAATCTACCTTAAATTTCCAATCACCAATTATCCAATTAACTATTTACTAATTCATGGCCTGCTTCATCTTCTTGGCTACTCTCATCAGAAAAAAAGTGATAGAATAAGGATGGAAGCGAGAGAAAATTGGGTAATTAGGGAATTAGATAATTAGGGAATTAAAGTGGGGAATTAGATAGTTAGATAATTGATTATGCCTAGCGATTTTAGAAATTTAGAGATTTGGCGGGAAGCGCAGAAGTTAACGCTTGAGATTTATAAAATAACCTCTAAATTTCCAAAGGAAGAAATTTTCGGGCTGGAAGCACAAATTAGGCGGTCTGCTGTTTCGGTAGCGGCAAATATCGCTGAATCTTTTGGGAGATATCATTCCAAGGATAAAATTCAGCTATTGATGGTTGCAAGAGGTTCTATTTATGAAACGTGCAGTCATCTGTCTATAGCTCTGGGTTTAAATTACATTAAAGAAAAATGTTTTGAAGATATTGATAAGCGATATGAAGTTTTGTCCAAAAGATTGAATGTTTTCATAAATTATATTAGAAAAACCAATCGTTAAAACTAATTATCCAATTAACCAATTCTCTAATTAACTATGTACATTACCGCCTTAGATTTAGGCTCAAACCAGATTAAAATTTTAGTGGCTGAAGCAAAAAGGAATGGACAACTATCTTTATTAAACGCGTTTAAGATTCCATCAGCCGGGCTCCGCAAGGGAGAAATAGTGGTGTTTGAGGAAACGGTTCAGGCGCTTAAACGAGCGGTTGATGAGATAAGGAAGGCAAACAAAGCCGCCTTAAAAAACATTTTCATTAACGTGGGCGGCAACAACGTTAAACTTCAGAATTCCCGGGGCATAGTGGCGGTTTCAAGGGCCGATAGCGAGATTTATTCCGAGGACGTTGACCGCGTGATTAAGGCTTCGCAAGCGATAAATTTAGGTCCCAACAGGATGATACTTCACACCATTACCCGGGAGTTCATCGTTGACGGCATCGGCGACATTATTGATCCTCTTGGAATGGTCGGTAACAGACTGGAAGTGAATACTTTGATAATAGACGCTTTTAAACCGACGGTAAATAATTTGATTAAAGCAATAGAAGCGGTTGGGGCAAAAGTCGGAGGCCTGATTTACGGTCCTTTGGCCGCCAGCCGTTCCGTTTTGACAAAAGCGCAAAAAGAACTCGGGGCAGTGTTGATTGACATCGGGTTTGGGACGACTGGAATGACCGTTTATGAAGAAGACAAGCTTTTGGCGACGACCGTTTTCCCGGTTGGCGCTTCCAATATTACCAATGATTTGGCCATTGGCCTGAAATGTCCGGTTAAAACGGCCGAGGCGATAAAACTTTCTTTCGGTTCCGCTTCCGCCAGGGAAATTTCCAATAAAGAAAAAGTTGAACTTCAGGAAATAGACGAATCGTCTAAGTTGGTCATCAGCCGGCGGTTCATTTCGGAAATCATTGAAATCAGGCTGGCCGAGATTTTTGAATTTGTTAACGATGAGTTAAAATCATTGGGCAAGGCGGGTCAATTGCCGGCTGGCGTGGTCCTAACGGGCGGCGGGGCGAAAATTTCAGGCATCGCGGAATTAGCCAAACGCGAATTAAAATTGCCCGTCCAGCTCGGCCTGCCGGAAATCAGCGGGGTCGGGGCGGATGACGATTTTGAAAACCAAACGGATGACGCAGAATTCAGCGTGGCTTCCGGCCTGCTGCTTTGCGGATTGGAACAGATTATTAAAGGGAGGAATTGGACCGGGACGAAAGTCGGCCGATTGTCAAAAATTTTAAAACATTTCTTGCCGTAAAAACCCGTTAAAGCATGTAAAAATTAATGCTTCCAGCGTTGAATTTCATTAAGTATGTCTAAAAAAGCAAAAAAAGCCCATAAAGAATATCATCCGGCCAAAATTAAAGTAATAGGCATCGGCGGGGGCGGGACAAATGCGGTTTCCAGAATGCATAATAACTTTCCCAAGGGGGTTGATTTGATAGTCATTAATACGGACGTTCAAGACCTCAAACATTCCAAGGCGAAAAAACGAATTCATATTGGAAAAAAATTAACTCGCGGTTTGGGTACTGGCATGAACCCGGATTTAGGCCATCAGTCAGCTGAAGAAAACCGCAATGAGATTGCCGAGGCGCTGAAGGGAGCAGATATGATTTTTATCGCAGCGGGTTTTGGCGGCGGTACCGGCACGGGCGGTTCGCCCGTAGTAGCCGAAGTCGCCAAGGAACTGGGAATTCTGACGGTAGCGGTTGTCACAAAACCTTTCTCTTTTGAAGGAATCCAGCGAGCCAGAATTGCCCAGGAAGGAATTTTAAAACTGAGGGATAAAGTTGATACTTTAATCGTTATTCCCAACGACCGCATCTTTTCACTGATAGACAAAAATACTTCGTTGTCCAAAGCCTTTGAAAAAATTGACGAAATCTTAAAAAATTCCGTTTTGGGAATTACCGAATTGATTACAATGCCGGGAGTCGTCAACGTTGACTTTGCCGACATTAAAGCGGTGATGCAGGAAGCTGGGTCAGCCGTTATCGGTATCGGTGAAGCTAACGGACAGGAACGCTGCGTGGCGGCAGCCAAGCAGGCGGTTAAATCGCCGCTTTTGGAAGCTTCAATAGAGGGTGCCAGAGGCGTACTTTTCAGCGTTTCCGGCCATCGTGATTTAAAGATGAACGAATTAAATGAGATAGCCGGATTGATTGCCGAGAACGTTGACCAGTCGGCGAAGATAATTTTCGGCGCCTATTACGACAGAAAATTAAAGAAGGGCCAGTTGAAAGTAACTTTGATTGCTACGGGTTTTGACGGAAGCTTTAATCATAGAAACGACGTTTTAGCGCCGGGTATTTTTGCTCCAAAATTAGTATTGGAAGACAGGCTGGAGCCGGATGTCAATGAAGAGGAAGAAGAATCTTTTAAGGATGGCCGTCATCAGGAGCTTAAATTTACGGAGTCAAAAAAGAAAGAGAAATCAGGTTCGGTTAAAAACAAGATTGATACTGGAGTTAACGGAGACAAACAGGACGATTTCTGGGACATTCCGGCGTTTTTACGGAAAAAGAAAAAAAGGAAGTAGGGTTTGGTTGCCCGTCCAAATTTTTACGAAGCAGAAACTTAAGCGGGTGCTGAATTTTATATTATTGGCTTACAAATTTTTATAAAATAAGATAGTAAATAATATATTCTGCGCTACAAATATAAAATTTTTAAACGCAGCGCAAACTATACTAAAATTTTATCGCTATGCTCAAAAATTTTGATAAAATTCGCAAAAGAGACGGCAGGATAGTTCCCTTTGACCAGGATAAAATCACCAACGCAATTTTAAAAGCAATGATTGCAACCGGCGAGGGATTACAGCCCGACGCCAAGGGTGTATCCGACCGCGTAGTTAAAGAATTAAAGACCAAGTATGCAGCGAATTATGTTTTAGGTATTGAAGAGATTCAGGACGTAGTGGAAACCGCCTTGATTGTTATGGATTATGTTAAAACCGCCAAGGCATACATTCTTTATCGTCAAAAAAGGGCGGAAATCAGAGGGAGGCGGAAGGACGTCCCGGAACAAATCAAGGGTTTGGCGGCGGAAAGTAAAAAATATTTCCGCAACCCGCTTTCAGAATTTATCTATTATCGGAGTTATTCGCGCTGGATTGAATCTGAAGGCAGGAGAGAAACATGGATTGAAACAGTTGACCGCTATATTTCTTTCATGAAGGAAAATCTACGGAATAAGCTGAGAGATGACGAGTATGATGAATTGCGAGAAGCAATTTTAAAACAAGAGGCGATGCCCTCAATGCGATTACTCTGGAGTGCCGGCGTGGCGGCGCGCAAAAGCAACGTTTCGGTGTATAACTGTTCTTACGTTGCGCCTTCAAAAATAACCGATTTTGCCGAAATAATGTATCTTTTGATGTGCGGTGCCGGCGTGGGTTTTTCAATTGAATATCAGACGGTTCAAATGCTGTCTATCATTAAAAAACAGACGGGTAAGGCGTTGCCGACGATGGTAATTGAAGACAGCAAAGAAGGCTGGGGGGATGCTTTGACAACAGGCTTAAGCGCTTGGTTTGAAGGTAAAGATATTAATTTTGATTTTTCTAAATTAAGACCGGCAGGCGCCCGCCTTAAAACAATGGGAGGCAAAAGCTCCGGCCCGGAACCATTGATTCAGCTCTTGTCTTTTGCCAGAAGGAAAATTTTAGCCAAACAAGGACGACGCTTGGAAACCATAGACGTTCACGATATTGTCTGTAAAATTGCCGAAGTGGTGGTAATGGGCGGCGTCAGAAGAAGCGCAATGATTTCTCTCTCCAGCTCCGATGATGAAAGAATGAGAGCCGCCAAAACCGGACAGTTTTATCTTACCGAGCCGCAGAGAAGCTTGGCTAATAATTCCGTGGCTTATAATGAAAAACCGACTGCTGCCCAATTTTTAGAGGAGTGGCTTTCCTTGGTCAGGGCCGGTACTGGTGAACGCGGAATTTTTAATCGGGGCGGTTTGAAATTTCAGGTTCCGCAAAGACGCTGGAAATCTCTTGAAAAGGATTTGGCGACCAGCGGTTGTAATCCCTGCGGAGAAATCAACCTTAAATCAAAAGAATTTTGTAATTTAACGGAAGTAGTCGCCCGGATGGAAGATACAGAAGAATCTCTTTTGCGCAAAATTAAACTGGCGACCATCCTCGGTACTTATCAGTCAACCCTGACGGATTTCCCTTACATTTCCAAAGAGTGGAAAAAGAATTGCGAGGAAGAAAGATTATTGGGAGTTTCCATTACCGGACAATGGGATTGCCCGGCAATACGCAATAGGGAGGTTTTTAAAAGAATGAAAGATAGAGCGATAGAAATAAATAAGGAATACAGCCGACGTTTTGGCATTGACGCCTCTTTGGCAGTAACCTGCGTTAAGCCCTCCGGCACGGTTTCCCAGCTGGTTGACGCGGCTTCCGGCATGCATCCGCGCTACAGCCCATATTACATCAGGCGCATTAGAATTTCCGCTACGGACAGTTTATTCCAAATGCTTAAAGACCAAAAGGTTCCTTACCATCCGGAAATCGGGCAGGATATTAAATCGGCCACGACTTATGTTTTGGAATTCCCCGTTAAAGCGCCGGACGGCACGTCGGTTTTTAAAGACGACCAGACTGCGATTGAGCAATTGGAGTATTGGAAGATGGTAAAACAAAACTACACAGAGCATAATCCCTCGGTAACGATTTCCGTAGCCGAAGACGAATGGATTAAAGTGGCTGATTGGGTTTACAATAACTGGGAAATTATCGGCGGTTTAACTTTTCTGCCAAAGGAGGATAAAAATCACGTTTATGCCCTGGCTCCGTACGAAGCTGTCAGCGAAGAAAAATATAATGAATTAGCCAAGAATTTTCCGGAAATTGATTTTTCTCAAATTATCGTTTATGAAAAAGAGGATGAGACCCAGGGAGCAAAGGAACTGGCTTGTTCGGCCGGCACATGTGAAATTCATTAATTTATGAACAAAAAGAATAATTTAATTTTATTGTTAATAACAGTTTTAATTTTCGCCGTCTTTGCCGGTTTTTTTGTTTACCCCGGTAATTTTGGAAATAAAATTCGGCCCTGGCGTTTGGGTCTGGATTTGGTCGGCGGCAGCCATCTTATTTACGAAGTTGATATGTCGCAGATAGCTTCGGGCGATAGGGATTCGGTAATGAACGGATTACGCGAGGTGATTGAGCGCCGGGTGAATTTATTCGGCGTCAGTGAACCCCAGGTTGTTTCCGCCAAAGAGGGGGATTCTTATCGTTTAATAGTAGAACTGGCCGGAATTAAAGACATAAATGAGGCGATTAATGAAATTGGCTTAACGCCTTTTCTGGATTTTCGCGAAGTTTTTGAGGGAGAAAATGCGGCTGGAGAAATTGAGGCCCAATTTATCCCTACCGATTTAAATGGTCGCTACATTAAGACTGCCCAGATTAGCTTTAACCAAACTACCGGCGCCCCCGAAGTTGACATCCAGTTTAACGATGAAGGCGCGAAGATTTTTGAAGAATTGACCGATAGGAACGTTGGTAAGCCGCTGGCGATATTTTTGGATAATTCCTTGATTGAAGCACCGGTGGTTCAGGAGAAAATTTCCGGCGGGCGAGCGCAGATTACCGGTAAATTTACGGTTGAGGAAGCCAGAAAACTGGTACAAAGATTTAATGCCGGTGCCTTGCCGGCACCGATAAATTTAATCAGCCAGCAGACGATTGGCGCCAGTTTGGGGCAGGAATCTTTAAAAAGAGCGATTTACGCCGGGATATTCGGAACTTTGGCAATAATTATTTTTATGCTCGTTTATTATCGCCGGTTGGGCATTTTTGCCTCCTTGGCTTTGATAATTTACATACTTTTAACCGCCGCTGTTTTTAAATTAGGCATCACAATGACCTTGGCGGGTATCGCCGGGTTTATTCTTTCCATTGGCATGGCGGTGGACGCCAATATTTTGATTTTTGAAAGGACTAAAGAAGAAATTAAAAAAGGATTGTCAAAAATGTCAGCCATTGAAGAGGGTTTTCGTCGGGCTTGGCCGTCAATCCGCGACTCCAACATTTCAACAATCATTACCTCAATTATTCTTTATTATTTCACCAGTAGTTTTATCAGGGGGTTTGCATTGGCCCTGCTGATTGGCGTCATTATTTCAATGTTTTCGGCAATCATAATAACCAGAACAATGTTAAGAGTATTCGTTAAAAATTAAAAATTCAAAAATCAAAAATCAAAATGACAATGTAAAATTAAAAATTAACAAATGTTAAAATATTTTCGCCAATGGCGAATACCTAAATTTTCCATTTTGATATTTACATTTTAAATTTTTTATTATGAACATCATTGGTCATCGTAAAATTTTTCTAACTTTTTCCGGTACGCTGGTTTTAGCCAGTATTGCGGCCATCATTATTTTCGGTTTTCAACCCGGCATTGATTTTGCCGGCGGCACGATGTGGCAGATTAAGATTATAACTGATGACAAACAGCCAACAACCGACAATTTGAAAGATTTTTTTGAAAGTGATTTGGGAGTGAAAAACACAAGTGTTTTTCCGGCGGAGAACGAAAGTTTTCTTGTCAGGCTGGGCCATATTTCCGAGCAAGAACACCAAAATTATCTTGAGGCTTTAAGAACAAAATTTGGCAACATAGAAGAATTGCGTTTTGAAGTTATAGGGCCGACCGTGGGGAAAGAGTTAAAGAATAAAGCTTTTTGGGCGATTGCTTTAGTTTTGTTGGGCATTTCTTTATATATTGCTTTTGCTTTCCGTAAAGTTTCTTTTCCGGTTAAATCATGGAAATACGGAATCGTTACCTTAATTACGCTTTTCCACGACATTGCCATTCCAGCCGGGCTGCTGTCAGTCTTTGGCTGGAAACTTGGGCTTGAGATTGACACCAATTTTATCGTCGCTCTTTTGGTGGTAATGGGTTTTTCAGTCCATGACACCATCGTCGTTTTTGACAGAATTAGGGAGAACCTTCTTCTAAATCAAACCCGTTTGGGCTTAGCGGCCGTCATTAATACGAGCGTCAACCAGACTTTCACCCGCTCCATTAACACTTCTTTGACGCTAATACTGGTTTTGATGGCAATGTTTTTCTTCGGGCCGATTACCTTAAAATACTTCGTTTTAACCATTTTAGTCGGTACCGTCTTTGGCACTTATTCCTCAATCTTCGTCGCCAGTCCTTTATTGCTGTATTTGGGCCGTTCTAAATAGTCCGTTTGTTTAGGGTACCGGCTTGACAACTTTGTAATGGTTTGGTAGTTTTAGTAAATATACTCGGCAGTAATATGACACTATGATTAGCTCAACAATTGATAATTTGGTCAGCGATTTAAAACCGCGCCAGAGAGAAGTTTTAAGCGGCCGTTTTGGTTTGCCAGACGGCAGAAAAATGACCTTAGCCAGGCTGGGCGAAAAATACGGCATTACCCGTGAGCGGGTCAGGCAGATAGAAGAGGAAGCGTTAAAGGCGGTAAAAGAACGGATAGTCAAAGAGAAGGCAATAAGGGAAATTAATGAATCAATCGCCAGTCACTTAAATAACGTAGGCGGTTTGCGGCGGGATGACCTTTTTCTTTCTGAGTTAAAATCGCTTTTAAAAGACAGAAACCTGCATCATTGGCATTTGAGATTTCTTTCTGAAACCGTTAACCAGCCTTCTTATTATCAAAATGATTCCAACTTTCATCATTTTTGGTACTTGGACGAAAAAATTATTAGTCTCGTTAACCGGTTTGTTTCCATGTTGGAAAAGTTAATTGCTGATAGAATAGATGACTTGATTGTTGACCAAAAATTTGACGCTTATTTTTCCAAAGCGACAAAAAGCCATAACATCTCCGACTTCATAGGCGCCAATTATCTTTCCGTATCCCGTAAGTTTAATATTAATCCGTTCGGTGATTGGGGATTAAACCAGTGGGCGGAAATTAATCCCAAAACCATTGGAGAGAAATCTTATTTAATCCTTAAAAAATACAAAGAACCCCTTCACTTTCGTGAAATCGCCGAAGCGATTAACGAAAATAATTTCGTCGGCCGTCAAGCTCATCCCCAGACCGTCCATAATGAATTAATTAAGGACAAGCGTTTCGTTTTAGTTGGCCGGGGCATTTACGCTCTGGCTGAACACGGTTTTATGCCGGGAACGGCCCGCGAAGTAATCCGTCGGGTTCTAAAAGACGAGGGCCCGCTTTCTCCGAAAGAGCTGGTTGATTCTGTTTTAAAACAAAGGCTTTTAAAGGAAAATACGATTCTTCTCAATTTACAGAATAAGAAATATTTTAAAAGATTGGAAAACGGAAAATATTCCGTTAGATAAATTCCAATAATAAAACCGCATTAAGTTAGTTTTCAATGGAAATTCTCCTCGGCGTCATTGATAACATTGTTCGGGTAATAAGTTATGTTTGGTGGCTTATTTTGCCACTCATTGCTTTTTTTATTGCCTGGAAGCTTTATCTAATTTACATTAGAATGCGTTACATTCAAAGCATTGAGTGGTCAATGGTTGAGCTGAAAGTTCCGGAAAATATCTTAAAAACTCCTAAGTCAATGGAGCAGATTTTCGCCAATATGGCGGGAATGTATTCCTTCGGTTTAACGACTATCAATGTTTACCTGGAGGGCAAAGTAGAGCAGTGGGCTTCTTTTGAATTGGTCGGTTATAATGGCGGCATTCATTTTTACGTTTATTTTCCTACTAAATACCGCAATTTATTGGAATCGGCGATTTATGCCCAATACCCGGACGCGGAAATTCATCCAACCGAAGATTACACCGAACTTCTGGGCTCTGTTTTGCCTAATAAAGTTTATGACATCTTTGGGGCGGAAATGATTTTATCTAAAGATAACTATTATCCCATTAAAACGTACCCTCTTTTTGAGGAGACAATAGAGGAACGAAGAGTGGACCCGATAGCGGCCATTACTGAAGTGATGTCCAATTTAAAAGAAGGGGAAGTGTTATGGCTTCAAGTTTTAATCAGTCCGACCGCCAATTACCCGATACTCGCCAATAAATGGAAAGAAGAGGGTTTGGCGAAGATGGATGAAATAGCCGGCCGTTCATCAGGTGAAACAAAAAAAACTTTAGGTTCAACTATATCAGACTGGGGGCGGAACGTTTTTTGGGCGCCGGCCGAATTGCCGACTTGGCCCGGAGAAACAGAAGAAACTAAGTCACCGGCTTTAAAATTTTTGCACCCGGCTGAGCAGGACACGATTAAGGCAATCGGTAATAAAATTTCAAAATTTGGTTTTGAGAGTGTTATTCGTTGGATTTACATTGACCGTCAGGACAGTTTTACTCCCGCGAATGTTTCGGCGGTAATGGGGGCTTTTCATCAGTTGAGGGCTGAAAATCTTAATTATTTTCGGCCGTTGAAAAAAACTTTCCCCCTTAAAACCGGCTGGATACCGAAATTTTTCCCAAAATATAAACGATTGGTGGAATTTTCGCGCAAAAGAAAACTTTTTGAAGGTTATATCTCAAGGAGATTTGGCCGATATAATAAAATAAAAGCGGAAAAATTTCCGATATTAAATACCGAAGAATTGGCCACAATTTATCATTTCCCGGCGGCAATGGTTGGGGCACCGCGTTTGCGTAAACTGGAGGCCAAAAAGGGCGGCCCGCCGGCCGGATTACCGGTAGAGTAAAAAACAGAGCGGTTCTAATGTTGTAATGTTCTAATTGTTGTAGTGTCGCAATTACACCCGATTCCATTACAACAAGCGAAGCGATAGAACAATTACAGCAATTATAACAACTATAACTTTCCATGGACGATATAACTCTTTTTGCCAAAACGACTTTTAGAAACCAATTGACGAGATTCGGCATTAAAACCGACGACCGCCGGCGACATATGTACCTTATCGGGAAGACCGGTATGGGCAAAACCAATATGATGGAAAATATGGTCATTGCCGACATCAGAGCCGGTCGCGGCGTCGGTGTGGTTGACCCACACGGTGAATTCGCCGAAAGAATTTTAGATTTTGTGCCGGAAAATCGCGTGGACGACGTGATTTATTTTAATCCGGCCGACATTGATTGGCCAATCGCCTTTAACCCATTGGAAAGAATTGATATGGAACATCGGCATTTAATCGCCTCAGGCATGATGGGGGTTTTCAAAAAGATTTGGCCTGATGTCTGGTCAGCCAGAATGGAATATATTTTAAATAATTCACTCTTGGCTCTGCTTGAATACCCCTCTTCAACTCTTTTGGGGATAATGAGAATGCTGGCCGAAAAAAATTATCGACAGAAAATTACCGAAAATCTGCAGGACCCGGTAATTAAATCTTTCTGGATTAATGAGTTTGCCCGTTATACTCAGCGTCTGGAAACCGAGGCGGTGGCGGCTATCCAGAATAAAGTCGGCCAGTTCGTTTCCAACCCCTTAATCCGTAATATCGTCGGTCAGACCCACTCAGCCATTGATATGAGAAAAGTAATGGATGAAGGAAAAATTTTGATTATTAATATCGCTAAAGGAAAAATTGGCGAAGATAATTCAGCTCTTTTGGGAGCGATGATGATTACCAAGCTGCAATTGGCGGCCATGAGCAGGGTTGATACTCCAATGGAAGAACGCCGCGATTTTTATTTATACGTTGATGAATTCCAAAATTTCTCTACGGAGTCTTTTGCCAATATTTTATCTGAAGCGAGAAAATACCGGTTAAATCTGATTTTAGCTCATCAATATATTGAACAACTTGATGAAAAAGTTCGGGCCGCCATTTTCGGTAACGTTGGAACGGTTGTTTGTTTCCGGGTTGGCGCTGAAGACGCGGAATTTCTGGAAAAAGAGTTTATGCCGCAGTTCACCGCGCAGGACTTGGTTAATTTGGCCAAATATAATATTTTTATAAAATTAATGATTGACGGTATAGCCACAAAACCTTTTTCCGCTCAAACCATAGAACCGGCCGAACCCTCGGCGGAATCTTTCAAAGACGTAATTATTGAAAATTCAAGGAATAAATGCGCCGTTCCCCGTTCACGGGTTGAAGAAAAAATTGCCGGTGAATGGGTGGCGAATTTTGAATCAATCCAGGAGAGGATTGATCGTCGTGAGGAGCAGTCATTGAATAGAATTTTAAGACCGCAGCCGCAGGAACGTTCTTCGCCGCGCCCGGCTGAAAAAAAAGAGATAGCCAAGAGGGAGCGTAAGCCAGTGGACATCGGCGACTTGCGGAAAGCGATTGAGGAATCATTAAAAGATGAGAATTTTAAACAAGGAAATAATCAATAAAGAAAATACGGAAGTGGAATTAATGGGCTGGGTAGCGACGCGCCGCGACCACGGCAAAATTATTTTCATTGACTTACGCGATAGAAGTGGCGTTAGCCAGCTAGTTTTTACACCTAAAAATGAAGAAGCTTATAAAAAAGCCGAAACTTTGCGGCCAGAATTAGTTATTAGAGTCGTTGGTAGGGTTAACTGCAGGCCTAAAGGTTCGGAAAATCCAGATTTAGAAACCGGCGACTTTGAAATAGAAGTTAAAGAGTTAGACATTTTAGTTGAGGCACAAACTTTGCCATTTACAACAGACACAGACGGCTATGAAATTGGAGAAGAGGTTAGAATGAGATATCGTTATATAGATTTAAAGCGTAAGCGTCTTCAAGATAATTTGCGTGCGCGGGCAAAAATAGAAAAACATATCCGTGACTTTTTGACGAAAAAAGATTTTGTTGAGATAGAGACGCCGATTTTGGGCAAGTCAACGCCTGAAGGAGCTAGAGATTATTTAGTGCCTTCACGCTTACAGCCGGGCAATTTTTACGCTTTGCCGCAATCGCCCCAACAATACAAACAGCTTTTAATGGTGGCTGGTTTAGAGAAATATTTTCAGATTGCCAGGTGTTTTAGAGATGAAGACACGCGGGGCGACCGCCAGCCGGAATTTACTCAATTGGACTTAGAAATGAGTTTTGTCTCCCAAAAAGACATTCTGTTGCTTATTGAAAAGCTTTATTTAGACATTGTTCGTAAATTATACCGGAATAAAAAATTAAAACTGGATAAAAGGGGTAAAATAACCCGAATGAGTTATCAAGAAGCTATGGAGAAATATAAAAGCGATAAGCCGGATATTCGCGATAATAAAGAAGATCCAAATGAATTAGCGTTTGTATTTATTGATGACTTTCCGATGTTTGAAGAAAAAAAAGGTGGTTCATTAGGGGCAGTTCATCATCCCTTTACCCTCCCCACCTTTAATAAAGATGATGATCCCTATGATTACAATCACGATCGTCCTCCGGGGGAAGAAATGCGTTCATTGCTTCAAACAAAAAACAGAGGAGAAATTCTTAATAGAGTTAAAGCATTTCAATACGATTTTGTGTGCAATGGCTATGAAATCGGTGGTGGTTCTTTAAGGACGCACGACTGGGGATTGTTAAGTTTAGTTTTTGAATTTCTTGGTTACAGCAACTTGGAAATTAAAGATAAATTTAGGCATATTCTTGACGCTTTTCATTACGGCGTCCCGCCGCACGGAGGAATTGCTCTTGGGATAGATAGGTTGGTGGCAATTTTGCAAAACGAACCTAACATCCGCGAAGTCATCGCTTTTCCGAAAACCGGCGACGGCCGCGATTTGATGATGAATGCGCCATCCGAGGTTGACAAAAAGCAATTAGACGAATTACATTTAAAGATAACCAAATGATTATGAAAACGGAAAAAACATTGGTTTTAATCAAGCCTGACGGCGTCAAAAGGGGATTGACTGGCGAAACCATTCGTCGGATTGAACAGCGCGGCCTGAAAATAATCGCTTTAAAAATGTTTATGGCCACGGCCGAACAAATTGATGAGCATTATCCCAAGGACCAGGGCTGGATAAAAAGATTAGGCGAGAAATCCTTAAAAACTTACGAGAAATACAACCTTGATCCAATAAAAGAATTAGGCACTAACGACCCCGATGAAATAGGTAAAATGGTCAGGAGTTGGCTGGTAAAATTTATGACTTCCGGACCAATAGTAAAAATGGTGGTTGAGGGGGTCCACGCCGTAGACATGGTAAGAAAACTTTGCGGCAACACTCTGCCTAATCTGGCGGAAATGGGCACAATCCGCGGTGATTATTCGGTTGATTCAGCGGCTTTGGCAAACTCAGGAAAACGGGCTGTTCATAACATTGTTCACGCCTCGGAAACGCCCGAAGAAGCGCTTCACGAGCTTAAATACTGGTTTTCACCAGAAGAAATCCACGACTATAAAAGGGCTGAAGAAGAGATTATGTTTTAAGGGCATGGCTGAAAAAAACCACCAAGACAAGTTTGATCCGCGACTCCACATCGTTGCCATTACAGGCATTATTGAAAAAGACGGTAAATATTTAATACTGAAACGCTCTGAACGAGAAACTGCCTATCCTGGTTTTTGGACCGTGCCGGGCGGTAAATTAGTACGTCACGAATATGAAAATTTGTCCCTGACTGAAAACACTGATGCTTGGTATGATATTGTCAGTCATAACTTAAAAAAAGAGATTAAAGAAGAAGCAGGATTGGAAGTTAATGATATCAAATATCTGACGGACATGGTTTTTATCAGGCCGGATAATATTCCAGCCCTGGTTCTTTCATATTATTGCCGTCATAAATCAGGTGAAGTGGTTTTAGGTAAAGATATGATTGATTTTACATGGATTACTCCGGAAGAAGGTAAGAATTATCAGATTATTCCGGGGATTTTAGATGAAATTACTCAAGTCCATAAAATTTTAAATAATAATTGATTTATCTTGTCAATTTGTGGATAACTCGGCCTTGATTCAGTGTCTATTTATGCTAAAATAATAATAAGCCCTGTGGAAGATTCTCGGATCAAGTAATCTTTCAGGGGAGGGCAATAGTATTTCAGCCCGTGGGCCGAGATTGAGCCCACCCACCTGGTATTTAGCCGGGATTAATCAAAACAGGGCCCAGTAACATTACTTCGATGACTTTGTTTCTATTTAGAAACAAAGCTAAAGGGTAAATTTCGAAGTAATGTTACTGGGCAGGGCTTTAAGGGCAATAGAATAATTTAAAGATTTAACTAATATCATGGAAGATGGCGATGATGGTTAACAATTTAAATTTCAATTTCTACTTTTACTTTTTTACTGGCTGAAGAGACTAGTATATTTGTCTTGATAACTAATTAACCAATTAACTAATTAACTAAATATGCTGGTCTCCAAGGCCAGTTTTTTGTGCTTTAAAAATAAAAAAAGGAAGAGGTGAAGAAAAATGGAAAAGATGAGTCAGGTGGAATTGATGATAATAGTTATTGCCTGTGAGCAGGCCGAAGGGGGAGGGAATAAAAAATTACTTGAAAGGGCTAAAAAAGCCATTGCTAAAAAAGAAAAAGAAGGAGGAAATGGAAATGTCGTCAGCCAGCGCGACTTGGCGGTGCAGCAGATGCAGAATATTAAACACAAACCGAAAAATCTGCGGCAAATGCGGCCAGAAATTTATACGTAATGGTAGTAAAAAAGGCAAGCATGTCGGGCGGAAAAATGGCGGCCAGCACATCAAATAATTTTTGAAAAGCCCCAAGCAAACGGGGCTTTTAATTTTA
>Ga0307444_1000625_pt1 | contig 16458 bp, 13 predicted proteins | sample SalMarSW160340MG_FD_202145 | JGI IMG/M metagenome (GOLD analysis project Ga0307444, IMG submission 202145) | Salt marsh sediment microbial communities from the Plum Island Ecosystem LTER, Massachusetts, United States - SW1603-40 | ecosystem: Environmental > Aquatic > Marine > Intertidal zone >...
AGGCCTGTGCCCAGTCATCGAGGGTGGCGTACCCCTCGGTGCGGATCAGGGCTTCTGCCAGGAGGGTTTTCATGACCGTGTCGTCGGTACCGTCACAGTCGAAATCGTTGACCCAGCCGTACTGGGCCTCTATGTCGCGATAGTGCTTGCCTTCGGTGGGTGTCCCGATCGCGTCTCCGATCAGGCCGCCGAGCAGGCAGCCCAGTGCCTTGCTGTATAGCACTGTGCCCTCGACCACTGCACCCATGCGAAACTCCTTCTTGATCCAGCGGATGTGGCACTCCACAGGAGGATCTTGTTGCGATTGGCCCACTCTGTCCACCGGCTGGCCAAGGCTTCGGCGTGGATTATACTCTGCGGTTACAACAGGAGCAAGGCGGAAGGCTTGCAGCGCAGGTGGCGTTGTGATATAATGCCAGTGTATATCCCAAAGCGAGCGCACACAGCATGCATATCGACATCCTGACCCTGTTCCCGGGCATGTTCGTCGGCCCCTTTGACGAAAGCATCATCCACCGTGCCCGTGAGGCAGGGCTGATCTCCATTGCGATCCACGATATCCGCGATTGGGCGCCTGGCAAGCACCGCCAGTGTGACGACATCCCCTATGGCGGCGGCGGCGGCATGATCATGAAGCCGGAACCAGTCTTTCGCGCCGTGGAAGCGGTACTGGACATGATGCCGGGAGATGCCCCTCGCTGTCCCGTGATCCTCTTGACCCCCCAGGGCCGGACCTTTACGCAGGCGGTCGCACGCGAACTCGTGCAGCAGGATCAGATCGTCCTGATCTGTGGCCGCTACGAGGGCATCGACGAGCGGGTGCGCGCGTACCTGGTGACGGATGAGATCAGCATCGGCGATTATGTGCTGTCGGGCGGCGAGCTGGCGGCCATGGTCGTGACCGATGCCGTGACCCGCCTCCTCCCGGGCGCGCTGGGCGATCCGGGCGCGACGCTCGCCGACTCGCATGCCCAGGGTCTGCTCGAGCATCCTCAATACACGCGCCCGGCCGTCTTTCGGGGCTGGGCGATCCCCGAGGTCTTGCTCTCTGGGCATCACGCCAGGCAGGCCCGTTGGCGGCGAGAGATGTCTCTGCGCCGTACCTACCGGCGACGGCCCGACCTGCTGGAAAAAGCGCCGCTCAGCGAGGACGATCGGGCGTTCCTCGATCGGCTGCGCGAGCAAGAGGATGCCTCGGATGGAGAACCACTCGGGTGTAACGGAGTAGAAGGACATTGACCGACAAGCGACTGCGCATCCTCCCCCTCGGCGGGCTCGGCGAGGTGGGCAAGAATATGATGGTCCTGGAATACGACCAGCAGATCATCGTCATCGACAGCGGGCTGATGTTCCCAGAGAGCGACATGCTGGGCGTCGACCTGGTGATCCCCGATTTCGGATACCTGCTGGACAAGAAGGATCAGATCAGGGCCGTCCTCCTGACACACGGGCACGAGGATCACATCGGCGCCCTGGGCTACCTCATGGCCCAGATCGACGCACCGATCTATGCGACGCAGTTGACGCGCGGCATGGCCGAGATCAAGCTGCAGCGGCATCACCTGCTCGATCGAGTGACCTTTCACACGGTGCGCAGCGGAGATCGGCTCACGATCGGGCCGTTCGAGATCGAGTTCTTTTACGTCACCCACAGTATTCCGGATGGCGTGGGACTGGCGATCGACACGCCCGTGGGGCTGGTGATCCATTCGGGCGACTACAAGTTCGATCATACGCCCGTCGATGGCCGCACCACCGATTTCGCACGCCTGGCTCAGTATGGGGGGCGCGGCGTGCTGGTTCTCCTCGCCGACAGCACCAACTCGGAATCACCTGGGTTCACGCCCTCTGAGCAGACGGTGAGCAAGGCCTTCGATGACGTCTTTCGCCAGGCAAAGGGACGGATCATCGTCGGCACATTCGCCTCGCTGATCTCACGCATCCAGCAAGTGCTCTTTTGTGCAGAGCAGTGTGGGCGCAAGGTCGCCATTGCCGGCCGTACGATGACCGACAATGTGTCGATCGCGCGTAGCCTGGGCTACCTGGACGTTCCGCCGGATCTGCTGATCTCGCTCCAGGAGACCCAGCGCTTGTGCCCGGAGGAGGTCGTCATCCTGGCAACTGGCACGCAGGGCGAGCCTTCGGCTGCGCTGGCGCGCATGGCGGCTCAGCGGCACCGCCAGATCCAGATCCGCCAGGGCGATACGGTGATCATGTCCGCGCAGATCATCCCGGGCAATGAAGAGATGGTGCACCGGACGATCAACCGGCTCTACCAGCAGGGCGCCCAGGTCGTATACGATCGGATCGCACCGGTCCACGTGTCGGGACACGCCAGCCAGGAGGAACAGAAACTACTGATCAGCCTGACTCGGCCCCGGTTCCTCGTGCCGATCCACGGCGAGCTGCGACATTTGCACGCCCATGCCCGGCTGGCTTACGAGGTGGACATGCCACGAGAGCAGGTGCTGGTGGTGGAAAACGGGTACGTGCTCGAGTTCACCGCCGATCAGGCCTTCGTCGGCGACCGTGTGCCGGGCGGTTATGTCTTTGTCGATGGGACAGGCGTCGGCGAAGTAGGTCCCACCCTGCTGCGCGAGCGAGATCAGCTCGCCAGCGACGGTTTTGTGATCGTGATCGTCCCGCTGACCCGCGACTATCACCTCAGCGCTCCACCTCAGATCGTGACCCGCGGGTTCGTCTTTGAGCCCGATTCGAGCGGTCTGCTCTCCAGAATCTCGGAACAGGCTATGGAAGTCCTGGAAAAGAACCTGGCGTCGCAAAATGGCGACCTCGAGCGCAAGCTATGCCAGCAGATCGAGGACTATGTCTATGCCGAGACGCGCCGCCGCCCGATGGTGATCCCCGTCCTCAGCAGAAGTTACTTTTCATAAAATTGACAGCTTGAAAGTAGCTGTGATAGAATGGGAATACGGACGCATTCCGTTGCTGTGTGGACCACAGCGGAGGGGGGGAATGACGGAGCAATTGCTCGATCAAATTCAAGCTATGGGCCGCTATCGGCGTCTGTCCCCTTCCGGTCAGGAGCAACTTGCCCAGATCGTGGGCAAGCTTCGCCACGTCAGTCTGTTCGAGTCCCTTTCCCTGGAAGAACTGGCATACATCGCAGAACGAGCACGCCTCGTCCGCTATCAGGCCGGCGATCTGATCATTCGCAAGGGCGATACGGACAAGACCCTGTACGTGATCATCGACGGCCAGGTCCGGGTCTGGGATCGGATGGAGGAGGGCAGGGGACGCCTGCTGAACTATCACGGATCGGGCGACTTTGTCGGGGAGCTCGCGTTCCTGGAAGACAAGCCGCGCGCAGCCAACGTCGACATGATCACAGATACCGAGCTGGTGGCGTTCGACCGCGAGGGCTTTGAGCGCATCCTCCAGCATCCGCAGATCAGCGACTATTTGCATACCTGGGGCCAGGAACGCATCCGCAAGAGCAACCAGTCCTTCGAGGGCAAGCAGTGGGACGAGATCACGATCGTTATGGCCCACAAGAGCTGGTTCGGGCTGGCGCGGGCGATCGTGGTGCCGTCGCTGGTCCTGCTCGCTGCCATCGGGCTGCTGGGCGCGTTGATCTTCTTGTCCAGCATTGCGGATCAGATCCTGATCAGCGTGCTCCTGGCGGCTATGATCGGCGCTGGCTTGTGGATCTCTTGGATGTACCAAGACTGGCATAATGACGACCTGATCGTCACCTCCAAGCGGGTGATCCAGATCGAGCGCGTTCTCGTCCCTCCCTTCCCGATCGAACGCCACGAGGTCGCACTGGGCCACGTGCAGGACATGACCACGCGCAACCATGGCTTGTGGACTTCGCTCTTTGGGATCGAAACGCTCGTCATCCGCACATCCGGCATCGGCTTGGTCGAGTTTCCCTACCTGGAAGACGCCGAGGGGATCCGCGACGAGATCTTTCAAGCACGCGAACTGGCCCGGGCTCGGCGCATCGGTGAGGAGCGGAGCCAGATCCGCAGCAGGTTGATGGACGAGCTGGATCGCCCCGCTACGCGGACCTACGAGCCGCTGCAGGCAGAGGAAGGCGAACCGGTCACGCCAGAACGAGAGGGCTTGCTCAAGATCGTGGACTATTTCGTGCCGCGTACGCGCATCGTCAAGCCGGATCGCATCATCTGGCGCAGGCATTGGTGGATCCTGGTGCGCAAGGTCACGCCACCGGCCCTGCTCTCCCTCTTCTCGGCAGCTGTGTTGGCCCTTACCATCATCCGGCCTGGCTTCCTGAGCCAGATCTCCTGGCGCCTGGCGGTGCCGATCCCCGCCGGCGTCACCTTTCTTTCCCTGCTGTGGTGGCTGTGGCGGTATGATGGCTGGCGAAATGACATCTATATCGTCACCGACGAACGGATCATCGACGTGGAGGGATCGCCTTTCCACATCAAGGGAGAGAGCCGCATCGAGGGTACCTTTGACGTGATCCAGAGCACCGATTACAGCAGTCCCAACTGGTTGTACCGCATCCTCAGGATTGGGAACGTGACGATCGATACGGCCTCAAAGCAGGCAGCGTTCACCTTCGATCTCGTTGCGCGTCCGGGCGAAGTGCAGCAAGAGATCTTTCGACGGCTCACGGCATACAGGGAAGAACGGGCGCGCGAGGAAACCGAACGGCAGTATGCCGAGTTCAGCAAATGGTTTGGCACCTACCACCGCTCGGTGACAGAGCAGAAGGAGTACTGATATGAAACAGAGATGGACGATAGTTCGGTTGGCGTGGCTCGCCTTGACCGTGGGCGTGCTGATTGCCTTGGCAGGATGCAAGCAGCCTGCCGAAACCATTCCGCCGCCACAGCCGTACGCCGGCCCGACGGCTACGAGCGGGCCGGGAGAGACGGCCCCCACGCCGCAAGACGCGCTGCCACCGACCGTAGCAGCCGACAAGGACGCACTGGCAGCAAAGGTGAACGGCGGTCCGCTCTACCTCATCGACTACCAGAAGCAGGTAGACGAATGGGAGTCGGCGTTCCTCGCGCAGAATGCCCAGCTGTCGGAGCAGGAAAGGCAAGAGATGCTGATCCAGGGCCGGCGGCAGGTATTGGACGTGATGATCGAACAACTGTTGATCGAGCAAGCTGCTAGCCGGCAGGGCGTGGCCATTTCTGATGCCGAGGTCGAAAGCGTCATCGCGCGCGACATCGAGGAGAACGGCGGGCAAGATCAGTTCAACGCCTGGCTGCAGGATAACAACTGGACCTACGAAGAATACAAGAGCCGCCAGCGCTCCATGATGATCGCGTCGCAAATGTTCGAGCAGGTGACAAAAGACGTACCCACTGAAGCCGAGCAGGTGCATGCCAGGCACATCCTGGTTGCCAATGAACAGGAAGCGCGTGATCTGCTGGCACAACTGCAAGACGGAGCCGACTTTGCCGAGCTCGCGCGCGAGAACTCGCTCGATCCAAGCACGAAGGAGAGCGGTGGCGACCTGGGCTTTTTCCCACGCGGGACGCTGGTCGTTCCTGAGGTAGAGGACGTCGCCTTTTCGCTCTCGGTCGGGCAGGTGAGCGATGTCGTGCACAGCGCCATGGGCTATCACATCGTGCAGGTCGTGGAACGTTCTGAAGGAATGACCTTGACCGAGGAATCGTGGCAAGCGCTACGAGAAGTCACCTTTCGCGACTGGGTTTCCGATCTGTGGGCCAACGCCCAGATCGACGTCCTGATTGCCGTGTAGGCATACGTGGATCCGGTGGCGAGAAGACCAGGGGACAGGGCGTCCTCGCCGGGATGCCTTCGGCCGCGCGTCGTCGTGGGCATCTCGCCCAGGTAGACAAGCATAGCTCGCTATGGTATACTGAAAAATAGATAATACGTGGGCGCTGCCAGGGACACTGCGCTCCCTCGGCCTGGCTGCTACGCCCCAGGCCACGAGCCCAGCAGGAGGAGCCGCCATGAATTGGGAGCAGCCATCCTTCAAAGAGGAAAAAGAAGAACGGCCCGCTGCTCGGGTGGGGTCGGTTCTCTTTATGCTCCTGACCATCGTCGTTCTGTCATTGTACGCGGTGATCTTTGCAAATCCACAGATCTTCTTGAACCCGTTCAAGCCGCCTGTGGCCGAGATACCGCTGGGGGGGTCCAACCCTGATCCTACTTCTACGCCAACTGCGGTACCGACGTCGACGCCACAACAGCCGTTTCCGCCGACGTGGACTCCCACTGCGACCCCGACGGTGACCAACACGCCGACGCCTATGCCGACGTGGACGCCGACGCCGACCAGGCCGCCAACCTCCACGCCCAAGCCGCTGCCGGCATTTTCATTGCGCCAGGAGCCGATCTTTACCTCGCAGATCGCCTACGACAGCCTGTACGCAGGGCAGCCGGATAGCCAGTGGCCCAGGAACTGGTGGTCGGGAGTGGCGGGTGAAGTCACTAACCGGAACGGCGAGGCGGTCATGGACGTCACGATCCGCATCTGGGACGACTTTGGGCACGTATGGGAGACACACCCGGGCCAAGTCGAGACCAACACCGGCATCCGGTACTGGCAGTATTATGACTCGGCTTATGGTGGCAAAGGTACACGCGCGTGGTGGGACCAGTTTCTGGGCGTGAGCTGCCACGAGTCGATCGCTGTCCACGTCAAGGTGATTCAGGGCAGCAAGGAGTCGGCCACGGTGAACACCCGGACGACCGGAGAGTGCACGACGAACCTGATCTTGGTCTATTTCCAGAAAAACTATTAGCACCTCAGCTCGATCAACTATACGTCACTGTGTCAGCCCAACCACGCCCCGAGGGAACCGGCATGCAGAGCTACAACACCCTGCTGTCCGATATCATGGACGAGATGGATGCGGATGTGCTCACCTTTATCAAGGAGCACATCACCTCGTTCACGCGATGGGACGTGATCCGTTTCCTGCACGAGAATCCCAACACCGAAGACACGGCCGCGAACCTGGCACGATTCGTCGGCCGCGCACCGCACGTCATCGTGAGGGAGACTCAAGAGATGAATGAGGAGGGAATCCTCGAGTCGGGGAGGATGGGTGAACACACGATCTATCACCTGACTGCAGATGCGGACACACGCCGGCTGATCGCCGACCTGGTTCAAGCGGCCGGCGATCGAACCTTCAGGATGAAGCTTGTCTACCACATCCTGCGTGCGGGAGGAGAGGGATGACCAAGCGAGTCCGGACAGGGGTGGCCGGCCTCGATGAAATGCTGCACGGCGGGTTCCTCGAGGGATCGGCTGTCCTGGTCGAGGGTGCGGCGGGCACGGGCAAGACCACACTGGGGCTGCAGTTCCTCTATACGGGCATTGTCGAGGAGAGAGAGCCAGGGCTCCTGATCACCTTCGAGGAGTTTCCATCTCTGCTGCTGCGCGACGCGCGGGCACATGGATGGAACCTGAGCGCACTCGAGGAAGCCAACAAGCTGCGCATCCTCTTTACCTCACCCGGCATCCTGCTGTCCAGCCTGCAATCTCCTGGCAGCCCGCTCAACGACACGATCATGAGGTGGGGTATCCGGCGCGTTGTCCTCGACAGCGTGGATCACCTGCAGCGCATCTCGTCCGATCCCGTGGCCTTGCGCGAGATCTATGCGACTGTGTTGAATGCTCTCAAGCGCGAAGAGATCACGGCGCTGCTCACGCGCGAGGTAAGCGGCACGCGCCTTCGGCCGCAGCGAGACAAGCTCGCTTACGTCGTCGATGCCCTCTTGATGATGCAGTACGTCGAGGTGAACAGCGCGATCGAGCGCGCCCTGTTGATCCTCAAAACGCGCGGCAGTGCCCACGCCCAGGGCATCCACAGATACGAGATCAGGCGAGGGGGGATCGCGGTTACGGAGAGGTTCGAGGGGCTGCAGGGACTGTTAACCGGCATGCCGTCGCGGACGCCGCGACGCTAGCCAGATCCGGCGCACACTGGAGCCGGTCTGTCTTTCCGCTCAGATCGAGACGAGCGGCGACTCGTCTCCCGCAATCTTTTCGAGGCTCAAGCCCATGCGGTGACGTTCACTGTCCAGGCTAATCACCCGCACCTGGACCAGATCGCCTTCGCGCACGCGTTGCTGCGAGGCGGGATCTCCCCACTCAGAGTTGTGGATCAGGCCCTCGAGCCCTTCCTCGAGGCGGACGAACGCGCCAAAGTTGACGATATTGGTAATCTTGCCCTCGAATATCTCACCGATACCGTACTTGCCGTCTGCCGTCTCCCACGGATCCGGGTAGAGGCGCTTCAAGCTCAAGCCAATGCGTCCGCGCTCTGGATCGACGTTGAGGACATAGACATCGACGTCCTCGCCGCTTTGCAGCACGTCCGATGGGTGTGTGACGCGTCCCCAAGAGAGCTCTGAGATGTGGATCAGGCCCTCGATGCCACCCAGGTCGATGAACACGCCAAAAGAACACAGGTTGGTGACTGTTCCACGGCACACGTCACCCGGCAGCAGCCCATCGAGGATGCTGAGATCGGGCTCTTGCACGCGGCGCGCGGCACGCTCGGACAGGATCAGGCGTTTTCTCCCCGGATCGACCTCGATCACCTTGAGCGTGAGCGTGCGGCCAACCTGTTCGGAGAGCGCTTCTTGCCGCGCCGACTCGTCTCCCGAGACGATCACGTCGCACAACTGCGAGGCGGGCACAAAGCCGACGACCTCGCTCCACTTGACCAATAGGCCGCCACGATTGTAGCCAATCACTGGCAGCTCGATCTCGTCGTCGCTCTCCTGGCAAGCCTGGAACCGATCCCAATTAGGCCCCTCATCCACGGCCTGCGGCTGAGGTGTCGTTTCGCTCTCGTACGCCACTTCGGCCGGCTCGAGCTCGGCAGCCTCCTGCGCCGCTTGAGGTCCCTGGGTCAACGTGTCGCGCTGGATGGTCGCCAGGTCTGTGCCAGGAAGCGGCGCATCGAAGCGAAGCGGCGCATCGGAGCGAAGCGGTACATCGGAGCGAGACTGCGCCGTCTCACGTGTAACGGCGGTCGCCTCGGCGGCGTCCGGAGCGGCGGCCGGTTCCACGTATTCCCCTTCCTCCAGCAGCGCGCGCCAGTACCCCTCATCTGGTGGGATCTCCCACGGCGCACGGTCTTTTCCCGGCTCAAACATCACCCGCTATCCTCTCTATCCACAGCCCACGCACAAACAAAAAACTGGTCCCCCCTACCCGCTTGGCAAGAGCAGAGACCAGCTTAGCAGCTCACGTGCAGTTGTGAAGGCCCGACGTACACACATGCCACGCCCATCTCACACGACTGCCCACACTCCATGAAACACAAAGCCATTTAGTAGGTGAGATTATACACAGCCCCCGAATGCTTGTCAAGATACGTGCCGCAGCACGTAGCGGATGACGGTGATGCGCTCGAACTCGGCACGTTGGTCAACCCAGGCATGTGCCTCCAACCAGGCCAACGTCATTCCGCGCGCGTCCCACATCTCGGCCTCTGAAAGCACGAGCCACACGCTATCGTAACCTGCAGTACGCTCACGCATCAGGGCATCTACTGTCTCTTCGGTCGTCGATGCATCGGTCGGGACCCCTTCTGCCCAGGGGGATGCATCTCCATAGTAGTACTCGAACGTGTAGCGAATGTACGAGATGTGAAACATCACGAGTTCGTCGGGCTGGCGGTGTGCCCGCACGTACTCGGTCGCAGCCCGAAAATCGGACTTGATCGGCGTCGTGCTCTGCTGCACGATCCCCTGCCCGTTGAACCAGAGCAGGAGGACGAGACATACGGCAAAGACAGCCACCGATCGACGCTGGATCTGGCTCAAGCCGCGCGCTAGCAGCAGATAGAAGGCCGGCCCGATCCAGATCAAGTAGCGGTCGACGAACAAGGGCACGCGCAGCGAGATGACGTACAGACCCAGGATCGGGACCAGGATCCACACCCAGAGCGCCAGCACGTCACCGATGCGGGCCCATGGTGTAGCATCGCGAGCACGGGATCTGCCGCGAGCTGCGCCGCGCCTGGACGATGCACCTCGCTCCATCCACAGCACGCTGCCGGCCAGCACGCCAAAGAGAGAGAGGCCCATGGGCCAGAGCTGGCCGGTGGGCAGGATCCCGCGGCTGAAGGCGTGTGCCATCACCCTGGTCATACCGAGCAAGCTGACGAAGGAATGGCCGATATTGCCGCCACGAACGAGCAGCGGCCAGACCCATGGCAGGGCAATGAGGGCCGGCCCGACCAGCCCCGCCAAGGTCAGCAGCGCCTGCCGCCACTGCGCGCGCGCAACCGGCCACCATGCAACAAAGAGGACGACCATCACCGGGATCAGCAATCCCCCCATGATGTGCACGCCGACTGCCGTCCACGTGAGGACCAGGACCAGGGCCCAGTTGGCCCAATGCCCCCCCCTGACCGCCTGGCCGTACACGTACATCGTCGCGATGGCGAGTACAGAGAGGAGGGTGTACATCTTGGCCTCCTGTCCATACCAGACCATGTACGGTGAGGTCGACATGAGCAGTGCGGCCAAGACGGGCACGGGCGCGGCGAACCACGACCGCGCGATGCGATAGGTCCCTACTACGGCGAGGATGCCAAAGCAGAGCGAGAGGTAGCGCAGCGCAAACGCGCTTTGGCCGGCCAGTGCGACCCAGGCGCGCAAGAACACGTAATAGAGCGGGCCATTCCAGCCGGGGCGGCTGAAATTGGCGATCATCGTGGTCAGCGGCGCCTGCGAAAAGCGCAGCGCATCCACCTCATCGCGCCACAAGCTCTGTGCCGTCAACCCGCCGATGCGGACCGCGAATGCCAGGAGTAGGACGGCAATCAGCAAGCCGCGCCAGGCCGGAGCGCGGTTCATCGCCAGATCCCTTCGCAGGTCACGCATGGCACAATGCGTCCTGGTTCACGCCGATCCTTCGGTGGGCAAGTGCCGGGCAATCGCGATCACCAACCAGGCCATCCCACCGAAAAAGAGGACGCCAACCCCTGCCCACGGAAGGGGCGACGACCACGGGCTGGGACCCTGCGGCGTAGATGGAAACGTCGAGATCCCGAGCGGTGAGGCCGCTGGAAGGGGAGAGGTTGCCGGAGACGGCTCTGCCGCTTCCGACTGGACGGTAGGTGGCAAGGGCGAGTTCCCGGAAGATATGTCGGGCAGGACCGGCGACGTCATCGTCGATGCCGACGTCGACGCCGCGGGCACGGTGGCGGTGGCAGGCGGCGTCGGGCTGGGCGGAACGACCGCCGTGGTCGGCGTCACCGTAGGAGATGGAGGGACCTCGGTCGGCGTTGGCAAAGGAGGCGTCTCGGTAGGGGGAACTGTCGTCGGCGTAGGCAGGATCTCTGTGGGCGTCGGTGGCACCGGCGTTGGCGAGACAAAGAGCGGTGAGACCGGCGATTGGAACCAGGCGCCCAGCGCGGGCCCGCCCAGCACAGCCAGGAGCAGCCTTGTCAGAAGCAAGAGCAGCGCGATCTGTACAGCGGATTTGCGGTTCGACACGTTTATCCTCAATTGCATCAGCGCGCTCGACCTGTCTACGAGCGCGCGAAATGGACGACAGTGACCCCTGTATCCCCCTCGCCCTCGGCGCCATCGCGGAACGATTCGACGAGAGGATAGTCCCGCAGAAAATCACGAACGGCCTGGCGCAGCGTGCCCGTGCCCTTGCCGTGTACGATCCGCACAAAAGGCACCTGGGCACGGTATGCCTCGTCGAGGTACCTTTCGAGGCGGGGCAGGGCCTCCTCGACGCGCAAGCCACGCAGGTGGAGCTCGAGGCTGACGGCAGGCGCGGGCGGCAGGGCCACCTTGGCCTCCTGTTCCTCGGGCGATTGGGCCGCCTTGTGCCGCAGCTCCAGCGACGACCGGCGGGTGCGGACCCTGAAAGAGCCCACCTGCACGTCGACGCCGCTGTCATCCATGCCCAGCACCTCTCCGGTGGCGTTGAGGTCGGCGACCCACACCGTATCTCCCACCTCGATCTGTTCGCCCTCGGGTACCAACGGCGCGGGCGGTGCTGCGGCAGGCGCCTGCGGTTCAGCCCCTTGCGCCAGCCGGTCGAGCGTGGCCTCCAGCTCGCCGAGATCGACCGTCGACGGCGTCATGACCGACAGGCGGCGCTGCACGGCGCGCAGCTCCTTGCGCACAGCTTCTGCTTCGGCAGCCGCCTGCTCGCGCGCCTGGCGCAGGATCTCGTCTCGCTCACGCTCGATGTTTCTCAAGCGCGTGCGCAGCTCTCCTGCCGTCTCTTGCGCCTCGGCCCATGCGCGCTCGGCTTCCGCCTGCGCCTGCGCGGTTCGTGCCTGGGCCTCCTTGATCTCGGCCAGGAAACGCTCGACCTGTACGTGATCGGCCGAGACGAGGCTCCGGGCACGGCGAACGATCGGCTCGGCGAGCCCGAGGCGTTCGGCAATGTCGAACGCGTTGGACTGGCCGGGCAGACCAATGGTCAGGTGGTAGGTGGGAGCCAATGTTTGTACATCGAACTCGACGCTGGCATTCACCACGCTGGGCGTGCCCGCGGCATAGGCCTTGAGCTCGGCATAGTGCGTCGTGGCCAGCGTGGTCACGCGACGCTGCAAGAGGTGCGTCAACAAGGACTGGGCTAACGCTGCACCCTCTACCGGGTCGGTCCCCGCCCCCAGCTCGTCGAGCAGCACCAGGGAACGATCGTCGACGGTATGGAGGATATCGATGATATGGCCCATGTGCGAGGAGAAGGTCGAGAGCGACTGCTCGATGCTCTGCTCGTCGCCAATGTCGGCACAGACGTGGTTGAACACGCTCAACCTCGATCCATCGGCAGCAGGAAGATGCATCCCGCACTGGGCCATGAGAGCCAGCAGGCCGGTCGTCTTGAGCGAGACGGTCTTGCCGCCCGTATTCGGCCCGGTGACGACGATGACGAAATAGTCGTCACTCAGGTGCACGTCGATCGGCACCACAGCCTGCGGGTCGAGCAGCGGGTGTCGTGCCTGGCGCAGGTCGATCGCCGAGCCGGGGTGCTGTCCCGCTCCCTCCCCCTGGGGCGGGTGAAAGGCCACGATCTCGGGCATCGTCGCCCGCGTGGCATCGGCGTACCGGGCGCGCGCCAGGATCATATCGAGCTGAGCCAGCACCTCGACCGTCCGCTGGATCGGCTCGGCAGCATCGGCGACGAGACCAGAGAGGACCAGCAGGATCCGCTCGACCTCGCGCTGCTCCGCCAACTGCAGCTCACGGTAGCGGTTGTTGAGCTCGACCGTGGCTAATGGCTCGATGAACGAGGTGGCCCCGCTGGCGGACTGATCGTGTACCAGGCCGGGAATGCGGGTCTTGGAGTCAGAGCGCACCGGGATCACAAAGCGACCGTCGCGCTGCGTGATGTATGCCTCTTGCAGGTAGGTGGCATTCTGCGAGTTGGTCAGGATGCGGTTGAGCCGGTCCATCAGCCGGTCGTGCGCTACAACCAGCTCGGAGCGGATCCGTGCCAGCTCCGGGCTGGCGCGATCCAGCACCTCTGCATGCTCGCCGATACAGCGGTCGATCTCGGCCACCAGGTCGGGACAGGTTTCCAACTGGCCTACGTAGCTCACGATGAGGGGAAACTCGTCGCCATGCTTGAGCAGGGAGCGGCGCAAGACGTTAGCACGGCGCAGGGTGTCACCGACGTCGATCAGATCCGTGGGTAGGAGGCGCGCGCCGCGCAGGGCGTTCTCGACCAGGGGGACGAGGTCGTGCGCGCCGCCCAGCGTGAGATCGGGCCGCGTGCTTAGCAGCTGGCGCGCCTCGCTCGTCTCACGCTGCCGGCGGCGGACCCGGCCCTCATCGGTGGAGGGCGTGAGCGCCAGCGCCAACGCTCTCCCCGCGGAAAACGAAGTATGCTCGGCCAGCCGCTCCAGGATGGCCGGCAGTTCCAGTTTCACCCAATACGATCGATCCATCAAACCACTTCCGACGAAAAAGGCCGGCCATGCACACCATAGCCGGCCCAGGTTCCCGAACGAAGGTACTACAACGAGTTGAGCAGCAATGGTGGCAGGTCGTGCCCGAACAGCCAGGGCCGGATGATCGAGAGCAGGAAATGCATGAACGGCCGGAACACGTAGGCCATCCACGAACCCCGCGTCTGTCCCTGCAGGAACTGGCGGACCGCCTCGTAGCCGATCCACTCCCCCCCGGCAGTGGAGGAACGAAGGATCATCAGCACCACGGCACACCACACCGCCGTGTTCACGAACCCGAACAACATGCCACCAAAATTCACCCAGATCTTCATGCGCTCGATCTTGATGTGGCCGATCAGGTCGTTGACCATGAGCATGAACAGTAAGTTCAGCACGCCCATCAACACGACAAACGCCAGCACATCCGTCGTTGCACCGCTCTCGCCCAGGCCGGAGAGCATGCGGCCCAGGCCGCGATAGGCCACCGTCGAGACGACGGTCGAGACGTACAGCACCAGCGTGGCGGACGCTTGCCTGAACACGCCACGATAAAACCCGAATGCCGTGCCGCCGATCAAGATCAGGAAGAACAGGACGTCAAAGAATGTAAGTCTCATCGTCTCAGAACCCCCTCAGCAGGTCAGCCGGGCCGGCGAGCTGCGATCTGGACCATGGACAGTATACCACACGGGCATAGGCACGGCAAGTTGGCCCGGCGGCATTGTATGCGAGTATCCGCAAGGATGCTGCCCTACGCTCGCAAGAGCAAGCTGCGCCTTTCTAGGCCGGGGTCAAGATCGCCTCGATGCGCTCCAAGGCCCAGTCGAGCTCTGCCTGCTGGATGATCAGCGGTGGCGCCAGGCGAATGACGTGCTCGTGCGTCTCTTTGCACAACAAGCCCTCCCGCTGCAGCGCCTCGCAGTAACGGCGCGCGCCACCGGCTTCTGGATAGAGCTCTACGCCGACGAACAGGCCCTTGCCGCGGATCTCTTTAATGTACGGGCTGTCGATCGTTCGCAGCCTCCCCATCATATAGTCCCCCATCCGCGCCGCATTCTCGATCATGCCCTCCTCGACCAGCACCTTGAGCGCTGCGCGTGCCACCGCGCAGGCCAGCGGGTTGCCGCCAAAGGTGCTGCCATGGTCGCCGGGCTGAAAGACGCCCAGCACCTCCTTGTTCGAGAGCACGGCCGAGATCGGGTAATAGCCACCCGACAGCGCTTTGCCGATCAGGGTCAGGTCGGCCTCGATCCCCTCGTGCTCCTCGGCCAGCAGTGTCCCCGTGCGGCCAAGGCCGGTCTGGATCTCGTCGGTGATCAGGACCACGTCGCGCTCGGTGCAGATGCGCCGTACCTCGCGCAGGTAGCCGTCCGGCGGGACGATGACCCCGGCCTCGCCCTGGATCGGCTCGACGAGAAAGGCGACGGTGCGGGGCGTGATCGCCTCCTCCAGCGCATGCGCGTCGCCAAAGGGGATGGTCACGAACCCGGGGGTAAAGGGCGCATAGCCGTCGCGGTACTGCTCCTCGGTGCTGAACCCGACGATGGTGATCGTCCGCCCGTGAAAGTTGCCGGCACAGACAACGATCTCGGCCTCGCCATAGGGGATGCCCCTGGCCTGGTAGCCCCACTTGCGCACCGCCTTGATGCACGATTCGACCGCTTCTGCGCCGCTATTCATGGGCAGGACCATGTGCGAGTGAGTGAGCTCGCAGAGCTCCCTGTAAAAGGGGCCCAACTGGTCGTTGCGAAAAGCGCGCGAGGTGAGGGTGAGGCGGTTTGCCTGCTCGATCATGGCGGCACGGATCTTGGGGTGGCAGTGGCCCTGGTTGACGGCGGAATAGGCAGAGAGGAAATCCATGTAGCGGTTCCCCTCCACGTCCCACACCCAGATGCCCTCGCCCCGGGCCAGCACCACGTCCAGGGGGCGATAGTTGCGCGCCCCGTACTCGTTCTCCAGTTGGATATAGTCCTGGGTGTTCACGTCCGCTACCCCTTCCTTGCCCGCTCCCACTGTGCCTTGTTCTGCCTCATCTCATCAGTCTGTGCAACGGGTGGGCCAGGACACTGGTTCCGTTCGTCGTAAAGCCAATGGCCCTGGTTGTCGTGCAACACGGGCATGCGCTGCTCAACCGATGGCGGGTCGATGACCTTGGTCGGGGCATCCGCATAACCAGTATGCAACGCTGCTCATCTCATTGGCCAGATGGTTACCGTGCCCGTGCTCGACGGTGACCTTGATCTGTTCGGCACCCCCATTGTACCACAGAACGGGAAGCCTGGTACAACCGGTCCCCGGCTTGCCGGATCTTCCTTCTTGGTCCATAATGGGGCTTAGTCCCAACAGGGGGATCGGCTATCCAGAGGGAGGGCTCGATGCGCTTTTTCGACTGCAACGCGTTTTTTGGGCTGCCGGCCGTGCGGCCGCTCGCGCCGGTGGCCACGGTGGAGGAATTCCTGGCCGAGATGGACCGGGCCGGGATCGAGAAGGCCCTGGTGTGGCACATTGCCCAGCACGACGCCTCGGCGCGGGTCGGCAACGCGCTCCTGGCAGATGCCATCCAACCTCACCCGCGCCTCATCGGCTG
>Ga0307444_1000626_pt1 | contig 16446 bp, 14 predicted proteins | sample SalMarSW160340MG_FD_202145 | JGI IMG/M metagenome (GOLD analysis project Ga0307444, IMG submission 202145) | Salt marsh sediment microbial communities from the Plum Island Ecosystem LTER, Massachusetts, United States - SW1603-40 | ecosystem: Environmental > Aquatic > Marine > Intertidal zone >...
CTATGCTGGATCGGGTGGGGTTGATGCAGAGCCGTCACGACCTGGTACGTACCTATTCGCGCGGGATGAAGCAGCGATTGTCGATCGGGCGCGCGCTGCTGCACGATCCGCCCGTCCTGCTTCTCGATGAGCCATACACTGGCCTCGACCGGCAGGCTGCCAAAATGCTCGACCGGATCCTGCAAGAAGTAGGGCTTGATTCGCGCACGGTCCTGTTGACCACACATAACGTGGAGCGAGGATTGGGCCTGGTACAGCGGGCAGCGCTGCTGGCGCGCGGCCAGATCGTTTTCGAGATGGATGGCTCACATTGGGACCCGGGCAAGCTGCAGGAAGCCTATGACCGCCAGGCAGTGGCAGCCGGTGCAGCGCGATGAGCATGACCAGGCAGGTGTGGACGTTGGTGCTGAAGGACCTGTCGCTGGAAAAGCGCAGTCGCGAGATGCTCAGCTCCATGTTCATCTTTGCGCTCCTCGTCGTGCTCGTGTTCAGCTTTTCCTTCGACCTGCGCGTAGAAGTGATGAGCGGTGTCGCTCCCGGCGTGTTGTGGGTGGCCATTGCTTTCGCAGGCATGCTGGGCCTGGCCCGGTCCTTCGTGCTGGAGCGTGACCAGGGCTGCCTGGATGGGCTGCTGCTCTGCCCGGTCGACCGCAGCCTGCTCTACCTGGGCAAGCTGGTGAGCAACCTGCTGTTCATCTCGCTCACTGAGCTGGTGGTCGTTCCGCTGTGTTTCGCTCTGTTCAACCTCACCTTCCACTGGCTCTTGCTGCCCATTGTGCTGCTCGGGACGATTGGCTTTTCTGCAGTAGGTACCATCGTCTCGGCGATGACCGTTCACGCCCGTGCCCGAGAGGTCATGCTGCCGATCCTGCTCTTCCCCCTCGTGTTGCCCGCGTTGATCGCGGCAGTGAAACTAACGGGCGGCGTGCTGGACGGACAGCCGTGGCGCGAGATCCAGAACTGGATGCAACTGCTGGTGGGGTTCGATGTCATCTTTTTGGTGGTGTCGTACCTGGCTTTCGAGTACGTGATCGAGGAGTGAGATCCGCTGGCCAGAGCGACACGAGCGCTCTCGGCGGTGGCGGCAATGGAGGAGTAGATGGAGCGATGGACGCGCACCCACCAGAACCTGCTGTGGGCAGTGAGCGCGGTCACGATCGGGATAGCCCTGTTCTTGGTCTTTCTCGTGGCGCCACGCGAGGCGACCATGGGAGACATTCAGCGCGTGTTCTATTTCCACGTCCCTGCTGCCTGGGTCGGGTACCTGGCCTTGTTCGTGTCCTTTGTCGCAAGCCTGTTATATCTGCGACGCAGGGAAAGCCGCTGGGATCGCCTGGCGTTTTCCTCGGCTGAGATCGGGCTGGTGTTTATCACCCAGGGGATCATCACCGGTTCCTTCTGGGCCAAAGCAACGTGGGGCGTATGGTGGACGTGGGAGCCGCGCTTGACCACGAGCGCGGTACTGTGGACGATCTATGCCTCCTACCTCACCCTGCGCCGGGCTATGGAGGAGCAAGGCCGGCGAGAGCGCGTGGCTGCGGTGTACAGTATCCTGGGCTTTGTCGCGGTGCCGATCAACTTTATGGCGATCCGCTGGTGGCGGACGGTGCACCCGCTCGTGTTTGAGGGCGGCGGTTCGAACCTCACCCCAGCCATGCTCCGTGTCCTGATCTTTTGTATTGTCGCTTTCACGCTGTTCTACTTGGCTGTCCTGTCGCTGCGCCTCGGTATCGCATGGGCAGAGGAGCAAGTCGAGCAGCTCAGATATGAGTAGGAGGGCAGATGGTCTATCTATTTGCCGCGTTTCTGGTGCTGTGGTCGATCACGTTTGGCTACCTGTTCATCCTCGGCGGGCGCCAGCGACAGTTGTCGCAGCAGTTGGCTTCGCTGCGTTCGCAGCGAGCGACACCTGCCGAGACACCGCGTGATCGAGCTATGCCGGGCGAGGGCTAACCTGAGCGCCGAGCGGTAAGCGGAGAAGCGGACGTGGCCGACGAGACACCTTCCATGCCAAGCGCGCCGAACAAGCGCGACGTTTCTGCGATCCTGTGGATCGTGGTCCCGCTCGTGGTCGCAGGCCTGTTGGCCTTTGGTTTCCTGTCCTCCGATCGTGGTCGGCCGCAGCCGGGCGAACCAGCCCCGGCCTTTTCACTCCCACTGCTGGACGGGTCACAAGTCGCGCTGCGTGACCTGAGTGGGCAGGTCGTTGTCCTCAATTTCTGGGCCAGTTGGTGCGATGTGTGCAAGGATGAGGCGCCCGACCTGCGGCAAGTGTGGGAGCACTACCAGGACCGCGGGGTCGTCTTTCTCGGGGTGACCTTCCGTGATGCCAGCGAGGCTTCCCGGTCGTTCGTCGACGCGTACGGCCTCAGCTATGCGAACGGGATCGACGAGCATGGACGAATCAGCCGGGCCTATGGCGTGGTTGCCGTGCCCGAAACGTTTGTCATCGACCGCGGAGGCCACGTCGCTGCCGTGTATATCGGTGAGGTCAAAGCAGAGACGCTCTCGCAGGATCTGGAGGCATTGATCGCACAGTAGGCGTGGTACGGACGCCTCTGCAGTGAGGTCCACGGGAGCTGGCTTGGGTCGCATCGGTGTACAGGTCGTTCTTGCCAGTGCGTCGTCGCAGCGGCTTCTCCAGAAGTTCCGCGACCTGTGGTCCGGTTATGCGTTGATCTCTGCCCACGGATGTGCTACCATGGACCTATGATTAGGACGTGGGCAAGGAGAATCCATGAAGCTGACCTTTTACGGCGCGACCGGCACAGTGACGGGCTCGATGCACATGCTGACGGTAAATGGCACGCGCATCTTGATGGAGTGTGGCCTCTACCAGGGTCGGCGGGAGGAGAGCTTTCAGCGGAACCGAAACCTGCCGTTCGATGCCACAGAGATCGACGCCTTTGTGCTCTCGCACGCGCACATTGACCATTCGGGCAACATCCCCTCGCTGACCAAGGCCGGATACGATGGGTACATCTATACCACGCCAGGCACGCGCGACCTGTGCTCAATTATGCTTCGCGACTCGGCACACATCCAGGCCGCCGATGCCGAGTATGTAAACAAGCGACACAAGCGAAAAGGACTGCCCCTCGTCGAGCCCCTCTATACCAAGGAGGACGTACAGCGGAGCCTCGGTCAGTTTATCAGCATCGCCTATGGGCGATCGTTTCCCATCGGGCCGGGGGTCGAGCTAACCTTCTTTGACGCCGGACACATCCTGGGCTCAGCCCTGGTCGTGCTGGATATCGAGGAAGATGGGCAGAAACGACGTTTGCTGTTCACCGGGGACCTGGGCCGTCCAGGCGCGCCGCTGCTGCGTGACCCAGCCGTGCCGTCCGGGGCGGACATCCTGATCACCGAGAGCACATACGGGGATCGGCTACACCCATCGACGGAAGAGAACATCGACCGGCTGGGCCAGATCGTGCGCCGTGTCTCGGCACGCAGGGGCAAGATCGTCATTCCTGCGTTCTCTGTCGGCCGGACACAAGAGATCGTCTATGCGCTGCACCAGCTCATCGACCGCGGCAAAATCAACGAGCTGCCCGTCTTTATCGACAGCCCTCTTTCGGTGAATGCAACCGAGGTCTTTTTACTCCATCCCGAGTGCTACGATGAAGAGACGAACCAGTTCCTGATGCAGACCGGCAGCCGCAACCCCTTTAGCTTTGCCAGCGTCCACTATGTGCGCGAAGTCGAGAAATCCAAGGCGATCAACGACATGGAGGGCCCTGCAGTGATCATCAGTGCCTCTGGCATGGCCGAGACGGGCCGCATCTTGCACCACCTGAAGAACAATATTGGCGATTCACGGAATGCGGTGGTGATCGTTGGCTGGCAGGCGCCGAATACGCTGGGCCGTCGCCTGGTAGAAAAGCAGCCAGAGGTCAAGATCTTTGGCGAGCCCTACAGGCGGCGCGCCGAAGTCTATGTGCTGAACGGCTTTAGCTCGCACGCAGACCGCAACGAGATCTTGGGCTGGTTCGATCAGGTGCGTAACCCCAACTTGGAGCACGTTTTTGTCGTGCACGGGGAGAAAAAGGCGTCGTCTGCGTTAGCAGATGCGATTGTCGAGCGGGGTGTCTCTGAAGTACTGATCCCGGAGCAGGGGCAGGAGGTGACCTTCTAACTGCGATTGCCGCAGACGTGAAACACGTAGGCACAGTTCGTCGTAGTATGTGCAGGGGGATGCAGGCTCTGCCGCGCGAAGAGAGAGGTCTTTGTACACAGTAGAAGGCGCCGGGTACAGACGGGCGGCGAGCTCGTCGGCGTGATCTAGCGTTCTTTGGAAAGGAGCTCTGACAATGAAATGTCCAGAATGTGGATCGGAGGTAAGCGCCGACAAGCGGTTCTGCCCTCATTGCGGCGCGAGTCTTGCGGCATCTGAAGGGGGCGCGGCTGCGTTCGTCCCTGAGGCTGGCGAGCGGATCGATCTGCCGGATCCGGCCGTTTCCTACAGCGGGACGGGACGGTCTGGTCTCAGGTACAAGTTGATCGGCACCACGCTGCAGGCAGTGACGATCGAGCTCGAGCCCGGGCAGACGGTGTACTCGGAGAGCGGCGGGATGGCCTGGATGTCGGCCAACGTGCAGATGGATACCAAGACTGCCGGTGGCCTGGGCAAGATGATCGGGCGGATGTTCAGCGGCGAGTCCTTGTTCCTGGTCGATTATACGTGTACGCGAGGAAGCGGGATCGTGTCCTTTGCCTCCGAGTTTCCGGGCAAGGTCGTACCGATGGACCTGGCGCCAGGACAGCAGATCATCGCCCAGAAGGATGCCTTCATGTGCGCCGAAAAGTCCGTCGACCTGGCGGTGCATTTCCGCAAGCGCCTGGGGGCCGGCTTTTTCGGAGGCGAGGGGTTCATCCTGGAACAGTTTACCGGTCCGGGCCTTGTGTTTGCCGAACTCGATGGAGAGATCGTTGAGTATACGCTTGAGGCTGGGCAGACGATGATGGTGGACACGGGATACGTGGCGATGTTCGAGCCCACGGTTGACTTTGACATCGAGATGGTCCGCGGGATCAGGAACATCTTTTTCGGCGGCGAGGGCCTATTTCTGGCTCGCTTGCGCGGTCCGGGACGCATATGGCTGCAGACGATGCCCATGTACAACCTGGCACGCAAGGTGGCGCGCTATGTCCACACAGGCAGCAACTCGAGCAGCGGCGGGTCCGTCGCAGGCGGGTTGGTCAAGGGCCTGTTGAGCAGCTAGCGCGCTCCGCGCTCGTGGCGAAAGCTGTGGTGTCGTGGCGTGCGGGCACGATGGCCCTCTGTGGAAGTGAGGTGGTAACATGGGGGCTTGGATGAATGTGGGATTGGCATTGCTGGCGCTGTGCCTTGCCCCGCTGGGCTTGCTGGGCGCGTTTGGTATCGTGGTCCTGGTGCTCAAGATCGCGGCGATCATCGAAAAGGCGAACGAGCCGCGGACAGAGGATCAGAGCGGTGACTATCACCTGGAACAGGGCCAAGAGATCGGTCGCGTAGAGCCGCCGCAGAACTAAGCGCTATGCCTGGTCCGGAAGCGGGTGACCCAAAACCGCCGGGACGCAGCGATCGCTGCGTCCCGGCGGTTCGCGCTTCATTAGGGGGCAACGGGCCCGGTGGCGTCGTAGAAGAGCGTCCAGACGTGCTGCCCGCTGCCTGCTGCAAAAGGACGGATGCTGGTATAGCCAGCGCCCTCGCTCGAGAAGTTCTTATCCAGCGGGAAGGCCTCGCCTTGCCCATCGGCACCGGTGTGCCGCATCACGCCCATGGCGGGGATGTTGAACGGGACCACCGTGTCTTCACACGTCATCTGCCCTTCGTATGGGCCCCAGTTCTCCAGGATGGTCAGGTAGACGACGCCGTCCTGGCAATAGCCGGAGGCAGAGGGGACCATTTCCCCTTCCCCATCAAAGACGCACTCGCGCATCGATCCCGTCATCTGGTAGGGAATGGGCAGACTCTCGGCGCTCTCGATGCGAGATGCACTTTCGCTTCCAGTGACGAGCAGCCCGAGCGTCCCATCCTGCAGCACGTGATCGATCTTGGCTTCTCCGTACTCGACGGTGATATTGGCCGAGAACTTGAGCAGCATCGTGCTGCCCGCGGGCGGGCACGCAGCGAGGTCCATGCCCTCTAGATCGACGCCCTCGGGCGTAGTCGCCCCGATAGGCGCGATCGTAGGTGTCGGCTCGATTGCGGGTGCGGGTGTTGGCGAGGGAGGTGTCGTGGTCGTAGGGGTCGCTCCACCGACCAGCGGTCCACAGGCCAGAGAGGCGAGGATCAAGAGTGCCAGCACATAGATGGTCCAGCGCGGGTAGCCTGCTCTGTTCACGGTGCACTCCTTTGGTGATGCTAGGTGGTGCTCGTGGAAAACATGTAGCCTGCCCCACGGACATTCAAGATATAGGTGGGCGAACCGGGGTCCGGCTCGATCTTTTTTCGCAGGCGCCGGATATAGACGCGGACGATCGAGCGCGCTTCTCGCTCGTCCGTTTCATAGTTTTGCACCTGGTACACCAGCTCCCGGCAGCTCATGACCTGGTCGCTGTTCGCGATCAAGGTCGAAAGCAAGCGCAGCTCTGTTGGAGTCAGGTCGAGGCTCTCGTTATTCATCGTGACGATGTGTTTCTGGAGATCGATGATGATCCCTCTCGCCTGGAGGAACCGTTCGCGCCGAGGTTGTGCAGGCTCGGCCGTTGTCGTGGCAGAGCCGTGCCCGCGTAACTCGTCGAACGCGTCGCCGATGCGCTCGATCAGCGCCTCGCGGCGCGCTTCTTCGTAGCGCTGCTGCAAGGCACGTTCGACCGCCGCTTCGATCTCGGGGGCATTGGTCGGCTTGAGCAGATAATCGGTTGCACCGCGGCGCATCGCCTGGATCGCCGACTGGAGCGTGCCATAGGCGGTCAGCATGATGATCTTGGACTGGGGCGACAGCCGCTGCGCCATGTCGATCACCTGCAGACCATCGATGCCCGGCATGATCAGGTCCACGATCATCAGATCGAAGGATCTGTCCTCCAGGTATGCCAGGGCCTCTTCACCACTGGCGGCAGCGACGATCTCACGATCGCCCGCCGCGAGCAGATCCTCCATCGTTTGGCGCAGCGTGTTCTCGTCATCTACGATGAGAATGCGTGTCTTGGCCATGGTTAGCCCCCGTACCCCGCCAGTGGGTCCGCTGTGTCAGGACGTGATCGGGCCAGTCGGCAGCCGGATCGTGAAACAGCTACCCTTGCCCTCCATGCTCTCTACTTCGATCGTTCCGCCGTGCTGCTCGATGATCCCATAGCTCACCGAGAGGCCCAACCCCGTGCCCTTGTGCTTGGTCGTGTAGAATGGCTCGAAAAGGTGTGCCCGCGCCTGCTGCGAAAGGCCCAGGCCCTGGTCGTAGAAGGAGATCGATACCCAGCGGCCGTCGGCGCTCAGCGAAGTACGGATCGTTAGCTCCCCTCCCTTGGGCATCGCCTCCACGGCGTTGACGACCAGGTTCAAAAAGACCTGCTTGAGCTGGTTGCCGATCGCGGTCAAGGGGGGGATCTGTGGGTCGAAAGCCCGGTGGACGCGCACCCGGCCCCGCTCGAGCCGTTTACTGGTCAGGGCCAGCACGTCGTCGACGACTTGATGCACGTCGGTGGCACGATGCTGCCTGGTCGATGGCCGGTAAAAGTCGAGCATGCGCTGTACGGTGGTGATCAGCCGCTCCACCTCTTCCTGTGCCATGGCAAGGTATTTCCGCTGCTTTTCCTGATCCAGCGAGCGATGCAGGATCAGGTGCAGGCAGTTCTGGATGGCCTGCAGCGGGTTGTTGAGCTCGTGCGCGATAGAGGCCGTCAGGCGTCCCATCGCCGCCAGCTTTTCTGCCTGGATCAACTGGGCTTGCGAGCGTGCCAGCTCTTCTGCGTATTGGCTGATCCGCGTATAGAGTCGCGCATTTTCGATGGCGACCCCGACCTGTGCCCCGACCGCCTCCAGCAGACGGACCGTGTGATCGCCCCACCGCGTGTCTCCCTGGGCCACCACGACGAGTGCACCGACGATGCCGTGCTGCGCCGTGAGCGGTGCACAAGCCGCAACGTTGAGGCCGTGAAGCGCAAGCTGGGCCAGGTGCGGGTCGGTGTCCAGGTCATCCGTGACGCGCGTCTCACCCGAGTGCACCACGCCGCCCACGAGCCCGTCTCCGTTTGTCCAGTGGAGGTCACTGAAATGCTCGTTGAGTGCAGGTGGCAGTCCACGATGCATGTGCAGCGTGATCTGTTCCTCGTCCTCTTCGACCAGCGCAGCGACGGCTATCTGCCCGGACATCAGACTCAGGGCCTGGTTCAGGGTCGTCGCCAGGACCTGATCGAGGTCCAGGGAGTGGCTGGTCAGGCGCGCAATCTCGTTCAGGGCAGCCAGCTCGCGGTTACGCTGGACGAGATCACGGTCCATCGCACGCATCCGGAGCACGGCTCTGACACGAGCCACCAGCTCTTCTGGCGTGAACGGCTTGGTGATATAGTCGTCCGCACCCAGATCGAGCCCCTTGGTCTTGTTGACCGTCGAGCCGAGACCGGTGACCATGATCACCGAGACGTGATGCAGCCCCTCGTCGCTCTTTATCCGGCGGCAGACTTCGTAACCGTCGATCCCGGGCATCATGACGTCGAGGATGACCAGGTCGAAGGCTTGCTCGATCCCGACTGCTTCCGGAGGCGTACTCCGTAGCTGGCCGAGCGCTTCCTGGCCGTCAAAAGCCCAGTCGGTGCTGTATCCCTCCGCCTGCAGCAGGTCGGCGAGGTAATCGGCTGTATTGACGTCGTCATCGACGATCAGAATCCGTGACTGCCTGATCATGTCTACTCTCTGCGGGGGGCAATAGGTTCGCGGGCGTTCGTTGCGTAGAGCGACTGCTCGTGGTGATCCATGCGGACCAGCGCGTGCTCGCTGTAGACCTGCCCCCCCTTGTCTATTGTAACCAATTTCGCCTGGAAGCGCAAGAGCGCAAGCGTATCACGGGCACAACAGGCAGTTTGACACGCTGGCGATGCCGTGACATAATCTACGTGGCTATCGCCAAGGGGGTAGCTGTCTGCCGGCCAGCACGCCAAGGAGAGAATCGGATGGTCCTGCCCATGTGGGTGTTCTGGCTCGCGATCGCACTGTTCATATTGGGCCTGGTTGGCGTGGTGATGCCCGCGCTGCCGGGCGTTGGCCTCATCTGGATCGTGATCCTGATCTATGCCGTCGCTGAGCGATTTGCCACGATCGACCCGTTGAGCTTTGCCGTGCTGACGCTGCTGGGGATAGCGGGTGTTACGGCAGACGTATGGCTCCAGCAGCTTGGCGCCAAGGTTGCCGGCGCTTCATTCCGATCGACGGTCTGGGGACTGGCGGGCGCGCTGTTGGGCGGCCTGATCGGGCTCATATTCGGCGGCGTGGGCGCATTTCCAGGCATGTGGGTTGGGACGCTGCTCGGCGTGCTGCTGGGCGAGTATCTCGAACGGGGTAGCTTGAAGGCGGCCCTGAAGGCGATGGTCGGGGTGGCGGTCGGTTCGGCGGTATCGACCACCGTCCAACTGGCCATTGCCCTGGCTATGATCGGCGTCTTTGTCTGGCAGGTGCTGCGCGGCTAGGAGGGGGCGGTCACCTCGCAGCAGGCTGATCACGATTCCCCTCGCCTTCCTTCCAGACTGGCAGGCGGACGGTAAAGGTACTGCCCAGGCGGGGAAAACTCTCTACGTCGATCCGGCCGCCGTACGCCTCGAGGATCGAGCGGACGATTGCCAGTCCCAGACCGGTGCCCTGGATACCGTGCGTGTCTGGGCTCCGGACGCGGTAGAATTTCTGAAAGAGCCGTTCCTGGTCCTCCAGGGGGATACCGATCCCGGTGTCCCGCACCTCAAGCACGACCCAACCGTTATCCTCGCGGGCCATGACGCTTACCGATCCCTCTGTAGTGAACTTGATCGCGTTGGTAACCAGATTGGTGATGACCTGATCGAGACGCAAGGGGTTGCACGGCACCAATGGTAATGCGCGGGGCACGTCGACGATAAAACCGAGCCCCTTTTCTTCTGCCAGGGCACGGCAGCTTCCAGCAGCCCTGGCGATGATCACGTCGATCGCGCAAGGCTCGACGTCCATCCCAACGCCAGCTTCGATGCGGCCGATATCGAGCAGGTTCTGGATCAGATCAGAGATACGTCGCACGACCGCCTGGATATGCTCGACCTCCCGCCGCTGCTCACGGTTGAGCTCGCCCAAGCGACCGATCAGTTCAGCACTGGTCTGGATCACCTGCAGCGGCGACCGCAGGTCATGCGACACAGTGGAGACGAACTCGGACTTGACCTGGTCGAGTTCCTTAAGGTAGGTGATGTCCTGCATGACGGCTACTTTGCCTACCTCGGGTACCGTGGTGATGCTGCCGTGCAACGTGCGTCCATCGGGCAGGGGGATCTCGGTGACGTATGCATCGTCCTGTGCCACGTGGCGCCAGAACTCCCACAGCTCAGCGCTGTCGACTGCTTCGGCAAGTGGCGTACCGGGCGATGGAACCTCTGCTTGCCCAAACATGTCGCATGCAGCCGGGTTAAAGAGCAAGATCCGGTCATCTGCGTCCGTGATCACGATCGCATCATCCGTGCTGTTGATCAGCACCTCTAGCGTGGCGCGCTCTTCCTGCACCCGGGTAAAGAGCCGTGCGTTCTCGACGGCAACGGCGACCTGTGAGGCGAGCGTTTCCAGCAGTTGCTGGTCCTGCTCAGAGAATGCGCCGACCTGTGTGCTGGCGACATCGAGGACGCCGATCGTGTGGTCGGCAGCACCGGTACTGCTCGGTGCATGCTCCCGTGCCTTGAGGGGCACGCTCAATTGGCTGCGGATGTCCTCCAGCCCAGGTCTCGCTCGATAACGCGGGTCGTCGCGGACGTCTCGTACCAGGCACGGGCGGCCCCGCTGTGCGACCCAGCCAGCAATGCTCGGCTGGTCACTGAGAAGCTTGAGGCGGATCTCGGGGATTGCCTGGTACATATAGTTGATGCCTGCCCGAAACGCGATCTCGTTGCCCTCCAGGAGGCCAATCGTCACGTAATAGCAGTCAAAGGTTTCACGAATGAGGCGCACCACTTCCCACAGTAGCTGGTGGATGTCGAGCTGTGTGCCAATATCGTGGCTGACCATGTTGGCCAGCCACAGGTGCTCTGCTCGCCGCTGTACTTCCTGATAGAGGCGAGCGTTCTCGATGGCACTCGCTGCCTGGTGGGCGATCGTCTGGAGAAGGCTGAGCTCGCTCTTGCTAAAGGAGGGGGCTAGTGCAGAGCGGTCGATGCTGATCGCGCCGATCACGCGCTGCTTGGTGATCAGCGGGACAGCCAGTTGCGTTCGGATGTCGAGCTCACGCGCCTTTTCCCAAAAGCCACGCAGGCGCTCGTCGCGATAGACATCCTCGATCTCGATCGGCACACGCGTTTCGATGGCGCCTGCGACGTGCGGGCGGTCGTTCAGCGAAACCATGACGCGCACGTCATCGAGCACATCTTCCGGATTGTGTACTGCGCGCAAGACGACCTGCCGTGTCTGCTGGTCGACCAAAAAGACCGCACAGCGCCGCACCTGAAAGTTCTCTACAATGCGCTGCATGACGATCCGCAGCACGTCGTTTAGATGCAGAGAGGAGCTGGCTTCACTGATCTCGTTGATCAGAGCCAGATCTTCTGTGCGCTGATCACACTCTTGACGAAGGCGAGCGTTCTCCACGGCCATGGCAGCCTGGCCGGCGATGCTTGCCAGGAGCGAAGACCCTTTTTGGGCCCAGCGATTGGGTTCGGTGGAAAAGAGCAGGAGCACGCCGCTCGGCGAGCCCGCAGTCTGGATAGGAATGCTCAGCACAGTACGTGGACCGCCGGTCGCTGCCAAAGCTTGCCACGCTTCCTCTTGGCTCGTATCGGAGATCAGCCTTGCATCCTGGCCAACCAGTTCTTCGATCAGGCCCTGTCCGAACAACCCTTGGGTTGCTTGCTGCGAGCGCTCGGCTGCGGGGGACGTGGTGGGCAATATGGTACGCCAGACCTGCCGTCCTTCGTCGAACAGCACAAAGGCGCCGCCATCAGCGCCCAAAGCGGGACCGAGCCGCTCCAGTACCTGCGCCAGGGCCCGTTCCAGGTCTGAATCTGAGGCCAGGATACGGGAGAGGTCGTCGCGTAGGTGCTGCGCGCGCTGCAGGTCCTCGATGCGCGCCTGGAGATCATCTAGTCGGTTGGAGTCGAGCGTACCTGGCATACTGCTACGTTCTCTCACTATAAAGCCTAGAGGGAGAAGCTCTTTCTATCATTATACCACGGCCCGTCTGCACAGCAAAGGAAATGAGCAAAAGATTGAAACTTGACATGAAAAGACGGCTTCCATGCGTACAGCAACCTGGCTGCGGGAAGCCGTCATCGGTCTATCGGTGGCATATCTGGTAGGAACGTGGCCGCCCTGTGGCCCTGTGCAGCGGCTTCCTCTGGCTAATAGGCTACGACTAGGGCATGCTGAGCGGCGTCAACTTGAAACTGTCGAACTCGACCTCTCCCTGGTTCAACTCGTGGCTGGTCGCGAGCAAACCCACGAGCCGGTTTGGGCCATAGGTCCCGTCCGTTATGATCCCGTTCGGCATCTGGACACCGTTGATGAGCACCTCGATCGTGTCGCCTACGCGGATGACCGTCAGGTGGTTCCAGTTCTTGTACGGATGTACGTCCGCAGGAACACCGCGTGGCCCCCTGAGCCAGTTATAGTCCACGTCTACCGGGTCAGTGCCGCGTGGATCGGCGCGGACTACAGCCCAGGAATGCTGGGAGAAATTGTAGATGAGCATGAAGGCATAGTACTCGGTCCAGTCGTCGTTGCCCCCAAAGATCAAGCCCAAGCCATTGAGCCACTTGCCATCCGCAAAGCGTGCGTCGACCTCGAGCTTGAAATCGGCCAGGGGACGCCAGCCGGGCCAGGCGACATTGTTCGCCGAGTTGTCCCGGATCTCTCCGACGAAAGCACCGGAGCGGTAGAAGAACGAGCCTTCGGTCTCGGCAGGCCCGCCAAAGAACTTGGCCTGCCACACCGGGTCCTGGTCCTCAAAGTCGTCGATCCGGACCGGCTCTGCCTTGAACACGATCGGAAAGTAGGCACGGGGAAGCATCTCTGCAGCTCGAACAAAGACGCCCGATCCTTTCGCGCACAGGATGACGATAGAGGCAACAAAGACGACAGCAACAAGGCGAACGGCCCATCTCCGCATCAACGTGGGTTCCTCCTGGAAAAAGAGAGTGGTGTTCCTGTGCAGGACACGAGCGCGGATTATAACACTGTCACCGTGTTCCGTCAAAAACGACTGCACGCCATGCAGGGCTGCAGCTCGCCCGTGAGGGCATCCCGTTCACCCGGGTGCAAAAGGCCGATCAGCCGTGCCGGACGTAGATCGTCTTGGTACGTGTATAGAACTCGACCGCCGCCTGGCCCTGCTCTTTGAAGGTGTTGGCGCTGGAGAGCTTGAACCCACCAAAGGGGGCCTGCAGGGCGAGCCCGACGGTCGGCTCGTTGACCTTGACCACGCCTGCTTCGACCGCGTTCGCAAAGGCAAAGGCTTTCTCCAGCTCGGTCGTCACGACGCTTGCGGCAAGCCCGTAGCTGACTGCGTTTGCCTTGGCCAGGGCATCGTCGAAATCGCGCGCGCGGATGATGCCGATCACCGGCCCAAAGATCTCTTCCTGTGCGATCCGCATCCTGGGCTCAACCATGTCGAACACGGTCGGCTGTACGTAAAAGCCGCCTTCCCCGGCGGCCCCACCGCCTGCCAGCAAGGTGGCTCCCTCGTCGCGCCCGATCTGCACATACCTCAGATCTTGCTCGCGCTGCGTTGCGCTGACCGCCGGCCCCATCTCGGTCTCGGGGGCGAGACCGTCGCCCACGTTCAAGGCGCGGGCTGCCCTGGCGAGCTCTCCGGCGAACCGATCGGCGATCGAATCCTCGACGATCACGCGGCTCGCCGCCGTACATGACTGCCCCGTCACGCCAAAGCCGCCCCTGACCGCCAACTGCACGGCTAGATCGAGATCGGCATCGTGGAGGACGACCAGCGGGTTCTTGCCGCCCATCTCTAGCTGGACGCGAGTCATATTCTGGACGGCACCTTGGTAGATCTGCGTTCCGATCTGGTAAGAGCCGGTAAAGCTGATGCCATCCACCTGCGGGCTCTCCGTCAGCGCTGCGCCGACAACCGACCCGGATCCGGTGAGCAGGTTGAGCACGCCGGGCGGCAGGCCGGCCTCGACCAAGCACTCGACCAGCGCCAGCCCAATGAGCGGCGCATAGGAAGCCGGCTTGAAGAGCACGGTATTGCCATAGACCAGGGCGGGCGCGATCTTCCAGGCAGGGATGGCAACGGGAAAGTTCCAGGGGGTGATGATGCTGACCACACCCAGCGGCTCGCGGCGCGTATAGAGCAGCTCCCCTTCCGTGCTGCTCGGGAGAACGTCACCACCGGCGCGCCATCCTTCGCCGGCATAGTAACGAAAGATGTCGCGCGCGCGCCTCACCTCGCCCCGCGACTCGGAGAGGGTCTTGCCTTCCTCGCGGGTCAGGATCGCCGCCATCTCGTCGAGGCGCCCGTCGATGACCTGGCTTGCCTTGTACAAGATCTCGCCGCGCCGTGGAGGCGGCAGCGTGGCCCAGTCGCGCAGCGCACCTTTGGCCGCAGCAAGGGCACGCTCTGCATCCTGGCGAGTGGCGCTCGGAAAGGTGCCGATGACCTCGTCCGCCCGCGCTGGGTTGCGGTCCTCGAAGGTCTCCCCAGTGGACGCATCGACCCACTGCCCCCCGATCAAGTTCCGGAACGCTTGCATCGCTCTACTCCTGCCGCACGATCGTGCTACTTACAAGATGCCGCCCATGCCCCAGGGACAGAACTCGGCCTCGCCGATCCCTTGCGCTTCGCTCTTGGAGGGCTGTCCCGAGGCTACGGCGACGACCAGATCGAGCAGTTCCTGGGCGATGACCTGCATCGATTCCCCATCGAGCACGCGGCCCGCGTTGAGGTCCATATCGTCTTGCATGCGAGCATAGAGGGTCGAGTTAGTGCACACCTTGATCACCGGGGCAGGCTTGAAGCCGAACGCAGAGCCGCGCCCCGTGGTAAACACGACCAGGTTACAGCCACTGGCGACCTGGCCGGTGACCGCGATCCAGTCGTTGCCGGGCGAATTCATCCACGCCACGCCACGCGTGGTGAGCGGTTCCGCGTACTCGTAGACGCCGCTGAGCGGCGTGCATCCAGCCTTGGCGATCGCGCCGAGGGATTTCTCATAGATCGTGGTCAGCCCGCCCGCCTTGTTGCCAGGGCTGGGATTGTTGTCGAGGACAGCGCCGGTCTGGCGGGCGTGTTCCTCCCACCAGTGAATCTGGTCGAGCAGTTTCTGTCCCACCTCCTCGCTGATCGCACGGCGAGTGAGGAGCTGCTCAGCGCCATAGATCTCGGGGGTCTCGCCCAGGAGGACGGCACCGCCCTGCCGGACCAGCTCGTCGGTGACCAGGCCGACCACCGGGTTAGCGGTGACGCCGGACCAGGCATCGCTGCCCCCGCACTGCAGGGCCAGTGCCAGCTCGGAGATGGGCACGGGCGCCCGCGTGGCCCGGTTCGCGATCGGCAGCAGGCGCTCGACTGCGGCGATCCCTGCCTCGACCGTCTTGCGTACGCCGCCCAGATCCTGAATCACCAGCCCTATCGGCCCATCGGGCAGGGCCCCCGGTACTTGATCGAGCGCATAGTTCTCGATCAGGTCGCCGGTCTGGTTCTCTTCGCAGCCCAGGCCGACGAAAGCATAGGCGCCCACGTTGGGGTGCGTCGCCATGCCCGCCAGCGTGCGCTGCAAGAGGACATAGTCGGGACCGCCGAGCTGCAAGCTGCAGCCGGTATGGTGGGTCAGGGCGATCACGCCGTCGATGTTGGGGTAGGCGGCCAGTCGCTCGGGAGTAAAGTGATGGGCAATCTCGCGCGTCGTGTGGGCCGAGCAGTTCACCGTCGAGATGAGGGCTACATAGTTGCGGGTACCAACCCGCCCGTCCGGCCGCCGGTAGCCCAGGAAGGTGCGGCGCTGGCCGGGAGGAAGCACCTGGACAGGCCGGGCATCGACGCCAAAGGCATACTCCCGATCGAAATCGGTTGCGGCGAGGTTGTGCGTATGCACGTGCTCACCGGCCGCGATAGGCTGCGTCGCGAACCCGATCACCTGTCCATAGCGGCGGACAGGCTGGCCGGTAGCGATAGCGTGGAGCGCGACCTTGTGCCCGCTGGGGATGGGCTGCCGCGTGTGGAGGGATCGCGCATCCCCTCTCTCTAAGTGCAGCTCTTGCTGTGCAGCGAGATCGCACCTAGCGATCGCCACGTCGTCGTCGGGGTGGAGGATGAGCACGTTCTGGTGGGGGGCGTTTCCAGCCTG
>Ga0307444_1000628_pt1 | contig 16437 bp, 15 predicted proteins | sample SalMarSW160340MG_FD_202145 | JGI IMG/M metagenome (GOLD analysis project Ga0307444, IMG submission 202145) | Salt marsh sediment microbial communities from the Plum Island Ecosystem LTER, Massachusetts, United States - SW1603-40 | ecosystem: Environmental > Aquatic > Marine > Intertidal zone >...
TAATTCTTAACTGACAAATAAAAGTAAAATACTTGACAAAATTTTATTCAAAAATTATGATATTTTAGAATAATGATTCTACAATGTGGAATAATAAACATGACGTAGTGCCAAAACCTTTAAAAAAGGAATTGCTTTTGGCTTCATGATACTTTAACAGGCATGTCATTAATTCTTATTGTAGGAGGCGAATATGTCAGCAGTACCTATGTCACTTAAACAAGCGAAGGCGCTCAGTTCAGAGGAAAGAGAACAATTAATACGGGCCATTGAGCAGGATGCTCATGACAATGAAATTCAATACTGGGGATGCAGCCAACACGTGCTCAATCAGCTCCAGAAATATTTTCAGCTCGGCAATAGTGAGGTGTTCAAGGCGGCATCGGGTTTTGCCGGTGGTATTGGTAGATCACGTGAGGCATGTGGTGCTTTGATTGGAGGGGTTATGGCCATTGGTCTGGCCTATGGAAGGGAAAAGCTTGAGACTGGAAAAACAGCACTCGAGCAACCCGAATTCGTCGAGGCGATGGTGCGGTCCAATTACCTCTGTGAAAAATTCAAGGCCCACTTTGGCTGCGTGAGATGTAGCGATGTTCAGGCTGCGGTCAGTGGACCAGATTACAAATCGTATGAGCGCTACAACACGGTTGAAGCCTTCGAGGCACATGATCAATGCGGAAAGGTAACAGGTCCAGCGGCCCGACTGGCTGCCCAAGTTATCTTGCAGCCAACTGAGGCATTCGCTGAGGAGATGACCGCTTTTCTTGACGACTTGAAACAGGTGAGGGAGGAGCAGAAGAGGGGCTAGAATTAACTCCTAACTTCTGGCTGATTATTTGCTCCTGTAGGAGCCTGTAATCAGCCAATACCTTTGCTATTCCCTTTCAGAAGGCGCGATGTGGTGGAGTTATCTCATTGTGAGCTGGCATTTCTGATTATCACATTACGTCCCCAACTCCAATTTCGCTATACGGCCGCACAATAATCACTGGCGAGAGGTAAGAGGCCTGCCCGTTTTCTGGAAATGCTTAGCAAGAGGGTCAAGACGCCCTGAAGATCGCATTCCAGGAAGAAAGTTAGACAAAAGAGGCAAACATATGCGATTTCCCTCTCGCGGCAAAACAGCAATAAGCACAACATAAAGGAATATGTGCTTTAGGTCGTGCCTATTTGGCTATGAAAGGGGGTGAAAAAACACTGGATACCACGAAAGAAGAATTGTTTTGGCTAAAGAAAACAGTAAACATCATTGAATGAGGAGGTTATAATGAAAGGCACTATAAAATCCAAGATAACGATTATAGCTTGTATTGTTCTGGGGCTTGCTCTTGTCTTGCCCTCAATCGGCACCTGTGAGTATAAACCGAAATACGTATCCGCAGTCATGGGCGCCACGGCCACGGTAGGGTATCAGTCTGCCAGTTCCCTGCTGTCTGTCATAAAAAAGAAGACTGGCGTCAGAATGGCGTTTGCCCCTGCCAGCAAGACTATGGGCCGGTATAATTTTTAAAAAGTAAAAAAGCCCATATCGCCTGGTTGCCGGGCTCCGATCAATACTTTGCCCTCAAGGGAATATTCGAATTTAAAGACTTGGGTCCACAATCGGTGCGAACCTTGTGGGACTGTGGCGCTATTGACCAGGGATTGGGTACCAGAGCCGATTCAGGAATCAAGACAATCGCAGATATCAAGGGCAAACGGATTGCTACCTATCCAACATACCCCATGGTTCAGCTTTATATGGATGCCATCATGGCCTATGCTAATCTTACCTGGGATGACGTCAAGCCAACTCCGGTAAGCAGTTTCGGTGCCGGCCAACGTGCCGTTATCGAAGGCGCTGTGCACGCTGCTGCGGTATCCGGGCAGTCGGCAGCTGCCTATGAGCTTGAGGCATCGGTGCACGGGATCCATTGGATCGAACTGCCCAATAAAACCCCTGCGGATAAGGCGGCCTGGGCCCGCTATCATAAGGTAAACCCTGCCTTCTATCCCAATACCGTGACAACCGCAGCGGGCTCATCCAAGGACAAACCGGTACAGATCTGGGGCTATAACTACCAGATTGGCTGCTACGACTGGGCCGACCAAGAGTTGGTCTACTGGTTTGTCAAACAGATGGCTGAGCTCTATGATGACTATAAGGATGTGCACGCCTACCTGAAGAAGTGGACCGTTGACTGGACCCTCAACCATGAGCTCTGGTTTGTACCCCGAGCCGAGGGATTCATCCGGTATTTTAAGGAGGTCGGCAAGTGGACCCCTGCCATGGAGCAAAAGAACAATAAGCTGCTCGCCATGTACCCACAGCAGATGACCAAGTAAGGTCTGCTTGAAAGCGGTTTTTCGTCAGAACTATAGAGGGGAGGCCATTAGGAACGAGTCAAAGGCCCAGAACGTGACTGATGATCATTTTTTCAGCATGGTCTCTCCTCTCTCTTTCTTTCAAGGGAATTAGGGACCGTAGCTGTACGCTGGCCTAGCCAGCATGTAGTGGTCAAGTAAAAACGGACACTCTGTTAAGCAACATTAAACCATTTCACATCAATTAACTGTTAGTAAAAACAAATACATTGGTTTGTTGGGCTTATTTTAGGCGTTATAGGCACTTTAGCCAACGTAGGGAAATGTTACCCATTTTCTATTATGGGCCTAAAAAACCTATGAGATAGCTCCAGAGACACAGAGAGAAAAGAGATAAAAGTGTAGAAAGGGTTACAGCGGTTGAGGCAAATTTAACATCTCCTTCCATCTCGCTTGACATTATCACAGAAACGGTGGCCGTTGGTGTCCCCAGCAGGGTTGCAGCCACTTCAATAGAAAAGGGATGTACTCCAGCATTGTGGAGTAACATTACCCCTAAGCCAGGAAGAAAGAGAAGTTTGAGGATTGAGGAGGAAAAAAGCCAGTAAAGGCTTTTTGACATAAGTGATAAGGACAAAGATGCCCCAATGATTAAAAGCGCCATAGGCAGAGCCATACTAGAGACAATTTCCAGAAATCTGTTTAAGAAATTGGGCAATTTCAAGCCAAAGAAGGAAAAGATTATTCCAACCAATGCGGAAATGACAATCGGATTTAAAAAGATGCTCTTTAGTATTTTTATTATTGATTTAATCTTGTGTCTTTTCTTGCCGGAATAGATATTGAAAGATAGAACAGATAACATGACTTGTGAAATCATAATAAATGCTGCCAAAAAACTTGCAATTCTAAGGCCATTGTTTCCTAAGGAATAAAAGACTATAGCAAGACCAATATAGCCAATATTTCCATGCATAGAAGTTTGGATGAAGCTTGCAGCCGAGGCAGATTCGAGAGGGGAGACTATCTTGAGCCTGACAAAGACAAGAGATAAAAGCCAGACGATAAATACAGATAAAGATGAGATGAGTGCAAGTTTCATGTCAAATGTTTCATGAAACGGCGCACTGGATAACTTGATAAAGAGAAGTGCCGGGATACCTATATAAAATACGACTCGATTAGCTGCCTTTACAAAGACATCAGGGAAGAAACCTAATTGTTTGGCCCCTGCACCTAAAAATATTACTAAAAAAACTGGGAGTATGTTGAGAGCTACGTCCATAAATAAAAATAGTGTTTTTCTGTATTCTGGTTATCTATATAATGTAAATGGCCTCATCTTGGCACTATAAGGCAGTAGACGTTGTACGTGCATCGTTTGCCATATATCTTGAATTCCACGGTGCAAATTTCAGCAGAAGCAGTATTCCAGGAATGGCAATTAGAGTGCAGGCAATAAAGAAACTCACCCAGCCCATATTTTTGGCAAGAAATCCAGTCGGAGCTGAGGCCAGTACCCTAGGAACACCCATAAGGCTCGTGAGAAGGGCATATTGCGTTGCGGTAAATCTTTTATTGGTAATACTTGCCATAAATGCCATGTAGGCAGCAGTCCCCATGCCGCTGGTTAGATTTTCAAAGGCGATCACTCCGGACAAGGCAGAGACACTATGGCCGATCCGAGCAAGAAGGGCGAAGCAGGCGGTAGATATGGCTTGAAGAAAACCAAAAATCCATAGAGAACGATTAATTCCTAGACGGAGCATAAGTACTCCTCCGATTAAGGTACCGGCGATGACGGCCCAGAAACCGAAGAGTTTCACGATCGCACCGATTTCTGTTTTCGAAAACCCTATGTCAAGATAAAAAGGAATAGTCATGGCGCTTGCCATGGTGTCGCCGATTTTATAGAGAAGGATGAAGGCCAATATCCATAGCGCACCCCGCCGTTTGAAGTATTCAATCAGAGGATCGACGACAGCTTCCCTTATAGTCCGAGGGGTCCCGTGGGTAATTGTAGGTTCCGGCGCCAGAAGCGTGGTAAGAACACCGGGCAGGATACAGGCTGCCATTATCAGGTAGACCATGGAAAACGGTATGTAATCCGCCATGATTAACCCGCCCCCGGAAGCCAGGAGCATTCCCACACGGTATCCATTGACATACAGAGAAGAACCAAGACCCAGCTCTTGATCAGGAAGGTCTTCCCTTCGGTAGGCATCCACCACAATATCCTGGGAAGCACTAAAAAAGGTCACCAGAAATGCTGCGAAGACTACTATCCATAGATTTTTCCCCGGATCGGTGAATCCAAGACCTGCAATAGAAAAAATCAAGGCAAACTGAGCTACCAACAGCCATCCCCTTCTGCGCCCAAGAAAAGGGAGAGTAAAACGATCCAAAAAAGGAGCCCAGAGGAATTTCAGGGTATAGGGGAGGCCTACCAGGGCCATCATTCCAATCACGGTCAGGTCCACTCCTTCCTCTTTCATCCATGCCTGTAATACGCTTATAGTGAGAAGAAGGGGCAGACCGCAGGAAAAACCCATCAGAAGGGCTACCAGCATCCGACTGCTGCAAATTACTTTAAGTATTGATCTTTGATTTTCAGACTGCACGTATTCCTCGCTCAGTTTTCACCAGAAAGATCAGATGTGAATCCCTCCCACGGTTATTACCTCCTTGAAATTGTAAAGTCAACAGCTCCCCTAGATGAAAGCTGGAGCCAGATTTTTCATATTGATATTTTACATCATTCGTAATAGGCATTTTTTTCGCGTAGCTATAAAGGGATGAAGCAGATAAAAGAAAAACGTCAAGATCAAAAATTGATAGTTTAGTAAAAAGTCCTTTTACTCGCTCGTAATGCCCATTGTGGGATTCATAAAATGCTTCGCTTAATTCCAAAAAACTCGGCCTAAGGACTTGAGATGGAGCATGTGTATGTCTTTTTTTGTCAAATGCCCAAAACAAAGGCCCGTTCAGGGGCGTTTCAAAAGGGTGCCATTCGACAAGCTCATGGTCCTGAGCAAAGTCGAAGGACAGATGTACGGAGCGATAGAAGACAAGGACATGGTGCTTTGCACCATTTTGAAACGCTCCATTACTATGAATGTATAGGGCATTACAAAAAAAGACATACACATGCTCCTCACACGGTTTGGCGATTTTAACACTCAGCATTTTATGAATCTTTTTCAAAAAGTGGCCAGAATCGCTCGCAAAAGACTTTTTACGAGTTTGCCAAAATTGATCTACAATGATTTGAGTTGTTCATCTATCCATCGAAGATTTTCTTTAATAAGATCTGGGATGGGGAGTTGATACGGACAACGTCTCTCACATTCCCCGCATTCAGAGCATTCTCTGGCTTTCGAAACAGCCTCGAAAAGCCGACCTTGTCGCAATGCATCCGTTCCCATTCTTTTGACGATCGAACGCACACCGAGAATATATTGTATAGGAATGTCCTCTGTACAGGGTTGGCAGTAATCACAACGCCGACAAAAAATTTTATCACGAGCTTTGCGGATCTCCTGAATTTCATTTTTTTCTCTCTCGTCTAACTCAAAGCTACCTTGAAAGATCTCCCAGTTTTCATCGAAAAGATCTTCATGTTCCACTCCAGCTATGACCACAGCACCTTGTTGAGATAATACATATTTTAAGGCCAGCCTTGAGTTTTCAATCATCCCCCCAGAAAAGGGCTTCATTGCAATAACCCCGACATTTTTATCGATTGCCTTGGGGATGATCTTTTCCTGTGCTTCGGGCTCGAGAAAACTAAAGCAGACCATAATGGTTTCAAAAAATCCATCGTCCAGAACGCGATCCATAAGGTCCAGGCTATGGCTTGTTAATCCTATATGACCAATCAGACCTTCTTCCTTTGCTGTAACGAGGCCTTCAAGAGCTCCTCCTGAAGAGATCACCTGATGATAGTCCTGGTCATCTTTGACAAAATGACATTGGTAAAGGTCAATATAGTCCGTTTGCAGTTCCTTCAGACTCTTGGCCACATCTGCTTGAATCCCCTCCGTTGTCCTGCAATGAGACTTTGATGCCACAATGACCTTCTTATCAGTCTGCTGGAGGGCGATGCCAATTCGTCGCTCACTCGTAGTATAGGCTCTGGAGGTATCAATAAAGTCGACTCCTTTTTCCACGGCATGTAATACAGTCTTTACCGCTTCCGCTTCCTCCACTCTCTGAATGGGGATTCCCCCAAAACCAAGCCTGTTCACTTCAAGCCCTGTTTTTCCGATCACAATTCGTTTCACCACTTTCCCCTATTTAGGCTATCAAGTTTTGCATGATAGTTGTTTCATTCGTGCTTCTCTATTATCCTGTTGAGGCGTTTTTTATTTTGAAACAAGACTGACTAACCCGTAAGAAGTCTTTTGCGAGAACATCAAGACTAACCCTCTACTTTTATCTTTAGATAGAAATCTCCTTTGCTTTTTCCATTCAACTGTCTCCCCAATCCAGGAAGCCTTAGCTTGCTCCCTTCCGAGGTACCCGGGGGAATGTTTAACACAAACATCCTTTTCTTGAAACCTTCAGGAAGATTAACAAGCTTTCGAGTGCCAAAGATGGCCTCCCTTTTTGTGATAGATATGTTTCCATGCATGTCTGGATCCTGCCCTAAACTGACTGGCCTTATCACTTGGATCCTTTCAGATTTTTTTTTCTTGGTTATTTTTCTAATCTTTTTGCCTGCAGGGCGTTCCTTGAATGACAAAAACATTTTAAGAAAGATAATTCCAAAGATGAATCCCCCGATATGCGCCCACCAGGCGATACCACCCTGCCCCGCAGCCGATGCTGCACTGAGGATCTGAAAGATAAGCCAGATGCCAAGAAAGAAAACAGCGGGTATTTCTACAAACTGGAAGAAAAAAAAGATTGGGATCAAGGTCAATATCCTTGATTTTGGATATAGTATCATATAGGCACCCATTACCCCTGCAATAGCCCCGCTAGCCCCAATGGTTGGTATTTGAGAGTGGTAGTTAATGAGAAGATGAGAGAAACCAGAGGCGAGCCCGCACAAAAGATAAAAGAGAAGATATCTGAGAGGGCCGAGCCTATCCTCCACATTGTCACCAAATATGTAAAGTGACCACATGTTTCCAAGGAGATGAAAGAATCCCCCATGAAGAAACATAAAGGATACAAAGGAGATGATTTGCTGGCCAGAGGTAAAATAGGAAGAAATTGCCGGGATTGTGTATCTGGCAGGGACTAATCCATAGGTATAGATAAACCGATTTAATCCTTCACCCTGTGTAAGCTCTATAATAAAGAAGAGAATATTACAAACAATAATTGCTGTATTTACTACAGGGTAATTTTTTGATCGTATTGTGTTTCTAATAGGGATCATTTAAGTGCCTAACTCCCAATTTTTAACTATAGACAACAGGCTCTCTCAGGATCAGTAATATAGACTGAGTGGATGTCATAGCAATAGCAGGATACACATCTCTAAGGGATGTCAGTTGCCTTAAATTATCAGCAGTTCTTGAAACCAGCATGGCCAGATCACCTTCGGTCATATCTGCTACAGTTAAAACCCTTTCCCAGTCGAGTCCTTTTGCCCAGGCATATATTGTGGCCGCTGTCCACAATGGAATTGGTCTTACAGGAAATCCATTAATAGTTTTTCTTTCTATAAGAGGGAGAAGACCATTTTTCATTTTGTTATATGCATCAATAAGTTTTTTTGGAACCTTTGATTGGTCAAATTCAACCTCTATCTCCCTGTCGTAGACAAACACAGCGATCAGGGCAGCCAAAAGGCAAGGATCTGATTCAGGAAAGAGGCCTAATCTCAGTCCTTCAGCAATCATAAGAGGGTGGTCAATCCTGAGCTGAGACGCCCACCTCCCATCATCTGTCAAGACACCATTATCTTTTACATACCCTTCTGCCGTTAAAAAGTTCAGATGCCGTATAAAATCAGCCCAAAGTTTTTCCCTGACAGCATTTGCCGCATCCCACAGATGAGAGAAATTTTTCAACACTGATTGAAATGACCTATTGTGCCTTCCGTGACAGGTGAGGAAATGCTCACATTTATTGCATATTAGCTGATCACGTTCGTGTTCAAGCAGAATGATTCGGTCCTTAAATGGTTTAACTCTTTTAATCTCTTCTGCTCCTAACGGCAATTCTTTGAGGGGAGAAAATGGTTCATCTGACAATACATGAGAGAAAAGCCTCTTTAAAGTGTGTGGGTCATCAGTTGATTGGATGTTTACTATCGTATTTAGGATGGTTGCAACCTTTTCTGGAGCGAAAAATCGCATTTTTGGTGGTTTTTTTCTTCCCTGGCTATACTTTAGGCGGCAGGCAAGGACGCCATTTTTATCTTTCTTTGTATGTGCTTTTAAAACGCAATAGAGGCGAGATCTATTATCCAGAAATAGCCTCCCAGTCACAAGATTGGCAATTTTAGAAAGGGTCAGCTCAAGCCTTTTTTTCTCTTCTCCTATCTTTCTGGTATCATTTTTTATCGCAATTATTTTTCTTGACAAAGTAAGGACAGATTCTGGGGAGCTGCACAGGGAATAAGGAAGAAATTTCATAAATTTTTTACCAGTTTCCTCAAGTCTATCCTTAACCCCTTTGTCCCTATGTGCCAGATTCAGATAGTTGGCAAAGGATCGAAGAAGAAGCTCCTTAATTTCTTCAGGATTATGGGATAGAAGAAGGTTTAAGACCATGGAAAAATCAATTTTTATCTGGCTTAAAACATCTTCAGGTGGAGATCTCAACAATGTTGCAATTAAGGGAGTATCTAAAAAGCGCCCAGGAATCACCATAGCAAAACCTATATTGTCCATTCCTCTTCTCCCTGCTCTTCCTGTCATCTGGTGAAGTTCAGTGGCCGTCAAAGGAACAAATTTATATCCGTTGTATCTGTCAGAATTAAGAAAAATGATACTCCTTGCAGGAACATTTACTCCTGCAGCAACAGTAGAAGTGGCAAAGACAGCCTCAAGCAAACCCTTCGTCATCAGATCCTCAATCATCAATTTCCACAATGGTAGCTGTCCGCTATGGTGCGATCCTACACCGAGTTTTCTCAGGTGCCATATTTGATTATGTCGAGCAAGGTGGGGATGCATTGTGAGCAACTCATCAATCCTTTTGTTCAGCATCTCTTTACTATATTTATCACGGCTTGTGTGTGTACTACATAGGTCTAATGCATCATCGCAATTTGCCCTGGATTTTAGAAAGAATATGCTTGGAAGAAGATCATATTTTCTTAACACAGCTAGTATCTCTGCAAATGGGGGGAGCCTTCTTCCTGTAGAAATAGGAAGGCTTTTTGGGTTGTTAATATAATCCAGAACTTTTTTATCAAGACCTCTCCTGTTGACCAACGGAAGAAGCCTTCCTGTTGGATGGAAAAAGAGTGGGAATAGCGGAACAGGCCTTCCATTTTCTTCAATCACCACACATTTTTTGCCCCGTAAGTGTTGAAGCCAGCCAGCAATCTGATAGGCGTTCTTTATAGTGGCAGAGAGCAAAAGGAGAGGAATCCGGACAGGAAGATAGATAATGATTTCTTCCCATACAACTCCCCTATCGTGGTCTCCAAGAAAATGTGCTTCATCCAAAACAACAAGATCTGCACGCAAATCCTCACCTGTATGCATTGCATCATAGAGCTGGTTCCTGAGGATCTCGGTAGTTCCTACAATAATTGGCGCCTCCGGGTTCTCGACCCTATCGCCTGTTACTATACCAACATTTTCTTTTCCAAACCGGGTTCCAAACTCTATGAATTTGGAGTTGGAAAGAGCCTTGAGGGGAGATGCATACCATGATTTCCCCCCATTGTTCTGTATTGCATCTATTGCCTCTACGGCAATCCATGTCTTACCGCTTCCAGTTGGTGCTGAAACCAGACAATCCGTTTTTTTAATAGCAGCTAAGGCTTTAACTTGGAATGGGTCTGGTTGAAAGTGATCGTGCTCTGGAACCCCGATTCTTGAAAAGACACTTTTCAACCTGTTATCTGCACTCGCTTTGATACGCGGAATAGAAGGTGCAGAATGTTTTTTTTGCCTGTAATTAGTAGGATTTCCTTTGTATTTTATCATAAAACCTTTCAATTTAATTTCCGTTTTTTATAAAATATGGTAAGCGTTCAGAGGCTAGAGCATAGCAATTAGCAAGACAAAAAACCAATATTAGTTTTGGTTCAATACCCTGTGGTTTTGATGAAAACCAAAGGCTCAACCCATATAAATAATAGACCAATAACAAGCAGTTACTCAATACTAAAATCCAGTCAGTGAGAATATGGACAATTTTTCAATCGGAAAAATGGATGCAAATGAAGAAATTACAATTATTTATGAATCGAAAAGGCAAGAGATTGCGTTACGATTACATGAATTTCGGAACATCTGGAAGAAAGGAACAAATAAAGAGATATTTACTGAACTTGTTTTCTGCATTCTAACGCCACAGGCAAATGGAAAACTGTGCTGGTCTGCTGTGGAGAATATGATAATGAAAGGAGTGTTATTTACAGGAAATAGAAATCAGATTGTAAAAGAATTGAGTAGCGCACGGTTTATACACAAAAAATCGGTCTATGTTGTTGAGGCGAGAGAAAAATTCTTAATCGACAATAAGGTCTGTCTAAAATCAGCAATCAGCAAAATTGGTGATGCATATAAGGCACGAGAATGGCTTGTTCAAAATGTAAAGGGTATAGGCTATAAGGAGGCGAGCCATTTTTTAAGAAACATCGGATTTGAGCAGAATCTTGCAATTCTCGACAGACACATAGTAAGAAATTTACACTTTGTTGGGGTGATAAAAGAAATTCCAAGCTCTTTATCAAAAGGAAGGTATTTTGAAATAGAGAAAAGAATGATGGAATTCTCAAAAGCAATCCAAATACCAATGAGCTATCTTGATCTTGTGATGTGGTATAAAGAAACAGGTGAGATATTTAAGTAGATGCAAAAGGATTTTAATTAAGGCTTGAATAGTAATTAGGTAATATGGAGGAACTATGATTGTTAGAAATATGAAAGATAAAGAGGTTATGGATACCACGTATCTGGCCCACGGTGGGGCTATAGCACAGATGATACTGGATCGAAGGACATTGAAAGAGATAGGATTTTTAGCTACTGCAAGGCTTGCGCCTGGAAGAAAGATTGAGCCTCATGTTGATCCTATGGAGGAGATTTATTTTATTATGGATGGCGAGGGAGAAATAAGTGTGGATGATGAAGTACGTCATGTTGTGCCAGGTGACGCCACATGGCTTCCAACCGGTTCAAACCATGGCCTTGCTAACACAGGAAATGAAGATTTAGTAATCTTGGTTGTTGCATCACCAGCATGGTAACATGAGCAAAGCTCGACAAAAGACATTTAGTAACTACTTAGGTTCAAAGTTCCCCGATAAATCGGGGTTCAATGGTTATTTGCTGAACCATTAACCGTTAAATGCGGGTATGAAGAATGAAAATGAGCCAACCGTGAACCGTGAACCTGACAACCTGATTAGCTGCGATTATAGCAAGTGAGACGTGGACCTGCAAATCTCATTTATAAAGATAGGTTTAAATAACAGTTAGGAGGAGGATTTTAAGTATGAGTGATGAAGCAATAAGAAAAAGAACAAAGGAAACAGCAAACAAACTTTTTGGCAAAGGCATTCAGTTGAATCCACCTTATCTGATGTGGAGGGAATTCGACAAAGATCTGGCCAACGATTTCTCAAAATTCATAACAGGTAATCTCTATTCCCGGACTGTCCTTACCATGCCCGAAAGACAAATGGCTGCCTGTGCTATGCTGGCAGCAATCCGTGCTGGGGATGAATTAAAACTCCATGTAAATGCAGCACTCAATGTTGGTTGTGACCCAAAAAAACTCACAGAAATCTTTTTCCAGGTTGCTACCTATGCTGGTATGCCTGCGGTTAATGAAGCGCTTGAAATTTATCGGGAGGTTCTTAAAGAGAGGGATGAATGGCCGATTAAATAATAAGGCCGGTCTAAGGAGCAGCCTCTTTTTTATGAGAGAAATAAATGAATTTTAGATCAGACAAAGATTTTACCCAATTGATCCAAAATAAAGGAATCCTTATTAATGCTTTATAATCCATCATTTATTATCATGGCATTTTCTAATCTGTTTACCGTATCAAGTTTTGGCACCTTCTTTCTCTTTCCCGTTCTTATTACAAGCTACGGAGGCTCCAAGTCAGACATAGGGATTATTATGGGTGTCTTCGCCCTCTCCGCTGTTCTCTGTCGTCCCTGGATCTCGAATATGATCGATCTGATCGGTCGAAAGAGAAGCTACACTATTGGGTGTAGTATCATGAGCGTCCTTCCACTTGTCTATCTCTTGTTTCGAGGGAACCTTTCTCACTTCTACTTTTTCCTTATTTTTGTACGAATTGTGCACGGCGCAGGATTGGCACTATGTTTTACAGCTTCGTTCACCTACATTGCTGACATTGTTCCTGAGGGGCGCTTAAATGAGGGTATCGGTATGTTTGGGGTTACTGGCCTCACGGGCCTTGCTATCGGACCTGTTATTGGTGAGATACTAATCACTGAATTCGGCTCTTCTATCTTCTTTCTTGCTGCTACAGGAATGGCGACCCTTGGCCTGATAATCCACCTCCCTCTCTCTGAATCTTTTGTGCATGACTCCAGTAAATCTTCTCAATCCTTCTTCGCGGTTTTTATAAAGAGAAAGATTTTACTTGTGGCCTTACTGGCCTTTCTTTTTGGGTTTGGTTTAGCAGCCTCCGGTAGCTTTGTCTCTCCTTTTGCCAAAGAGCAAGAAATCGTATTTATTTCCCTTTACTACATTTCCTATTCTTTAGCAGCAGTTCTCACAAGGCTCGTTGGTGGCAGGCTTGCAGACAGGATTGGAGAAGACCGTATCATCCCCCATGCACTTGCCTTGACCGGGGGAGGTCTTCTGATTTTGATGTTCCTTGGGGGAAATACGATTTTGGTCTTATCGGGTTTGATGTCGGGCTGTGGACACGGATTTCTTTTCCCATGCCTCAACTCCCTGGCAATACGCAACGAGCCGATCGATACCCGGGGAAAGATTACCGGTGTCTTCACAGGAGGGATCGATGCCGGGGCCTTTGTTGGGTCTGTTATCTTGGGCTACATTGGGCAATGGGCCGGCTTTCAGGCGCTCTTTTTTGCAGCAGGCCTTACATTAATACTAGGAATTGGAATTCAGAGGTTTCAACTGAAGAACAATACGTAAGTGGCTCCTATAAAAAGGATGAGTGTTAATTACAGAGGCCTCAAAGATTATTAATCAAGGCAGCAAACTCTTTGAGATTTTTTACCGTAAAACTATCTTTGGATCTTTTTCCATCTCTGTCCAGATAATATGCCTTTATCCCTAAACTTTTTGGGATTAAATAGTCGAATTCATGGTGATCTCCTATATGGATAGTACTGGATGGTTCTGTCTCCATGATTTCGCAGATTTGCGTGTAAAATTGAGGAGTCTTTTTTACCTGTCTAAAATCAGATGTAGCTGAAAAGATTCTGGCAAAGGAATTCTCAATTTCTGCTTCCTTTATCTCAACTTCAACAAATTCCCGGGCTGCATTTGATATAATAATGAGGTCATAGTAGTGTGCCAGATCCTTTATCACCTCTTTCACTTCTGGGAATGGCCGGATTTTATCCCGATGTGTCTCCAAAAGATTTTCCCATCTTCCTGGGAGCTCGAAGTATTTGAACCAGTATGTAATATCATACCATTCTAAGTTTGAGTCGCCAATCTTTTCATATTCGCCAATTACTATGTGCGTAGCCTCAGAAATGGTAATATTGTGTTTTTTTGCGTAAAGCTGAGGGATACCAATTTCCCATACAAAGGTTGTATAGGTGGAGTCAATAAGGGTGTTATCTAAATCAAAAGAGATCAGCTTTTTTTGCATATTCGCTCCTTAGCCCTAAGAGGAATTCCTGGTTTCTCTCAATTATTATTTTATTCTGCTGACAATTTCTTTTCCTGTTATTATTCCACTGGCCGAGGCCTGGATGAGACCTCTGGTTACCCCAGCGCCGTCTCCAGCTATAAAAAGATTCTTTACTTCGGATTCAAGGTGTTTTGTTAATTTTATTCGGTGAGAATAAAATTTTACTTCAATACCATAAAGAAGTGTGTGCTTTGAAAAGATACCTGGCGCGAGGTTATCCAATATTTCAAGCATCTCGATGATATCTTTTAAATATCGATAAGGAAGAACAAAGCTCAAATCGCCCGGAGTTGCTTGATTGAGGGTGGGTTTTGTAATGCATTTTAAAATTTTCTCTTCTGTAGACCTCCGGCCTGCAAGAAGATCGCCAAGCCTCTGAATGATGGCCCCCTTTCCAAGCATATTAGCAAGAGAAGCGATATACTTGCCGTACTTAATTGGGTTATGGAATGGATCTGTAAATGTGCTACTTACGAGGATAGCAAAGTTAGTGTTATTTGATTTTTTTTCGGTGTAACTATGGCCATTAACTGTAATGATGTCATCAGATTGTTCAAGGACGACTTCACCATACGGATTCATACAGAATGTCCTCACCTTGTCATCGAATGTCTTTGAATAATAGATCAGCTTGGCTTCATATGCCTCTTTTGTGAGGGGCTCTATAATAGGTGCAGGCGCCTCTATCCGTAGGCCGATGTCTACTGGGCTATGAAGAGAGGATAAATGCAATAAATCAGTTTGGGATTTCATCCATCCTGCCCCTATTCTGCCGGGGGCAGCCAATACAAAGCGGCTATTTATTATTTGGCCATCTGTTAGCCTAACACCGGTTACCTCATTTTTATTAGTCAAAATCTCTTCCACCCTACATTCAGTCTTGATGGATATGTTATCGATAAGGTCTTGGCGCATCTTTTTTAAAACAGTGACACAGTTTTCTGTCCCCATGTGTCGTATCAATGTGGGTACAAAGGTTAACCCAACCCTTTGAGCATTGGTAGAAAGAGTTTCTATTTCGCCCAAATTAGCGCCAAAAATCTTTTCAGGTGCCCCATAGCTGAGATAAATTTTGTCTGTTTCTTGCAAGAGTGTTTCCAGTTTTTTGGTGGGTATAAGCTCATTCAGAAATCCACCAACCTCTGTTGACAGGTTTAATTTTCCATCACTGTAGGCACCTGCCCCACCCCATCCGCAAAGGAGATCGCGACCTGATCGCCTATCTCTCTCAGTAATGTCTTTTCCCTGTTCTATAAGCAGGACCCTGTCGATGCCCATTTTAGTGAGTGTTAGGGAAGCAAAAATGCCGGCTGGTCCCGCCCCAATAATAATAACATCATAATCAGCTTTCATTGCCCGTATCCTTTTAAAAAAAATGATATCTTATTAAATACCTATAGATTTTTTAATTGTAAAGGATATCTATGCTAAATAAAATTGTTACTTTAGGTAAAATGTATTAGTATACTATTTATAGAGAAGGGGAAAAGAATCACGTGCGAAGAAGAGAAGATTATGACCACTATAGGTGATGTTGTAGAGGTCTATTATAGGGAAAAGCCGGCCTTTTTTGCCAGGATTGACTCCATTACACCAGATATAAAAAAGAATTGGTTTATGGTGGAGCTTCTGATTTTAACTACGCCCATGAGAAAAGTTACGTGGACATTGAGAGAAGAGTATATCAATGGTGTACCATTTACAATGGAAGGGAATGAAATAAGAATAGAGGCTGTAGATCCTCTTCCAATAGAGAAAGATTCTGGGGATGGTCCAGAGAAACCTGCTAATAAGATTTTACCTAAGGATGGAAGAAAGGTACTACCTTTTAAAAAGCCTCAGAAGGACTCTAAAAAAGGGTCTTGAACAAGCCTTAATAAACATGTTAGATTATTTTAGAAATAAATGGGATATCGTAGTAACTACTCAGGTTGTTAGGTTCATGGTTCACGGTTGGCTCATTTTCATTCTTCATACCCGCATTTAACGGTTAATGGTTCAACAAATAACAGCCTGTTGCTCAAATCCCCCTTTAATCTATAATTTTTATAAATTTAATTACTTTTATGATAATTTTATTGCTTATATATCATATTTATCATATACTCATGGCATCA
>Ga0307444_1000633_pt1 | contig 16334 bp, 14 predicted proteins | sample SalMarSW160340MG_FD_202145 | JGI IMG/M metagenome (GOLD analysis project Ga0307444, IMG submission 202145) | Salt marsh sediment microbial communities from the Plum Island Ecosystem LTER, Massachusetts, United States - SW1603-40 | ecosystem: Environmental > Aquatic > Marine > Intertidal zone >...
TTCAATGACCGGCCGCCTCTTAATTTTTTCACGGAGGAGCGTGATGAACATGATGCGCGTGGTGGCGGCGGCGGGCGCGCTAATACTCGTCTCAGGCGGTCTTTGTTCGGCGACGGCACAAGACGCAGGCAACCTCGCTCAGGAAGCGCAGAACCCAATCGCCAACCTGATCTCGGTGCCCTTCCAGAACAACACGAACTTCAATGTCGGGCGCCTCGACAACGACCAGAACATTCTCAACATCCAGCCCGTCATCCCGTTCAAGCTGAACGAGGACTGGAACCTCGTCACCCGGTGGATCCTGCCGGTGGTGTATCAGCCGCCGCTATTCCAGGGCGACGACACCGATTTCGGCCTGGGCGATTTCAACCCGAGCTTCTTCTTCGTCAATCAGGTCAACCCGAAGCTCATGATCGGCGCCGGTCCGACCTTCCTCCTGCCGACCAGTACCGATCGGCGTCTCGGGCCGGACAAATGGGGCACAGGCCCGACGGCCGCCATCGTGTGGACCCCAGGGAAATGGGTCGTCGGTGCGCTCGTCAACAATATCTGGTCGTTCGCGGGCAGCGACCGTGATCCCGAGGTGAACCAGTTCCTGCTCCAGTACTTCGTCAACTACAACCTGGCCCACGGCTGGTATCTCACTTCCGCACCGATCATTACCGCCGACTGGACCCAAGACCCGGACAATCGGTGGGTGCTGCCGTTCGGCGGCGGCATGGGCCGCGTCTTCAAGGTTGGCGACCAGCCCGTGAACATGTCGTTGAGCGCCTACGACAACGTCATCACGCCTGACGGCGGCCCGGACTGGCAGCTGCGCTTCCAGGTGCAGCTCCTATTTCCGACTGGCGGTAAGTGAGTCTCGAAGAGGAGACCTCGTCATGTACATGCGTGCATTGGTACCGTTTGCCGCGGCAGCGGCACTCCTCCTTTCATTCTCGACACTGTCAGCGCAGGATGTGGATCGCGCCTACCTGCCGATGCCCGACGCGCCGTTCAAAGGCAAGATCGGCCTGACCCCGGCAGACTCGGTAAAGGACTTCCCCAAGCCGGTGACGGCGCCGGAGGGTGCGCCGAACGTTCTCATCATTATCACTGACGACGCTGGAGAAGTATCGCCAAGGCCGCGTCAGAAGCGCCATCGCGCAATGATCGTTGGTCAGTGCAGCTAGACCCTTGGGAGAAAGTAATGCGGACAGTGGCCGGCTACGGACTTTCACTTGCGATCCTGTTTGTCCTTTCATTCCCGGCATATGCGCAGACGGACCCGCTGCCGTCTTGGAACGACGGTGCGACCAAGCAGGCGATCACGAGCTTCGTGGAAAAGGTCACGGACAAGGAGGGCAAGGACTACGTCCCGCCCGAGGATCGCATCGCCACCTTAGATAATGACGGCACGCTTTGGGTGGAGCAGCCGATGTACACGCAGCTCGCCTTCGCCCTTGACCGCGTGAAGGCCTTGGCGCCGGAGCACCCCGAATGGAAGGACCAGCCCTTCAAGGCGGTGCTCGAAGGCGACATGAAGGCCCTTGCCGCCTCTGGAGAGAAGGGAATTGTCCAGCTTATCGCGGCGACTCACGCCGGCATGTCGCCCGAGGAGTTTCAGAAGATCGTCGGCGATTGGCTCGCGACGGCCGAGCATCCGCGCTTCAAGCGGAAATACACGGAGCTGGTCTATCAGCCCATGCTCGAGCTGCTCTCTTATCTGCGCGACAACGGCTTCACCACCTACATCGTCTCCGGCGGCGGCATCGAGTTCGTGCGCAACTTCTCCGAGCCCGTCTACGGTATTCCGCCGGCGCAGGTCGTTGGCTCGAGCATCGAGACGAAATACGAGGTCGTCGACGGCAAGCCGACTCTCATGCGGTTGCCCAAGGTCCACTTCATCGACGACAAGGAGGGTAAGCCGGTCGGCATCAACGAGTATATCGGCCAGCGGCCCATCGCGGCGTTCGGCAACTCCGATGGCGATTATCAGATGCTGGATTGGATCACATCGGGGGAGGGGCCGCGCTTCGGCCTCATCGTTCATCACACCGATGCGGAACGTGAATACGCCTATGACCGCGATTCGTCATTCGGCCGCCTCGACAAGGCGCTGGACGACGCGCCCGCGAAAGGCTGGGTTGTGGTCGACATGAAAAACGACTGGAAGGAGGTGTTTCCCCCGGGGAACTAGCGAAACACTGACGGACTTGAGATCCCTGAAGGAGGAGCAGTCATGAGCTTTGGTTTGTACAAGCAGCTATGCACCATATCTGTCGCTGCGCTGATGGCCTGCGGCGGCGTTGCCCACGCGCAAGGTACGGACGCGCAGAGCGACGCAAAGGACAAGAGGCCCAACATCCTTCTGATCGTTTCCGACGACACGGGCTGGGGCGATCTCGGTCCCTACCTCGGTGGCGTGGCGCGGGGCATGCCCACCCCGAATTTCGACAAGCTCGCGAAGGAAGGCATGACCTTCACCAATTTCTACGGCCAGCCGAGCTGCACGCCGGGCCGCGCCGCGATCCAGACCGGGCGCATCCCCAACCGTAGCGGCATGACTACTGTCGCCTTCCAAGGCCAGGGCGGCGGCCTGCCGCATGCGGAATGGACGCTCGGCTCCGTGCTCGAGAAGGCCGGCTACGACACCTATTTCACCGGGAAATGGCACCTCGGCGAGAGCGACTACGCGCTCCCGAACGCGCAAGGCTATCAGAAGATGAAATACGCCTTCCTCTACCACCTCAACGCCTACACGTACGGCGATCCGAAATGGTTCCCGAACATGAGCCCCGAATTGCGCGCGATGTTCGACAAGATCACTAAGGGTGCGCTGTCCGGCAACGAAGGCGAGCCGGCAAAGCAGGACTGGAAGGTCAACGGCGAGTATGTGAACACGCCGGAGAAAGGCGTGGTCGGCATCCCCTATCTCGATGAATATGTCGAGAAGGCTGCCATGGAGTTCCTCGATGACGCGGCGAAATCCGACAAGCCGTTCTTCATCAACGTCAACTTCATGAAGAACCACCAGCCGAACATGCCGGCGCCGGAGTTCGAGCACAAATCCATCTCCAAATCGAAATATGCGGACTCCGTCGTGGAATTGGACTCCCGGGTCGGCGATCTCCTGAAGAAGCTCGACGCTCTTGGCCTCGCCGACAACACCGTCGTTTTCTACACCGTCGACAACGGCGCTTGGCAGGATGTCTATCCCGATGCCGGCTACACGCCGTTTCGGAGCACAAAAGGCACTGATCGCGAGGGCGGCAGCCGCGTGCCCGCGATCGTCCGTTGGCCTGGCCACGTCAAGCCCGATTCCAGAAGTGACGATATCCTCGGCGGCCTGGACCTTATGGCCACCTTTGCCTCGATTGCCGGAGTCGACTTGCCGACGGAGGACCGGGATGGCCAGCCGATCATCTTCGACAGCTATGACATGACGCCCGTCTGGGACGGCACCGGAAAGTCGAAACGCACTTGGTGGTTCTACTTCACCGAGGACGAGCTGTCGCCCGGCGCCGTCCGTGTGAACCAGTTCAAGTACGTGTTCAATCTCCGCGGCGATGACGGGGCCGACACGGGCGGTCTTGCCGTGGACACGAACCTAGGCTGGAAAGGCGCCAGCAAATATGTCGCCACGGTGCCACAGGTGTTCGACCTTTTGGCCGACCCCCAGGAGCGCTACGACATCTTCATGACCACCTTCACAGAGAGCACCTGGGCGGTGGTTCCCGCGAACGAGTCCGTCGCCAAGCTCATGAAGACCTATGTGAAGTACCCGCCGCGTAAGCTCCAGAGCGAGACCTATACCGGGCCGATCACCATCTCCCGGTATCAACGCTTTGAGTCCATTCGCAAAGAGCTGGAGAAGCAGGGCTTCAGCATCGGCTTGCCGACAGGCAACTAGACTTGCGAGAAGGCGGCCCGGCACAACGGGCTGCCTTTCTTTTCTTCGCTTCAGGGACATCGACGCTCACCCGTCGGCTTTGACGTCGGTGTCCCCTGAACATGACCAAAGGAGAGGAAACCGATGAAGCGATTGAGCCAACTATTATGTGGCGCAGCCGTCGTTCTCATGGCTGTGAGCGCTGCGTCCCATGTCCAAGCGCAAACCGCGAGCGGCCGCGCGCTGCTGGCTTACAAAGAGGGTGTGACCCCGGAGCAGGAGAATAAGGATCGCCTGGCCTGTCATCAGTGGGCCGTGGAGCAGACCGGCTTCGATCCCTCCGCCATCTTTCAAGCCCAGCAGGCGGGCATAGACACGAGAACGATCCTCAAGGTCACCGGCAAGCTCGACACCGCCGCCGGCAGCACGGATCCGCGTTGGGGCTCCGGCGGCCTCGCCAATGCGCGCGGCACGGCGGATGTCCGCCGCCTCAACGATCTCTATGCGAGCTATCTCACGGCCGGCCGGCTTTGCTTGGAAGCCAGGGGCTACACCGTTGCACAATAGGAGCCAGACAATGCGACTTTCGATTTCAAAAGCCTGCCTTGGGCTCGCGTGCCTCGTCGTGACCTCGGCCTCGGCCGTGGCCACCGAGAAGGCCTATCTCTGCGCCATAAGCGATGTGTATGAGTGCGTGGACGTGACCGGCTGCCAACGCATCTCGCTGGAAACAGCCAATCTGGCACCTGTCATGCTGCTCGATATCGAGAACAAGAAGCTGAAGTCGGCGCCGATAGGCCAAGACCCGAGATCTGCGGACATCGACAATGTCGAAGTTGTCGATGAGTACGTCTTGCTTCACGGCATCGGCAGGAGCGCGCCGACCCCGAGAGCCTTCAGCGCGCTCATCTCGACGAAAACCGGCATGTTGTCGGCAGGCGTGTCGACGCCCGATGCGTCTCTCGCGCTGAGGGGAAAGTGCACGGCGCAGCCGTAGGCTTACCCAGGGTGCCGGTCGCGCGCGGCGGTCTGATCGCCGCGCCCCGGTTGGCGGCCAGACCGGCGGGTAGGTGCTAGCGCCTGCCCGCCGATCGTGGGAAGGTCCCGCTCCTTACGTATTCTGCCGAATGGGAAGCCCTTGGCACGCCGACGAAAATCGCCGTCACGAGGCAAGGCTGGGAAGCCGCGCGCCGCCGCGGCCGAGCCGAAGGTTCAAGACACCGAGAGCAAACCCGCGAAGCCTGCGCGGTCACGCCGGCGGCTCCTGATCGGCCTGGCCGTTTTTGCCGCGGTGGTCGTCCTCGCTGGCGGTCTGATCTGGAAGTTCACGGTCTGCTGCACGTCCTCCGGCACCGCGGACATCGCCCATGAGGACCTCGCCCCGGAGCATGTCGCCTTCGTGGGCACCGAGACCTGTATCTCTTGCCACCAGAAGGAAGGCGCGCTGTGGCACGCCTCGCAGCATGCCCATGCCATGGCGCATGCGAGCGCGGATACGGTGCTCGGCAACTTCGATGACGCAAGCTTCGACTATTACGGGGTCAAGTCCCGCTTCTTCAAGAAGGACGGCAAGTTCTTCGTCGAGACCGACGGCCCCGACGGCAAGCTCGCCACGTTCGAGGTGAAGTACACGTTCGGGCTCGATCCCTTGCAGCAATATCTCGTCGAGTTTCCGGACGGGCGCATCCAGGCTCTGTCGCTTGCCTGGGACACAAGGCCGAAGAGTCAAGGCGGCCAGCGCTGGTTCCATCTCTATCCGGACGAGGACATCACCCACGACGATCCGCTGCACTGGACCAAGCTGAACCAGAACTGGAACTTCATGTGCGCCGAGTGCCATTCGACCGGCGTCGCCAAGAACTACGACGCGGCGAAGGACTCGTTCGCGACCACCTGGAAGGAGATCAGCATCGGCTGCGAGGCCTGCCACGGCCAGGGCTCGGCCCATGTCGCCTGGGCCAAGCGTGGCGGGGGCGCCGGCGAGAAGGACAAGTTGATGGGGCTTCTCGCCCGCTTCGACGAGCGCTCCGGCGTCACCTGGAGCCGGGACCCGAACACGGACCAGCCGCAGCGCAGCGCGTCACCCGCGCTTTTGCGTAAAGAGGTCGAGATGTGCGGTCGCTGCCATGCGCGGCGGGGCGAGATCTCGGAGGACTGGGTGCCGGGGCGGCCGCTCTCCGACACCCATGTGGTGTCGCTGCTCGCCCACGGGCTCTATCAGGTGGACGGGCAGATGCTGGACGAGGTCTACAATTACGGCTCGTTCAAGCAGAGCAAGATGTTCGCCAAGGGCGTGACCTGTAGCGATTGCCACGACCCGCACAGCGCCAAGCTGCGCGCCTCGGGCAATCAGGTCTGCCTGCAGTGTCATGCCCCGCGCTACGCGGAGCCCGCCCACACCCATCATGCGGGCGTGACGCCTGGGCCCACATGCGTCGCCTGCCACATGCCGGTGCGGACCTATATGCAGATCGACCCGCGCCACGGTCATTCGTTCCGCGTGCCGCGTCCGGACCTCTCGGCGTCGCTCGGCGTCAGCAACGACTGCAACGATTGCCACAAGGACAAATCGTCTGAGTGGGCGGCGGCGGCGATCACGACATGGTTCGGTCACGAGCGCGAAGGCTTCCAGACCTACGGGCCTGCCTTCCATGCCGCGTGGGAGGGAGAGCCGAATGCGGAAGCGCTGCTTGACGCCGTGGCGGCGGACCCGGCCACGCCGGCCTTCGTCCGGGCGAGCGCGCTCGAGGAACTGGCCGCGTATCCCTCGCCTGAAACCGCGGCACTGGTGAAGAAGGGGCTCGCCGACCCCGATCCTCTGGTGCGTCTCGCCGCACTCGATCATCTCGATGCGGGCACCCCGGCGCAGCTCTGGCCGCTCGTCTCTCCGCTTCTTGACGATCCGGTGCGCGGCGTGCGCATCAAGGCGGCGTCATTGCTTGCCGGTGTACAGAGCCAGGACCTCACGGCAAGCGACCGGGCGCATCTCGCCGCCGCCGAGAAGGAGTTCCTCGCGGCGCAAGACCTCAATGCCGACCGCCCCGAAGCGCGGAGCCTGCTCGCCCGCTACTATGTGCGGATAGGCGACACGGCGGCGGCGGAGAAGGAGTACCGGGCGGCGCTGCGCTTGAGCCCCCATTTCACGCCGGCGGCCGTCAACCTCGCCGACCTCTATCGGCAGCTCGGCCGCGACGAGGACGGCGTGGCCGTCCTGCGTGAGGCGCTTCGAGCCTCGCCGAATGACGGTGGACTCCATCACGCCCTTGGCCTTGCGCTCGTGCGCCTCAAGCAGCAGGACGCCGCCATCGAGGAACTGCGCCGCGCCGCCGAGCTGGAGCCCGACCGCTCCCGCTACGCCTATGTCTATGCCGTCGGGCTCGAATCGCTGGGGCGACGGGCCGAAGCCGTCGCGGTGCTGAAAGACAATCTCAAGCATCACCCGCATGACCGCGAGACGCTCCTTGCGCTCATCAATTTCGCCCGCGCCGACGGCGATGCCGCGACGGCATTGCGCTATGCGGAGCAGCTTGCCGAGGTCGAGCCCGACAATCAGCGCCTCAACGAACTCATTCAGGCGCTGAAGGAGCAGGTCTCGACGCAGGAGAGCGAGTAGGGAAGCGCGAAAGCCTAGCGGAAGAAGGGGCTGGTCGCGTAAGCCGGGGTCGGCTGGGAGAGTCCCGGGGCGGGAATCGAGATGGAGTTCCCATAGTCGGAGACGTGACCGCTGAGGCCCGTGTCGCTGCTGCTATACGGCATCGCCAGCGAGCTCCCATCGAACTGGGGTATGGTGTAGACGGGGGACATGCCCTGGTATTGAGCCGCGCCGTCCGGCGCGTCGCCGCCGCCGCCTTCGATCTCGAATGCGTTCGCTGTCACCGGCAGCAATGCCAATCCGGCGGCGCTGCAAAGCACCAGGACGAGCCGTTTCATGGATTCCCTCTAAGCCGCTTTTCTCAGCCTACGCGATTCTAGCGCCTAACAGCCCAGAATTCCAGGGCGGTGATGTCCTTCGTCCCCGCTGGGGCGGGAGGCGTGACACGCCCGCAACACTCTTGATAGTCCCGAAAATTGCGGCATGAGCGGGGAAACCGGAGGCCGCGGGGTCGAAAAAAGGGCCCGATCGCTCCGGTCCTCCGGTCCGCCGAAATGGCCCGTTCTCAGCCAGTCATGAGGGCGCGGAGGCCGCCGTCTGTTCCGCCGAAGCCCCGGCGCTGATACAAGCGTCCGCGATATGGCGCCCCGCATCCTCTACGTCGTCACTGAAGACTGGTATTTCCTGTCCCATCGCCTGCCCATGGCCCAGGCGGCCAAGGCGGCGGGCTATGAGGTGCATGTCGCCACCCGAATCAAGGACGGCCGCGCACGGATCGAGCAGGAGGGCTTCATACCCCATCCTCTGTCCTGGAGCCGCGGCAGTCTCTCCCCCATAGGCAGCTTTTCCGCCGCGCTGGAGCTCAGACGGCTGTTCGGTGAGGTCGAGCCCGACATCGTCCACAACATTGCCCTGAAGCCGGTCGTGCTCGGCACGCTGGCGAGCCTGGGGTTGAGCCGTATCGCCGTCGTCAACAGCCTGACCGGTCTCGGCGCCGTGTTCGTGGACGATGGCGGGTCGGGGGGGTTCACGCGCCGCGTCGTGGAGTTTGCGCTCTCACATCTCCTCAAGCGTGCGCGGAGCTGCACCGTCGTGCAAAATCCCGACGACCGCCGCTTCCTGCTCGATCTCGGCGTCCCGGCGGACAGCGTCACGATCATTGCCGGCTCCGGCGTCGATCTCGACCGCTATCGCGTTTTGCCCGAGCCGCGGCCGCCGGTGACCGCGGCCTTTGTCGGGCGCATGCTGCGGCACAAGGGCGTGATGACGCTCGTGGACGCCTTCAGGCTCCTCACCGACCGCGGCGTCAAGCTGCGCCTCTTGCTCGCCGGCGATTGCGATAAGGAGAATCCGGGCTCGCTGGCGCCGGAGCAGCTCCGCGAGTTCGCGAGCGCCTTCGGCATTGTCTGGCTTGGTCACGTCGCCGATATCAGCGAGGTCTGGCGCGAGGCGCACTTCGCCGTGCAGCCGTCCCGCGGCGGGGAAGGACTACCCAAGAGCCTGCTCGAGGCGGCCGCATGCGGCCGCGCCATGGTGGCGACCGACGTGCCCGGCTGCCGCGAGATCGCCATCGAAGGGGAGACGGGGTTGCTCGTGCCGGTGGACGACGTCGAAGCCTTGGCCGACGCCATGGCGCGATTGGCGGAGGATGCGGCGTTGCGTGCACGTTTTGGGGAGGCTGCGCGTCGCTTGGTCGAGGCGAAGTTTTCCGCCGATGCGATCGGCAAGGAGATCGTTTCGCTCTATGACAAAATGATCGGCCGCTAGTGCGGGGCGCCGTTCTCGGCACGCATCATTCTGACGATGCCGGCGCGGGTCTCGACGTGCGGCTTCCAGCCCGTGGCCAGCAATTTCGAGACGTCGACGACGAACTGGCCCGTGACGCGCTCCCAGTCGGCCTCGCGCCCGAACGACTTCATCATCTTCTTGACGGCGCCTTGCGGCACCTTGACGAGGTGAGGGGGCTTGCCGAGCCCCTCGCGCATGGCGCCGACGAGATCGGCCACGCTGATCGGCGCTGCATCGGCGACGAGAAACGTCTCGTTCTTGGCCGCCTCGGTTTCGAGCACGTGGGCGACCGCCGAGACGAGATTGTCGAGCGCGAGGAGCGTGCGCTTGTTATCAAGGCCGCCGAAGGGAAGCGGCATCGGCGTCTTGGCGATGGTCGCGAGCGACGCGATATTGCCTTTGACCCCGTGCCCATAGACGACGGCAGGTCGAAGAATCGTGTAGGGCACGCCGCTCTGCTCGACGAGACGCTCCGCTTCGAGCTTGGAGCGGCCATAGGTATCCGTGGGCTCCGGCACATCCTTCTCGGTAAGGGCGTGGTCCGCCGTGAGCCCCGCCTGCGCGCGCACCGACGACATGAAGACGAAGCGCTCGACCTTGCCTTTCGCCTGCGCGGCAAGCTCGCCGACCGCCTCGGCATTGATGCGCGTATAGACGTCGTCGGGCAGAACGCCGGGCGCATGCGCGATGCCGGCGAGATGGACCACATCGGTGACACCATCGAGCAGCGCCGACCAGTCGGCCGGCGCCGCAAGCTCCGGCATGACCACGCGCTCCACTTGGCTCTCGGCGAGGATCGCGCCCGGATCCCGCGCCGCGGCCCGGACTGCAAAGCCCCGCTTGGCGAGCGCGGCGACGAGACGATTGCCAATGAAGCCGGTCGCACCGGTGATAAGGACGCGCCGCGTCATTCAGCGTCCCCGCGTGAAGTTGAAGAGCACGAAGCCGACGGCCGCCGCACCGAGTGCCAGCGATGCGACATCGAAGGCAAGGGAGCGGGCGAGCGCGGCGGCGACGGCAAGACCCATGAGGGCGAGTTCGAGCGCGAAGACCCGGCCCGTGACTTGCGGCACGCGCAGGCCCTGCGCCACGGCCCGTTGATAGAAATGGCTCTTATGCGCGGAGAAGATGCGCTCGCCGTTGATGAGACGCCGGCCAAGGGTCACCGTTGTGTCAGTCAAGGAATAGAGTGCGAGAAGGAGGCCTGAGACGATGTGAGCCTCCGCCACGTAGATCAGCATGTAGGCCAGAAGGAGGCCGATGGGCAGGCTTCCGGCGTCGCCGAGGAAGATCTGCGCGGGGTGCTTGTTGAAGACGGCGAAGCCGAGCGTGGCGCCGAGAAGTGTGACCGCCAGCAGGCCGACGCCGACCGGCACGACGCCGAGCCAGCAGAGAACCGCCACGCCGAGCGTCATCGGCACGACCTGCACCACCGTCATCCAATCGAGGCCGTCGAGGAAATTGATGGCGTTCACGAAGCCGACGACGCCGAGGACCATCAGCGCCCGCTCGAGGCCGAGAGGCAGAAGCTGGGGCAGCAAACGGAAGTCCTGCGGCAGCAGGAACACGATGGCGAGCGCGACCAGAGTCTGGGCCAGCAGCCGCCACGACACCTCGATGGCGTGCGCATCGTCGAGCGCGCCAACGACAGTGAGAACCGCGGCGCCCACGAGCACCGGCAGGAGATCGGGCTGCGGAACGGCTTTGAGCAACAGCGCCGTGGTGCACACGACGATCAGCGACGCCATGACGGCGAGCCCGGCGCCCTGCGGTGTCGCGCTGGCGTGCGACGAGCGTGCGTTGGGATGGGCGAGCAGGTGGCGAACGAGAAGGGGTTTCAAGACGAGGATGAGGCCGCCGCTGATCCCGGCGCTGGCGGCAATCACGGCGAGCCAGGAAACGAAATCGGGTTGAAGCATCTGCCTAGTGCAGCGTGCGCGAGACGGGCTGCCACTCGTCCTTGGCGGAAACCGCATGGACGGCGCCCGGCATATAGCCTTCGACGGTGGTCCGGAGCATATCCTGAAGCTCGGTCACGTCGACCCTCTGGATAGCATCCTCGAGGCGCTCCAGCGCCGCCATCAACTCTTCGTAGGATAGAATCGGCTCCGAGGTCTTGAAGATGCGTGGATGGTTGGTCCCGGTCGCGTTCTCGCCGATCAGGAGTTCCTCGTAGAGCTTCTCGCCGGGCCTCAAGCCCACATACTCGATGTCCACGTCACCCTCGGGATGAGCCTCGTCGCGAACCTCGAGACCCGACAGCCTGATCATGGTGCGGGCGAGATCGTCGATCTTAACGGGCGTTCCCATTTCGAGCACGAACACCTCGCCGCCGGTCGCCATGGCGCCGGCCTGGATCACGAGCTGGGCGGCCTCGGGGATCGACATGAAATAGCGGATCACCTCGGGATGGGTGACGGTCACCGGGCCGCCCGACTTGATCTGGTTGCGGAACAGCCTCACCACCGAGCCCGAGGAATCGAGCACATTGCCGAAGCGCACCATGGTGAAGATGGTGGCCGGACTTTCCTGCGCCATCCCTTGCAGGATCAGCTCGGCGAGGCGCTTGCTGGCGCCCATGATGTTGGTCGGACGGACCGCCTTGTCGCTCGACACGAGCACGAAGCGCTTGACGCCGAGCTCCTTGGCGGCTTCGGCGACGACGAGGGTACCGAACGTGTTGTTCTGCAATCCCGAGAACGGGTTCACCTCGACGATCGGCACGTGCTTGTAGGCCGCCGCGTGATAGATCACCTCGATCCCTTGCTCCTCGATGGTGCGGGTGACGAGCTTGCGGTCCAGCACGGAGCCGAGAATCTGAATCACGCTCGTCTCGGCCTGCGGTCCGCTCTCCTCATCCTTGTGCAGCCGCCGTTTCAGTTCCTCGATCTCCATCGAGATCTCGTAGAGGGCGGCTTCGGAGACGTCGAACAGGACGAGAGCTTTCGGCCCGAGCTTTAGGAGCTGCCGGGTCAGCTCCGAGCCGATGGAGCCGCCGGCGCCGGTGATCATGACCACCTTGCCGTGCACCTGCGCGGTCAGGAGCGCGAAATCGGGCGACACCGGATCGCGGCCGAGCAGGTCCTCGACGTCGATGGGCCGAAGATCGCTCACCTCCACATGGCCCGAGGCGATGTCCTCGAGCGCTGGCAGCGTCTTCACCACCACAGGAAAGGCCTCGAGCAGCTTGAGCGCCATCCTCCGCTCGCCGCGGAGCGCCGACGGGGTGGCCAGCAAGATCTCCTTCACGTCCTCATCGGCAATGGTTTTGCCGATCTTCTCAGGCCTTAGAACCTTGACGCCGTGCACGAATTGGCCGGCAAGGGAGGGGTTCGAGTCGATGAACGCGACGGTCTTGTAACCGCCGGTCTCGTTCAGCGCGCGCAGGAGCTGGATGCCGATGGGCCCGGCGCCGTAAATGATGACCTTCTTCCGCTCGTCGAAGCTCATGGGCTTGAATTGCGGGGCGGCCCTCAGGAGCAGGGCGCCGGCCCATTGCCGGCTGAGCCGGATGAGGCCGGCAGCGATCAGGGCGTAGATCACCACGACCGAGCGCGGCTGCCCCTTGATGCCGCTCATCAGCACGACCAGCGCCCACAGCACGGCGGCGATGACCACCGCCGTGTAGATGCGCGTCGTGCCCTCCGGTCCGATGAACCGGGTGACGAGCTTGTAGAGCCCACGCCAGTGGAAGACGAGAACGCCGATGACCGGCGCCGACAGCATGAGCAGGAGGATCTCCCAGTCCTCCGGCGCATAGAGCTCGCTGAGGCGCAAGGAGTAAGCGCCCCACAACGCGATGCCGAGCACCACGAAGTCGTTTGCGATCAGGAGCGTCCGCTTGAACCAGCGAGGACGCTCGATCAGCCAAACGGCAAGACTCATGTCGACCGACCCCGTCTCGGACCTAGGCCCGCCCCAAGAAGATCAGGCACATAGGGAAAGTGCGCTGAACCATAGCCGAAGCCTCGCCGGAACGGAAGCAAGGCAAAGGCACCAGCCTTAAGCCATTCCGGGCCGGGCTTGAGGTCTGATGGCCTTCCGGTCATAGCTCTGCCAGGCTCCGGGGAGGTTCGGGATAGCACTGCCGGCATGATGAGGGAAACCGACATTCGCGCGAGAGGGGCCGTGGCCGCCCTGGCGGTCGCCGTGGGCCTGGTGCTCGCGCCCCTCGCGGTCGCCGCGGCCGAAGGCGATACGGTCACCCTCGTGATGCCGATCGCCTATGGCACCCATCTGCCGGGCCTCGGAAAGCCCGCGCTGACCCTCGCCCGGACCCTGGAGACGCGCTCCGGCGGCGCGCTCTTGCTCGATCTGAAGCAGCCGGGCGACGGCACGCTGCCCCACGAGATCCTGGACAAAGTCTCCGACGGCAAGGTGGATGCGGGCTTCGCCACGGCGGGCTTCTGGGCCGCGAAACTCCCCGCGGCACCGCTCTTCGGCGGCTTCCCCTTCGGCCCCGACGCCAAGGGCTATCTTGCCTGGTTCGATCGGGGGAGCGGCAGGAAGCTTTATCAGGAAATGTACGATCAGGCGGGCCTCGACGTGCATGTGGTGCCTTGCGCCTTCGGCGGGGCGGAATCGGGCGGCTGGTTCGCCAAGGAGATCCATTCCAAGAAGGACCTGGACGGCCTCCGTATGCGCATCTTCGGGCTCGGCGCGCGGGTCATGTCGCAGCTCGGCACGATCCCCGTGCTCGTCCCCGGCGGAGACCTCAAGCAGGCGTTCGAGAGCGGCAAGATCGGCGCGGCCGAGCTCTACACGCCCGCGGCGGACCGCGAGGAGGGCATCCAAGACATGGTCAAGCTGATCTACATGCCGGGCTGGCATCAGCCGGCCACCGTGCTCGAGCTTCTGATCAACAAGGACCGCTGGAACACGCTTTCGCCGGAGAACCGGGACCTGATCGACACCACCTGCCGCGACCTGCTCAAATCCTCGCTCGGCGAAAGCGCAGGCCTCCAGGCTGCGGCGCTTGCGAACCTCTCGGCCAAGGACGGCGTGCGCATCCTGCCTTGGCCCGCAGGCGTGCTCGATGCCCTGCGCGCGGCATGGGCGCAGGTCGCCAAGGAGGAAGGCGTCCGCGACTATTTCTTCAAGGAGGTCCTTGAAGACATGGAGAAATTCCAGGCGCGGGCGGCCGGCGCCGAGCCCGGACCTCAGCCCGCTGCGCCCACGCCCCAAACGTCCGCACCAGCGGCAGCGGCGGAAAGGCCCGCCGCGCCCTGAGGTGCTATTTCTGGGTTGCCAGATAGGCGATGATGTTCGCGCGCTCGTCGGCGTCGGGAACGCCTGGGAAGGCGAGCGCCATGGGCGATTGCGGCAACATCGCCTTGGGATCGGCGATCCACTTGTCGATGTTCTCCTCCGTCCAGACGAAGCCGTCGTCGCCGAGCTTTTTCATGCCCGGCGAATAGGGGTAGCCCTCGATGCTAGCCGCCTTGCGGCCGACGATGCCGTTCAGCTCCGGCCCCACCAAGGTCTGGGCGCCCGGGCCCACCTGGTGACAGATGCCACATTTGGCGAAAGCCTCTTTGCCCTTCGCGGCGTCGCCCCCGGCGGACGCCGGGCCGGCCAAAACGACAAGTGTCACGGCACTAAGCCCCAATAGGCCAAGTTTCCTCATCCCAGTTCTCCTTGGTAGACTACCCAGCGGATTTACTTGCGTCTCCAGAGCACGCTTTTATCAAACCCGGGGACGCCGGCAAAAGGCGTCATGACGCCACCGTAATCCGGAGCGCAATAGGGCGTTCCACTTTGAGCCATTTTGGGACTCTACAAGGGCGGATATTGCCCGCACCCCGCGCCCATGCGAAAGACTAGCGGCAGCTCTTCCCGCAAAGCGCCACTCTTGACGGCTTGGAGCCATTTTTAGATGTCGACATTGATCCTTCCCGATCCGGATCGCGCCGTGATGGCGCGCCGTAACGACATCGTGAGGCAGCTCAAGCGGCTGGTCCCCGGGGCAACCCTGATCTCCGATCCGGAGGGGTGCCGGACCTTCGAATCCGACGCGCTGACCGCCTATCGCGTCCTGCCGCTCGCCGTCGTGCTGCCGGAGAACACCGAAGAGGTTTCGGCGATCCTGCGCTTCTGCCATGACAATCACATCAAGGTGGTGCCGCGCGGGGCAGGGACCTCGCTTGCGGGTGGCGCGCTGCCGCTCGAGGACGCGATCGTGCTCTGCTTGTCGCGCATGAGCAAAGTTCTCGAGGTCGACGCGAGCAACCGCGTGGCGCGAGTCCAGGCCGGCACCACGAATCTCGCCGTCACCCAGGCCGCCGCGGGCAAAGGCTTCTTCTATGCCCCCGACCCGTCGAGCCAGATCGCCTGCACCGTCGGGGGCAACATCGCCACCAATTCCGGCGGCGCGCATTGTCTCAAATACGGCGTCACCGTGAACAACCTGCTTGGCGTCCGCATGGTCATGATGGACGGCGAGATCATCGACATCGGCGGGGCCTATCTCGATGCGCCGGGTTATGACTTCCTGCCGCTGATCACGGGGTCCGAAGGCCAGCTCGGCGTCGTCACCGAGGCGACCGTGCGCTTGCTTGCAAGACCGGAAGGCGCGCGGCCCATGGTGCTCGGCTTCGAGTCCACGGAGAACGCCGCGTCCTGCGTCGCCGCCATCATCGCCGCCGGCATCGTCCCCGTGGCCATCGAGTTCATGGACCGTCCTGCCATCCATGTGTGCGAGCACTTCGTTGCCGCCGGCTATCCGCTCGATGCGGAGGCCGCGCTCATCGTCGAGGTGGAAGGCTCCGAGGACGAGATCGAATATCTCCTGGAGAAGGTCGAGGACATCGCCGCCGATTTCCTGCCCTCGAGCGTGCGCCGCAGCCAGAGTGCCGAGGAGAGCGCGCTCATCTGGAAAGGCCGCAAGGCGGCGTTCGGCGCCATCGGCCAGCTCTCGGACTATGTCTGCATGGACGGCGTCATTCCGCTCTCCAAGCTGCCCAAGGCGCTCGACGAGATCGGCTGGATCTGCCGCAAATACCGCTTCGACGTCGCCAATATCTTCCATGCCGGCGACGGCAACCTCCACCCGCTCATTCTTTACAACTCGAACGATTCCGTTCA
>Ga0307444_1000637_pt1 | contig 16306 bp, 11 predicted proteins | sample SalMarSW160340MG_FD_202145 | JGI IMG/M metagenome (GOLD analysis project Ga0307444, IMG submission 202145) | Salt marsh sediment microbial communities from the Plum Island Ecosystem LTER, Massachusetts, United States - SW1603-40 | ecosystem: Environmental > Aquatic > Marine > Intertidal zone >...
TTTCTCTATGGTCTGTCCTGGGCTGGTGTCGCCTTCGTCGCCACCGGCGGGCACGGGGAGGTCGCTCCGATCTTCGTGTTCGCCATCCTTCTCGTCGTCATCTCCATGCGCATGCTGTTCGCATCGCCGGTGATGCCGATCGTCTATGCCGGCACCCTGCCGATGATCGCGGCCATCGTGTTGCGCTTCGCGGTGCTCGACAATCCGTTCTATTGGGCCATGGCGGCGATGGCCGTCGGCGTCTACGTCTATTTCATCTGGACGATGAACGGCGTGAACGCAACAGTGACGGCCATGCTGGAGTTTCGCGCCGAGAAGGACGCGTTGATCGCCGAGCTCGAGCAATCGAAATCAATCTCCGAAGAAGCGCGGCTCCGCGCCGAGGAAGCGAACCAGGCCAAGTCGCGCTTTCTCGCCACCATGAGCCACGAGTTGCGCACGCCGCTCAACGCCATCCTTGGCTTTTCCGAAATCATGCGGTCCGAGATTCTCGGGCCCCACGAGAACCCGACCTACAAGGAATACGCCAACGACATTCATGAGAGTGGCCAGCACCTGCTCACGCTCATCAACGAGATCCTCGACATCTCGCGCATCGAGGCCGGACGTTACGAGCTTCATGAAGCGCCCGTCGCCTTGGTGAGCGTGGCCGAAGATTGCGAGCGCCTGTTGCGTCTCAGAGCCGAGAGCAAGGGCTTGAGGATCGTCGACCGGTTCGAGCCGGACCTGCCGCAGCTCTTCGCCGACGAGCGGGCGCTTAGGCAGATCTGCCTCAATCTGCTGTCGAATGCGATCAAGTTCACCCCAACGGGCGGGATCGTGACGATTGCCATCGGCAGGACGCCGGCTGGCGGACAATTCCTGAGCGTGAAGGACACCGGGCCAGGCATCCCCGAGCAGGAGATCCCACGCGTGCTGAGGAGCTTTGGTCAAGGCTCGCTCGCCCATCATTCGGCCGAAGGCGGCACCGGTCTCGGCCTTCCTATCACCAAGGGACTGACCGAGCTTCACGACGGCACCTTCGAGATCAGAAGCAAGCTCCGCCAGGGCACGGCAGTGACCGTGACCTTCCCCCGCCGCCGGGTCATGGAGGCGCCAAGCGACAGGGTTGAGATGCCGAGCCATGCCGGAGCGCGGCGTTAAGGCAGGTGTCGCCAACACAATTGCCGCGCCGCGCCCCAGCGCCTACATAGCTCTTAGTGGAGACTGAGCCCAAACCCCGCATGGAGACGCCCTGCATCGATGTGTGCGACATCGATGCGGTCTCTGGCCTCTGCATTGGTTGCGGACGCTCCATCGAAGAGATCGCCAGCTGGTCCGAAATGAGCTCCCTGGAGCGGCGCGCCATCATGGCGATCTTACCGGCACGGCGGCAACGCCTGGCGGCAACGAAAGGATAAGCCCGTGTCGGCTTGGATCGCGCTTTTCATTCTCGCCTTCGCCGCGATGCTGCTCGTCAGCAACGACTCGGGCACGATCGCCAACGTCGATACCAATACCTTCGGTTATGTGGCGCTGATGACGGCTCTGCTCGTGTTCCTCGGCGGCGGCATGCTCACGCGCTATGGAGGGCGCGCCGGCAACATGTTTCGCGACGCCGTGACCTGGGCCGCACTCGGGCTCGCTCTCGTCGCCGTCTATTCCTATCGCGGCGAGTTGATCCCCTTTGCCGGGCGCCTCGCCGGCGAGCTCATCCCCGGCAGCGCCATGATCATCGAGGAGAATCCGGGCGGTCCGGTCGAGGTCAAGATTCGCAAGCGGCTCGACGGGCATTTCACCGCCAAAGCCGAGGTGAATGGCAAGCCGATTTCCATGATCGTCGACACCGGCGCTTCGACCATAGTGCTCCGTCCCGAAGATGCCAAGAAGGCCGGAATTGACATTCGCGGCCTGAGCTACACCGTGCCGGTGCTGACCGCCAATGGCCGCACCGTCGCCGCCAGGATAAAGCTCGACAGCGTCTCGCTCGGGCCCCTCACCCGGCAAAAAGTCGAAGCGTTGGTGGCGCAGCCCAACGCACTCACCGAAAGCCTGCTCGGGATGAGCTTTTTGGGACGCCTCCGCTCCTATGAATTCTCCGGCGATTTCCTGACGTTGCGCGGGTAAGGCCTGCCAGGATCGCCCGAATTTCCACGGGAACGCCGAGCCCCACTGGGTTGTTGGTGAGGAGCCGGAAATCGCTTATGCAGGGGCCCATGTTTCCCAAGCCACGCCAGGATCTCAAGCCCAACACGGCTGAATTCGAACGCCTGCCATTCGTCAAGGCGACGGGGTTCAGAGAGTATGACGCCCGCTGGCGGTACCCGGAGGAGATCAATCTGCTCGGGCTGCAAACGGTCGGCATTGCCCTCGCCGCGTTGATGCGCGAGCGGGGTGTGCCACCGCGCCTCGTCGTCGGCCACGACTATCGCTCCTATTCGTCGTCGATCAAGGCCGCGTTGATCGAGGGGCTGCTCGCCGGTGGCGCCGAGGTGCACGACATCGGTCTCGCCTTGTCGCCCATGGCCTATTTCGCGCAGTTCGACCTCGAGGTCGAAGGCGTCGCCATGGTCACCGCAAGTCACAACGACAATGGCTGGACCGGCATCAAGATGGGGATCCAGCGTCCCCTCACCTTCTCGCCGGAGGACATGACCGCGCTCAAGGAGCGCGTGCTCGAAGGCCGCTTCGATGTGCCGGGAGGCGGACATTACAACTTTGTCCCGGACATGCCCGAACGCTACATGGCCGATCTCTTGAAGCGGCCGAAATTGGCGCGCCCGCTCAAGGTCGTGGTCTCATGCGGCAACGGCACCGCCGGCGCCTTCGCGCCGCGCGTGCTGGCAGCGCTCGGGGCCACCGTCGTTCCGCTCAATTGCGATCTCGACTACACCTTCCCGGCCCACAACCCGAACCCCGAAGATCTCGCCATGCTCCATGCCACGCGGGATGCGGTGCTTGCGTCAGGCGCCGACGTCGGGCTTGCCTTCGACGGTGACGGCGACCGCTGCGGCGTGGTCGACAACGAAGGCGAGGCCATCTTCGCCGACAAGGTTGGGGTGCTGCTCGCCCGCGACGTCTCCGCCCGCAATCCCAACGCCCACTTCGTCGCCGACGTGAAGTCGACCGGCTTGTTCATGACCGACCCTGTCCTCAAGAAGAACGGCGCCCGCACGGTGTTCTGGAAGACCGGACACTCCTACATCAAGCGCTATAGCCACGAGACCGGCGCTCTCGTCGGCTTCGAGAAGTCCGGCCACTTCTTTTTCAATCCGCCCCTGGGACGCGGCTATGACGACGGCCTTGTCGCAGCCCTTGCGGTGCTCGACATGCTCGACCGCAATCCCGACAAGAGCCTCGCCGATTTGAGGCGCTCGCTGCCCCGCACCTGGCAATCACCGACGATGTCGCCGCATTGCGATGACGAGCTCAAATATGGCGTGGTCGATCGCCTGGTCGATCACTTCCAACAGGTCGCCGCCAATGGCGGGATGCTCGCCGGACAGAAGGTGCGCGAGCTGATCACCGTGAACGGTGTCCGGATCGTGCTCGAGGACGGCACCTGGGGCTTGGTCCGCGCGTCATCGAACAAACCGGAGCTTGTGGTCGTGGTGGAGAGCCCGAGCTCGGAAGAAAACATGCGCGCGATCTTCCGCGAGATTGACGCCGTCTTGTCGAAGCAGCCGGAAGTCGGTCCCTATAATCAGAAGATTTGAGACGACGGGAGACGCGTGAGGACTTTAGCCGAAACGGCCTCGTCAAGATGATGGATGTGTGGAGGCGGTAGCAAAACCGTCAACGACCTGTCGCATTTCTGCAACGGGAATCTGGTTCGGTCCCCGAGCCATGACACATCTGATCTTTGCCTGCGGCCTCACCGCAGGACTCATCCTCGACCTGCTGCTGCTTCGCACTTTCCTCGCTGCACCTTTCCGCATCTGGCCGACGCCCGAGCCGGGGAGCTGGCAGAGCCTCACCTTCTGGGGCCTGTTCCGAGGCACGTGGCTTGTGACCTTTGTCGTCGCGGCACTCGACTGGAACGCGACGCCGCTGCTCGACTGGACGCGCTACATCGTGGCGCTGCCGCTCGGCCTCACCGGCCTGTTCATCACCGTGTGCGGCTACTTCAATCTCGGCCTGGGCAACACCTATTGCGGCGAGGACGGCCTCGTCACCGGCGGCCTCTACCGCTTCAGCCGCAATCCGCAATATGCGGCCTCCATCATGGGACTCATCGGGCTGTCGATCGGCGCTAACTCGATACTGACCATCATCTTGTCCGTGGTGATAATCGGGGCCTATGTGCTGATGGCGCTGGTCGAGGAGGAGTGGCTCAAGCAGCGTTACGGCGCCCCCTACCGCGACTATGTCAGCCAGACCGCCCGCTTCCTGGACATCCAAGGCCTGATCGCGCTGGTCGAGCGCAAGAAGCCATCGCGGCAGACCGGCTAGCTACTCTGCCGCGAGCGCCGGCCGGCGCCCCGCGGCGACCTCGCGCGCGGCCTGAAGCACCTCGAGACCGGCGCCGTCGAGATGCGCCCGTTCGGCCAACACCCGCCGAAACGCCCGCGCCCGCGGCTGCCCATGGAACAGCCCGAGAATGTGCCGCGTCATCTGATTGAGACGCGTGCCGCGGGCGAGCTCGCCGCCGGCATGAGCCATGAACCTATCCAAAACCTCTAGGCGCGTGGGCGGCGCCTCGTCAGCGGCGAACAATCCCTGATCGACACCGGCAAGCAAATACGGATCCTGATAGGCGGCACGTCCCAGCATGACGCCGTCGACATGATGCAAATGGCCGCTCGCCTCCTCCATCGAGGCGATGCCGCCATTGACGATCACGCGAAGATCCGGGCGACGCACCTTGGCGCGGTAGACCCGGTCATAATCGATCGGGGGGACATCGCGGTTCTCTTTCGGACTGAGACCCTCGAGCCAAGCCTTCCGCGCATGAAGGATGAAGATGTGGCAACCAGCCTCCGCTACGACATCGATGAAGCGATCGAGACTCTCCTCAGCATCCTGATCATCGATGCCGATGCGGCATTTGACCGTCACCGGCACGTTCACCTTGTCCGCCATTGCCGCGATGCACCCGGCCACGATCTCGGGCTCAGCCATCAGGCAGGCGCCGAAGCGCCCCGCGTGGACCCGGTCGGAAGGGCAACCGACATTGAGGTTGATCTCGTCGTAGCCGAAGTCCTCGCCGATGCGCGCCGCGGCGGCGAGACCTTGCGGATCGCTACCGCCGACCTGAAGCGCGACCGGGTGCTCGGCGGGATCAAACTGGAGGAGCCGTTCCCGGTCGCCGCGGATCACCGCATCCGCCGTGACCATCTCCGTATAGAGCAGCGTGTAGCGCGAGATCAGCCGCAGGAAATAGCGGCAGTGGCGGTCGGTCCACTCCATCATGGGCGCCACGCAAAACTTATGGTCTTGAGATATCTGCATCTTTCCTTGTGATGAGGCCCGGGCTGGAGACTTTCGGTGATGCCGCCGGTCTTCATATCGACCCCACGACTAAGGTCGCAAGGCCCCCTTCGTCCGAACGCGGCTATTCTCAAGCTGCTGAAGAGGCAGAAGGACAAATAGATGCCCGCGTCATCGCCACACAACGACAAGGTCATCATCACCTGCGCCGTCACCGGGTCGATCCACACTCCCTCGATGTCCCCGGCGCTGCCGGTCACGCCGAGCGAGATCGCCAGCGCGGCGGTCGACGCCGCCGAAGCGGGCGCCGCGATCCTGCACCTTCACGCCCGCGACCCCGAGACCGGCCGCCCCGACCAGCGACCCGAGGCCTTCGAGCCGTTCCTCGCACGCATCAAGCAGGGTACCAACGCCGTCGTGAACCTCACGAGCGGCGGCGCCCCCTTCATGACCATCGAAGAGCGCATCCAACCGTCCGTGCGCTTCAAGCCGGAACTCGCCTCCCTGAATATGGGATCGATGAATTTCGGCCTGTTCCCGATGCTGAGCCGGTTCAAGGATTTCAAGAATGACTGGGAGCCGCAATATCTCGAGAGCACCCGGGACCTCGTGTTCCGCAACACCTTCAAGGATATCGAGTTTGCGGTGACGGCGCTCTCGGCGGCGGGCACGCGCTTCGAGTTCGAGTGCTACGACGTCGGCCACCTCTACAACCTCGCTCATTTCGCGGACCGCGACCTGGTCAAGCCACCGTTCCTGGTGCAGACGGTGTTCGGCATCCTCGGCGGCATCGGCACGCATCCCGAGGACGTGATGCATATGCGGCGCACGGCGGACCGCCTGTTCGGCACCGATTATCGCTGGTCCGTACTCGGGGCCGGCCGCATGCAAATGCCGATCGCCGCGATGGCTGCCGCCATGGGCGCCCATGTGCGCGTCGGGCTGGAGGACAGTCTGTGGATCGGCAAAGGCCGGCTCGCGAGCAGCAACGCCGAGCAGGTTCGCCACGTCCGCGGGCTCGTCGAGGGCCTCGGTCTCACGCCGGCGACGCCAGAGGAGGCACGCGAGATTCTGGATCTGAAAGGCGCCGACTCGGTAGCCTTCTGATGGCCCACGCCTCGACCGCTTCACCCTAACGGTAGCGCTCGCCCCAGCTGTAGAGCGCCTTCAGCACGGGCCCGAGTGCCCTGCCCTTGTCGGTGAGCAGATACTCGTAGCGCGGCGGATGGCTCTCATAGAGCCTCGTCTTGATCACGCCCCGCCTCTCGAGCGCCTTTAGCCGCGCCGAAAGCGTGCTAGGGGCGACGCCGCCGAGCCCAGCCTCAAGGTCCTGGAATCGCAACGGCCCTTTGCGGAACAGGTCGCGCAGGATCAAAAGCGACCATTTCTCGCCGACGACGTCGAGCGCCCGCGCCACTGGGCATTCCTTCTGGCCATATCCCGTTGCCATGAACCCTAAATACCTCTGTGGCTTCATAATTTCAAGTGACTTGTATTTTCAAAGTTACTACCTATTATATAGCCAATCCGACCGAGACAACGGAGGCGAGCCGAGATGAGGATCGAGGACCACCCCGCCGTAAGGCGCATGGGGCACGTTGCGACCAAGGCGACCATAGAGATCCCTCCCCGGCTCACCGGCGCCGAACTGACGAGACTGGCCCTGGAGTGCGGCGCCGACGACGCCGGCGTCGTCGAGATCACACGCCCCGGGCTCGATCCCCAACGCGACGAGATTCTCTCCAATTATCCCTGGACCAAGTCGCTACTCAGCTACGTCGTGCGCATGGCGCGAGAGCCGGTCCGTGGCGCGCCGCGCTCGGTCGCCAATCTCGAATTCCATCGTGCTGGCCACGAGATCGATGAGATCGGCGCGGCCATCGTCGCGAGCCTCGAGGCGCGCAGCATCCGCGCCGTCAATCCGTCGATGGGCTTTCCCATGGAGATGATCCGGAGCCCCGGCTATGCCCCATGGGTCGTGTCGCACAAGCCTATCGCCGTCGAGGCCGGCCTTGGCCACATGGGCATCCACCGCAATCTGATCCACCCGAAATTCGGAAACTTCGTCCTGCTCGGCACCATCCTCATCGAAGCCGAGGCCGACGCTCACGGTCAGCCCCTCGACTACAACCCTTGCCTCGAATGCAAGCTGTGCGTCGCCGCCTGTCCAGTGGGCGCCATCGGCCCGGACGGCTCGTTCAACTTTTCCGCCTGCTTCACCCACAACTACCGCGAATTTCTCGGCGGGTTCTCGGACTGGGTGGAGCAGATCGCCGATGCGCGCGACGCCATCGACTATCGCCAGCGCATCAACGAGCCCGAGACCGCGTCGATGTGGCAGAGCCTCAGCTACGGCGCCAACTACAAATCGGCCTACTGCATGGCCGTTTGTCCCGCCGGCGAGGACGTGATCGGACCCTATCTCAAGGACAGGCAGCGACACCTGAAAGAGGTGGTGAGACCGCTGCAGGAGCGCCCCGAGCCGGTCTATGTAGTCGAAGGCTCTGACGCCGAGGCCGTTGCGCGCCGCAAGTTCAAGAACAAGACCGTGAAACCGGCCGGCAACGGACTGAGACCTAGAACGATCGCCGGTCTCCTCAACTTCATGCCGTATGTGTTTCAGCCCAACCAGTCGCGGGGGCTGAACGCCGTGTTCCATTTCACATTGACCGGCGCCGAAGAGCGCGAGGCGACGATCACAATTAGGAACCGAACCATCGACATCAAAGACGGCCTTCTCGGCAAGGCGGATCTCCAGGTCACCGCCGACGCCAAAACCTGGCTCAGATATCTCGCGCGCGAAGCGAGTCTACCGTTCGCGCTTATCCGCCGAAAGATTCGGATCAAGGGCGATCCGCGGCTCCTTCTCGCCTTCGGGAAATGTTTTCCGTCACCACGCATTCATCAGAAGCCCGTCGAGATCTTGTCGCAGCCGTCGAAGCTGAAGGGCGAAACCACGCCTTATCGCAAGAATGATCCTGCGACGGGAAAGGTCCGGTGGCTGGGCAAGCTGGTCCTCGCCGAGACCGAGGACGTCACCCATAACGTGAAGACCTTCCGCTTCAAGACCGCGACCGGATCAGACATCCCGTTCGCCTACCTCCCGGGACAGTTCCTGACGCTGCACATCGCGCCGCAAGGCCTCCCGATCAAGCGCTCCTACACCATCGCCTCCACGCCGACGTGGCGCGACCGCATCGAAATCACCGTCAAGCGCGAAGACCACGGCCTCGTCTCGCGCTGGCTTCACGACCAGTTCAAGCCTGGCGACGAGGTCGACGTCGAGGCGCCCAACGGCACGTTCTATTTTTCCGGCGAGGATCGCGACAGCATCGTCCTCATTGCCGGCGGCGTCGGCATTACGCCGATGATGAGCGCCACCCGCTATCTAACGGAGACCGGATGGCCTGGCGCCATTCGCCTTGTGCTCGGCTTCCGCACGCCCGACGATTTCATCTTCCGTGACGAGATCGCAGGTCTCGAAGCCCGGAACCCTAATCTCCGCGTCACCGTGACCATGAGCCGGCCCGACGGTCAGCCCTGGTCGGGCCGCAAGGGCCATATCGACTCCGCGCTCCTCGCCAAGGCGATTCCGGACATCACCTCGCAACGCACCCATCTCTGCGGTCCTCCCGAGATGATGGAGGCCGTCAAGTCGGCCTTGATTAGGCTCGGGCTCGCCGAAGACCAGATTCGCATCGAGGCCTTCGGCACGGTGAAACGCGACCCGACGGCGAAAGGAACCACATCGACCGCGGTCGCCGGCCAGGTCTTCTTTCAAACCTCGAATATCAGGGTTCCCGTGCCGGCCGGCGCCACCATCCTCGACGCCGCCGACGAGGCCGGTGTGTTCATCGACAATGCCTGCCGATCCGGAACCTGCGGCTCGTGCCGCGTCAAGCTCGCGGCCGGCACCGTGCACATGCCGGTCGAAGACGCCCTCACCGAGGAAGACAAGGCCGAGGGTTACATCCTTGCCTGCCAAGCCGATCCCGGCGGCGACGTCGCCGTCGATGCCTAGAAAGGTGCTCCCATGAACGCTGTTCTCTGGTTCCTCATCATTTTTGCCGTGGTCGGCGTCGCCGTCTGGCTCGTATCGTTCGTGGTCGAAGCCATAAGACCGGCGCCGAAGCCGCCAGCAACGCTTGGCTGGGATGCCGATATTCCGATCGACACCCTGGAGGTTGGCGGTAATCGTCTGCGTTACATCAAGACCGGCAAGGGACCCGCGCTCGTTCTCCTCCATACGCTCCGCACGCAGCTCGACCTGTTCGAGAAGGTCGTGCCGGAGCTCGCCCAGCATTTCACCGTCTATGCCCTCGACTACCCTGGACATGGCTACTCGGACATCCCACAGGCGCGTTATGACGCCGCCTTCTTCACCCAGGCAGTCGAGGGTTTTCTCGAGCGGCTCGACCTTCGCGACGTGACGCTTGCCGGCGTCTCGATCGGCGGCTCCATCGCGCTTATTGTCGCCGCGCGGCATAATCCCCGCATTGCCCGCATCGTCGCCATCAATCCTTACGACTATGCCAAGGGCCGGGGCATGGCGCGGAGTTCCATCCTCGGCTGGATCGTGACCAATGCGTCGCTCGTGCCGGTCGTCGGTGAGACCGTGATGCGACTCCGGAACTTCCTGATCATGAGGACCGTGCTACGCGGCGGCGTTGCCGACCCCTCGAGCATTTCGCCTGCCCTGATGAAGGAGATGTATCTCGTCGGCAATCGTCCGGGCCACTACCGCGCTTTTCTCAGTCTGCTTCGCAACGCCGAAAGCTGGGAAGAGGCCACCGAAAGCTATGGCCGCACCGAGATCCCGGTGCTGCTCGTCTGGGGCGATCAGGATTGGGCTAGGGCCCCGGAGCGCGACCATGACCGCACGCTGATCCCCAACGTCGAGATGACGACGATCGAAGGCGGCGGTCACTTCCTGCCGCTCGATCAGCCGCGCGCTCTGTCCGAGCTCATCATCGGCTTTGCCGCACGGGAGCGACCCGACGCTCAAACACTCTGAGGCCTCTTGCGCTCAACGCGGCTTACGTCTTGGAACTGCGGTCGAGGACGGTGATCAGCTCCTCGATCTTCCGGCCGCGCTCAGTCTCGTCACCCGAAGCCGCCGCATCGGCAACGCAATGCCCGACGTGATCTTGAAGCACGAGACGTTCAACGCGCGCCAGCGCGGCACGCACCGCTTGCAGCTGGGTGATGACGTCGATGCAATAGCGGTCGTCGTCAACCATGCGCACGAGGCCACGCACCTGCCCTTCGATGCGGGCGAGGCGCGAACGCGCATTCTTTCGAGTTTCAGGTGTCATCGCTTGACCATACCATGGTGGGGTATTAAGTAGGATATACCCCAGTGGGGTATCTGGTATAGGGGTTGCCGAACCGCGAGGCAAGCAATGTCCGACAGGCTGAGCCACAACCCCATCAGCCAGCGCACCTGAGAGCCATGAACGAACCCCACGCCCAACCCCACACCCACGATCACCGACCTTCGGGGACGGCGGCCGAGATTGCCGTCGATCCGGTGTGCGGCATGAAGGTCGACATGCGGGCGGGCAAGCCCACCGCCGCGTATCATGGTCACACTTACTACTTCTGCTCCGAGGGCTGCCGCACCAAATTCACGGCCGACCCCGAGCGCTACCTGACCAAGCAGGAGGAGCCCGAGCCTCTGCCGCAAGGCACGCTCTACACCTGCCCCATGCACCCGGAGATCGTGCAAGAGGGGCCTGGCCCGTGCCCGATCTGCGGCATGGCGCTCGAGCCCATGGGTATCCCGCCTGAGGACGCCGAAAATCCCGAGCTCAAGGACTTCACAAGGCGGTTCATCGTCGCTTTGCCGCTCGCCTTCGCGCTGCTCGTGATCAACATGAGCGGCCACCTGTTCGGCATCGATCTGCTCCCGTTCCTCGCGCCGGCCGCCGAGCAATGGCTCGAGTTCGCCCTCGCCGCGCCCGTCGTGTTGTGGTGCGGCTGGCCGTTCTTCGTCCGGGGCTTCGTTTCGCTCCGCACCGGACGGCTCAACATGTTCTCGCTAATCGCGCTCGGCACCGGCGCGGCGTTCCTCTACAGCGTCGTGGCGACCCTCGCGCCTTCGCTGTTCCCGGCTTCCATGGCGGACGCTCATGGCCGCGTCCCGATCTATTTCGAGGCGGCGGCGGTGATCGTCGCGCTCGTGCTGCTGGGGCAGGTGCTCGAGCTTCGCGCCCGCGAGCGCACCGGCGGTGCCATTCGCGCCCTTCTCGACCTCGCGCCGAAGACCGCCCTTCGCGTCGGGCCAGGCGGCAAGACCGAGACCATCCCGCTGGCGTCGGTGAAGGTCGGCGACGTATTGCGCGTCCGTCCGGGAGACAAGGTGCCGATCGACGGCACGGTCATCGACGGCAGGAGCGCGGTCGACGAATCCATGCTGACCGGCGAGCCGGTGCCGGTGGAAAAGGTCGCGGGCGACACCGTGACTGGTGGCACCCTGAACGGCACCGGCAGCTTCGATATGCGGGTCGACCGCACCGGCGCCGAGACCACGCTGTCGCAGGTGGTCGCCATGGTCGCCGACGCGCAGCGCTCTCGCGCGCCGATACAGGCGCTGGCCGACTCGGTTGCCGCCATTTTCGTTCCCGCCGTGATCGCGGTCGCGGTGATCGCCTTCGTTGCCTGGCTGATCTTCGGTCCGTCACCTCAGCTCGCCTACGCGCTTGTCGCCGCGGTCAGCGTGCTCATCATCGCCTGCCCCTGCGCGCTCGGTCTCGCCACGCCGATCTCGATCATGGTGGCTACGGGGCGCGGCGCCCACGCGGGCGTGCTGGTGCGCAACGCCGCGGCGCTGGAGCGTCTCGCCTCCGTCGACACGCTGGTCGTCGATAAGACCGGCACCCTGACCGAGGGCAAGCCGAGCCTGACCGGGGTCGAAACCGCCCCCGGCTTCAAGGAGGACGAAGTGCTGCGCCTTGCAGCCGCCCTCGAAGCGGGGAGCGAGCATCCCCTTGCCGAGGCAATCCTCCGCGGCGCCGAAGAGAGAGGCCTGAAGTTTGAGAAGGTCGCCGGCTTTGACTCGATCACGGGCCAGGGCGTCCAGGGCCGCGTCGACAACCGCGTAGTTCTCCTCGGCAACGCGCGTCTGATGGATGGCGCCGGGATCGACATCGCGCCGCTGGCCGAAGCCGCAGAGACCCGCCGCCACAACGGCGAGACCGTGATGATGCTCGCCGACGGCGGCAAGCTTGCCGGCCTCGTCGCCGTCTCCGATCCGATCAAGCAAGGCGCCGCCGAGGCCGTGAAGACGCTGCATCAGCTCGGGCTCAAAATCGTCATGGCCACCGGTGACAACGCCACCACTGCCAAGGCCGTTGCGGCGAAGCTCGGCATCGACGAGGTCCGCGCCGGCTTGAGGCCGGAGCAGAAGCTCGATCTCATCGGTGACTTGCAACGCCAGGGCGCCGTGGTGGCCATGGCCGGCGATGGCATCAACGATGCGCCGGCGCTGGCGAAGGCCGATGTCGGCATCGCCATGGGCACCGGCGCCGACGTCGCCATGGAAAGCGCCGGACTTACCCTGCTGAGGGGCGATTTGCGCGGCATTGTCCGGGGCGTCGAGCTCGCCCGCGCCACCATGCGCAACATCAAGCAGAATCTCGTGTTCGCCTTCGCCTACAACGCGCTTGGCGTGCCCATTGCCGCAGGCGTGCTCTATCCCGTGTTCGGCATGCTGCTGTCGCCGATGATCGCCGCGGCAGCGATGAGCCTGTCGTCAGTCTCGGTGGTGTCGAACGCGCTTCGCTTGCGCAACGTCAAGCTCGGCTAGGACAGGATGCCGACATCTCCGCTCGCCGGCGGTCCGGCGCGCGGCTCGCGGGGCAGGCGCGGCCGGTAGGTGGTGATCGCCGCGAGTTTCCGCCACGTAGCGAACTCGTTGAGTGACGAACGCTCGAGCAGCGCTAGCGCCACGGCGGCGATGAAGGGCAAGCTTTGCACCAGGAGCACGGCGCTGAAGATATAGATCGCGCGCGCTTCGGGCTCGTTGGTGACATAGAGCACGACGGAGCCCAGGATCAGCAACCCGCCGAGAATGCCTTCCCATAACGCCGGGAACCGTTCCCTCTTGGAGCACCCTGCCCCACCCTTGTTGGTGCGCATGAACGGAACCGTGTCCTTGAGCAGCCCTTCGGCGACGGCGCGGCTCACCGTCAGCTGCAAGGCCATGGCCGAGAACGCCGCGCCAAGCGAGGTGAACACTGGCGCCCTCACCCGGGCCCGGTACAACATGAGGAAATGCAGCAGGACCACGATGAACGCCGCAAGCACCGGGATCGTGAGCACGGCCTGGGGCACGGCGATACCGAGAAAAGCCACCGGCGGCATCCACAGCAGATTGAGAATGGCAATCAGCACGCCAATGCTTTCCGCGCCCAGCCAGGTCAGCCAGCCATAGAGGAACTCGTTCCGCTGCTGCGGCGTGAGCGCGCTCCGGCCCGGCAAGAACGCCCGCCAATGCTTCTTGATCAACTGCACGCCGCCATAGGCCCAGCGGTGGCGCTGGCGCTTGTAAGCGGCGAAATCGTCCGGCAACAGGCCCCAGCCATAGCGGCGGCGCGTGTAGTGCGTCCGCCAGCCGCGCTCAAGCAGACTGAGCCCGAGGTCGGCATCCTCGACGATGGTATCGCTCGACCAGCCGCCCGCATCGAACAGCGCCGTGCGCCGGACGAGACACATGGTGCCGTGCGAGACGATGGCGTTGACCTCGTTCCGCTGCACCATGCCGATGTCGAAAAAGCCGGCATATTCGCGGTTCATCACCGCGTGCGTGACGCTGCGTCCGCCGTCCCGATGATCCTGAGGCGCCTGCACCAGGCCCACCCCCGGATCGGCAAAAGCCGCGACCAGATCTTTCAACCAATTCGGATCGACGACATAGTCGGCGTCGAGCACGCCGATGATCTCGGCTTCAGGCGCGGTGTGCTCGAGTGCGAGCCGCAGAGCCCCCGCCTTGAAGCCTTGGAGCGCGTCGGCCCGAACGAACTTGAAGCGCGGGCCGAGCAGCTCGCAATGCTCTTCGATCGGGCGCCAGAAAGTCGGGTCCGGCGTATTGTTGATGACCACGATGCATTCGAGATTGGGCCAATCGAGCTTGGCCACGCTGTCCAGGGTTTGCCGCAGCATCTCTGGCGGCTCGCGGTAGGCAGGAATGTGGATCGAGACCAGCGGCCGCTCCGACATGATCAGGCCCGGCGAGAGCAGCCGCTTGGGCGCGGTGCCAAACAGAATCGCCGCCAATTCCTCAATCCGCTCTTTCATGATGATGATCAGCGGCACGAGTAATCCCACGCCGGCGATGGTGGCGATCAGCGAGCCGGCGACGAAGTAGTGTGAGGCGGTGTAGTCGAACACATTGGAGCCCCAGGCGCCGATGATCTGTGCCGTGCCCGCAAGCACGCCGGCCTGGATCGGGGTCACCCCCGGAATGGCGAAGATCGGCAGGCAAAGCAGAAGGCCAAGCCCAAGCGCCGCGATCATGTTGAGCATCCAATTCGGGGTCTCGACGGCGCCGGCGAGCGCGAATTTCGCCTGCCGGTCGGCATCGAACAAGCCCCAATAGGCGCCGACACTACCTTCGAAGGTCTTCCACGGCTGATCGAACGCCTCGACGATCGAGTAGTCGATGCCCATTGCGTCGGCGCGCGAAACGAAGTCGCGGATGACTTTAGCCTGGGCGACGGGATCAGGCACCGCGGCCCTGCGGTTCATGCCGGCGCTCGGCCAGCCGAACTCGGCGATGACGATGCGCTTGCCCGGATAGGCCTGGCGCAAGCGCTGATAGACCTTGATGGAATAATCGACGGCATCCGAGCTCGGGATTCCTTCCCAATAGGGCAGGATGTGGACCGCAAGATAGTCGACGGCCGAGGCGAGCTCCGGGTGGTCGAGCCAAATGTTCCAAACCTCGGCGGTGCTGACCGGGACGGATACCTCGCGCTTCACGCGCTGGATCTTCTCGATCAGCTCCTTGACGGTGGGACCGTACTTACCCTCCGCGCCGCGGTACAATGTTTCGTTGCCGACGATGATGCTGTCGATGTTGCGATGATGCTTGGCGAGCGCAATCGCGGTTTCGATCTCCCGCTCGTTGTGAGCCTCCCTTTGGTCGATCCAGGCGCCGAGCGTGACGTGCAGTCCGAATCGAGAGGCGAGCTCGGGTACGAGTTCGAGACCGTTGCTGACGCTATAGGTACGCACGGCACGCACGTGAGGCGCGACGACCGCGAGATCCGACGTGATCTGTTTCTCGCTGACGTGATCGGTGGCGCCGTCGTGCCCCGGCGGAAACGGCGAGAACGACACGCTTTGCAGCTGCCCCACCACGTTTGGAGGCGACACCCGCTCATGCGATAGGAACCAGCCCACTGCATGCAGGACGGTCGCTAGCGCGACCATGAGGACGACACTGACGATACGCATTCTGGGAATTGTTCTCAGACGGTCCGGTCTGGTTGTTGACCTTGTGGCCGCGAAGGCCCGGTGAAGATTGCAGTCCCCGTGAATAACTCTCGTTAGTTCGGAACAGTTCCAGTAGCGGGCGGCGAGCTGCCTGTGGCCCGGCTCGCGGCGGTTGTTGGTCCTGCCGGGTCAATCCAGCAGCTGTGCACACGAGCCGAGAGACGGTCCGCCGCCTTCGGATCCATCGGCCCCTGCTGAATCATGCAGCGAAAAGCAAGCTTGAGATGCTCGGCCGAGCAGCCGAACCGGTCATAGAGGTCGAGATAGCGCCGCGCAGTATCGACATCGTCGCGCCACAGAAGCGTCGTAATTCGCCACCCCGTCCAAACGCACTCGGCAGAGCCTGCTGAAAGTGACAGCCTCGCTGCGGCCTGCTTGTACTGCTCGATCTCCTCAAGCC
>Ga0307444_1000642_pt1 | contig 16185 bp, 13 predicted proteins | sample SalMarSW160340MG_FD_202145 | JGI IMG/M metagenome (GOLD analysis project Ga0307444, IMG submission 202145) | Salt marsh sediment microbial communities from the Plum Island Ecosystem LTER, Massachusetts, United States - SW1603-40 | ecosystem: Environmental > Aquatic > Marine > Intertidal zone >...
AACTGCCGGCCTTAACATGTCTGGGATACCAACAGAATACCCCGGCCTTTTTGCCATGAACTCTGTCCAGATCATTGACATCCCCACCATCTCATTTGGGATAACCAATCCACCGGAGGAGGAAGGGCATGAGGTTCTAAAGAGACAAGACAAAACTAAGGGAGCCTACAAAAAGATTGTAGTAAAAGATAGCAGGGTTGTAGGGATAATACTTCTCAACTGCATAGAGCGGGCAGGTGTGTATGGGATGCTCATCAGGGAAGAAATTGATGTCCAAGATTTCAAAGATCAACTCCTGAGGGATGACTTTGGGTTTTTGGTCCTTCCAAAGGAGTTCAGGAAACACCTTGTTGAAGGAAGAGGGATAGTAGTATGAAAGAGATAGATGCACAGGATCTGCATTACAGGAGCCTAAACAAAAGATTGCGAGGGCTTATAAAGGAAGGGGGGAAACGCATCCTTGTAAGAAATGTATGTGGCCAGAGATATATAGGTGATGGGATAGGGGAAGAGGTGGAGATTATAATAGAGGGAGTGCCTGGCAATGACCTGGCGTCCTTTATGGATGGCCCTCGAATCATTGTCAGGGGGAATGCTCAGGATGGCGTGGGCAACACTATGAACAAGGGTGAGGTAATCATTCATGGAGATGCAGGTGACATAGTTGGTTACTCAATGAGAGGGGGTAGGATATTCATACGTGGCAATGTAGGTTATAGGGTAGGAATACACATGAAGGCCTACAAGGATTTTTTCCCTGTTGTTGTCGTAGGAGGAGGGGCAAAGGACTTTCTCGGAGAGTATATGGCAGGGGGATTACTTGTGGTATTAGGTCTTAACGGTAGTGAAATAGCAGGCGATTTTGTTGGCACAGGGATGCATGGTGGAACAATGTTTCTGATGGGCACAGTAGACTCCGCAAGGCTTGGTAAAGAGGTAAAGATAGGCAAGATTACCCCTCAGGATATGGATCTTCTAAAAAAGCACATTGGTGACTTTTGCGCCTCCTTTGAACTTAATTTAGATGAAATCTTTCAAACACCATTTATAAAAATATACCCTCACAGCCGCAGGCCCTATGGAACCATCTATTCCTATTAGAGCTGTTAAAATCAGGCATGGAAATTTGCCTCAAAGCTGCTACCTAAAAACCTTTCATTACTTTTCAGAAAATTCTCTGGAAGCAGAAAAAATTATTGTAAGATCCTTTATTGCAGAATAGATTAATGAAAAATTTGGGCTTTGTCTCCTATACAGCTGAACTTTTTTGATGATATTAAAACTTTTTTAAACTGGACGAATCATTATGCTGAGTAAAAGAATCATACCATGTCTCGATGTAAGAGACGGAAAGACCACTAAAGGGATCAAGTTCAGAGAGAATATAGATATTGGCGACCCTGTGCAAATGGCAAGATTCTATTATGAACAGGGTGCGGATGAGATCGTGTTTTATGATATTACGGCATCAAGCGATCGGCGAGACATTATGATCGATGTCGTTCGCAGGGTAGCAGAGGATATCTTTATCCCTTTTTCTGTAGGTGGTGGAATCAGGACAATCGAGGATATGCGTAATGTTCTACTGGCCGGGGCTGAGAAGGTCAGCGTAAACACTGCCGCGGTTAAGAATCCTACAATCATTGCTGATGGTGCCAAGGCATTTGGCAGCCAGTGTATTGTTCTTGGCATGGATGTCAAAAAGGTAAAAGCAACTAATAGAATACCATCCGGTTATGAGATTTGGATTCATGGAGGCCGCACCTCTGTAGGTATTGATGCCCTGGCCTGGGCTAAAGAGGCAGAAAAATTAGGGGCAGGCGAGATATGCCTGAATTCTATGGATGCGGATGGCACACAGGAAGGGTATGAACTGGAGTTGACGCCTCTTATATCTGAAAATGTGAATATTCCGGTTATAGCATCCGGCGGTGCAGGCAATATTGACCATGTCTACGATGTGCTCACACAAGGCAAGGCCGATGCGGCCCTTATCGCCTCTATCGTCCACTATGAAACCTATACTATTAAACAAATCAAAGAAGAACTACACGCACGGGGTGTTAAGGTGCGAATGACCTGGTAAACAAGATGAAGGCCTTATTAGCATTAGAGGACGGTACTGTATTTTATGGAGACACCTTTGCAGGAGAGGGTGAGGTATCAGGCGAGGTCGTGTTCAATACCAGCATGACAGGCTACCAAGAGATCCTGACCGATCCATCCTACAAGGGCCAGATCGTAACCATGACCTACCCCCTCATCGGCAATTACGGCATAAACGAGGACGATATCGAATCAAGGGGAATTCAGGCTGAAGCACTTTTAGTAAAGGAATATACGGCTGTGCCCAGCAATTGGCGGTCCCAAAAAACCCTTGCCGATTATCTCAATCAGGAAGGAAAAATCGGTATTGAAGGCATAGACACGCGGGCACTCACAAGACACATCAGGCTGTCAGGCGCCATGAAGGGGATTATCTCCACCCACGATCTTGATCCTCAATCTCTGGCCGAAAAGGCAGGGGCCTCTCAAGGCCTTGTGGGGCGAGACCTTGTCAGGGATGTCACCTGTAAAGGGCCCTATCAGTGGCAACAGGGGAAAGGCAAACTCTTTCATGTGGTAGCGCTTGATTTTGGCATCAAATTTACTATAGCTCGAAACCTGGCCAAAAGAGGATGCAACGTAACAGTTGTGCCTGCTCACACAACTGCTGATGAAATCGGGGCATTAAATCCCGATGGGATCCTGCTTTCCAACGGGCCCGGAGATCCTGAGCCGGTTACCTATGCTGTTCAAACCATTCAGAACCTGCTAGGCAAATATCCCATCTTTGGCATATGCCTGGGTCAACAGCTCCTGGGCCTTGCCCTTGGCGGAAAGACCTTTAAACTGAAGTTCGGCCATCGGGGGGCCAACCATCCGGTAATGAATCTCCTGACAGGAAAGGTGGAAATCACGGCCCAGAATCACGGCTTTTGTGTAGACATAGACTCGATCAAAGATCCTGACATCGAGATAACGCATATCAACCTGAATGACCAGACACTTGAGGGAATGAGACACAGGAGCCTCCCTGTTTTCTCGGTTCAATACCACCCTGAGGCCTCACCCGGACCTCACGATTCAGACTATTTGTTTGATGTGTTCATAAAGATGATGAAAAGGGGAAAACAGGCTGGCGAACATTATGCCAAAAAGGAATGACATATCAAAGATCATGATCATCGGTTCTGGGCCTATCATCATAAGCCAGGCTTGTGAATTCGACTACTCAGGCACTCAAGCGTGCAAGGCGCTCAAGGAAGAAGGATTTGAGGTCGTTTTGGTGAATAGTAACCCTGCCACTATCATGACTGACCCTGAGATGGCTGACCATACATATATCGAGCCAATTACACCTGAGATAGTCTCTATCATTATCGAAAAGGAAAGACCTCAAGCCCTTCTTCCTACCCTTGGAGGACAGACTGGATTGAATACCGCTTTCCAGGTAGCAGAGATGGGTATCCTCGATAAATACAACGTGGAGATGATCGGAGCCTCAACAGAAGCGATAAAAAAGGCTGAAGATAGAGATTTATTTCGTGAAGCCATGAAAAAGATTGGGCTGAGGGTACCGCAAAGCGGTATCTCCCATGATCTTGAGGGCGCCAGGGCAATCGCCGATCAAATAGGTTACCCGATCATCGTGAGGCCTAGCTTTACCCTTGGTGGAACTGGTGGTGGTGTTGCATTTAACAGAGAGTATCTTGAAAAATTGACTGCCTGGGGGCTGGATGCCAGCCTGATAAATGAAATCATGCTGGAAGAATCCGTAATCGGCTGGAAGGAATTCGAGCTCGAGGTGATGCGGGATAGAAACGATAACGTAGTAATTATATGTCCTATCGAAAATCTTGATCCCATGGGAATCCATACCGGCGATAGCATTACGGTAGCCCCGGCCCAAACCTTGAGCGATAGGGAATATCAGCAAATGCGTGATGCTGCAATAGATGTGATACGGGAAATCGGTGTGGACACAGGCGGATCAAACATCCAGTTTGCTATCAACCCAAAAAATGGTGATATGGTAATCATAGAGATGAACCCCAGGGTCTCACGAAGTTCTGCGCTTGCCTCAAAGGCAACCGGGTTTCCCATTGCCAAGATCGCTGCCAAATTGGCCGTGGGTTACACCCTGGATGAGCTCCCAAACGACATTACCAGGGAAACCTTAGCCTCTTTCGAGCCGACAATTGACTACTGTGTGGTCAAGATCCCACGGTGGACCTTTGAAAAATTTCCCGATACCGATGATTATCTAACAACGAGCATGAAATCGGTGGGAGAGGTCATGGCCATAGGAAGGACGTTCAAGGAGGCACTCCAGAAGGGACTAAGATCCCTTGAGATCGGCTGTTTTGGGCTGGGAGCTGATAGGAAGATTGTATCGGGTGGGAACAGACCTTCCCTTTCTTTCGATGAACTAAAAAGCAAGCTCGCGAATCCACACTCGGAACGCCTTTTCTCTATTCGATACGCTATCAACTCCGGCATTGATATAGGAACAATTAATGCGCTTACTGGGATCGACCCCTGGTTCCTCCACCAAATAGAGCAAATCACACACCTTGAGGAGGAGATCACAACTGCTGGATCACCTTTATCCCCTGATCTTACACAAAGGAGCAAGGCCTTTGGATTCTCGGATGTTCAAATAGCACACCTTCTTGAAACCGGTGAGGATGAAATCCGCGCATACCGCGAGAGCCTCGGAGTCGTTCCAGTCTATAAGCTGGTCGACACCTGTGCAGCCGAGTTTGAAGCACAAACACCTTACTATTATTCGACATATGAACAGGAAAATGAGGCACGTGTTTCTCACGGGAAAAAGGTTATGATCCTGGGAAGTGGGCCTAATAGGATTGGCCAGGGGATCGAGTTTGACTATTGCTGCGTGCAGGCATCCTTTGCCCTCAAAGAAGAAGGCATTGAGAGCATAATGGTGAACAGTAACCCCGAAACCGTCTCGACCGATTATGACACCTCTGATAAACTCTACTTTGAACCTCTTACCAAGGAAGATGTCCTCAATATTGTCCAGACAGAAAAACCCATAGGGATTATTGTGCAGTTTGGAGGGCAAACCCCGCTCAATCTTTCATCCTCCCTGGCAGAGGCCGGGGTACCGTTGCTGGGTACACCGCCTGAAAGTATAGCCCTGGCTGAAAATCGAGAATTCTTCAAGGCCTTTCTCAAGAAATTGGGAACTGCTCAACCACAAAACGGAACTGCTATGAGCGTGAAAGAGGCTATCAAAGTAGGTGAAACAATCGGGTACCCCGTTATAGTAAGGCCTTCCTATGTGCTTGGAGGGCGGGCCATGAAAATTGTCTACGACCGACCATCTTTGGAGGAATTTACTCGAAAAGGCCTCCTTGCCTCTCCTGATCATCCCGTATTGATTGATAAATTTCTTGAGGATGCCGTTGAAGTTGACGTGGATGCAATTTCCGATGGAATAAATACCGTTATTGGTGGGGTAATGGAACATATAGAGGAGGCGGGCATCCATTCAGGGGATAGCGCTTGCGTAATTCCGCCGCAGAGTTTATCGTCTTCTATTATAGAACAAATCAAGGAGAGCACAAAAGCAATTGCGAAAGGACTAAAGGTGGTTGGTTTGCTCAATATTCAATTTGCTGTGAAGGATGGTAAGGTTTTTGTGCTGGAAGTGAATCCCAGGGCATCGAGGACTATCCCTTTTGTGAGCAAGGCAACAGGTGTGCCGCTGGCAAAGCTTGCTACCAAGGTCATGCTTGGGAAAGGCCTGAGGGAACTGGGTCTAACGCATGAAATAGTGCCGCATCATATTTCAGTAAAGGAATCAGTATTTCCCTTTAATCGCTTTCCAGGGGTGGACATCATTCTGGGGCCTGAGATGAAATCTACCGGTGAGGTGATGGGCATAGATGAGGACTTCGGCAGGGCCTTTGCGAAATCACAACTTGCTGCCGGACAATTGTTACCAACCCAGGGAACGGTGTTTGTCAGCGTAAAGGATGCGGACAAGGATAAGGTGTATCCCGTAGTAAAACAGCTGCATGAAATGGGTTTTGAATTCCTCGCTACCCAGGGCACCTCCCAGTACTTGAAAGACCTTGGGATTCCAAACAAACCCGTAAAAAAGATTGCCCACGGACGTCCTCACGTCATTGATCATATCAAGAATGGAGATATCCAGCTCGTGATTAACACGCCTTCAGGCAAGGAAAGTGCAGGAGGTTCGCATAACATCAGACGTGCCGTATTACGGCATGGGCTTCCCTATGCCACTACCCTGTCAGGTGCCGCAGCTATGGCATCAGGCATTGCAGCGCTGATAAAAAGAAGGCTGACTGTGAAATCCCTTCAGGAGTATCATGAGGAAATGTCCCATATCCATGACTCCTCTATGCCTCCCTTAGCAAATGAGGGAGGAAGCACGAGGTGATTTGAATGAAATTTTGCCATGGACCAAGAGAGGCATGTGGCGTCTTTGGTGTATTCGGACACAAAGATGCCGCAAAGTTGACATATTTTGGGCTCTATGCGTTACAGCATAGAGGGCAGGAAAGCACAGGTATAGTGACCTCCACTGGAAAATCGATTCATGAACACAAGGGCATGGGGCTTGTTCCAGAGGTATTCAATGAAACCAACTTAAATGGGCTCTATGGCCATATAGCCGTTGGCCATGTGAGATATTCCACAACCGGTTCTTCGGTTGCCAAGAATGCGCAACCTTTTGTAGCCTCACACTCAGGCAATACCCTTGCCATTGCCCACAATGGAAATCTTACCAACGCCCGAGAACTGAGAAATGATCTTGAGAAAAAAGGCTCCATTTTTCAGACCACCATGGACAGCGAAATTATTGTTCACCTGCTGGCCCAAAACATCCAAAAGGGCTTGGAAGAGGCAATGGTCCAAACAGTCTCTCAAATTCAGGGTGCCTATTCCTGTGTCTTGATGACCAAAGACAAACTCATTGCCTTCCGGGATCCCAATGGATTCAGACCTCTCTGTTTGGGATTGCTCGATGAAGGGTATATCGTGTCTTCAGAGACATGCGCCCTTGATTTGATAGAAGCTCAGCATATCAGAGACATCGATCCAGGCGAAATACTGATTATTGGTGAAGATGAGTTAAAATCAATCAAACCTTTTCCAGAACGCAGGAAATCATTTTGCATCTTTGAATATATCTATTTTGCAAGACCCGACAGCACCATCTTCGGCCAGAACGTGTATGCAGTACGAAAGAGGCTCGGGAAGAAGATGGCACAGGAATATCCAATCAACGCTGATTTTGCTATGCCCTTTCCAGACTCTGGTAACTATGCAGCCATCGGTTTTTGTCAAGAATCCGGCATTCCTTTGGAGATGGGGGTTATCAGAAACCATTACGTGGGAAGGACTTTTATTGAGCCTGTGCAGTCCATGCGGGATTTCGAGGTGAGAGTAAAACTCAATCCGGTTAAGGAGATCCTGAACCAGAAAAGGGTTGTCATTGTTGAAGACTCAATCGTACGGGCTACGACCAGCAAGATGAGGATTAAGACTCTGCGTGAGGCAGGAGCATGGGAGATTCATATGGTGATTAGCTGTCCTCCTCTTAAGCATCCCTGCTACTATGGTATTGACTTTTCAACCAGGGGGGAGTTGATTGCCTCCGACCACTCTGTGGAAGAGATTAAAAACTTTATTGGCCTGGATAGCCTTTGTTATCTGAGCCTTCCCGGGATGCTTGAGGCTGCAGGCCTCGGAGAAAACAGTTTCTGCCTCGCCTGTTTTAATGGTAAATATCCTATTAAGCTCAAGCAAGGCTTTTCAAAGCTTCATCTCGAGTCCTGATGGATATTACTCTTCCACCTCGCTGATTTTATTGAACAGCGTTTTTAATCTACAATGACCTCCCCTGACGGTGCTATCATTTATTTCTTTCGCAATCATTACAATTGCCCCTTTTTTGTTTAGTTTTTTTCTATTACGCCTTAAGCTTTTAGGCCCCTGCTATGCTTTCAGGCTGCTTTCTCTCTCCAGGTCTACACATAAGCTGGTAGGCCGACTTCGCTCGGTTCAGCTTTATACACACGACACGGGTAACCGCGCGTATCCGCCCCCCCTGACGCTCTCTCTACCGGTTCATCCGGGATGAGTATATTGATATTCGCTTTGTCCCATTGATCGGCATTGGAGGGGTCTTCTGGAAAATACCAGCCAAAATTGCACAGTATTATTCTGGAGTCGATTTCAGGATCGATGGCAAGCTTCTGCATTATCCTGCCCATGTTTGACTCAACCCATACCCAGTCCCCGTCCACAGCCCCTATGCTTTTGGCAATTTCAGGGTTCACCCGTACCAGAGGGTACGTCTTGCGCTTGCGCATAGACTTCACGTGCTTGTATTTAGTCAAATGAAATTCCTCATCCATATATGAGGTCATCAGAAGCGGATATTCTTTTGAAGGCTGCCAGCGTGGGATTACTTCTTCCCAAAGTGGCATGGGGCTGCAGCCATAGGTCTCCATTGCTCGTTCGGAATATATTTCCGCTTTGCCTGAACTGGTGGTGAAAAAACCACTCTCTTCACCTTTCTTATCAAACGTTCCCGCAAGCATCCTTTTCTTCTTCATATCCTCCCAGCTTAACCCGCTGGGACCCAGGACATAATTCATGGTCTCCACATCACTATCAAAGAAGTATTCCCCCAGCCCCAACCTTTTGCCTAGGTCGTTTAGTATCATTACATCGGAGCGAGCCTCTCCAGGAGGGTCAATAATCTTAGGTATAGCTCGGAGCGGCCCTGTTCCGGTAAAACAGGCTATCGTATCACATTCATTCGTGGTGGCTACAGGCAGGACGATATCAGCCATAGCAGCCGTCGGCACCATGAAAATATTAGCTGATACTAACAAATCAAGCTTCATAAAGGCATTGTATGTCTTACGAGAGTTAGGAGCACTCATAAGAGGGTCGCATTGAGTGAATAGAACTGCCTTTATCTTATCGTCCAGGATGCCATTGATAAGGGCTTGATCGGGTATATACGCAGCTCTTACCGCATACTTATGTTTGCCTGCCAGGTTCGTCTCCACATTTCTCGAGAACTTATCAAGCAGATACATCTGCCTGGCGCGAACATAGTTGGGATGTGTGGCAGATATCCCCCATCCCGGGAGGTTCAGGGGACTGACAACAGCCTGCAAGATATCAAGGAGTCGCTGACCCTGGAAGCTGCGTGCCCCTTGACCAAAAGACCCCATTCCCATCTGTACGGTGGACGGAACAAGCTCGCTATACCATCGAGCAAGCTGCTCAATTTGCTGACGGGGTATCCACGTTACATTCTCCACATCGGCAAGAGTGAAGGTTGTTACATGCTCACGGAGCCGATCAAAACCGACCGTCCACTTGTCAACAAAGTCTTTATCGTAGAGCCCTTCATCAATGATGACTTTTAACAATCCAAAAACCAGGGCGTAGTCACTCGTTGGCCTGGGTTTAATCCAGAAGTCAGCCATCTTAGTAACTCCTATCCTTCTCGGGTCTATCACCACAAGCTTGGCACCATTTTTTACGAGGCGCTTTATCCGCTCTCGTCGTGCTGCCATCCTATCCGACCAGGCACCACCCCACACTATTACTAATTTGTAGTTAGGTTGTATTTCCTCAGGGTATTCTTCGTTCAGAGGATTGAAATGTCCCGGACCATACGTGACCGAACTGGCCGCATTAGCACCGCCCCCTCAGAGAGCAAGCGGTGTCCGAATATTAGGCGTCCCAAAGGCACTACAAAATCTCTGGAGCCAGACAAACTCAAAGTGTTTCGGCTCGCCAACACCTGCCGCAAAGTATTCCGGGCCATATTTTTCCTTTATCTCCGTTAGCTTGTTAGCAATAGTATCTAATGCTTCATCCCAGGAAATCCGTTGCCATTTACCTTCGCCCCTTGCCCCTGCTCTCTTCAAGGGATACTTCAGGCGGTCGGGGTTTTCTGATATCTCAGCATTGAATCTTCCCTTAAAACTTGGGCACGGCAAATAATGGAAACCATTTTGCTTGTCCTGCTCCCACTTGATTATCTTTCCATCCTCTACCGTTGCCTTAGCCGCACAGTAGGCACCACAGAGAGCACAGAAAGTAAGAGTTTCTGTCCGCATTTTCTTCCTCCCTTCTTGTTTTGTGATACTAATTCTTTCACCGGATGAGCTGAACCTCTAAGGCTACCACAATGGCTTACCGATCCGATCGATCCTTTCAGGCCAACTTCTCGTTATGGCAGACAATATAGCGGCGCCCTCCACCTTCACTTCCTTGTCCTGTAATGGCGAGGGTTGGGTCTTTAGGGCGAAAGAGTTTCAACTGCGTGCCAAAAGTCTATATCCAAAACTCGCCTGATTTCATTTAAGACTACGTAATCAAACATGAAATAGCAAGGAATCATAAATTTTTCCCTCTATGATAAAATACCCTCTTTGAATTCTCTTAGATATCCGATATTTTCAACCTCTTCAGCTCATGGCAAGATATTGCAAGTTTGATCCAGACATACTTAATAATGTGCTTCTCTTGATACTTATTTACTTATATCCCGTTCACAAAACGAAACTTCTCTTCAGACTGAGTTTTAAGCAATTTCTGCACGAACGTCCCGGTTCACAAAACCATCGACCCTGTGATCCCGTCAAAAGAAGTTGCGGCTGTGTATACTGAGCGAAGCTAGGAATAGATCTTGCGGGAGGAGTATTGGTACATACGGGAGAGGATCTGCGCAATCTCATCCAGGCGGTCATAGACCCGGATGCCTTCTTGGTTGAGGTCATGGATGACCTGGCTTTCGCTTGAAGAGAAGATGCTCCCTATCAGCACCGGGATCCCGAAGGCCTTTTCCAGTTCGACGTATCCTCGCACTATCGCTTTATTGATCTCCAGAAAGATCCGAAGCCGTTCCGGGGCGTTTTCATCCAGCATGCCCGGTCGTCCCATGCCGTGAAGGATCAGGGCATCTGCCTCGCCTGATTGAAGAATCTCCCTGCCCAGGGTGATCAGCAATCGTTGGTCGAAAAAAAGCCCAGATGCTCCGATATCAACCGGATTTTTCACAGACGCCCGGATTGGCATGCCCAGTTCCCTTAGCCTGGATTGCAAGGTTACGCTCAATTCAGGGGCGCGCAGCGCCTCTGCCTCGAGCGCATCCGTCAGGGCCACGCCCCAGGACCCGCCCATGGTAAGAATGGCCACCCGGTTGCCGCGCATGGGAGGGCGCTCCACCATAGCATCCCCGAGTGGGAGCAGGAGTTCCATGGTGGGAGAGAACACGACATTGGACTGGTCTAAGGCCCCCTCATAAATAGCGTACGCCCCGGCAAGAGAGCCGGTGTGACTTTGGGCAGCGCGGGAGGCATCTGGCGTCTTTCCCGCCTTGTAGACGATGACCGGCTTGGTTTTGGATATCTCGCGGGCCGCGTCCGCAAAGCGCCTTCCCTCTTTCAGGGCTTCGATGTACATGATAATGGCCTTTATCTCAGGATCAGGGCCGATATGCTCCAGGAATTCCGTGCTGGTAAGATCCGCCTCGTTGCCGGTATGGACGAACATGCCCGCACCCATGTGTCTATAATAGCCGTGGGCCAGGAGATCGTAAAAGGCAAAGCCGCCCTGGCAAATGGCTGCGATGCTGTTTTTTGTGAGATGCTGTTCAGGAGATGCGGAAGCGTTGAACTCGGCATGCAGATTGAAAGTGCCGCTCACGTTGGGCCCCAAAAGGCGCATGCCGTAAGAGCGGGCCAGGCTTACCAGTTCCGCTTCCCTGTGTTTGCCGCCAACCACGGCCTCCCCAAAGCCGGCCGTGATGACGGTGATGCCCTTGACCCCTTTTTGCCCGCATTTCCGGATGGTTTCTTCCACCGATACTTCAGGGATGGTGAAGATGGCAAGTTCCGGGGATTCTGGGATCTGCTCCACATCTTTATAGGCCCGCAGGCCAAAGACGCTGCCTGCATTGCGGTTGACCGGATAGATAGTACCCTGGTAAGGCCTAGAAAGCAGACCTTTCATAATAAATGAACCCCAGGAGCCCTGCCGTTCCGTTGCGCCGATGACTGCTACGGATTTGGGGCTCAGAAACACGTTCAACTGTTTGTTTACAACCACGTTTTATTCCTTTTTCATAGGCTGTTTTGGATCAGCACGCGGGCATGCAGGAATGCGCAGAAGCCGTCCTTTTTGCCCTTGGTTTCTGAATAGGAACGTGCATTTTGCAGAAGAGAGTATAAGAAAGCCGCTCTTGTTAAGCAAGGAAAAAGAAGCGGGGATGGGGAGAGCAGGAGAAGGGGAATCGGGGACGAGATAGACGAAACTGCAACCTCTAGCCGGCGGAGGAGAGCCTTGATGGATCGTTAGGCTTAGCCATTGAAGAATTCCCTCACCCTCTGGGTGCGGTCTGACTATACAGTCTAAAACTTTCTACTACGTGCCCAAAGTTTATATGCATGGCTCGCCTGATTTCATTTAAAACTACGGAATCAAACATGAAATATCAAGAATTTATACATTGAGGTAGAAAACTGCACTCCTAAATTATTCCCTCTATGATGAAACACCCTCAAGGTATCTGGAATTAGCGACTGAAGTCACTTTGGAGCCTATGTCCCTATTTATGGCCTCGCCTGTTTCAATGGTGAATATCCTATTAAGCCCGAGCAAGGCTTCTCAAAGCTTCATCTCGAGTCCTGATGTATACTACCCTTCCACCTCGCTGATTTCATCGAACAGCGTTTTTACTCTACAATGACGTCCCCTGACGGTTCCATCATTTATTTTTACCGCGATCATTACAATGGGTAGTATGCGTTGGTGCCTATCCGCTTAAATGAAGCCCACTCCCATGCAAAAACCAATTCGACTTTTATACCTGAATGATATCAAAAGGTTTCCGGCTTGTTCCTATGCATAGATCGTGGCAAGAAACCACAGGTTTTGACAAGCCACAATTTCCTGAGTTAATCTCAATGTATCTGTAGTGCGGCACGAAGGCGCATATTTTTTCGGATAACATTACAAAAGTGATGATATCCAGCTCCGTATAATCACTTATTGGGCCACTTAAATCAGCACCTCGCACAAGGAAAATTTATAAAGATTTCTTGGGGAAAATAGTTTATAGTTATCCCATTCCATACAATACTTAATGGAAGGTAATATGGAGCAAATAAAAACGGAGATACTCACTGGTGATTGTTTGAATATTCTTAAGGATTATTCTGACAACTTTTTTAATTTAATTGTCACCTCACCGCCCTATGCAGACAGGAGAAATAGCACTTACGGAGGCATTAAGCCAAACGAGTATGTTGAATGGTTTTTACCTAGAGCAGAAGAATTTCTGAGAGTCCTGCGTCCAGATGGAACTTTCATTTTAAATATCAAAGAAAAAGCTGTAAATGGTGAGCGCCATACTTATGTCATAGAATTAATTCTGGCCCTAAAAAAACAAGGATGGCTTTGGACAGAAGAATTTGCATGGCATAAGAAAAATTGTTTTCCTGGAAAATGGCCCAATCGCTTTAGGGACGCATGGGAACGTTGCCTGCAATTTAATAAATCAAAAAAATTCAAAATGTACCAAGAAGAAGTCATGGTTCCTATGGGTGATTGGGCAAAAACACGCTTAAAAAAACTAAGCCTTACTGACCGCACCCGTGACGAGTCAAAAGTTAATAGCGGCTTCGGTAAAAATGTTTCAAACTGGTTAAAACGAGATATGGCCTATCCTACCAATGTATTGCATTTTGCTACTGAGTGCTACAACCGAAACCATAGTGCAGTGTTCCCAAAATCCTTACCAGAATGGTTTATGAAACTGTTTACACAAGAGCATGATTGGGTACTTGATCCTTTTGTTGGCTCTGGCACAACTAACGAAGTAGCTCAACAATTAAATAGAAACTCTGTTGGTATTGATATCTTACCGGAATATTGTGAGCTCGCCAAAGAGAGGACTGCGCATTACCAATATAGAATATGTGAGGAAGAAGCTGAATATGAAAACAATAAAACAAGAAAAAATAGCAGTGTACGTCGAGAAAAACATTCCAGAGTTTCATCACAACCGTCTAGAAAAACTCAAGAAACTCAAGTTGAAGGAAGTTCTCAAACGTAAAAACCCCTATCTTTTCAAGGTCAAACATATCACTACTGCTGGCGATTTCATCAAAACAATCCTTGATGCCTATTTATCATCTCAAGAAGAAAGCCTATTTGGTGGTTTTCTAGAAGGGCTGGCTATTTATATTTGCAATCATGTTTATGGTGCCAACAAATCATCCGCTGAAGGAATAGATTTAGAATTTGAAAAAGATAATGCTAAATACATAGTGTCTATAAAGTCTGGGCCAAATTGGGGTAATTCCAGCCAAATCAAACGAATGAAAGACAATTTTCGTAAGGCAAAACGGATTTTAGGAACCAATATCTCAACATCTCGAAATGTCATCGCAGTTAACGGTTGTTGCTACGGTAAAGACAACACGCCAAACAAGGGAGAATATCTAAAATTATGCGGCCAGAGATTTTGGGCCTTTGTTTCCGGAAACGAAAGCTTATACACTGAAATTATAGAACCTCTCGGGCATAAGGCAAAAGAGAAAAACGACCAATTCCTTGAAGAGTATGCAAAGGTGGTTAACAAATTTTCTCTAGAATTTATGGAAATATTTTGCGACCCAACGGGTCTAATCCATTGGGAAAAAGTCATCAAATTTAACTCTGGAAAAGATTAAGGCCCAACAAATCGCTCAACCAGACAGCCTAAACTAGTGTCACGTCAACCTTGTAATGTCGTAAAGAATATGATATATTTTCTTCATAATCAACCAGGGAGGATTGGATATGAAGAAATACACTGTGACGCTTACCAAAGATGAACGTGACGTTCTTGTTGTACACGCTTCCAAGGGCAAACACAAATCACAAAAGATCCTCAACGCCCTAATTCTACTTGGGTGTGATGAGAGCAAGCATCAGGTAAAACGTTCGACCAACGAAGAGATAGCTCGTGTCCTGAACATAAGCATGAAAAAGATCGATCGTGTGAAGAGGCGATTTGTCGAAGAGGGTTTTGACGTTGCCCTCAACGGGAAGAAAGGAAGTCGCGTTTATACCAAAAAAGCAGACGGAGATTTTGAAGCCCATCTGGTTGCATTGAGTTGCAGTGAACCGCCCGAAGGCTTTACAAGATGGTCTCTGAGGTTGTTAGCCGACAAAGTTGTCGAGCTTAATTATATTGACAGTATTTCCCATGAAGCGGTGCGCCGTGTTTTAAAAAAAATGAAATCAAGCCCTGGCAACGGAATGAATGGGTAATTCCACCGGAGCAAAACGGCAGTTTTGTTGCAAACATGGAAATGGTGCTGGACGTTTATAAACGTCCGTTTGATCCGCGATATCCAGTTGTATGCATGGATGAATCTCCAAAGCAGCTTATTGCTGAGACAAAAATTCCCATTCCTGCATCACCTGGACAGCCGGCCCGGCATGATTATGAATACAGGCGTTGTGGCGTGTGCAATATTTTCATGGCCTGCGAACCACTGGCAGGAAAGCGCATGGTGAAGACCACCGAAAGAAAAACCAGGCGGGACTGGGCTTGTTTTCTGGAAGAGATCGCAGATCAATACAAAGAAGCGGAGAAAATAACGCTGGTAATGGACAATCTGAACACACATACCCCCGGATCGTTTTATGAAACATTTCAACCGGGTAAGGCAAAAGCATTATGGGACAGATTTGAATTTGTGTACACCCCGAAGCACGGGAGCTGGTTAAATATGGCTGAAATAGAGTTGAATGTGCTCACTGGGCAGTGTCTGAACAGAAGAATCGACGACATCGCGGTTGTCGGGAAAGAAGCACGGGCATGGCAGGAGTACAGAAACAACAAGAACGCGAAGGTAAATTGGCAATTCACTACTAAGGATGCACGGATAAAGCTATCTCGGCTTTACCCGACACTTGAAGGTTGACGAGACACTAGCCGGTTTTTCAAACTCTATCTCACGTTCAATCTCTTTTGCCATTCTTAATGCCTTTGCCACGCTCACGGCGGCTTTAGTTACTATCTGCACTATTTTTACCCTTTCAAAGTTGCAGATCACT
>Ga0307444_1000649_pt1 | contig 16086 bp, 10 predicted proteins | sample SalMarSW160340MG_FD_202145 | JGI IMG/M metagenome (GOLD analysis project Ga0307444, IMG submission 202145) | Salt marsh sediment microbial communities from the Plum Island Ecosystem LTER, Massachusetts, United States - SW1603-40 | ecosystem: Environmental > Aquatic > Marine > Intertidal zone >...
GTACGAGGCCACGGTCGCCTACCAGCCGGTCTACGCCAGTCGGTTGCGGGGCGATGAGCCGCTCCTGCTGGCCTGGTTGTCGAACGTCCCGCGGCTCGGCGCGCAGACCTGGTTCATCTCGGTCGCATACCTGCCGTTCCTGTTGTTCGGCGAACATGTCGAGGAACGTCGGATGCTGTATCTCGGGTACCTGGGAACGCTCGCCGCCATCGTCGTCCAGGGCACGTTCGCCGGATACCACTACCTCCCGGGTCTGGGGATCGGGGCGGTGCTGCTGGGCCACATGTTCCAGACAGTGTGCGGGTGGATCACGCGAAGCTCCCGGTGGCCGGCCCGTCTGCGGCGGGTCGCATCCCCCGTGCTGTGGGCCCACGTGATCGTGCTGGCCGCCATCCCCTTCTATATGCGGGCGGATTCGCTCGAGCGACTGGTCACGGGCCGCTTTCTCGGGCCACCCCAGCCGGGGGAGTTCCGCAACCGGACCGTGTTCGACTACACGGAGAGCTTCGAGGTCGCACGATACCTGCATACCCATACGAAGCCGGACGATCCGGTGCAGGTGTGGGGGTACGAGTCGCTGGTCTACTACCTGGCGGATCGCACGCCACCGACACGGTTTCAGATGACGCATCCGCTGGTGATGCGGCCTCCGGGAGGGGAGCTGTCGCCGATGCAACGACGGTGGCGCCGCGAGTTCATCGGCGATGTCACGCGCGACCCTCCCAAGTACGTGGCCGTCGTGCGACAGGACGACTGGTGGTGGGCCCCGGAGGAGAAGACCTCCGCGGAGCTGCTCGAGGAGGACTTTCCCGCCTTTCGGGACTTCATCCACGAGCGATACCGGCCCGAGACCGAGATCGGCCGCTTTCTGGTCTACAGGAGAACGGACGACCGGGAGGACGCGACGGCGAGCGCGGAAGCGCCATGAACGGAAGAGCGGAGGGACCTATGGGATCGAGCGTGGGGGAGGGCGATTCGCCCTCGGGGCCCGTCGTCGCGTCGCACGCCCGAGCGGTCACGGACGATGCGCCGGTGCGTCCTCGCGATGACTTCCTCGTGTTCGGGTCGCCGCTCATCGGCGAGGAGGAGAAGCGCGAGATCCTGGACTGTCTCGAGACCGGCTGGATCGGGACCGGACCCAAGGTGGCGCGCTTCGAGGAGGACTTCCGTCACTACAAGCATGCCGAGCACGCGGTCGCCGTACACTCGTGCACGGCGGCCCTCCATCTCAGCTTGCTGGCGGCCGGGATCGGACAGGGGGACGAGGTCATCACCACCCCGATCACCTTCGGCGCGACCGCGAACGCGATCCTCCACACCGGGGGCCGGCCGGTGCTGGCGGACGTGGACGCGCGCACGCTCAATATCGACCCGGCACAGGTCGAGGCACGGATCACGGACCGCACGGCGGCGATCCTGCCCGTCCACTTCGCGGGCCGTCCGTGCGACCTGGATGCGATCACGGCGATCGCCGAACGGCACGGCCTGCGCGTCATCGAGGACTGCGCGCATGCGGTCGAGACGCTGTACCACGGCCGTCACGTGGGCACGTTCGGCGACTTCGGGTGCTTCAGCTTCTACGTCACGAAGAACCTCACCACGGCCGAGGGCGGGATGATCCTCACGCGGGACGAGGAAGCCGCCGGAAGGGTACGCATGCTCGCGCTCCACGGCCTGACGCGGGACGCATGGAAGCGCTTCAGCGACGAGGGCTACAAGCACTACAAGGTCGCGGCCTGCGGCTTCAAGTACAACATGATCGACCTTCAGGCGGCCCTCGGCATCCACCAGCTCCGACGGCTCGAGGAGAGCTGGGAGCGCCGCCGGCAGGTGTGGGACACCTACCAGGCCGCGTTCGCCGATCTCCCGCTCACGCTGCCGGCCGACCCCGATCCCGAGACCCGGCACGCGTACCACCTGTACACCGTGCTGGTGGACCGCGATGCCGCCGGGCTCACGCGCGACGAGTTCCTGGTCGCGATCACGGCGGAGAACATCGGGGTGGGGGTGCACTACGAGAGCCTCCCGACGCACCCCTACTACCAGGAGAGCCTGGGGTGGCGCTCGGAAGACTATCCGAACAGCCACTGGATCGGCGAGCGCACGGTGAGCCTGCCGCTGTCGGCGAAGCTCGAGGACCGCGACGTGGACGACGTGATCCGCGCCGTGCGGAAGATCGTCGCCCCGCGATGAGCGGGTCGGAGGGTCGTCGCCGGGTGCTCGTGACGGGTGGGGCGGGGTTCATCGGGGCCAACTTCGTCCACTACTGGGTCCGGGAGCATCCGGCGGACGAGATCGTCGTCCTGGACGCGTTGACGTATGCCGGCACCCTGACGAGCCTGGAGCCGCTCCTCGGGCGGCCGGGCCTCGAGTTCGTGCAGGGCGATATCCGCGACCCGGGCCTGGTGGAAGCCCTGCTCGCCGAGTACGAGATCGACACGATCGTCCACTTCGCGGCCGAGAGCCACGTCGACCGTTCGATCGAGAGTCCGGCCGGGTTCGTGGAGACGAACGTGCTCGGCACCTACGTGCTCCTCGAGGCGGCGCGTCGGTCGTGGCTTGGCGGCGCCGTGAGCGCCGGATCGGACGCGTGCCGGCGCTTCCATCACATCTCGACCGACGAAGTGTACGGAAGCCTCGGCCCGGACGATCCCCCCGCCTCGGAGAGCACGGTCTACGCCCCGAACTCTCCCTACGCCGCCAGCAAGGCGGCCGCGGACCATCTGGTGCGCGCCTATCACCGCACGTACGGGTTGCCGGTGACCACGAGCAACTCCGCGAACAACTTCGGGCCCTATCAGTTTCCGGAGAAGCTCATCCCCCTGATGCTGATACGCGCCCTCGAAGGGAAGCCGCTTCCGGTGTACGGCGACGGCCAGAACGTGAGGGATTGGCTGCACGTCGAGGACCACTGCCGCGGCATCGACCTCGTGATCGCCTCCGGTCGTCCCGGCGAAACGTACAACATCGGGGGCGACAACCAGGTGAGGAACATCGACCTGGTCCACCGCCTGTGCGAGTTGCTGGATGACGGATTCCGCGAGGACCCGGCGCTCGCGGAGCGCTTTCCGGATGCGCCGGCCGCCCGAGGGGCATCCAGCGGCGAGTTGATCGCCTTCGTCACGGACCGGCCCGGTCACGATCGCCGCTACGCACTCGATTCGCGCAAGGTGCGGGGCCTGGGCTTCCAGCCGCGCGAAGCGTTCGAGGAGACGCTGCGGGCCACGCTCGGCTGGTACCTCGATCACGAGTCCTGGTGGCGCGGCCTGATGGACGGCGGGTATCGGGCGTGGATGTCGCGCCAGTACGGACCGCGCGCCACGGCGGAGGCGAGCGAGGCATGAAGGGGATCATCCTCGCCGGGGGTCTCGGGACGCGGCTCTACCCGCTGACCAAGTCGCTCAGCAAGCAGCTCATGCCGGTGTACGACAAGCCGATGATCTACTATCCGCTCTCGGTGCTCATGATGGCCGGGCTGCGGGACATTCTGGTCATCTCGACGCCGCAGCACCTGCCGCTGTACCGGGAGCAGCTGGAGGACGGCGAGCAGTGGGGCCTGAGGCTCCGGTACGCCGAGCAGCCTCGCCCCGATGGGCTCGCGCGGGCCTTCGTGATCGCGGAGGAGTTCATCGGCGCCGACCCCGTCGCCCTCATCCTCGGTGACAACATCTTCTTCGGGGACCGCATGGCGGCCCTCGTGCAGGAGGCCGCCGAGCTGCACGACGGCGCACGGATCTTCTGCTACCGCGTGAAGGACCCGCAGCGCTACGGGGTGGTGGAGCTCGATGACGAAGACCGCATCGTCGCGCTGCACGAGAAGCCCGCTTCACCCCCGTCGAACTATGCGATCACGGGGCTGTACTTCTACGGAAACGACGTCGTGCGCGCGGCTCGCGAGCTCGAACCTTCGGTGCGCGGCGAGTACGAGATCACCGACCTGAACCGTCGTTATCTGGACGAGGGTCGGCTCGAGGTAGAGATTCTCGGCCGGGGGATCGCGTGGCTGGACACGGGGACGCACGACAGCCTGCTCCAGGCGGCGAACTTCGTGGAGACCGTGGAGTCGCGTCAGGGACTGCGGATCGCGTGTCTGGAGGAGATCGCCTGGCGGATGGGATTCATCGACACGAAACGGCTGGGCCGTCTCGCGGAGCGGATGCAGGACGGCCAGTATGCGGAGTATCTACATGAGCTTCTGGAACGCGAGGGTCGGAGGGGCGAGGGGAGCATGCTGCGAGGGCGCCTCTCCCGGTAGGTCGGGCCGCGTGTCGGCCGGGTCGCTTTCGCCGCTGTGCCGTGTGACGGGCCTGTTGGGCGCGCTCGGGCTCGCCGCGTGCGGGGGAGACGGCACCGCGCCGGATGGGGGGACGCCTCCCTCGCCGCCGCCGCCCCCCCCGCCGGGAGCGGTGGGACCGGCGTTCTCCACCTTTCTCGGTGGAAGCGAGGAGGACCAGCCACGCGATGTCGCGCTCGACGCCGCGGGCAACGTCTACGTGACCGGCGGCACGCTGTCGCCCGACTACCCGGTCACGTCCGGGGCCTTTCGGACGACGCACAACGCGGGTGCCAGCCCCAGCCAGTCCTCGATCCAGCCCATGGACGTGTTCGTCACCAAGCTCGGCCCCGGCGGGGCCATCGCGTGGTCCACGTTCGTGGGCGGGCGCAACTACGACCGCGCCTACGGCATCGAGGTCGATGACCAGGGGTTCGTGTACATCGCCGGCCGGGCCGGGGACGGGTTCCCCGTCACCGGCGGCGCGCTCCAGACCGCGTTCCGGGGTGGGCAGGAAGCGCCCCAGTACGGGCCGCAGGACGGATTCGTGTGCAAGATCCGACCCGATGGGGGCTCCGTCGTGTTCTGCACCTACTTCGGGAGCACGGACTCGGTGATCATCCGGGACCTCGCGGTGGACTCCCAGGGGAACATATACGTGGCCTCGGCCTGGGACGGCGGCACCTGGCCGCCGGAGATCGGCGGGGCGTTCACCAATTCGCCCCACGGGGGCGTGGACGCCGTGGTGGCGAAGATCAGCCCGGATGGCTCGCAGGTGTTGTGGGCCACGTATCTCGGCGGCTCGGGGACGGAGAGCCACCAGAACTCGGTGCGCGTGGATGGAGCCGGCAACCCGTACGTCCTGCTCACCACGAGCTCCGCGAACGCTCCCACGACCGCCGGAGTCCCCTACCCGAGCTACTCGGGCGGAGGCGATCTCTACGTGGCCCGTCTGGACCCGGGCGACGGGGGCCTCGTGTGGGCGACGTACGTGGGGGGCTCGCAGAACGAATCCACAGAGACGCACGAGTTCGCCGTGGACCGCAGCGGTCGCGCGTGTGTCGCGGCCCCCACGAAGTCCCAAGACCTTCCGACGACCTCCGGCGCCGTGCAGCCCTCCTACGGCGGCGGGAACAACGACATGTTCGCGACCTGCTTTTCGTCCGATGGGGCGACGGTGCTCGGCAGCACCTACCTGGGCGGGTCGGGCGCCGACCGCCCCGAGGGGGTGGCGATGGATGACGACGGGCATCTGTACTTCACGGGCGTCACGTCGTCGGATGACTTCCCGGTGAGCGACAACGCGTACCAGCCGAATCCCGGTGGGGGAGACCCCGATGTCGCGGTCGTGATGCTCCCGCTGAGCATGGACCGCGTCCTGTACGCCAGCTACCTGGGCCGCTCGGGGTTCGACGCGGGTCGTGGCGCGGCGGCGGGTGCCGGGCGGGTGTTCGTGCTCGTCGGACAATCCGACTCGAGCGACTTTCCGGTGTTGCATCCCCTCCAATCCTATGGGGGCGGGATCGACGGGATCGTCGTCCGGTTCGAGTTCCCCTGACCGGGGCCGGAAAGCGCACCCCGCGCGGCTGCGCCGCCGGGTCAGCCTTTCCGGTAGCGGGCGAACGTCCGGAGCGCGCGGACCCAGTCCCCGAAGCCGATCTTCTTCCCCTCCTCACGGCTGCGGGGCGCGTAGCCGATCGGCACCTCTCCGATGGTCCTTCCGGCGGCGAGAATCTTCGCCGTGATCTCGTGATCGAGCTCGAAACCGGTCGTCTCCAGCTCGAGGTCCGCGAGGGCCTCGCGCCGGAACAGCTTGAGAGCCGTGACCGTGTCGGTCAGGTAGCGGCCGGTGAACAGCAGGGCCACGCCGCTCAGGCTCTGGCCGCCGAGGTACGCCGGCCACGACTGTCCCCGGTGCTTCGACGACAGGAGGTTGCGCAACGGCCCGCGCCCGGGATATCGCATGTAGCGGCTGCCGTACACGGCATCCACCCCGTCTCGCAGCAACATCTCGAGCATGGGCACGTAGTCGCGCGGGTCGTACTCCAGGTCGGCGTCCTGGATCATCACGAAGTCGCCCGTGGCCCGCCGGATCCCGTCCCGCACCGCCATCCCCTTGCCGCCGTTGGCGCGGCGCTCGAGGAGCGTCACCGCATCGAAGCCCGACGCGATGTCCGCCGTGTCGTCGCTCGAGCAGTCGTCGACCACGATCACCTCGGTCGTTACCCGGAACCTCGACAGGTCCACGGCGAGCACCCGGGTCAGGAGCTCGCCGATGAAGCGCTCCTCGTTGTACGCCGGGACGATCACCGACAGGACGCCGCTCACGTGGCCCCCCTCCGCAGGTGCTCGGCGATGCGTCGCCGTTCTTCGGGAGTGTTCACACCGATCGACTCGATCGCATCCGTGGCGTGGACGGTGAGCACCCGCTCGCGCGCCGCGAGCCACGGAATGAACGGGAGGAAGTTCCGCTCGCCGCTGCCGCTCGACATCTCGGCCTCGCGGGCGAACTCGGGAAGCAGCTCCAGATAGGCGCGGCCCCCGAGCGCGAACAGTCCGATGTCGCTCTCGCCGACCTCGGGCATGGCGTCTCCCTCCCTTCGCTGGAGCACGTCGACGATGCGGTCCGAGGCATCCCGGACGAAGTGGATGTAAGGCCGTTCGCGTCGCACGGTGGGGAGCACGAGCGCGGCACCCGGGTCGGACGCGGCGACGCGGGCGAGCCGGGCTCGCGTCGACTCCCGCACCGCCACCTGATCGCACCAGGTCACCCACACCTCATCAGGTCCGGTCGCCTGGAGGTCCCCGGCCGGGATGAGGACCGCGTCGAGCATGCCGGTCGGCTCCTCCTGGATGTGGAGCCCGATGTCGAGCCCCGACGGCTCCAGGAGACGGCGGAAGCGTGGCAGGGTGCCGGGCGCCACGACGATGGCGACGTGATCGACCAGCGGCCGGTACATCTCGATCAGACGGACGATCATCGGCACGCCCGCCACGGGGACCAGCGCCTTCGGGAGCGTGTGGCCCAGACGGGAGCCGCGACCGGCCGCCGGAATCACCAGGGCGCGCATGTCTAGGGCTCCGTCACCAGGTGCCCGACGACCTCGGCGAGCGTCGCGAAGCGCCCGATGAAGCGCGGGTCGGGGTGCCCGATCCCCGTCCGTACCGACAGGGCCCAAGCGCCGGACCCGAGCGCCGCGTCGAGACCGCTGGCGCTGTCCTCCACGACGACGGCCCGATCGGGTGACACGCCGAGCATGCGCATGGCCTCGAGGTAGCAGTCGGGAGCCGGTTTCCCCCGGTTCACGTCCTCGGCGGTCACCACGGCATCCAGGTAGGGGCGGATCCCGCTTCGGTCCAGCACCAGCTCCGTGGCGCGCCGGGAGGCGCCGGTGGCCAGGGCGAGTGACGTCCGGGCCGCGAGCGAGCGTACGGCCGGCAGGGTGTCGTCGAACACGATGGGCTCCGACGCGATCAGCTCGAGGGCGGTCGCCTGCTTGAATCGGACCCACTCCTCCAGGTCGCCCGCCCGCGGGGAGAGCGAGGCCGTGTGCTCGCGAACGACGTCGAGCGTCCGACGACCGGCGAGCGTCTCGTACGGCGGGGCGTCGATGCCGAGGTGGCTCCACAGGATGTCGTACGCTCGACGGTGACAGGGCGACGTGTCGACGAGCACGCCATCCATGTCGAGGATCACGAGATCGTAGCGCGGACTCACGCCAGCGGGTCCGGGGCGGACGCGGCGGGGAGGGACCCGGGACCAGCGGCGCCGTGGGCGTCGGCTCTCCTCCGACTCCGCCCCCCGAGCCTCGATCCCAGGATGATCCACAGCGAGCGCAGGCCGTCCGACACCCCCGTCCGCCGAACGAGTCGGGGCGAGATCGGGAAGAACCGGACGGGGGTCTCGAAGATCTCTCCACCGGCGCGCAGCACCCGCGACAGCAGCCGCTGGTTGAGACACGGGTCGTCGAGGTCGACGCCCGCCTCGCGGAGCTGCTCGGCACGCACCGCGCGCACTCCGGAGAGCGTGTCCGACACGTAGCGCCCGTACAGGAGGAGGTAGGACACGCTGAGGAGGTGGCTTCCGAGGTAGCTGACCGCGCCAAGCAACGGGGTGTGGCGGTAGCGGAGCCGATAGGACTCGTGGATCTCGTGGACGAACAGCCGCCGGCTGCCCCACACGGCATCGAGCCGCCCCCAGGTGAGGTGCGACACGATGTTCACGATGTCCTCGCCGCGGTACATGCCCGACGAGTCGAACAGCACGAAGTAGTCGACCCGATCGTCCTCGCACGCCTCGAGCGTCACGCCGTCGGACGGCCGATCCGGCGAGTGGACGTTGACGGCCCGGAACGGCAGCCGGCCGCTGAACGAGACGTCGATGGGCTCGGGACAGGAGTAGTAGAGGGTGCAGTCGACCGGAACGTCGGCGATCCCGCCGCGCAGCGCTTCCACCATGGTTTGGGCGATCTTGTTGGCCGAGCGCGTCTCGAGCAGCAGCACCGCCACCGCCGGACGCCTCCTCCGCTCGAGCCGCGACTCCACGAACGGGATCAGGATCCGGGCTGCGTTGTGACGGCCCGTCACCCCGTCCTCGTAGTTGCCGATACGCGCCAGACGAGGATCCTCGAGACGCTCGACCGGCCCCAGGGGAAGATAGGGGCGCTCTCCGTCCGCCTCGGTCGGGTCGTGGATCACGTAGTGGGTGATCAGAAAGGGCGTCGGGATCGCGTGTCGATCCTTTTCCTGGAGATAGAACACGGCCCGCTCGATGAGGTCCACGGCGGTGCTCTCGAAGATCTCGGCGTCCTCCTCGATGTTCGTGATCAGCAGCTTCAGGGCGGTCTCGTTGCCGGCGATGGCGGGTCCGACACCGGTCGTCAGATAGGAGGGGTACAGACTCGAGTGCTGGGTCCCCGGAGCGAACACGATGAGGTCGGCCTCGCGGAGGCTGGCCAGCGCCGCCGGGTTGGGACGCATGGGACTCTCGAGCTCGCGCAGACGGGAGACCATCTCATCCGCGGGAAGGCCGGCGAGATCCGACGAGCGCTGCGGGCCGAGGGGCCGGTCGACGAGGAAGATCTCGCGGATGCGGCTCGGCCGCGCCGCGTCCACGATCTCCTCCTCGGTCGCCAGCAGCCCGCCGCCCTCCGTGACGCCCACGAGCCACGCGTTCCGTCCATCCGTCACGTTCTCGATCAGGTGGTCGGGAAGACCGAGGAGCCTCGTGTAGGCGCGCACCGCCCGGTTGAACGAGCGCTCCTCGTCGAGGTAGAGACCCGCGAACACGAGGTTGCCCAGGCTGCAGTCCCGGTAGGACGGCTCGCGTCCCGACGCTTCTACCTCCCCGAGCAGACGCGCCGCCGCGCGGCCCAGGGTGTCGCGCACCAGGGGAGCGAGCCCGCACAGACGCTCGAGGTCGACGTCCGATGGAGGAGCCACTCCAGCGGCGGGTCGCTCCCCCCCCGCCCCCGCGTCGACCGCGATCCGATCCAGCGCCGCGCGGGCCGCGTCTCCGGGGCAGTCGACCGGAAACCGGTACGCGAGCAGCTCGAGCAGCTCGGCGGAAGCGGTACCCAGCTCGCCTGCCAGCCACCCAGCGTTCTTCCGGTAGTCGGAGGGGCCGAGGCTGTCGCCGAGAAACCGTCGGATCTCGCCCGTCGACTTCCCGTCGTCGTAGCCGTTGACCAGCAGGGTGAGGTGGACGTGCGGGTGCCGGACAAGCTCCCGGGACAGGAGACGGGAGCCCCGTCCCCCGGTGAACAGCACGACCCGGACTTCGCCCCGGTCCGGCGCGCGCGCCCCCCGCGGCGCGCCCGACGGGGCCGCCTCAGACCGCATGGGAGGGAGTCCGGGCAGTGAGCGGTGCGGCCGCCGGTCGGGGGGAGAACGCCCCCGCGTGCGCCTCGACGATCGTCTCCCGGTAACGCCACAGGAGCACGCCGGCCAGCACGAGCGGTGCGCTCTTGACGAGGCTCGCCGTGAGATCGACGAGTGGCGAGCGGCCGGGACCGAGGAGCCGTTCGAGGGCGAGGATCGCGATCAGGTTCTGGATCGCCGCGAGCCCGAACGCCAGCGAGGCGAGGACGCGACCCCGGGCGGGGATGCGGCGCCAGATCGCCGCGAGAAACGCGAACAGGAGAAACAGCAGTGCCAGATAGTGCTCCCACACGATGGGGGCCGCCAGCAACCCGAACACGACCGCCGCGAGGAATCCGAGGTGCAGGCGGGCCGCCTCGGGCAGCCCACGACGGCGGGCCAGGAGCAGCGGGGCCGCACACGCGGCAAGCGCGAGGACCCGGATCCCCCATGTGATGGCCCCGCCCCATACCGTCCTGCCCGGCGCGCCCGCGAGCGCCTCGAGATACTGGACCGGTGCGGTCACGGCGCTGTTGTACATCCATGGGGACGCCTCGCCGACTCCTCCGAGCACGCGCGCGAGGAACTGCTGGTGCAAGGGCCAGCCCAGCCACCACACGGACACGGCGGCGGTCACGCCGCCGACGAGGGCCGCCACGCCAGCGAACCGGAGACCCGACACGAACATCAGGAACGCCACGATGGGCAGGAGGCCGGGCTTGATCAGCACGGCGAGCGTGAGCAGGAGGCTCGACGCCACGAAGCGACGCCGTGTGTGCGCCACCCAGCCGATCGCGAGGAGGAGGAAGACGGTGGGTGTCGTCTGGCCCCCCACGCGGAACACGGTCCAGAAGGGCTGATACGCGAGGGCGAGGGCGACGAACAGGGCCGCGTAACGCCAGCCGGCGTCGGGCGGAGCCCGGAATCCGCGCAGGTGGAGGAACAGGATGCCGAGACCCGCGAACAGGGCGAGGACGTTCTCGATCTTGAACACGACCATCGCCTCGCCGGGGTCGAACGCCGTGAGCCACGCGTACAGGGGGGCCGATAGCGGCGCGCCCCAGAATCGCATGTTCCCCTGAGGAGCTTCGCCGGCGATGAGTGTGGAGGGGTCGCCGTAGATGTGGTCGATCTCGCCGGCGGCGACCCTTCGCCCGGTGTCGAAGAAGTTCGCGAAATCCCAGCCCGATCCGGCGGGTACCGCGACCCCGACCGCCGAGCCGATGAGCAGCGCGACGAGGCCGGCGATCGCGATCCTCCGATGCCGCGTCTCGGATCGACGACCGTCCACGCCGGGGTAGGGGCCCCGCCCCGCTTCGTCCCCGGTCGTATCGAGCAGGCCACCGATGGCGGTACTCCCCATTCGCGTTCTCCCCCCGCTGATCCCGAGCCTCTCCCGCTGCAAGAGGCAGGCTAGAAGCCGTTGAAGAAGTATGGTGGGTCGCGCGCAGGGGTCTCGCGCGGTTCAGCCAAGGAACGACGGGGCACCCGTCGAAGACGGGTCCGGCGTAGCAGCGCTACGCCGAGGAGGACAGACGACGGATCAACCGCGCGACCCCCCTGCGCCGATCGACAGGGTTGACGCGGTCATCGGGCACGGCGGCTCCGGTCGGCACGGCCCCATCTCCATCGTTGCGGCTCCTCGGAGTAGCTACGGCTACGCCATCGTCGCCCCGCCTTGGATCCGGGGCCGTGGCGACCGGAACGGGACCCGCCCTACTTCTCCAACAGGCTTCCAGGCCCGGGGCGGGGGAAGGAGCCCCCCGAAGCGGTGAATCGGCCGTCGTGTCGTCCGCGGGGGCGGTCCGCTGTGGCAATGACGCCACAGCCCGTGCCTCTTCCTCGGCCGGACCGGTCGTGCGACGTCGTTTCGAATCCTCTATTCTCTCCGTGGCCGTCTCCGGACCCGGGGCCCGGGTTCGGATCCCGCAACCGACAGCCCCACGGTGCCATGAGACGCTCGACCTCCCTCATCGCGACCGCGCTGCTCGCGGCGCTCGCCGGTCCGTCCGTCCTCCCCGCCCAGCAGGCGGCCGGGGGGGCGATCGTGCTCGACTCCACCATCCTGGCCGCCTACCGCTGGCGGAACATCGGTCCCGATCGCGGGGGCCGCTCGATCGCGGTCACCGGCGTGCGGGGACGACCGGAGGAGGCGTACTTCGGGGCGGTCGGCGGTGGACTGTGGAAGACGACGGATGCCGGCGAGAGCTGGGCGCCGGTCACCGACTTCCAGATCACGGCGGCGTCCGTGGGAGCGGTGGCGGTGAGCGAGACCGATCAGGACCTCGTGTTCATCGGGACGGGGGAGAGCTGCATCCGCGGGAACATCATGCCGGGCGACGGCGTGTACCGGAGCCGCGACGGCGGCGACACGTGGGAGCATGTGGGGTTCCGCGACTCGCACGCGATCTCGAAGATCCGCATCCACCCGACGAACCCGAACATCGTGTTCGTCGCCTCGTTCGGGAAATACGGCGGTCCCAGCGAGGAGCGCGGCGTGTTCAAGTCCGCCGATGGCGGCGACACGTGGCGCAAGGTGCTGTACCGCGATGACCGGACCGGCGCGATCGACATCTCCATCGACCGCAACGATCCGGACGTGATCTACGCGGCCCTGTGGGAGGCGTATCGCAAGGAGTACAAGGCGTCGAGCGGAGGGCCCGGCAGCGGGCTGTTCAAGTCGACCGATGGCGGCGAGACGTGGACGGAGATCACGCGCAACCCGGGGCTGCCGCCAGAGGGGCCGGTGGGCCGCATCGGGGTCTCCGTGTCGCGCGCCAACTCGAACCGGGTGTACGCCCTGGTCGAGAACGACGAGGGCGGGCTGTTCTCCAGCGACGACGCCGGCGCGACCTGGACGCGCGTCAACGACGACCGCTCCATCCGCCAGCGCGCGTTCTACTACACGCACGTGTTCGCCGACCCGCACGACGAAGACGTGGTCTACGTCGAGAACACGTCGCTGTTTCGCTCCGAGGACGGCGGCGAGACGCTCGACAACATCAACAACGGCACGCACGGCGATTTCCACGCGCTGTGGCTCGATCCGGACGACGCGACCCATCTGGTCGTCGGCAACGACGGCGGCGGAGCCGTGTCCACCGATACGGGTGCGAGCTGGACGCGGGAGGACTATCCCACGGCCCAGTTCTACCACGTGATCACGACCGCCCGCATCCCCTACGACGTGTGCGGCTCCCAGCAGGACAACAGCACCCTATGCACTCCGTCCGAGTGGAACCGGGGTGCCTTCGAGCGCGCGTCCGCGAGGGGCGGCGGAGACCAGGAATGGGACGACGAGGAGGCGGACGACGGCGCGGATGGATTCCGGGACCTCACCGCCGGGTCCACCGACCGCTCGTACGTGGCGGGTGGTGGCGAGCCGGGGTACATCGCGCCGGATCCCCGGAACCCGGACCTGTTCTACTCCGGCACCAACAACGGCCGCTACGTGGACAGGTACGACCGGCGGCTGGGCACGTCGCGCGAGGTCGACCCGTATCCGTGGTTCTATTCGGGCGAGCCCTCCGAGGACATTCGGGAGCGGTGGCAGTGGACGTTCCCCATCATCTTCTCGAAGGTCGATCCCACCCGGTTGTACGTGTCGTCGCAGCGTCTGTGGATGACCACCGACGGGGGCGAGAACTGGACCGCGTTGAGCGACGACCTGACCCGGCACGACCCCATGACGCTGGGCCCGTCGGGCGGTCCGATCACGCACGACATGAACGGGCCGGAAGTGTACGCGACCCTGTTCTCGGTCGCGCCCGGGAAGACGGACGTCGACGTCATCTGGGTCGGCTCCGACGACGGGCTCGTGCACGTGACGCGCGACGGGGGCGCCACGTGGACCGACATCACGCCGCCCGACATGCCCGAGTTCGGACGCGTGAGCCAGATCGACGCCTCCGCGTTCGGTGCGGGGACGGCGTATGTGTCGGTGCGCCGTCCGCTCCTGAACGACCTGTCTCCCTACATCTGGAAGACACGCGACTTCGGGGCCACGTGGACCAAGATCGTGCACGGCATCCGGGACGACGCGTACGTGCACGCAGTGCGCGAGGACCCCACCCGTCAGGGGCTCCTTTACGCCGCCACGCAGCACGGCGTGTACATCTCCTTCGATGACGGGGCGCGTTGGCAGGAGCTGAAAACAGGGCTGCCCGATGTCCCGGTGGCCGACCTCGTCGTGGAGGACGACGCGCTGGTGATCGGCACGCACGGACGGAGCTTCTGGATCCTCGACGACATCGGGCCCCTCCGTCAGATGAACGCCGATCTGGCTGCCACCGAGGCGAGGATGTTCACCCCGGCGACCGGGATCCGCTCGGGCAGGGACGTCACGATCAGCTGGTGGCTCGCGAAGAAGCCGGACTTCGCCCGGCTCGAGATCCTGGATGATGCGGGCGAGGTGGTGCGCACGTTCGTGGCGGACACCGCCACCGCCGATTCGACCGCGGAGCGCGGACCGGCTTCGCGATTCCGCCGCGGGCCCGACGTGCCGCTCGAGGCGGGGCTCAGCCACCTGACCTGGGACCTGCGCGGCGATCCGTTCACCGCGTTCCCCGGAATGATCCTTTGGGGCGTGCGGAGGCGTGCGCCCGCACTGCCGCCCGGGGAGTACACGGCGCGGCTCACGGCAGACGACCAGGTGGTGACCGCCCCGGTGCGCATCGAGCGCAATCCGTGGATCGAGGGCGTGACCGACGCGGACCTCGAGGCCCAGTACGCGTTCTCGCACGCGGTGTGGGAGAAGGTGAACGAGGCGAACGAGGCGGTGATCGAGATCCGCCGGGTCAAGGCGCAGGTGGAGGACCGGCTGGAGGAGTCCGACGACGAGGCGCTCGCCGCAGCGGCGGCGACGCTCGACGAGAACGCGTCCGAGGTCGAGGCGGACATCTACCAGGTCAGGAACCGGAGCGGGCAGGATCCGCTCAACTTCCCGATCCGCGTGAACAACCGGTTGGCGAACCTGATGTCGATGGCGGAGCAGGGCGACGGTCGGCCGGGAAACCACATGCCGGAGATCTTCGGGATCCTGACCGAGGAGCTGAAAGGCTACACGGATCGACTCCAGAAGGTGTGGGCGACCGACCTGGCCGCCCTCAACCGCGAGCTCGAACGGCTGGGGCTCGACCCCATCGGTCCGCAGTGCGAGCCGGGGAAGGAGTGTACGATCGCGTGAGGATCCACCTCGCGGCGGTGGTCTTCCTGGCCTCCGCCTCGGCCGCCGCCGCGCAGTCGAGCGCGCCTGTCGGCCCCGCCGACCGATTCGCCGGCCCCGTGTTCCGGGACGGGCAGGCGCAGGTCGTGGAGGCGTTCCGGGACTCCACGCGCTGGATCCGCGAGGAGCTGTGGGTCGAGGCCGGGTTCGACTCCGACGGGGACGGCGCACCGGACCGGATGCACGTGGCGGTCGTGCGCCCCCTCCAGACGGAGAGCGAGGGACTCGGCGTTCCGGTCATCTACGAGACGAGCCCCTACTACTCGGGCGTGTCGGGCCCGCGGCAGTTCCTGTGGGACGTGCACCAGGAGCTCGGCGCCCCTCCCCCGCCCCGCCGACACCAGCCGCCGGTCGAGACCCGGGTGCAGCCGGGGATCTCCGACTCGCACGTCGCCACCTGGGTGCCGCGCGGGTTCGCGGTCGTACACTCGGAGTCCCCCGGCACCGGGCGCTCGCAGGGCTGCCCCACGGTCGGCGGCCCCAACGAGTCGCTGGCGCCGAAGGCGGTGATCGACTGGCTGAACGGCCGCGCACCGGGCTACACGGCGCCGGTGGGGGGCGACCCCGTCGTCGCGAGCTGGTCGACGGGAAAGGTCGGGATGATCGGAACATCCTACAACGGCACGCTCCCCATCGCGGCGGCGACGACCGGCGTCGAGGGGCTCGAGGCGATCGTCCCGATCGCCCCCAACACCTCCTACTACCACTACTACCGATCGAACGGCCTCGT
>Ga0307444_1000650_pt1 | contig 16082 bp, 15 predicted proteins | sample SalMarSW160340MG_FD_202145 | JGI IMG/M metagenome (GOLD analysis project Ga0307444, IMG submission 202145) | Salt marsh sediment microbial communities from the Plum Island Ecosystem LTER, Massachusetts, United States - SW1603-40 | ecosystem: Environmental > Aquatic > Marine > Intertidal zone >...
CACCTCCGATCCGTTGGTGACCATCCATCGACCCAAACCCAGCCCCGGGGGACAGCGGAGGGCACCGGGCTGCGATCGACCTCCGCCCGTCACAGGGCGTCGAAGAACTCCTCCATCCGGGTACGCGTGGCCGCATCGGGCAGCCCACCCGGTGGCCGCCCCCACGTTGTCGAGCGCGTGGTGGGGCTTGGTCGTGCCGGGGATGGCGCACGTGACCGCCGGGTGGCTGACGACGTACTTGAGGAAGAACCGGCCCCACGTCTCGGCCCATTGGGACGCCCAATCCGGCACGTCCATCCCCTGGACCGCGTCGAACAGGCGCGCCCGCCCGAACGGCAGGAGAAGGTCGCGGCGACCGAGCTTCAATGAAGGCCTCCGGCGTTCGAGGATCGTGAGTCGGGGCGGGCAGGCCGCTCCCCCTGACAACAAGGGGGGGGCGGAGGACGTTGGGTCCCCGTCGTGGGCGGCGTCCCCTGAGCCACTGGTCGTCACGGTGGCGACGCACCGCGCGTCTTCATCGGTGCGGATGAGGCGAACAGGAACCGATGGGTGAACAGGAAGGACCGAATGGGCGAGGAGCGGGGTCGCGCCGGCGTGCGGCGCGGAAACCGGTGGACCGGGGAGAGCGATCGGTGGCGACGCGTCGCGTTGACGGCGTGTCTCGTGGCGTTGCCGGGTGTGGATCGGTGCAGCGTGGCGACGGCCCCCCGGGATGGTGCCAGCGTCGAGATCGTGCTCGCGGTCACGGGTGGGATCGCGCCCGTCGACTGGCAGTTCACGATCGATGGACCGCAGGGTCGAATCGTGGGTGACCGCTGCCGGGGCCACAGCGCGTGCGACTGGGAGCCCGGCGAGGTGTTGGCGCCCGTGTCGGCCGGCGAGCTCGCCGGGCTCGCCGGCCGGTTCTTCGAGGCGAAGTTCTTCGACGGAGATGCGGAGTACGGGAGCGAGTGCTGCGATCAATTCGACTACGCGCTCACGTATCGGGATTCCGACGATGCGCGCACCGTCCGGGGGAGCGACGGGACGCTGCCGGCCCGCGTTCGGGATCTCATCGCGGAGGTGCGGGGCTTCGTGGAGAGCGCGCGCGGCGCCGGCTGAGTCGCCGATCGCCGCCGCCGGCCCGTCACACCCGGTGGCCGGCATCGCGCGACAGGGTCGGCACGTGGCCGCCGATCTCGACGTCCAGGTCCTTCGACTCGCGGTCCCGCATCCACATCAGCAGGACGACGACGAGCACCACCGCCAGCACTCCGGCGAGCACGATGCCACCCCGGCTCGAGTCGCCCCGTATCTCTTCGATCTTCCTCATATCGATTCCCCTTGCTCGACCCGGGTCGCGCCCGGGGGTGGGCGAGCCCTCAGACGGCCGGTCGTCCCTGGATCACGCGAATCAGGAACACCCCGATCGCGATCACCAGGAGGATGTGAAGAAAGCCACCCAGCGTGTACGACGTCACCATCCCGAGCAGCCACAGGACGATTAGCAACGTGAAGATGAGCGTGAGCATCTCGACCTTTCCTCCTATGTGAACGTCGCCTTCCATCATCTATGAGCGAGGAGCGGCGGGGGTGCGCCACCCCAGCGTCCCGACATCCACTCGTATCCGGCGCACCCCCGGCCGTCCCGGAGAGTCTCGCGTTCGTTCTCGGTCAACGGGCCAGGTCGATTCGCAGGGAGTCGTCCAGGCGGATCGTCATGATCGAACCCTGTTCGAGGCTGGCCACCTCGTCCTTGTTGCTCAGCACGATGGCTGTGCCTGCCGCCGCGCCGACCGCGGCGCCGACGAGCGTTCCGGTGGAGTTGCCGCCGATCACGCGGCCGATGACCGCACCCGCCGCCGTCCCCACACCCACCTTCGCGATGTCCTCACCCGTGGATGAGTCCGACTTGCGCTCCAGCTCCGCCTGCGTGAGGGTCGCATCGAGCGGGTACGTGTCGCCGAAGGCCTCGATCTGGTCGAAGTCCACCTTCAGCACGGCGGGTCGTCCCTCCGACGCCGCCTGCACGGCTGTCACGTGGCCGCGTACCGTCGCGCCGGCCGGGATGGCGGTGTTTCCGTCTCGCATCACGGGCGCCAGCACGGTCGCGTCGAACCGGTCACCGCTCTGGTTGTCCTCGGTGCTCAGCGTCGTCTGCAGCTCGAGCCGGAGCTCCGTGCCGGCGGGGAGGAGCACCGACGACGCGGGCTTCGTGTCGGGCATCCCGTACTCCGCGGAGTTCTGAGCCTCCGGCTCGCCCGCCTCGCCGCCCCGGGCGTTCCCGCACGCGGCCAGGAAGCCCAGCAGCAGGGCCGTCGCCAGGGCGCGGGTGGGTTGAGTCCTCTCGATCATGATCGACCTCCAGTGTCTCGTCGGGTCAGGCTGGCAGCACCGGTCGGCCGTCAGGTCCCGGATCGGACTCGACCGCCGCGGCGCTCCGAGCGTCACGCCCCGTAACACAGGCAGCCGATATGCCAGCCGAGGCGGTCTGCTGTAATATGTTGTGATGTAACGGGTTACGTGTTGTCAGCGAACGCTGTTCGGTCACCCGGGGATCGGGAAGACGGGAAAAATTCCCCGGGGACAGGGAGGATCAGGGCGAGGCCGAGTCGGGACCGAGGTCCAACTGGAGACCGGCGGAGACCTCCGTCCGGCCGTCCGCGAGCCCTCGGGCGAGGTCCGCGCGAAGGACGCCCCGACGGGGCAGGCCCAGCCTGACACCCACGCCGAGGTCGGCCTGGAAGCCGTCTCCCTCGATCCCTGCGGGACGGGCGCCGACCGACGCGAGATCGAGGAAGCTCGCGAGCCCCGCATCGAAAGGTCCGGCTGGCATCCACCACACCGTCTCCGCACCCCCGTACGCGATGCGCCGCCCGAACAGCGGACCCGTGATGCGTCCATCGGTCAACAGCCCATGCGCGCGCGCCAGCAGGGGGCGCCCCGATCCCGATCCAGCCCCGGGCCAGATCGAGCGCGGCGCCGCGCCGGAAGCCATCTGGCCACCGACGCGCGCACTCGTCACGAGCCCGCGGTGCTCGAGACGTGAGACCCAGTCGAGCCTCGCCCGGGCGAGCGCGAACGGGGTCGCGGATCCGGGCGTGGACCACAGGTCGCCGGCGACCGTGAGCCCCAGCCGATCACCGGCCCCCATTGCACGTGCGGCGAGCCCCACGGAGCCGAACGTGCCCAGATCGCGCCACCGGTCGAGAGCCAGTGTGGCAGACCCGCGCAGCCACGGGGCCACCCAGGTGGCGAGCTCGACGTCCGCACGACGCCTTTCCTCGCGGACCTCCGTCCCGAAGTCGGAGGTCTCACGAGCGACGAGCCCCGTGAGCGCGAGCGAGCCGCGGACCGGGTGGCGGATGGGGACCGACACGCCCACGCGGACGCGTCGACGGGGCTCGTGCCATCGCCAGGCGAGCGACCACAGCTCCCCCAGGCGCGTGGGAGAGGCCGACTCGAGCTGGATACCGCGGTGCGTGAACGCACCCAGCGCCCCCTCGACGAGGAGCCCCGCGGGGGAGGGGTACGGGGGTCGCTCGGCCACGGCGGCCGCGACCACTACGCGCCCGTCGTCGCGCGGCCGGTAGCTCAGGCGCGATGCGGCCGCGGCTGGCAGCAGACCCAGACGCCTGCGCCCCAGCTCGAGGCTCCGGGCGGTGAGCACCCGGCCGCGTGCGAGCCCCGTGAGACCGAGGATCGGCCCGTTCCGCGTGCGGGTGGGGGAGGCGAGCGTGACCTCGTCCACCACCACCGGTTCGAGGCGGTTCCAGTCATCGAGCGCGGCCACATCGTCGCCCGACAGATAGCGGGCCGCGGCGAGGATCTCGAGCGCGTGGCGATCCCCGGGTTCGAGCTCGTGAGCGGTTAGGGCGAGGAGCACGGCCTCGGCGGCGCGATCCTCGAGGAGACGGAGGGCCGCGAGCTCGCGCGGCGCCCGGGCGTCCTCGGGGCAGGTTGCCATCGCCAGGACGAGGAGCCGATCGGCCGCGTCGAGCGCACCGGTCCGCGCGAGCTCCACCGCCCGCTCGATGGATGTGGAACAGGGGCCCCGGCCCGGGGGCCCTTCGTCGGCGACCGGAGCGCCGCGGGCGTCGTCGCCCGGAGGCTGGCCGGCGCGGGCCACCCGTCGATCGACGACGCGTCGCCCGGCAAGTTCCGAGAGCCGATCCGGATCGGGAAGCACGAGGAGGGCCCAGAATCCGCCCCCCGACCACGCGGACACGAAATCGTCCACGGCCATCGTGCGATACGGCGACACGGCGGGATCGTGGAACACGATGAGGCGCGCGAGATGCCCCACGACCGTGACGTAGTGAAACCGACTCGGCCCCACCTCCAGCAGCACGACGGTGGGGCGGCCCCGCTCGAGCTCACGCGACAACATGTCCACGTCACCGGTGAACGCGAGGGCCGTCCACCCGCGCTCGAGGACCGCCCGGCGGAGGTCTTCGGTCGCGATCCCGGTGCCGTCCTCGCGGAGCAGCGGCGCGAAGCTCTCCGGTCGAACGTCGTCGTCCCCCCAGTAGCGGAGCGTCATCGTGACGGCGGCCCCGCCGCACAGCGCCTCACTCTGCGCGACGTACCCGACCTCCAGCACGACGCCCGGCGGCCCGGGGGCCTCCGTTGCCGCTCCGACCTGGGTGGGTCGCTCCCTGGAGGACGGGAGGACCGGCTGGCCCCCGACGGGGGGGGCGGGCCCCGCCAGGCTCACCAGCCACGCGATCGCTCCGGCGCCGACGCGCCGCAGCATCCGGTGGGTCACGGCTCGATCGCCCGACGGACGGGTGCTCCGGTCACGCGACGAGGATCAGGATGAGGATCAACAGGGCGATGATGATGGTGGTCGACCCGATGACCAGCGTGTCCCCACCGGCGAGCGCGGCCTCCGCGTCGCCCAGGCGGGGCCGGAGCCGCTCGATCTCCGCGTCGCCGAGCGTGGCCACCGCGGACTCCAGGCGGCCGATGTCGATACCGGCCGCACGGGACACGTCGCGCACGGCCCGAGTATCGAGAAACGCGTCCAGCGCCGCGCGGTCCGCGGCGGTCGTCTCCGTCCGCTCGCTCACCAGACGCCGGGCCTCGTCCCCGGTCAGCACGCTGGACCCGTCCTGCGCTTCGAGCGGTCGGATTGCCAGGGACGTCGCCGCGACGGACAGCGCGATCACGCACGTCGACTTTCGCAACATGGGGTTCTCCTCTCGTTGAGGTGTGTTCCACCGCTTCACCGGAGGTGTGGAGAGCAGACGACGTGCCGAGTCGCTCCGCCACGACGCTCATGACACCAGCCTGCCGCGGTGGGGCGTCGGCTCTACCCGGCTTCCACCCGGTCGTCGACTGGCGCCAGTGACCCCGAATCGGCAATTTTTCCCGCCCCGCGGGCGGCAGTGCCCGTGCGATGGCCCATGGGATCGAACACGAACCCCGCACCACGAAGAATACATGATACACTCCGAGAAGCCCGTCCGAGTCCTCCTCGTCGATGATGACGAAGCCATGCGCGAGGCCCTCGCCGTCCGGCTGGAGAGCTGGGGATACGAGGTGTCCACCGCCGGGGATGGGAGCGAGGCGGCCGAGGCGGCCGAGAGCGCGGCCCCGGACGTGATCGTGACCGACGTCGTCCTGCCGGGGATGTCGGGTCTCGACCTGCTCGAACGACTCCGGAAGGCCGGGCTCGCCTGCCCGATCATCCTCATCACCGCGCACGGGAGCGTCAACTGGGCCGTCGAGGCGATGAAGCGCGGCGCGATGGACTTCCTCACCAAGCCGGTCGATCACGAGCACCTCGCCTCGCTCATCTCGGCCGCCTCCGAAGAGGTCCGGCTCAGACGGGACGCCGACTCGATCGCGCGCGCGCTCGAGTCCGACCGGTTGGGACCGCTGGTCGGCAGCAGCGCCGCCATGCGCGAGGTGTTCGACTCCGTCCGGCTCCTGGCGCGGAACCAGACGTCGGCCATCCTGCAGGGGGAGAGCGGCGTGGGGAAGGAGGTCGTGGCGCGCACGATCCACGATCTCAGCTCGCGCTCCGGGGGTCCCTTCGTGGCGGTCAACACCGCCGCCATCCCCGAGGGGCTCATCGAGAGCGAGGTGTTCGGACACGAGAAAGGAGCCTTCACCGGCGCGACCTCCGCGCGAGCCGGCTGCTTCGAGCAGGCCGACCGCGGCACGCTCCTCCTCGACGAGATCGGCGACATGCCGCTGGCCCTCCAGCCGCGGCTGCTCCGCATCCTGGAGGAGGGTCGGACACGTCGGCTGGGCGGCAGCCGGGAGGTGGAGTTCGATGTCCGCGTGCTGGCGGCCACGCACCGCGACATCGAGGCCCTGGTCGCCGATCGCGTGTTGAGGGAGGACCTCCTCTACCGCCTCAACGTGTTCACCATCCACATCCCGCCCCTTCGCCAGCGTGCCGAGGACATCCCGCTGCTCTCGCAGCACTTCATCCGGCAGTTCAACGACCGGCACGAGACCGGCGTGGAAGGGCTGCGGCACGAGAGCCGCGAGCGGCTTGCGGCCTACCCGTGGCCGGGGAACGTCCGCGAGCTCAGGAACGTGCTCGAGCGGGCCGTCATCCTGTGCCGTGAGGGGTGGATCGAGCCCTCGCACCTGCCGCCCTACGTGCGCACCCGGGACCGCGAGACGCGAGAGGTCGTGCTCCCCGTGGGCATCACCGCGGCCGAAGCGGAACGACGGTTGATCGAGCAGACGCTCGAGGCGGTGGGTGGGAACAAGACCGAGGCCGCACGCCGTCTGGATCTGGATCCCAAGACCATCTACAACAAGCTCAAGGCGTATCAGAGCGAAGACGAATGAGCGTCGGGACGAAGCTATCCGCCGGATTCCTCACGCTGATCGTGCTGTTCAGCGGGCTGCTCCTGTTCTATCACCGGGTGCTCAACCGGTCGGTCGAGACCGGCAGGGATCTGGCCTCGGTGGATTCGCGCATCCTGCTCGCCTCCTCGAGCCAGCTCGATCTCCTCGACCAGATGGAGGAGGACGCGCGGAAGTACCCGATCACGCTGGACGAGGGCTATCTGCGCAGCTACCGGGCGGCGCGCACCGCCATGCGTGATACCCTCCGGGCCCTGGGCGGGCTCGATCTGAACGGCGGACAACGAGAGGCGCTCGCGGATGCGGCCCGTACGTGGGCCGCGTTCGAGGCCGACTTCGTGGATGGCCGGTCGGTGGCGGACGAGGCGCGCTTCCTCGCGCGCGCGAAGGAGACCGACTTCGCGGCCTTCCTGGCCTCGATCGAGAACCTTCGGACCCACATCCGGACGCTGCGGGTGAGCTCGAGGTCGGCGGTCACCGCCAAGATCCAGGAGATCTCCCGGGGCGCCGAGGGTGCGGCCCGCACCGGCTGGCTGGCCATCGGGCTGGCGCTCATCCTCGGTGGCGCGCTCGCCATACTCATCGTGCGCTCCATCGCCGGGCCGCTGCGCGAGATCGAGGCGGGGGCCGGTGCGATCGCCCGGGGCGATTTCGAAGCCAGGGTCGAGCCACAGGGAGGGGCGGAGCTCGAGTCGCTGGGCGCGAGCTTCAACGAGATGGCGCGACGGCTGGGCGAGCTCGATCGGACCAAGCGGGACTTCCTCGCCAAGGTGTCGCACGACCTCAAGACCCCCCTCGCCTCGATTCGCGAGACGAAAAGGGTGCTCCTCGACCGCATCCCGGGTGAGCTCAACGACAGGCAGGCGCGCCTGCTCGAGCTCGGGCTGGCGAACGCGGAGCGGCTGTCGGCCATGATCTCGAAGCTGCTGGAGCTATCGCGACTCGAGGCCGGCGTCGAGGAATACGAGCTCGAGCGCGTGGATGTGGCCGAGCTGTGCGAGCGCACCGTCGAACGGCTGGGTCCCGGACGGTTCGACGGAGTCGACGGGCCCCGTGTGCGGATCGCGACGCGACCGGCCTTCGTATGGGCGGATCGGGGCGCGCTCGAGCGGGTAGTGGAGAATCTCCTCGACAACGCCCGGGGCCATGCCGGCGGTTCGGCCGTCGAGGTCGGCGTCGCGGTCGAGCCGGCGAGTGACGGCGGCCCGAGAACCGTCGTCTCAGTGCGGGACCACGGACCGGGGGTGGCGCCCGAAGATCGCGGCCGCATCTTCGCGAGCTTCGCGAGCGGCAACGGAGGGCTCTCCTCCGGGCACGTGGGGCTGGGTCTCGCCATCTGTCGGGAGATCGTGGCCGCTCACGAAGGCACGATCTGGGTCGAGGATGCTCCCGGGGGCGGCAGCATCTTCGCGTTCGCGCTGCCGGCGATCGAATCACCCGAAGGAGTCGATGTTGAGCCCGTCCAGGTCCAGGAAGCGCGCGCGAAGCCCGCGTGAAGCCGCGATGAAGGGGGCCGCGGCGCTCGCGGTCGCGATAGGGGCGGGCTGCGCATCGGGCGGCGGCGCGCCCGGCACCTTCGATCGGCTGTACGAGGCGGGCGACTGGGTGGGGGCCGCCTCGGCGTTCGAGTCGGACTCGACCCTGCATTTCGACGAGCGCGCCCTGTTTCGCGCGGGACTCCTGTACGCGCAGGCAGGAAGCGATGTGTACGATCCGGGACGGGCGCGTGCGGTGCTCGAACGACTGACCCAGCGCTACCCCGACTCGGAGCTCGTCGGGCCCGCCCGCGTGGTCGAGGGCCTGGTGGGGGAGCTGGAGCGCTCCTCGGAGCTGGTGACCTCCCTGCGGACACGAATCGAGCGGCTGGAGGACGGGACGCTACCCCCCGGTGCGATGGCGCTGTTCCGGGCCGGCATCGCGCTCGCGGACCCCGATGCGTCGCTGTTCGACGCGCGGCGCTCGCGCCGCAACCTCGAGCAGGTGATCCGCATGTACCCGGACTCCGAGTACGCCAGATCCGCCGCCGTCGTGGTGGATCTGCTGGCGGAGCTCGGACGCTCCGCCGACGCCGTGGCCGCGCTCCGCCGGCAGCTGGATCAGCTCAAGGAAGTCGACCTCCGACCCACCGTCCCACCACCTCCGCCCCCGCCGCCGGAGGGCTGAACGTCGCCTGCGCGCCGGGGTGTGGCGCGCGGATCACCACCTGACCCCGGAACGACTGGGGGGAAAGAGGGATCCGGGGCGGCGGAGACTCCGACCGATGGGCTGCGCTACGTCGGCCGGAGCTTCCCGCCGTCGGATCTCCCCGCCTCGTCGAGGATCCACGTGCGCAGCGCCGGCTCCTCGTCGAGGTCCGCGAGGAATACGAGCACGTCGCCGGTGCGAATCGTGGTACCGGAATCCGGCGCGAACGAGCGCAGCCCGCGATTCAGCTGAACCAGGCGCACGCCGTGCGGAACGACGAGCGCGTCGAGGACGCGCCCCAGGATCTCCCGATCCGATTCGAGCACCTCGAACTCGATCCGGACGGTGCCACTGCGCGACAGGATCACGCTCGATCCACCCGGTGGCTCAGGACCCTTCGCCGGCGGAGGCGACGGTCTCTCGGGCCATCTCGCCTCCGAGCTCGATCACGAACGTGACGCGACGGTTCTCCATCCCCGCCGCCCCGGGCCCCTGGGCGCCCGGAACCACCTGTCGGTCCCGCGCCTCGCCGTATGCGGCGGTCTTGATGCCGGCCGCATCGAGCCCGCCCTGGGAGGTCAGGTAGTCGGCGACGTTCTGCGCCCGCCGCTCGGAGAGCCGCAGGTTGTACGCGGCGGAGCCCGCGGGGTCCGCGAAGCCCTCGACGGTGATGACGGCCGCCGGATAGTACTTCCCGGCCACGGTGGCGAACCGGTCCAGCGCCGGTCGGTCGGTCGGTCGGACGTCGGCCCGGTCGAACTCGAAGTGCACCGGCATCGCGAACCGCAGGCCGTCCTCGATCTCCGTGATCGACACCTTCATGTCGTCGAACTCCGCGGCCAGGGCTTCGAGATCGCTACGGAGCGAAGCGAGCGTCTGCTCGTTCGTCGCGATCCGGTCGGAGTTGTCCGACACGCGACCATCGAGCTCCTCGATGTCTCCCCGGAGATCGGCGATCGTCTGGTCGAACACGTCCTGCTTCACCTTGGCGGCACACCCCAGCGATGCGCCGCCGAGCGTCATCGCGCCGAGCAGCACCGCGGCATGTCTTATCGTGGTCGAACATCGCGTTCGCTCCATCATCGGCGTCTCCCTCTCTTCCGTTTCCGTGTGAGAACCGGCCGTACCTACCCGACCCGTCGTACAGCAATCCACGTTCCCGATCTGCCGTAGACCGAGAAGACATTAGGGACAATACGGTTATGTACACGCATATCAAGTCGATACGAGCCGCGTCGGAGGTCGGGTACAGGGAAATGTTGCCGACGGTCGACCCTCGGTGCCGCCGGCGCGGACGGCCTTGCCCGCCGGCTCCGGGCCGTCGACGTTGGGCCCCGGCGATGCCGGATCTCTCCGATGATCGCGGGGGCGCGAAACGGTGACCGGATCCACGCGGGGTACGGCGGTCGTGACGGGCGCCAATTCGGGCGTGGGGCACTCCGTGGCCGGGCTGCTCGTCGAGGCGGGATTCCGTGTCGTGCTCGTATGCCGGAGCGCCGAGCGTGGCGGGGCCGCCCGGGAGCAGCTCGCCGCGCGGGCGAGTAGCGCCGCCCCGGAGCTCGAGGTGACCGATCTGTCGGACCCCGGGGCCGTCCGGGATCTGGGTGAGCGGCTCGTCCGGCGTCACGACCGGATCGACGTGCTGGTGAACAACGCGGGGGTCTATCGGGCACGGCTCGAGCGCACGCCCGATGACCTCGAGGTGACGATGGCCACCAACCATCTCGGACACTTCGTCCTCACGCGGGGCCTGTGGGGTGCGCTGGCTCGCGGGCGGGCGCGCATCGTCAACGTCACGTCGGACGGGCACCGGGCCGCGCGGCTGCGGCGCGCCCCGCTCGAGGAGATCGTCACGGGGGAGGCCTGGAAGGGGGGGATCCAGGCCTACTGCGACTCCAAGCTGGCCAACGTCCTGTTCACCCTGGAGCTCGCCCGACGCTCGTCGGGGACCGGGATCCGGACCAACGCCCTCCACCCTGGTGTCCTCTCCACGCGGATCTGGAATCAGAACGCGAACCCCCTCAGCCTCCTCATGCGACTGGGCAAGCTGTTCATGAAGTCCCCGCGCGTCGGAGGCGAAGCCGCGTTCGCCCTCGCGGCGGACCCCGCACACGAGGAGACGAACGGGCGCTACTTCGACGTGCGGGTCGATGCGAAGGCCGGCGACGATGCGTACGATGCGTCGCTCGCCCGCGATCTGTGGGAGACGAGCGAGCGCCTGGTGGCCACGGCCCTCGGAGGGACGACATGAAGATGTTCGGCGGCCGCTTCCCGCGCGTCGGCGCTCGCCGGGCGGCTCCCGCCCGCGCGGGGCTCCTGCTCCTGCTCGTGGCGCTGCCCGGCGGGTGTGACGACCCGTTCGCGCAGGGCGCCTCGAATCCCGTCGGGCCGGCCGCGGACGACTGGGCCTTCTACGGCGGCGATCCCGGCGGCCTGAAGTACTCCGCCCTGGCCGACATCGACCGCGACAACGTGGCGCGCCTGGTCGCGGCGTGGAGCTGGGAGACGGGGGAGGAGCCGATCCCCGGCCCCCGCGCGCCGGTGGCCGGTGTGCGGATCGCGCCGGGGGTGTTCGAGGCGACGCCGCTCGTCGTGAACGACACGATGTGGGTAGTGACTCCCTATAGCCGCGTGGTGGCGCTCGACGCCGGGACGGGGAGCGAGCTGTGGTCCTACGATCCGGGCGCGTACGAGTGGGGCAACCTGGCGCGCGGGTGCCGGTTCTGTCATCGCGGCATCGCGCTGTGGTCGGACGGGAGCGAGCGACGTGTGTTCCTCAACAGTCGCTGGCGTCTGATCGCGCTCGACGCGGCCACCGGCGAGCCCGTCCCGGAATTCGGCCATGACGGCGAGGTCGACCTCGTCGAGGGGCTCGCGTGGGACACCAACCGGCTCCTCATCTCGAACACGTCCCCCGCCGTCGTGTTCGAGGACCTCGTCATCGTGGGGAGCGGGGTCCCCGACGACCGCGTCTTCCGGCGCAATCCGCCCGGCGACGTGCAGGCGTTCGACGCGCGCACGGGCGAGCGCGTGTGGACGTTCCACACCATCCCCAGCCAGGGCGAAGCAGGGGTGGAGACGTGGGAGGACGAGTCCTGGTCCTACACGGGCTCGGCCAACGTGTGGGCCCCGTTCTCGCTGGATGCCGAGCGGGGGCTCGTCTATCTGCCGGTGAGCACCCCGAACAACGACTTCTACGGCGGCCACAGGAAGGGTGACGACCTGTTCGCCGAGTCCCTCGTGTGTCTCGATGCGCGGACCGGCGAGCGAGTGTGGCATTTCCAGACCGTCCACCACGGGTTGTGGGACTACGACCTGCCCGCGCCCCCGGCGCTCGTGACGATCGAGGTCGACGGTCATGCGATCGCCGCGGTCGCGGCGGTCGGCAAGACGGGCTTCGTATACGTGTTCGACCGCGTCACGGGCGAACCCGTGTGGCCGATCGAGGAGCGCCCGGTCCCGGCCAGCGACGTGCCGGGAGAGCGCACCTCTCCCACTCAGCCGTTCCCGACCCGGCCCGCCCCGTTCACGCGACAGGGGACGCGCGAGGAGGACCTGATCGATTTCACTCCCGAGCTGCATGCCGAGGCCCTGGAGGTGTTCCGACGGCTTCGCAGCGGTCCGATCTTCACGCCTCCCTCGCTCGAAGGGACGATCCAGATGCCCGGTGTGATCGGCGGCGCCGGCTGGGGTGGAGCCGCGATCGATCCGGAGCGCGGCGTGCTGTACGTCAAGGGATACAACTCGCCCTTCCTGGCCCGGGTGGAGAAGGGCGATCCCGAGACGTCGGATGCCGACTACGTGCCCGATTTCGGAGGCTCGCTGTCGCTCGAGGGCGGGTTTCCGATCTTCAAGCCGCCCTACAGCAACGTGACCGCGATCGACCTGAACTCGGGCGAGACGTTGTGGCAGGTGACGTTCGGCGACGACGGGCGTCTGCGGAACGACCCGCGGCTCCGGGGGCTCGACCTGCCGCCGCTCGGTCTTCTTCCCCGTGGTCACGGGTCGACCGCCGGACCGCTGGTGACCGCCGGAAGGCTCGTGTTCCTCGCCGGTGGCGCTCCGGAGATCCACGCCATCGACACCGAAGACGGGGCCACCCTGTGGCGCGGTGATCTGGGAGGGGGTCGGGGACGCGGAAACCCGATGACCTACCGTGCGGCCGGGCGACAGTTCGTCGTCGTCGCCACCTCGGCCAGCGACGGGACCGATGCGAAGCTCCAGGCCTTCGCCCTCCCCGGCCCGTGACGGATCCCGGACGCGGGCCGCGTGGCGTCGGGCTTCCGGAGGCGGGCCCCACTGCGGATGGGATCCGTCCGGCGGCGCGGTCGGGGCGCGCCGATCCGGGCACGGTCCTGCGCGAGGTGTTCGGGTACGATGAGTTCAGGCCCGGGCAGCGGCACGTGATCGATGCCGTGCTCTCCGGTCGTGACTGCATCGCGGTGATGCCCACGGGGGCCGGAAAATCGCTCACCTTCCAGGTCCCGGCCCGCATCCTCCCCGGGACCGTCGTGGTGCTGTCGCCGCTCATCAGCCTCATGAAGGACCAGGTCGACGCACTCCGCGGCTGGGGGTTCCGGGCCGCCGCGATCCACTCCTCCTTGGACGCCGCGGAGCGACGGGCCAGCCTCGACACGCTCGAAGCGGGCGGCTACGAGATCGTGTATCTCGCGCCGGAGGCGCTTGGCCCGCGGATGCGCGCGCGCCTCGCCCGCATCGGCGTGTCGCTTCTCGTCGTGGATGAGGCCCACTGTATCTCGAAGTGGGGACACGACTTCCGACCATCGTACCGTCGCTTGCAGGGGCTCCGCGACGAGATCGGGAACGTGCCGGTGCTCGCGCTCACGGCGACCGCCACCCGGCGCGTGGCGGCCGACATCCTGCGCCAGCTCGGGCTGCGCAAGCCGGATGGGTTCAAGGGGTCGTTCTTTCGTCCCAACCTGCGCCTGAGCTGCCGCAAGAAGGGCGAGGGCGACACGCGGCGGGAGATTCTCGCGCTGGCGCGTCGGCACGCGGGCGAGAGCGGGATCGTGTACTGCCTGTCGCGCAAGGCGGTCGAACAGACCGCCGCCTTCCTGGCCTCCAAGGGGATCGCCGCCGCCCCCTACCACGCGGGTCTGTCCGACGGGGAGCGGGCCGCGAACCAGGAGGCGTTCGCGCGCGACGAGGTGGACGTCGTGGTGGCGACCATCGCGTTCGGGATGGGGATCGACAAGTCGAACGTGCGCTTCGTGATCCACCGCGACATGCCCTCCGACATCGAGTCGTGGATGCAGGAGATCGGAAGGGCCGGCCGCGACGGCCTCCCGAGCGAGTGCGTGCTGTTCTATTCGTGGTACGACGTGAAGGTGCGCGAACGCTTCCTTGACGAGATCGCCGATGAGGAGCAGCGGGAGGCGAAGCGACGGGCCACGGTGGCGCTGTTCCGGCTCGCCGATCGGCGAGCGTGCCGGCACCGGCAGCTGCTCGCCCATTTCGGCGAGGAGATCGACGACTGCGGGACGTCGTGCGACGTGTGCACCGGCGTCAGCGTGACCGATCGAATCCGCGTCGCCCCGCCGTCCGGTCGCTCCCGCGGCTCGATGGCCTCCCGCCGCGCGGACACGCGCGGCGCAGCGGCCGCCATCGAGCGGTCCCCCTCCGATCCGCTCTTCCAGCGGCTGCGTGCGGTTCGCAAGCGACTCGCCGACGAGCGCGGCGTTCCGGCGTACATCGTGTTCAGCGACCAGGTGCTGTGGGATCTCGTCGACCGGCGACCTGCGACGCCCGAGGAGATGTTGGGCGTGTCCGGCGTCGGCCCCGCGAAGCTCGAGCGCTACGGCGCGGCGTTCCTCGAAGCGTTGCGAGCCGGGTCGGCGGGCTGAGCGCGTTCCCCCCTTGGGCCCGGTGGGCGAGTGCGTCATGTTCATGTCGATCACGCAGACCCGGGCCGGCGGATGGGACGGATTCCGGCCCGCGACGCTTCCCACGACCGGATCCGGAGGATCGATGGCGCACGAGGAGGCCACCGCCGAGCGCGAGGTGACGCGGCTCGAGAGGGCGAAGTCGGAGTGGCGGGACATCGTCTCCCCGGACGCGTTCCGCGTGCTGTTCGAGGAGGGCACGGAGCCCGCGGGAACGAGCCCCCTCGATCGGGAGAAGCGCCCGGGGACCTTCCTGTGCACGGCCTGCCGGCTGCCGCTGTTCGCGTCGGACACGAAATACGACAGCGGAACCGGCTGGCCCAGCTTCTACGACCATATCCCCGGCCGCCTCGAGACGAAGCGGGACTTCAAGCTCATCCTGCCGCGCACGGAGTACCATTGCGCCCGGTGCGGCGGTCACCAGGGACACGTGTTCAAGGACGGCCCGCCGCCCACCGGGAAGCGGTACTGCAACAACGGCGTCGCGCTCGAGTTCGTGCCGGACGGCGAGCCGCTGCCGGGTCTGCGCGAGTGATCCGAGCGCCGGTCGCCCACCGGTCGTCCACCCCGTCGGCCTGCCGCCGGGCGGGCGCCGAGCGGGGAGCGGGTCCCGCGCTGGCCGCCTGCGTGCTCGGCGCGTGGCTGGCAAGCGGGTGTGAGCCCGATCGGACCCCCGCGCCCGGGGCCGCCGCCGGCATGTTTCCCCCCCATCTGCCGGCCCGTGTCGATTCCATCGCGCGCGCGGCGCGCGCCGCCGGACCGATCGCGGGGCTCTCGATCGCGATCGCGCACGATGGGGCGCCCGTGTTCGCCGGCACGTGGGGGGTAGCGGACGTGTCGAGCGGTGCGGAGGTGGATCGCTCCACGGTGTACGAGATCGGATCGGTGACCACCCTGTTCACCGGGGCGGGGGCGATGCTCCTCGCCGACGAGGGCGAGCTCGACCTCGACGCCCCCGTCGCTTCGCTCCTCCCGGCGCTCGCCGATGTCCCTCACGCCGCCTCCATTCGGGTCCGCCACCTGCTGACGCACACATCGGGGGTGCGCGACTTCGAGCCCGAGGCGGTGGATGCGTGGGTCGAGGACGGGAGCCCGGTGACGACGGCCCTGGTGCTCGAGGCGGCCCGAGAGCCTCTCCGGTTCGCGCCGGGTACGTCGTGGGCGTACTCGAACACCGGGTTTCGG
>Ga0307444_1000653_pt1 | contig 16065 bp, 12 predicted proteins | sample SalMarSW160340MG_FD_202145 | JGI IMG/M metagenome (GOLD analysis project Ga0307444, IMG submission 202145) | Salt marsh sediment microbial communities from the Plum Island Ecosystem LTER, Massachusetts, United States - SW1603-40 | ecosystem: Environmental > Aquatic > Marine > Intertidal zone >...
CCGCGTCGGCGGTCATGCCGTAACCCATGAGCTCGGCAAGGATCGGCGCGCCGCGCGCCTTGGCGCGCTCATATTCCTCGAGCACGAGGATGCCTGCACCTTCGGCCAGCACGGTCCCGTTGCGCTTTTTGGAGAAGGGCCAAAGTCCATCGGGGCTCAGCACGCGCATAGCCTGCCAGGCGCGCGTGGCGCCCCAGTTGAGCGAGGCTTCCGCCGCGCCGGCAATGCCCATGTCGACCAGGCCTTCGCGGATCATGCGATAGGTGAGGCCGATGGAGTGGGTCGCCGTCGAGCAGGCGCTGACCACGCCGAAGGTCGGGCCCTTGATGCCATACTCGATGCTGACATGGGCCGAGGCCGAAGAGCCGATGGCCTTCAGCAGCGTCAGCGGATGGGTCGCCCGCTTGTTCTCCTTGAACAGCATTTTGTAGGAGAACTCGAGCGTGGTCAGACCGCCGACACCAGAGCCGATGATGCAGGCGGCGCGGTAACCGTCGGCGTCCTTGATGGGATATTCCAGCTTCGACTGCGTCACGGCTTCGTGGGCCGCGCAGCCTGCGTATTGGGAGTATTTGTCCGCCAGCAGGAGCTGCTTGCTCTGCAAGCGCTCGCGCGGATCGAAGTCCGGCACCTCGCCGGCGATGGTGATGTAGAGGTCCTCGGTGTCAAAGCTCTGGACCTCGCGGATGCCGCAATCGCTGCGCTGCATCGCGGCCCAGAACTTGTCCACGCCTGTACCCAAAGGAGTGACGACGCCCTGGCCAGTGACCACGACGCGCCTGCGCCCATTAGTGTGTGTCATGTAGTGTTAAGCCGTAACTCCAAGCCTGGTCGACGTCCCGGGAAGGACCCGAGCGGAATGGCTGGTTCAAGCTGCTGCGCCCGAGGCCTTCGTTTCTGCGATGATCCCCTTCACGCGGTCGACCACCGAGCCGACCGTCGCGAACGCTTCGACTTCTTCGTTCGCATTATAGGGGATTTCAATACCAAAGGTATCCTCAATATCGAACACGATCACCGCGAGGTCGAGGGACTCAATCTCAAGCTCGCTCAGGGGGGTTTCGAGCGTCACGGGCTTGGATGGATCCTTCATGTTCTTTCGCAGAATCTCGATGATCTTGGTGGCCACCTCGTCCATATCGCTCTCCCTGCCCCGTTAACGGGGTCCGTGTCTAATGGTCCCTGGCTAAAACATAGCTAATCCGAGGGCAAGTCAGGCATTGGAATAGACTTAAAAACTGGTCGAGTCTACCCGTGCCCAGCCCGCTCGAATGCCCATACTATAAGCTCTAATCGCTAACAAAATTGGCGTTTTTGCGCCTGCCCACGCCTTGGTTTCAGCATATTCCCTGAAGCGGAAATGCCCCTCGCAGCACTCTTTATCAACACCGTGCTACAATAATAGTAGACGGAGGGGCTTGCGGCCAATTGCCTCCGCCAGATGGCCCTCACCTGCCCCTTAAGTGACGGTAAAGCAAAACAAAACCGAAAAATCGATGGTGAGCAAGGTGAATCCGGTTCTGGACGCCACACCGGGCGGTGGGAATCACCCCTGGCTCAGGCACTATCCGGCCGGCATGGCCTGGGACCAGACCTTTACCCCGACCCTGGTCCATAAGCTTCTGGACGATGCGGTGGCGACCTTCGGCGCGCGCCCATGCACCTATTTCATGGGCAAACGCCTCAGCTTCGCCGAGATCGGGGCCCTCGCGGACCGGGCGGCCAAGGGCTTGCGGGCGCTCGGCGTGGGCGAAGGGGTCAAGGTCGGGCTCTTGCTGCCGAACTCGCCGACCTTCGTCATCTTCTATTTCGGCGTGCTCAAGGCTGGCGGCACGGTCGTCAACTTCAACCCGCTCTACAGCCTCGACGAGATCGCGTTCCAGATCCGCGACAGCGACACCAAGATCATGGTGACGCTCGACCTTGCCCTCCTGTTCGAGAAGATCGAGGCCCTGCTCGCACGCGGCGCCCTGGAGAAGGCCGTGGTGGCGGACTTTGCCTCGCTGCTCCCCACGCTCAAAGCGGTGGGCTTCGAGCTCACGCAGCGCAAGAAGCTTGCGAGGGTCGGCGCCTCGCGGATGAAGCGCAATATCGTGCGCGCCCGCGATCTTCTCAACAACGACGGCCGTTATCCCCGCCCGGTCATCACGCCCGACGCTATCGCCGTCCTGCAGTATACCGGCGGCACCACCGGCACCCCCAAAGGCGCGATGCTCACCCACGCCAACATCTCCACCAACGTCGCTCAGGTGAAGCTGTGGCGGAACCAGCAGCCGACGGAGGCCGACCGCGTGCTCGGCGTGCTCCCGCTGTTCCATGTGTTCGCCATGACCACCGTGATGAATTTCGGAATCTCGAGCGGCATGGAAATGATCCTGCTGCCGAAGTTCGAACTGATCCCGACGTTGAAGCTTATCGGCAGGCTGAGGCCCACGGTGATGCCGGGCGTGCCGACCCTGTTCAACGCCATGTTGCGTCACCCGCGAATCAAGCGGTTCGATCTCTCATCGCTCGAGTTCTGCATCTCTGGGGGCGCGGCGCTCCCGGTCGAGGTGAAGCGCGGCTTCGAGACGCTCACCGGCGGCACTTTGGTCGAAGGCTACGGCCTCAGCGAGACCTCGCCGGTCGCCACCTGCAATCCGCTCGATAAATCGAAGGAAGGCTCAATCGGCTTGCCGCTTCCCGGCACGGAGATGAGTATCCGCTCTCTCGACAATCCCGCGGAGGAGATGGAATGCGGACAACCGGGCGAGATCTGTATTGCCGGCCCCCAGGTCATGACCGGCTATTGGAAGAAGCCGGAGGAGACCGAGTCCTCGTTCGTCGGACGGTTCTTCCGTACGGGCGATGTCGGCTACATGGACGAGGACGGCTACATCTTCATCGTCGACCGCATCAAGGACATGATCAACGCGGCGGGCTTCAAGGTCTATCCGCGACGGATCGAGGACGCGCTCTACCAGCACTCGGCGGTCGCCGAGGTGTGCGTGGTCGGGGTGCCCGACGACTATCGCGGCGAAGCGCCCAAGGCTTTCGTGCGGCTGAAAGAAGGGCGGGAGGCGACAGCTCTCGAGCTCATCGCCTTCCTGCGGCCGAAGCTGTCAAAGCTCGAACTGCCGGTGGCCATCGAGTTCCGCGAGGAATTGCCGAAGACGATGATCGGCAAGCTGTCCAAGAAGGACTTGCGCGCACAAGCGAAGACGTGAGGCCACGCGGCCGGGCTCTCAATCGCTCCGAAATCCGTTCCCGCGCTTACCGCAACCAGGGCAGCAGGCCCTGGTTCTCCTGCATCATGTGCTTCTGCTGGCGCCGGAGAAGCCGTCTTTCACGCCGGGTCAGCTGAGACTCGTCGATGGCCACCGTCTCGGCCTTCGGGGTCTCGTCTGTGGCTTCGGCAGGGGCGCCGTCCTCGGCCGGCAGCGTGGCGGACCTCTCCGCCGGCGCGGCAGGGGCAGCTTGCGGCTTCGGCGCAGGCGCAACAGAGGCCTGGATGGTCTGCGCCTGGGGCTTCGGCGCAGGCGCGACAGAGGCCTGGATGGTCTGTGCCTGGGGCTTCGGCGCCGGTGCAGGGGGCTTCGGTGCCGGATGCACCGCGGCGGTCTCGGTCGGCGTTTCGTCGGCAGCCCCGATCTCGTCCTGGTCGAGCGGCGTATTCATGACGAACATGCTCGGCACGTTCTCGCCAGAGAGTCCGGTCGCCGGCTTGGACGTCGCCGAAGCGTTCAAGAAGCGGTAGCCTTGGTGCGTGTCGGTCTCGACGGCGGGCGTCAGCATTACGGCCTCGGCAAACACGTCTTCCTTGGCTTGCTCTTGCGCCGCCGGCTTGGCCGGCTCGGCGGAGGCCGTTGCGGTTGCCGGCTGGTCCTTGGCGTCAGGCTCGGCCGAGGCCTCGACCTGGGTCGTGGGCGCAGGCTCGGGCTGCGGCAGCGACGAGCGCAGCCATGTCCTCTCGCCGCAGAGAATCCATCCCTTGCAGCCTCTGACGTTGATCTGGTTGCGCGACACCATCGTCAGCGTGACGGAATAGGTATTGCCATCCTCGGGGTTGTAGATGCTGCCCTTCCACTGGTTGGTGGCAGCCGGCACCAAGCCGGTCATGATCGGCAAGCCAAGGATCGGGCGCCCGCGCATCGCGGGGTTCTCGTTGCGGATGTCGTGAAGGGGGCGACCATTCGAGTCGTTCGGATCTTGCAGCCAGACGATCTTGGCGCAGAGATATCGCTTGCTCGTGCCGCAGCGAAAGATTTCGAACTTGCCCGGGCGCTCGCCCTGCTCGGCCTTACGCCAAATACCGGTCGGATCGGCCGAGGCCGCTTGGGCCGCGCTCGCGGGAACTAGGGCAGCGGCGAGCAGGAGCCCCATCGCCGCAGTGAACGCATGATGCCTCATAAGCACCTCCGTCAAGGGTCTCGCCGCGTACGCATAGAGCGACGCGGCACGATTTCGCTTGCCCCCTGTCCCTGACGGGCCTCGTTGGACCCGATTCTTATTGCGGCGGTAGAGCACTTATGCTGCGCCCGTTGCCTCGTTGCTTGCTTCGATCGGCCTCGGCGCGGTTTGCGCTTTGACCCCTTCCAGGATCGCCGCGACACCCATGCCGCCGGCCGTACACACCGAAATTAACCCTCTTTGACCGCCCCCACTATGCAGGAGTTTGGCCAAAACTGCCAATATCCTCGCGCCCGTGGCGGCAAAAGGATGTCCGATGGCAATGGAGGAGCCCTTGACGTTGAGCCTCGCCCGGTCGATCGAGCCCAAAGGCTCGCTTCGTCCTAGCCGCTCGCGGCAATAAGTCTCTGATTCCCATGCCCTCAGCGTAGCCAACACCTGCGCAGCGAACGCTTCATGAATCTCATAATAATCAAACTCTTGAAGCGCAAGACCGGCCTGATCGAGCAACTCGCTGACAGCCACGGTCGGCGCCATCAGAAGTCCCTCACCCTGCACATAGTCTACGGCAGAAGTGCGACCCAATGTTAAATATGCCTGAATCGGAATTCCGCGCTTTTCCGCCCATTCTTCGCTCGCAAGCAGGGCTGTCGCGGCCCCATCGGTTAACGGGCTCGAATTTCCGGCGGTGATGGTGCCGCCAAGCTTGTCGAAAGCCGGCTTGAGCGCCGCCAATTTCTCGAGGGTCGTGTCCTCGCGGAGGTTGTTGTCCCGGAAGACGCCGGCGCAAGGGGTGACGAGGTCGTCCATGAAGCCCTCGTCATAGGCCGCAGCCGCCTTGAGATGGCTCTCGAAGGCCAGCTCGTCCTGGTCCTCGCGGCTGATGCCCCATTGCTTGGCCATCAGCTCGCAGTGTTCGCCCATGCTCAAGCCCGTGCGCGGCTCGGAGGTCGAGGGCGGCATGGGCGCGAGCTCGCCGGGGAGGAAGCCTTTGAAGGCGCCGAGGCGGCCGCCCATGGTCTTGGCACGCGACGCCTGGACCAGGCGCTTGGCGAATCTCTTCTGGAACACGATGGGCGCATCGCTGGTCGTGTCGGAGCCCATGGCGATGCCGCTCTCGAGCTGGCCGACGGCGATCTTGGCGGCGAGCCCAAGCGCGCCCTGGAGGCTCGTGCCGCAGGCCTGCATCATGGTGATGCCCGGCGTGGTCGGGGCCAAAGGGCTGCCGATCACCGCCTCGCGCGCGAGGTTCCAATCCTTGGCGTGGGTCACCACCGCGCCGCCCACCACCTCGTCGATATGAGCGCCATGCAGCCCGAACCGGTCGGCGAGACCGTGAAGCGCCGCGGTCAGCATGTCGAGGTTCGAGAGCTCCGCATAGGCGGTGTGCGATCGGCAAAAGGGAATTCTCACCCCGCCAAGCACCGCAACGCGCCGCATCCCCGCTTGCTTCATAATATTCCTTCCGGCCCCATTTTTTATGCCGCGGCTTTGTCGGCCTCAGCGCCGCGTTCGCTCTTCCTGTGATGCAGCGGCCCGCCGCGGAATGGCGCAAAGCCCGTGCCGAAGATGACGCCCGCGTCGACATGATCGGCGTCCTCCACGACATGATCCGCGAGCGCGCGTTCGGCTTCATCGAGCAGCGGCTTGATGAGCTCGCGGCCGAGACGCCCGAGCTCGGCGTCGTCGTATTGCGCTTCGTCGCGTTTCGGCTTGCCGTCGACCCAAACGTAAAAGCCCTCGCCGGTCTTCTTGCCGAGCTTGCCTTGCTTCACGAGCGTCGCAAGCACGTTGTCGGTGTTGCCGCCGTCGCCCTTGGGCGCAAGGTCGAGCTCCTCGCCGACCTTGTTGCAAATGTCGAGGCCGACCATGTCCATAAGCTCCATCGGCCCCATGGGCATGCCGAATTTGAGCGCCGCCTGGTCGATCTTCTCACGCGGCTGGCCTTCTTGATAAAGACGGACAGCCTCCATCATGTACGGCGCAAGCACGCGGTTGACGAGGAAGCCGGGGCAGCTCTTCACGATCAGCGGCAGCTTGTTGATGGCGGTGACGAAGGCGCAAGCCTTGCCGATCTCCTCCTCGCGCGTCCCCTCGCCCCGAACGACCTCGACCAAGGGCAGCTGTGCCACCGGATTGAAGAAATGGAGGCCGACGAGACGGCCGGGATCGCTGAGCGGCTTGGCGATGTCCTCGAGCTTCAGCGACGAAGTGTTCGTCGCGAGCACCGCGCCGGGCTTCGTCTTCTTCTCGAGGTCCGCGAACAGCTTCTGCTTCACGTCGAGCTTCTCGACGATGGCCTCGATGACGACGTCGGCATGCTTGATCTGCTTGCCTTCGGGATCGGCGATGAGGCGCGCGACAGCCGCATCCACCGCCGTCTTGCCGCGCAAGCGCTTCTTGAAAAGACTCTTGGCACGGCGAAGCGCCTTCTCGATCTGATCCTGATCGAGGTCCTGCAGGCTCGCCTGCATGCCGGAGACGACGCACCAGGCGGCGATGTCGCCGCCCATCGTGCCGGCGCCGATGACATGCACCTTGCGCGGCTTGAAGCCGTCCTTGGGCGCTGCGTCCTTCAGCATCTCGGAGAGCTTGAATACGCGCCGCAAGTTCCGCGAGGTCTCGCTCGCCATCAGCGGCGTGAACATCTCGGTCTCGGCGCGCTTCATGCGGGCCGGGTCGTCGCCGTAGCGCTCGAAAAGATCGATGAGGCGGAACGGCGCCGGGTAGTGCTCCTCGCGCGCCTTCTCCGCCGTCTTGGCGCGCATCTGCTTGGCCAGAAGCCCGCGTACAGGCTGCTTCAGCATCAGCTTCTTCCACCACGGCGCACCCTTCGAGCGACGCTTCTGCAGCACGGCCTTGCGCGCCGCCCAGCGGAGACTGTGGCGCGTCGGCACGAGCTGATCGACGAAACCCATGGCCTTTGCCGCGGTGGGCCGCAGCATCTTCGCCGTCAGCATGGCGGTCATGGCGTCGACGGGGCCGGCGACCTCAATGGCGCGTACCGTACCGTTGAGACCTGGAAAGATGCCGAGCTTCACCTCGGGGAAGCCGAGCCGCGTCCCCTCATCGCGGTCGGCGATGCGCCAGTCGCAAGCCAACGCCAATTCGAGTCCGCCGCCGAGGCAATACCCGTGGATGGCGGCGACCACGGGCACAGGCAGACGGTCGATGCGGTCGATCAGCTCCAGCGTCTGCGCGACCACCTCCTTGATCTTCTCCTCGGTGTCGAAGCCCTCGAACTCGCGAATGTCGGCGCCGGCGATGAAGCTCGAGTCCTTGGCGCTTATCAGCACGAGACCTTTGATCTCGCCGGCCGGCGCGTCCTCGACCAGCCTGACGATCTCGCCAAGCTCCTCGGTCGGCCTGCGGCCAAGGGAGTTCATGCTCTCGCCTTTGCGGTCGATGACCGCCCAGGCGATGCCCTCGAAGTCGACCGTGAAGGTCCAGTCCTGAAGATCGGGAAGTGTCGGCATGATGTCTTTTTGTGTGTTGGTTTTACTCGGCGGCAATGTGTTGTCGTTCGCGGCGCGCGCCCGCGTCGCCTTCTTCTTGGCTGTTCGTTTGTGCGCGGGTCAATTCCGAAGCGGCGAAGTCGTCGACGGCGATGGCGCGGGCCACCATGTCGCGGAGCTCCGTGAGCTCGCGCGCTTCGTCGGCGCTCAAGACCCCTTTGGTCTGGGCGTCCTTGATCCAGTCGTTGTTGTAGAAGCGTTTCACCTCGCCTTTGCGGATCGCGCGCTCAAGCTTCTTCTCGGCCTCCTCACAAGCAACCACCTTGGCCAAGGTCTGTTCGAGCAGGCCCGTCGCATCACCATCGCCGGTGAAAATGTCCCGGGTGAGACGGTCGCGGAAGGCGCCGGGTTGGAGCGCAAGCCGCACGATGGCCTTGCCCTGCCTGTCTTGCGCGGGGCGGCGCATGCCGAACGGCAGGACGAGCGGACCCATGAGCCATGCCGCCCACCGCACCGGAAAATTATCGATGACGCCGCGCAACGCGGTGTCGAAACGATGCAAGCAATTCCGCGCGGAATAGTCGACGACCAGGCGGTCGCCGGCGGGGCGGCCGTCGTCCTCGTAGCGCTTGAGGATTGTCGAAAGCAAATAAAGCTCGGCGAGCGCGTCGGCCATGCGGCCGGTGATCTTCTGCTTCACCTTGAGGCCGCCGCCGAGGAGCGCCACGGTCACGTCGGCGACGAGCGCGAAGGAGCGTGCGGCGCGCGACAGCTGACGCCACCAGCGGGTCATGTCTCCGGCGTTTTGCGGTGCCGCGGCGAAGCTGCCGAAGGTCAGATTATGGAACAGCGCGCCGGCGGCATTGGAGAAGAGGAAGGCGCGGTGGTCGTCGAACGTCTTCTCGAATTTCTCGATGCCGCGATCGCGGTCACTGTCCTGCAACGCCTCGATCTCGGCGATGAGGTAAGGGTGGCTCCGCAGCGCTCCTTGCGCGAAGGTGATCAGCGTGCGGGTGAGGATGTTGGCGCCTTCCACGGTGATGCCGACCGGCACCATCTGATAGGCGCCTTGGATATAGTTCGACGGTCCGTCGCAGATGCCGCGGCCGCCATGAATATCGAGGGCGTCGTTGACGCTCTGGCGCATGCGCTCGGTCGAGACATATTTCAGAAGCGCGGAGATCACCGCCGGCTTCTCGCCCTCGGAGACCATGGAGGCAGTGACGGCGCGCGCGGCTTCGAGCCCATAGGCGTTCTCCACGAGGCGTGCGAGCGGCTCCTCGACGCCTTCCATGAAGCCGATGGGAAGCCCGAACTGCTTGCGGACGCGCGCATAGGCCGTGCTGCGCTTGAGCATGGCCTTGGCGGCGGCGGCGCTCGTCGCAGGCAATGAGATGGAGCGGCCTGCGGCGAGACAGCTCATCAGCATGCGCCAGCCTTGGCCCGCCCGCTCCGGTCCGCCGATGATCCAGTCGATGGGCACGAACACGTCGCGGCCACGTGTCGGGCCGTTGGGGAAGGCAGCGCCCGCCGGGAGATGTCGGCGGCCGATCTCCACGCCGTCATGGTCGGTGGGGATCAGCCCGAGCGTGATGCCGACATCCTCGCCCTTCCCGAGAAGATTCTCCGGATCGAACAGGCGGAAGGCGAGACCGAGCAGCGTCGCTTTCGGGGCAAGGGTGATATAGCGCTTGTCCCAGGTGAGCTTGATACCGAGCGTCTCCTTGCCGTCGTGCATGCCCTTCGTCACGACGCCCACGTCGCGCATGGAGGCGGCGTCGGAGCCGGAGAACGGCCCGGTGAGCGCGAAACAGGGAATCTCCTCGCCGCGGGCAAGTCTCGGCAGGTAATGCGCCTTCTGGGTCTCGGTGCCGTATTTCTCGATCAGCTCGCCGGGGCCGAGCGAGTTCGGCACCATGACGATGGTGACGCCGTCGGGGCTCTTGGACGAGATCTTGCCGAGGATGAGCGACTGCGCCTGGGCGGAGAAGCCCAAGCCGCCGTGCTCCTTCGAGATGAGCATGCCGAGAAAGCCGTTGTCGCGGACGAAGCGCCAGATGTCGTCGGGAACGTCGTGCAGATCGTGGCGGATGTGCCAATCGTTGAGCCGCTCGCAGAGCTCGACCGTCGGCCCGTCGAGAAAGGCGCGTTCCTCGTCGGTGAGCGTGATCGGCGCAACGCGGCGGAGCTTGGCGAAGTCGGGCGTGCCCGAGAAGAGCTCGGCGTCCCAGCCGCTCGTCCCCGCTTCGAGTGCTTCGCGCTCGGTCTCGGAAATGGTCGGCATCGCGCCCTTGAGCGCGCGATAGGCCGGCAGCGTGATATATTTGCGCTTGATGTCGGGGATGCCGGCGGCGAACAGGAGCCCGGCGACGAGCCAGCCGATGAATGTCCAAAGCGGGAAGCCGAGGCCGATCTGGAGGCTTAACGTGAAGATCGCGACGGCAATCGCCCACACCCTAAGCGGCGCGCGATTCATCGCCAGAGCGAAGAACGCGGCAAGCGATACGGCAGCAAAGATCAGCTCAGCCACGGGCGGCCTCCACACTCGCCTTGGCCCCGATGCGTCCCCAACCCGAAGCTCTCATGGAGCGGCGCCGTCTCCCCGGCGACATCGCGCCGACCGCGGCTTTTGGTCCTCTATGGTCCTGATGGGACATCGACTCAAGCTTCTTTTCTCGAGGGTTTCCGCACCAACCATCCGGTCGTGCCCAGGGCCCGAATCGTCTGGAAAGCGCCATCCTAGGCGGAAAGCCTATCGACCCACTTAACAGGAAATCCCGTCACTTTCTTGTATGACAGGGACGAATTGGCTAAGCAGACCGGGCAAACGTCTGGCCAAAACAACGCTGGGGAACATCATGTCCGAGCCGGAGCGCCCGCAACTCAACCCCTATCAGGTCCAGCTGGAAGCCGGCAAACGCTATGCCTGGTGCCGCTGCGGGCGGAGCAAGAGACAGCCTTTCTGCGACGGCTCCCATGAGGGGACCGGCATCGAGCCGATGATGTTCACCGCCGAACGCACGGAAATGGCGCTTCTGTGCGGCTGCAAGGACACGGGCGATCCGCCGTTCTGCGACGGCTCCCATCTTCTGCTCTGAATTTGGGCATGCACACCGCAACGCCTTCTTGCTAGAAATACCGAAGTGGGCGCCACTGCCCCGCTTTCTTTAAGTCTGCAATGCCCGAACCGGGGGAAGGCGAGGCAGGCGTTTTCATGGCGTATTTCCTTCAGCAGCTGATCAACGGCATCGCGCTAGGCTCGATCTACGGGCTGATCGCCATCGGCTACACCATGGTCTATGGCATCATCGGCATGATCAATTTCGCCCACGGCGACATCTTCATGGTGGGTGCCTTCATCGCGCTGATCGCGTTTCTCGCCGTCCTTTCCATCGGGATCACCATGATCCCGCTCGCGCTGCTCATCGTGCTCGTCGTCGCCATGTTGCTGACCGCCGTGTGGGGCTGGACCGTCGAGCGGGTGGCTTACCGGCCGTTACGTGAATCCTTCCGGCTGGCGCCGCTGATCACCGCCATCGGCATGTCGATCGTGCTCCAGAACTTCATCCAGGTGTCGCAAGGCGCGCGCGTCAAGCCGCTCCAGCCCGTCATCACCGGCGGCTTCGAGTTCTTCAAGCAGGGCGACTTCACCGTCATCATCTCCAACATCCAGATCCTGATCGTGGCGACGACGCTCGTGCTGATGGGCGTGTTCTGGCTGATCATCAGCCGTACCGCATTGGGGCGCGCGCAGCGGGCTTGCGAGCAGGACCGGCTCATGGCCTCGCTGTCGGGCGTCGATGTCGACCGAACCATCTCGCTCACCTTCGTGATCGGCGCGGCGCTCGCCGCCGTCGCCGGCCTGCTATATCTCCTTTATTACGGGGTGATCGACTTCTACATCGGCTTCATCGTCGGCATTAAGGCCTTCACCGCCGCCGTGTTCGGCGGCATCGGGTCCCTGCCCGGCGCCATGCTCGGCGGGCTCGTCATCGGCCTGATCGAGACCTTCTGGTCGGCCTACTTCACCATCGAGTACAAGGACGTGGCGGCATTCTCGATGCTTGCCATCGTGCTCATCTTCTTCCCGACGGGTCTGCTCGGGCGGCCCGAGGTGGAGAAGGTCTAGCCCTTGGCTGAGCCCGGCACATCGTTCGGCCAAGGGCTCAAATCGGCCCTGACCGATTCTCTCCTCGCCGGCATCATCGCCTTCGCGCTGTTCTCGCTCGTGCTCGGCTTGCGTACCGTGGACAACGTCACCGGTCTTACGCTTCGCCCGCGGCCCATGCTGCTCCTCGTCGCCGTCGGCATCGTGTTCTTCGGCCGGCTCCTGCTCAACCTGTTCGTCTGGCAGGCGGAGCATCCGCTCACCACGCCCTTCGCCAAACTGTTCAGGCGCGACCCGTTCGACAAACGCGACGTCGTCGTGCTCGGCGCCACGGCGCTCCTCGCGGTGGCAGGCTTTATCCTTGCCGCCCTTCTTGATGCGCCGGCTTATGAGCTGATTGGCGTCGCCGTGCTGGTGTTCATCGGCCTCGGGCTCCTGCGCCGGGCCGTCGTCCATATGTTCCCCAATCTCCCCTGGGGCCGGATCTTCGTCGTTGGCGGCATCCTATTCGCCCTCTTCTTTCCCCTCACCACGTTCGGCCTCGAGAAGGCGTTCCATCTCGGCTTGCCGCTTCGCTACTGGTTCGACCTCGCCATCCTCGTGCTCACCTATGTGATGCTCGGCTGGGGGCTCAACATCGTGGTCGGTCTCGCCGGCCTGCTCGACCTCGGCTACGTGGCCTTCTATGCGGTCGGGGCCTACACCTTCGCGCTGCTCGCCACGCATTTCGGTCTCGGGTTCTGGCTGTGCCTGCCGATCGCCGGCTTCGCCGCGGCGCTGTGGGGCGTCATTCTCGGTTTTCCCGTGTTGCGGCTCCGCGGCGACTATCTCGCCATCGTCACCTTGGCGTTCGGCGAGATCGTGCGCATCATCCTGCTCAACTGGACCGAGGTGACCAACGGACCGAACGGCATCTCCAGCATCCCGAAGCCCACCTTCTTCGGACTCCCGTTCGCGCCCTTCGCCGGCGGCACGACGTTCAGCCAGTTCTTCGGCATCAAATACGATCCGCTCCAGGGCATCATCTTCCTCTATTACGTGATCCTGGCGCTTGCCTTTCTCACCAACCTCGTCACGCTGCGCTTGCGGCGCCTTCCCATCGGTCGCGCCTGGGAGGCGATGCGGGAGGACGAGATCGCTTGCCGTTCGCTCGGCATCAACACCACGATCACCAAGCTCACCGCGTTCGCCACCGGCGCGATGTTCGGCGGGCTGGCGGGCAGCTTCTTCGCCACGCGGCAAGGCTTCATCAGTCCGGAGAGCTTCACCTTCATCGAGTCCGCCATCATCCTCGCCATCGTCGTGCTCGGCGGGATGGGCAGCCAGCTCGGGGTTGCCATCGCGGCGGTCGTCATGGTGGGCGGCTTCGAGGCGCTGCGACACACAGAGGGCCTGCAAAGCTTCTTCGGGGCAGGCTTCGATCCCGCGCTCTACCGTATGCTCCTGTTCGGCATCGCCATGGTCGGCATCATGGTGTGGCGGCCGCGCGGGATCATCGCCTCGCGCTCGCCCTCCATCGTGCTCGACAAGACGCGCGCCGTTGCCCCCGAGCTCGTCGAGCAAGGCCGCGCATGAGGTCCTGGCAAGAAGATCCCGTGCTCACCGTCGAGCACCTGACCATGCGCTTCGGCGGCCTGGTCGCCATCGACGACGTGTCCTTCTCGGTGGGGCGCCACGACATCACGGCGCTGATCGGTCCGAACGGCGCCGGCAAGACCACGGTGTTCAACTGCATTACGGGATTCTACAAGCCGACCGAAGGGATGATGACGCTCGCGGTGCCCGGAGGAACGCGCTTCTATCTCGAGCGACTGACCGACCACGACATCAATGCGGAAGCCCGCGTCGCCCGCACCTTTCAGAACATTCGCCTGTTTCCCGGCATGACCGTGTTGGAGAACTTGATGGTCGCTCAGCACAACGTGCTGGCCCGCGCCTCGGGCTTCACCATCGGCGCCATTCTCGGGCTCGGGCAGTTCGCGCGGGCCGAGAAGGAGGCTGTCGATCTCGCCCGCTATTGGCTCGATCGTGTCGGGCTCTTGGCTCGGGCCGACGATGCGGCGGGCGATCTGCCTTACGGCGATCAGCGCCGGCTCGAGATTGCGCGCGCCATGTGCACACGGCCGGTGCTCCTCTGCCTCGACGAGCCTGCGGCCGGCTTGAACGCGCGGGAGAGCGACGGCCTCAACGAGCTCCTCTATGCAATCCGCGAGAAGGAGCAGATCGCCATCTTCCTCATCGAGCACGACATGAGCGTGGTGATGCGCATCTCCGACCACATTATCGTTCTCGACTACGGCAAGAAGATCTCCGACGGGACGCCGGAGGAGGTGCGGAACGACCCGAGCGTCATCGCCGCCTATCTGGGCGTTCCGGACGAGGAGTTGCCACCGGAGGCTGCGCCCGAGGTGCGGCCATGACTGCGGCGCTCCTCGAAATCGACAATGTCACCGCCTGCTACGGCCGGCTCCCGGTGCTGCACGGGGTGAGCCTCGACATCAAGCTCGGCGAGATCGCGGCCCTGATCGGCGCCAATGGCGCGGGCAAGACGACACTGATGATGACGATCTGCGGGCGCCCGCGCGCCTCCAAAGGCCGCATCGTGTTCGACGGCAAGGATATCACGCAGCTCCCCACCCACGAGATCGTGCGGCTGCGCATCGCCCAATCGCCGGAGGGGCGCCGCATCTTCCCGCGCATGACGGTGATGGAGAACTTGCAGATGGGCGCCATCCTGGCTCGCGATCCCGACGCGTTCGATCGCGACCTCGAGCGGGTGGGCACGTTGTTCCCCGTACTCAAGGCGCGCGCCGATCAGCGCGGCGGCACGCTGTCGGGCGGCGAGCAACAGATGCTCGCGATCGCCCGGGCGCTCATGGGACGCCCCAAGCTGCTTCTTCTGGACGAGCCGTCGCTGGGTCTGGCCCCGCTCATCGTCAAGCAGATCTTCGAGGCGATCAAAGAGCTGAATGCCCAAGGCCTCACCGTGTTTCTGGTGGAGCAGAACGCCTATCACACGCTGAAGCTCGCCCATCGCGGCTACGTGATGGTCAATGGCAGGATCACCATGTCGGGGACCGGTGAGGAGCTGCTTGCGCGGAAAGAGGTGCGTGCCGCGTATCTGGAGGGCGACACGGCCATGCTGAAGGAGACGAACGGGGCATGAGCTGGCTCTCGGACGACGGCTTGCGCGTGTTTCTGATCCTCACCGTGGTCATCGGGGGCGGCGCGGCCTTCCTGGCCGGCCGCGGGCTCGCGCGCGGCTGGCGGCCGCTGTGGCGCGTGTTCTTCTACACGGCGTTGCTCGCGGCCGCGGTCCGCTTCTTCCATTACGCCCTGTTCGACGGTCGCCTGCTCTCGCCCTATTACTATCTCGTCACCTACGGGGTGCTGTTGGCCGCCGCTTTGCTCGGTTTCCGCGTCATGCGAACGACGCAAATGGTCACGCAATATCGCTGGCTCTACGAGCGGACGAGCCCCCTCACCTGGCGAGCACGCGACGCGTGAGCGTGGTATAGATAGCGCGTTGAGGTTTTGAAGGAGATCACGCATGACGCGGATGGCCGGGTTGATTGCAGCACTCATCGCGAGCCTGGCGCTCGTGGCTTGCAACGGAGATGACGATCCCGACACGACGACGATCGCCGTCGTCGGACCGGTCACGGGTCAATACGCGTCCTTCGGCCAGCAGATGAAGAATGGCGGCGAGATGGCCGTCGAAGACATCAACGAAGCCGGCGGCGTGCTCGGCAAGAAACTCAAGCTCGAGATCGGCGACGATGCCTGCGATCCGAAACAGGCCGTGGCGGTCGCCAACCAGATGGCCGGCGACAACGTGGCGCTGGTCGCCGGGCATTATTGCTCGGGCTCCTCGATCCCCGCGTCCCAGGTCTATGCCGAGAGTAATCTGGTGCAGATCTCGCCTGCCTCCACCAACCCGGCTTTCACCGACAACCGCGCCGGGCCGAACATCTATCGCGTCTGCGGGCGCGACGACCAGCAAGGCGGCGTCGCCGGCAAATATCTCGCCACCCATTTCGCCGACAAGAACATCGCCATCATCGACGACAAGACGGCTTACGGCAAAGGCTTGGCCGAAGAGGTCAAGAAGGC
>Ga0307444_1000654_pt1 | contig 16064 bp, 17 predicted proteins | sample SalMarSW160340MG_FD_202145 | JGI IMG/M metagenome (GOLD analysis project Ga0307444, IMG submission 202145) | Salt marsh sediment microbial communities from the Plum Island Ecosystem LTER, Massachusetts, United States - SW1603-40 | ecosystem: Environmental > Aquatic > Marine > Intertidal zone >...
AGTTGGAATTCTCTTGGAAGAACTTAACGCTTTCGGTATAAAATCATTCATTTCAATAGGGACTGCTGGATCTCTACAGAAAAATCTCCAATTAGGGACTACCATTATCTGCACGAGAGCAATTAGAGATGAGGGAACATCGCATCATTACGCATTAAGCGAGAAGTACTCATATCCTTCTCGTGACTTGACTGAAAAATTGATTGAGATAGCTAAAGATATGGATTTAAATTACCACACGGGAACAAGTTGGACAACAGATGCCCCTTATCGTGAAACTCTAGCGGAGTTAAAACATTACAGAGATGAAGGTGTATTAACGGTAGAAATGGAAGCTGCTGCTATATTTGTGATAGCAAAGTATCTTAATATCGAAGCAGGGGCAATTTTTACTATTAGCGATTATTTATCTGAAGAAAATTGGGAGCTACACTTTCATTTAACTGAGGACCATCTGCATACTTTATTTAGTCTAGCTAAAAAGACTTTATATGAACTTATTTGGTGTATATAATGGATTTCAACGATTTTAAAAAGGGATATTATTATTAGGAAAAAGATATGAGGAAATTAGTCTAATATTCTATCTCCAAGATCTTAGTTTTAGTTTGAATATTTCTTCATAATTTTTATCAGTAGAATAAATGATACATGTATTGTATTTTTTACATGTCATGGCAATTATCTCGTCGTGTAATTCGTGGCTTTCGATGTTTTTTAGCATTAATTTGATGATCTCAATATCAAAATCATCAATTATCACATTTTCAGATTTTTCCCATCTTTCAATAGCCCTTTTAACCGCGTCTATTTTATCAGTTTTTCGCATTTTCCACACTAGTTCAGATATTGCAATTGTAGGAATTATTACAGTTATTTTTCCATCTATTACTTTTTTTTTCAGTTCTTGAAGCATTAACGGGACTTTTTTATAGTCATAATGGAAATAGAATAAGACTTGTGCGTCAATTACTGCTTTTTCTGTCATTTTAAATCAAAAAAAAGTAATTAATCTTTAATTGGAAATAGCGATCTTTTTACTTCTTCCAGCTCTTCATCTGTGAATGGAGAAACTCCTTCAAATAGGTTATCTTCAATTTCGAGGGGATGAATCTTTTTTCTAATTAGGATTACTTTATCCTCATTTAATTCCATTTCAACCAAATTAGTATCGTTAATAGCTAATTTATCCCTCCACTCTTTTGGTATGACTATTCTTCCATTTGAAGAAACTTTTTGGGTTAATTTCTCTGTCATTATAAAATTTTATTTTTTTTAATTGTCATTATAATAAGATAAATGACATTTAATAAATATTATCAATTACATTTTTAATGATTAAAATGGATTGTTTTCATCCCGATTCAAGTTCAGTCTTAAATTATAAATTCAAATGTGTTTTTATTAAATTATTAAAGGAAAAGTGAAAAAAAATGAATTTTGAGACCATTAAATTTGAATTAAAAGAAAACGGAATTGGAATACTAACACTTAATCGTCCTGATAAATTAAATGCTATGTCTTTTCAGATGATTAAAGATTTGCACTCTTTATTTGACTCTTTAATGGTTAATTTAGATTGTCGTGTTGTTATATTAAAAGCAGAAGGGAGAGCGTTCTGTGCTGGCTTGGATTTGAAAGAATCGATGATTTTACAGTCTAAAAAGAAGCCAGCAGAATTAAAAGAAAAGTTTCATTTTTTAAATGCTCCCGATAAAGATATTATAAAGGCAAAATTATACGCTCAGTGGCACACAAGTCAAATTATCGTGAAAATGCGTAAGATTAGTCAACCAATCATCGCCTTAATTCAAGGCGCAGCATCTGGAGCTGGTTTCGCTTTTTCTTTGGCAGCAGATATTAGGATTGCCAGCAGTAACGCGAGGTTTAATAACGCATTTATCAATGTTGGATTTTCTGGCTCAGATTTAGGATCTAGTTATCACCTTCCGCGACTAATAGGGATGTCTAGAGCGGCAGAAATTATATACACAGGAAGATTTGTAGACGCATATGAAGCTGAAAAGATCGGATTAGTATTAAGCGTTGTTGAAGAAGCAAAATTATTTGATGCTGCTATTGAGTTAGCAGAAAATATGCTACACAAAAGCCCTTTAGGGTTGCGTATGACGAAACAAGCACTCAATTTATCTCTTGATTCTCCAAGTCTGGAAACGATTCTTCAATTAGAAAATCGCGCACAAATGCTTTGTTCTGCTTCAGAAGACATAATGGAAGGAATTCAATCCTTTTTCGAAAAAAGACAGCCAAAATATCCCTTGAGTTGAGAATTAGAATATAAAATATCAAATTAAAAATTAGTGAAAACAATGAATTTTGAGACAATAAAATTTGAATTGAAAGAAAATGGGATTGGAATATTATCCCTTAATCGCCCGAACAAATTAAATGCAATTAACTTCCAAATGGAACAGGAATTACACGAGGTATTTGACCACCTCATGGTGAATTTAGATTGCCGTGTTTTGATTTTAAAGGCTGAAGGAAGAGCTTTTTGCGCTGGTACTGATTTACAGGAAGGTTTACATTTAAACACAAAAAAGATTCCCGAAGGGTACGAGAAATATTATTTTCTTGATGTATCAGAACCGATTAAAAAAAAAATGTATCATCAATGGCGCATTAGTTCAATTTTCGTAAAAATGCGCAAGATAAGCCAGCCAATTATTGCATTAGTTCAAGGTGCGGCTGCTGGGGGCGGATTTGGTTTTGCCATGGCTGCGGACTTTCGAATTATAGCCCATGATGTTAATTTTATAAACGCTTCAATCAATATTGGGTTATCTGGAGCAGATGTAGGCGGTAGTTATTTTCTCCCTCGCTTAATAGGATTAGCTAGAGCTTCTGAGATAATGTATACTGGAAGATCTGTAGGAGCGGAAGAAGCTGTGAAAATTGGATTAGCGTTAAGATCCGTTGAATCGAAAGATCTGTTAGAATCTGGGATGGAGCTAGCTAATGAAATGCTAAAGAAGAGCCCCTTAGGTTTAAGAATGACAAAACAAGCGTTAAATCTGACTCTTGATTCTCCGAGTTTAGAGACTATTTGCCAATTAGAGAATTCTAGCATAGTTCTTACCTTTAGTTCTAAAGATATGAACGAGGCTTCTGCTGCGTTTTTTGGGAAGAAAGATCCTAAATACCCTTTACGTTAAAATAGTCTCGTTATAAAAAGAAAAACCTAAAAATCAAAAAAAAAAAAATAAAATTGCCTAGATCCTATTCTCTAATTTGTAATTTAGGTTTAATTGGAGATGCTCCATTGAAGTTGGTGATAACTGGACAGTGGCTAAACACTTTTTCCATCATTTCTTCTATTTTTTCTTTAGGGGCGTCTGCTTTAATTCTAATGACAGGCTCAAGCTTATCGTAACCTGGAAGCATATTGTCGTCAATTCCAAAAAGAGCTCCAAGATTGAGATGACCTCGCGAATTTACAGTGAGTGATTCGATTTTAATATCCATAATTTTTGCCCAAAACCTTGTCACTGCTATAATGCAGGCACCAATAGCCCCTAATATTGCTAACAAAGGCGATGGTCCTTCATCTGTACCATCTAATCCTACAGGGGCGTCAATTAAAAATTCATGATTAGAAGCACCCATGATTACTCTACATTTTTGGCCTTCAGGTATCATTTCACAACTAACATTGAAATTCTTTTCCCCATTTGAAATATCTTTTTTGATAGCTTCATATGTCTCTTTAAAATTTGGCATTTTTATCACTTTTTAATGAAATTTTTTTAAATATATATTCATAAATCATATAGGTTATAGAATATTAAATTTTATATAAATTTCTCTAATTGGAAGAGACGCTATAGAGATATCTTTTTTTACATATTTTAAATCATCATCGTCAACAGGCGTGTATAGTTAGACCAGAAAAATTAAAATAAAACTACATTTTTTTCTGAATTACTATTATTTTAAGATTTAAAATATTAACTTTTTATTAGGCGAAGTATAAAATTATTTATATTTAGATAGGTGATATTATTGGAAGAAGTTAGGGAACGACCTGAGCTTAAGAGAAGGGTATCTTTGTTCGGAGTTACTGTCTACGGGGTTGGAAATGTTTTAGGAGCAGGCATATATGCCTTAATTGGAGAAGTAGTAGGATATACTGGTAATTTTTCATGGGTGGTATTTATAATAGCTTCAATTATTGGAGCTTTAACTGGTTTATCATATGCTGAACTATCTGCTATGTTTCCAAAAAGCGCTGCTGAATTTGTATATACAGAAGAAGCTTTTAAAATACGGCTTTTATCCTTTCTGCTTGGATGGATAATTATTTTTTCGGGTATACTCTCAGCAGCTACGGTTGCATTAGGTTTTGGGGGGTATTTGGCCGCTTTAATTGGGGTTCCCACGATTATACCTGTTGTTAGTTTTGCTGTTATACTGATAGTTATTCTAAGTCTAATTAATTTCGTTGGTATAAGGGCATCTACGTGGACAAATATACTATTTACCTTAATTGAGGCTTCAGGACTCATTTTAATTATTATAATTGGCATACCGCATTTAGGGACAGTCAATTATTTTCTGCTACCTATCGGAAGTTCGTTTAGTACTATCTTTTCAGCGGTTGCGTTAGTATTTTTTGCCTATATTGGATTTGAAGATATCGCAAATATTGCTGAAGAAGTTAAAAAGCCCGCTAGAAATCTCCCTCGAGCTATAATCTATTCGATTTTCATTACAACAGTTTTATATTGTTTAACTGCTATCTCCATAGTTGGCATTCTGGATTATGAATTGATTGCCGTTTCTCCAGCACCTTTAAGCGATGTTGTTTCAGTAATATTAGGTCCCGTTGGAGGTATAATCATGTCATTTATTGCCCTCTTTGCTACAGCGAACACAGTTCTGATAATGATGATTGTCACTTCAAGAATGATGTACGGGATGGCGAGAGATAAAGCGTTACCAGAAGGAATAAGTAAAATTTCACCTAAATTTAGAACACCTGCAGTAGCCATTTTAACAACAACAATTCTAACCATAATTCCCTTAGGGTTATATATTTTTGGGGACATATCTACTTTTGCAGATGCCACCGTTTTTGGAGTACTAATTACTTTTTTCATCGTGAATCTAAGCCTTATCTTTTTACGTAAGAAAAAACCAGAGCTTGAACGACCCTTTAAACTAAAGCCTAATATTAGATGGTTCCCAATTGTTGCTCTATTAGGATGCATTGCTTGTTTTGGATTATTTTTTTCATTTGCAGATTTAGAAGGTCTATTGACGATAATTATTCAAGGAATAATTGTTATTTGTGGCGTAGCAGTTTTCTATGCTATGAAATCAAAAATCGAAACGAAAGCTCAAAGATAAATCATAGAGAATATTAAATTAACTATATTTTTCTTTCCATTTCTTTTGCTTTTCTTCACTGTCTCCTTTCATTTTGCATGATTTGTGAATTTGGTCCTGCATTTCCCATTGTCTCTCTAATTCTTCTTCGAGATCCTCATTCTTACTGTCATTTTCTTTTCTAAATTCTTTCTTCTTCTCATTCACTTAATTCACCTATTAATTATCTAGATAGTCATACAACTTATCTATCGCACTATAACCAATAATCTCATCTCTTAAATAGATTTGGAACGGTAATTCCATATTTCTATAAGGTTTTAGTATATTGAGTAGCGTAATGTGCTCTGGCTTTTGAAATTTCTGTTTATATTCCTCCCCAACGCCTTCGGAATATTGATACTGTTGAAGGACAAAACTACCTCGGAACTTATTTTTTCTTAGGAATAGAATAATCTTATCGATATCGTCTGGTTTCATCAAATTTTCCACATAAGTCGTTCTTATTTCAAAATCAATATCCTTGTGATTATTTACAGTTTCAAATGTTTCAACAATTAGGTTGATATTTACTTTATTTCCAGTTATTTTAGTTATTCTTTTACTGTTGAGTGGACCTTTCATATCTAAAGCAACTCTGTTGATATATGGTAGTAATTCTGTAATAAATTTCGGATTTGTTCCATTTGTGTCAATACTGATATATTTTCCAACAATCTTTATTTCTTTACATAATTCAAGTAAATCTTTTTGAAGTGTAGGTTCTCCTCCAGAAATGCTCACACCACTGACTAACATGTTACTTTTAATTTGTTCCATTAATTCAGGAACATAGACATCTCTCCCTACTCCCATATTTAGTAGATATTTATTGTGGCAAAATTCACAACTTAGATTGCACCCAACCGTGAAAATAACCATTGTTGACTTATTAGGGATATCCTTTGTTGAGATATCTACAATTCCACCGACTCTCATTGATAAGGATTAATTTTAGATATTATTAAATTTCAACATTACAATATGTTTTCTAAAAAGTATATCAAATATAAAAAATAATCTTTTATTTTAGATGATTGTTATATTATACTAATTAAAACTTGATGTGATAAATTTGGAAGGACATGTTCAATTTAGCGATTTGGATTTTGAGTTTGGATATTCTTGTATGCCTGATAGGTTGCACTTCTATACAAAAGAGGAAAATGATTTCCGAATGGACGTGCGCGAATGGTGTAAAGATAATGTTGAACCTGTAGCCGAGAAGATAGATCGGGAGAGAAATTATGGTTTAGCAGTAGAAGTTTTACGTAAGATGAAACCTTTTTTGAATATTATCATCCCAAAAGAAGCTGGAGGACTTGGGAAAGGAGTTTTATACCGAACGATATTTGGTGAGGAACTTACAGCTTTTAACTACGCTCTCGCGGGAATTTTCGGGGCCTCCTCTTGTTTGTTTGCTGGTCCAATAATAGAGTTTGGAACTCAAGACCAGAAAATGAAATATCTCTCAGGTATAGCTGATGGGTCAAAAATAGGTGCTATTGGCATTACTGAACCTACAGGAGGCTCAGACGCGATAGGTGGTATGAGATTAAAAGCAGTGAGAGAAGGCGATCACTATGTTCTTAATGGAGAAAAATGTTTCATAACAAATGGTAGCGTTGCGGATTATATTTGTCTATATGCTAAAACAAACGATCAAGTAAAAGCGCATCAAGGAATATCTGCATTTATCTTCGAAACGGACACTCCTGGGTTTGATGTAGTTAAGGATTACAAGCATATGGGACGCAGAGGGATGCCCAATTCTCATCTTCGCTTTAATAACTGTAAAGTTCCCGTTGAAAATCTGCTTCATAGAGAAAACGAAGGTTTAGATGTGTTGTTGTTTGGCCTTGATGGTGAAAGAACTTTTACTGCTTCTCAATACCTTGGTCTTGCTCGAAGTGCCTTAGAAGTTGCATACAAATACTCTCATAAACGCGTGCAATTCAAAAAACCACTTTATTCTTTTGAGGGAATATCATTCAAACTTAGCGAAATGTTCATGGATGTAGAACTTAATAGAATGGCAATAGCTCAAATCGCAAGAATGCTTGATGATGGTCATAATTGTAGAGCTTTTGTTGCTGCTGTTAAAACTCGGATCGCAGACGCAACTGTGAGAATTACTCAAGACGCAATTCAAGTTACTGGAGGTCTTGGATACTCCGAAGAATATCCCTTAGAGCGCTATTATCGTGATGCAAAGATCGGACAAATCTCAGCAGGCACATCAGAAATTATGAGATATATCATTACAAAGGAAATGATTAGAATGTGGGGCAAATAACTTTAAACATATTCTTCCCTTATTAATTTTTCAACCGCACTTAAAGGTAATGAAAAGGGTTCTATTGATTCCATTTTTAGCGATGTTAACGCTGCAGAAAATCTTAAGGAATCTTCTGGACTTTTGGTTATTCGTGATCCTAGATAACTTATAAAGGCAGTATCCCCTCTACCTGTCCTTCCTACGCTACTTTTATTTTTCCAAGGAAAGAAGTACAATTCATTTTTTAAACTTAAGTTTATTCCGCTTTTGTGGGTGATAAGAACTTCTTTCGGTCCTAATTTGATTAGTTTCTTTCCTGCTTTTGATAAAGAAGATAGGTTTGTGAGGATTTTCGCTTCAGTTTCGTCAACTTTTAAGTAATCTACTTTAGATATTATTTCAACCTTCTCTTTTTCACTTAAGCTGAAATATTGTAATTTACTATCTTTTAACCCTCTAATAAAACCTTGGATGTCAAGCCCCAATCTGCCGTTATATCTCTCATTCAAATATTTTAATATCTCTAAATCGATTTCACCAGCAATTATCGAACCTATAACAAAAAATTTTGTGTTAATATCTGGGATTTCTTCCTTATTAAACGCACCCGCAAAACCTAGAGGCTCGTAACTCCTATATTCCATATTTTGTGAGGAGTATATGTTTTTAATTCCTGAAGTTTCTTTAGCTGGATACGCAAAGTATTTGATATTGTTTTTCTCAAACGAACTCAAAATTGGGAAATCTTCGATCTTTAACCTCGTAATGATTGCTAATTTCAATCCCATTCGACTACCGGCTAACCCCCCGTAATATACTGCTCCTCCTAGTACCGATTTACTCACTCCATCGATTTCTATGATATCCTTTGCTATATGCCCAATAATTACAATATCTGACTCATATTCTTCTTTATCCATAATGAATGATTTAAAAATGAACTATTTGTTTAAGAAATTATCTTTTTTATTTTATAAAGTCAGAAATTTCTCGAAATAAGATTAAAAAAAAGAAATAATAAAAATAATAAAAATAAATTACTCATAAATCAATAAAGGATTTTCCTTTGAATCGTTTAGAATACTATCTAAAATTCTCTCTTCAATTTTATATATGCTCAGAGCGTCAGTTATAAGACAATTCCAATCGTAACATTTTCGATCGTCTTCAAACACTACTCCATGATTTATTGAAATCTGATTACAATCGTGGTATAAAGCATGATGCATACCGCATTTTTCACATTTAATCACTTTTTTTTTCACATCACCGAATCTTAAAAATTGATGCTCTTCTAATTTATTCTAGCACAGTAAGGTATAATTCTTAAATATAGAGACATTAATCCTAAAATGAAGGCGCCTAAATCATAATCACCATCAGAAACTGCTCTTCTCGCCAACAAAGCAAGATCATAGGCATCACTACCCAAATGTGTCACAGATGGGTTCTTATTTAGGGATTTAAGATATTTTATATGTAAAAATGTTGTTGAGACTATTTAAACAAAAATTCATAATGAAGATTAATCTTATTAAAGAAGTTCCCTAAACTTTAAATAGTATAAATTACTTTTCTGTAAAAAATTCAAGAATTATAAAAGTGAAAATGTGATTTAAATTGCCAAAATGTCCATATTGTAAAGAAGAGCTTGAATTAAAGCTAGAAATTTCCCCAACACCCATCAATGATAAATTTAGAAGTGATATCTTAGTATCTTATGAGAATTTCATAAAAATTCAATCTGAAGTTGTACCATTTGGGGGAAAAATGTTAAAAAAGATGGCAAGCTATAGTTTAAAATTTGTTGGCCGATATTTGGATAAAATTGGAGCTATACCACTAATAGTCCACTCTTGTGCAAAATGTGATTCTGTAATAACGACCGAATCTTTGATTGATTTAATGTCTTCACAACGGACAGGGTCATCATAACAGATCGTTTCCTACCGAGCTTCCAAAATATAACATAATCCCCATTTTTTTCCATTCTTTAAACTTCTTTGCTAGCTCATCGTAAGTTTTGATAAAATCGTCGATAGAACCCGCATCTGAAGTAATCCACTTGTTCCTAAAGGTCGAGACAAATTTAGTCTTTTTCGTATAATCTACCTTACATCTATTATTCTAATATTAATAGCTTTAGATGGTCATATAAAAAAAAAGAAAATAAAGAAAACTTGTATAAATGTTAATATGCCCAAATGTGGATTTTGTAAGCAAGAAATATTTATAGATTGTTTATATAAACATTTATACTAATAACTCTTAAAGATGGATGTTCATTTACATTTTTAATAATGCATGAACGGAAAAAGGAATTTTTAAAATATTTCTTGCTCTTTATTATATTTTTAATGGTTGTTATCTATGCGATTATATTTTTAGTAATAACAGAGTTTAGCAATTGGATAGAGTATCAGATTTCGATTATTGTTATGGTTGCATTAATCTTCTTTACGAGTTTTTTCTTCTTTTCGGCGTTCCATTATATTATCCGAAGATGATTTGCAGTTAAAGCAAATAATACTAGTATTTACTTCTTTGAGTTCAAATTGACTATTGCGTTGGTTAATGCTTTTACAAGCGTTTCTGTAAGTTGGAAGTCTAATCGAATACTTTTTGCAACCTCAATTTGAATTGCGTTTATTTGGCTTTTTTTAAAAAACTGCTGAGTTATATATCCCCCAGAATAGGATAAATTGTGTCCTGTTAAAGCTAGCCCGTCATCCATTTTGAAGTGTTTAGAAATTTCGTTTTGCAACTGTGAACAGCCCCAGTATTTATTACAATCTTGTTCTTTTGAATCTTCAAGGAGATCAAGGGTTTTTCCGAATATGTGACCAAAAATAACATCAGGATATTCGCTATAAGGCTTTGTAAATCCATGGAAATCTATAATTAATACTCTTCCATGGTTAGATACGCACTCTTGAGCGAAACTGTTCAAAAGTTCATGATAAGAATGAAAAATCGTCTGTGCTTCAATAGATTTATGATTGAAGGAACTTTCTGATTGCGAGGGTCGGTTTAAATCTACTTTGCTTCTGTGGATTTTGTTAAGAATGTGGAAAATGCTGATATTTTTATCTTTTAATGATCTTATAATCAACTTTGCGATGAAATATGTATTCTTGTCTGCAATTCGAGGACCGACTGTCTTATCTAGTATTCTGTTTGGCTTTTTAAAACCTCCATGAGGACAAGATAGGATAACTGGTGTGTTACCTTTTGCAAATTCAAAATATCTACTAAAGTCCATTCAAGTTTAAAAATTATTTCCAAGTAATAAATTTTAATAAATTAATATGAGAATTGTAATCTAATTTATTCTAGTTTATTTTGAGGTGGCATTAACTTTAAGGATCATTTTGTCGTTGTGGAATTTAAGCTCATGATTTAAATTATTTGTTTATTTCATTATTAGCTTAATAATTATTTTCAAAATGTTTTTTAATTTTGAATATTTTTGTTTATTACATTTAAGTAAATTAAGTTGTTATTATTTAATTGAGGTAAGGGATAGATTGGCTATTGATGATTTGATAAGCTTTTTAAAGAAGAAAGGTTTTAGAGATACATTAGAAGTCCTTATGAACTCTAAAGGGCATAAGATCGATAAACACTCCTTTTATAACGAATTGAACAAGTTTAGCTACTACAATTCGTATTTCCGAGTTAAAGAGGATTTAATCGAGAGGGGGTTGATTACGATTGAGCAAAACAACAAAAAGAAGTTCGTAAAATTAACGTCTAAAGGTTTAGAAGTGTATAATAGATTAGAAGAAATCAATAATCTAATAAGCAATAAATAGACTTCATTTTATACTAAAATCTCATATTCTCAGCAGTTATTTTTAAATCTTTCTTTCTTTTTTTATTAAAAAGATATATTCACCTGATTAGAAGGAGTTAAGAAAAATGATTTTCGAAAAGCTTATCGTAGGACCATTGGGTACAAATTGCTATATCTTTGGATCAGACAAGACCAACGAACTTGTTGTAATAGATCCTGGAGGAAATGCCGAAGCAATAATTAATAGTATTGATGAATTAAAAGGAAAACCAATTGCTGTTTTATTAACACATGGTCATTTTGATCACACAACAAAAGTAGGGAAAATTCTCCGCCATTTTGAAATACCACTAATGTATAATAAGAAAGAGTACGATTCTGGAACATTTAATCAAAAAGAAGCTAATCGGTGGCTAGTTGAGGGAGATATTATTGAAATCGGAGAGATTAAACTCCTTACTTTAGAAACACCAGGTCATAGTCCTGGATCCTTATGCTTTTACACTTCCGATGTTGATAAGTTTAAAGGAAAAGAAATTAACGGCATCTTGTTCACAGGTGATTTAATTTTTAGAGGAAGTATTGGAAGATCGGATTTTCAGGGTGGGAATCAGAATTTATTATTTGAAAGTATACGAAAGAAGATTATGTATAATAAAGAAATAAACGATAACTTTATCATATGCCCTGGGCATATGGGTTTATCAACTGTAGGAGAAGAAAGAGCAAATAATATGTTTAGGAAATTTTTTCTTTAATTTTTGAAAAAATCCATATAACAGCAAGTAGTTTGATCAGATAGGATCAATACAATCAAAGATTGATTATTTAAGGATAATTAGAATAAGTTGTTCCTCTAAAGCAATCATAGTTTCTCCTTTCGAAGTTTCTAAGCGTATAAATTTTAGTCCACCTTCTTTCAAAGCATCCACGACCTGTTTTCCCTTACCAATTAAAGACGTAACATAAGCTGAGATCTCTTCGCTTATTTCTATTTCCATGTTAGAATCTATCGGTAAGCCACTCGAATCACAAATGATCACACCCCTTATTCCCTCGCGTTCTTCGAAGCGTCGAATGATAGCCTTGACTTCTGCTCGATTAATCAAACTCTAATTTTCACCATTTAATTGGTTATTTAATAAATTTTTATTTTTAATGATATAATTATAATATATTCCCTATTTAAAAAATTATCATCTTCTTTTAATTCTTTTAATAAGTTGTAAATTATTAAGCGTTATGTTAGAAAAAAAAGCGTGAGATACACGAAGGGAAATAAATTTAAATTAGGCTAATATATATATATATTTAAGTATTAAACTACAAGATTTAGCTAAGCTAATTTAGAATGCAAACTTATTACTAAAAAAATAAAGAGTCGTGTAACTATGGTAGACAAGGAAGTTATTGAAAAGAAATTAGCAGAATTGTTTGATGTCGTACCTGAAACTGAGGGTTTAATAGCTTCTGATATGGAAGGAAAAGTTATCGTAGGACAAACTATTACGGATATGGACCTCAATGGAATCGCGAAATCATGCGCTACACTCATAAAAAACTCTAATGCTTTAGGGGAAAACACAGGTAAGGGAAGCGTAAAATCAGCAACTCTAGAATTAGAAGACGGATATGGAGTAATAGTTAGCTCTGATAAGGGAATCTTAATCGCTTTAGCAGGATTAGATGGTAAAGCGTCTTTATCTCTTCTTAAAAGAAACTTAATTTCAATTTCAAACTTATAAAATTATTTCCTCTTTTTTTAAAAAAAAGTAATATAGGAAGTAAATAGTTTTGAGAATTAATCCTTAAGACCTTTTTCTTCTAATAACGAATCTAAATCTGTAGCAGGAGATTCATCTTTTTTCTCGGCTTCTGGTTTTTTCTTCTTAAATCTCTTCTTGGTTTTTTTTTCGGTATCCTCTGTTGGTTGTGCTTCTGGAATTTCTTCTTTCGGTAATTCGCTTACTGATACATATCTTCCTTTTCGTTGTTTTGTTTTGTCAGGTTCTTCATAAGGAGTTTCAATTCTCTTTATAGTCCTTCTCACATAAAAGAACATGATTCCCCAGATTAAAATAAAAATAGAGACCATGATAAGGGTAAAAAGGTTTAGTAAATAATCAATAAGTTGCACATCATATATATCAAACAACTTTGAAACTTGAAAAGTAAGTTCCTCATCGGTTATATCATTTTTTACGCCTATTGAAACAGATACATTCATTTGTTCGATTGCTGGAACATCAATTCTCATCAAAATAACTGTAATATCTCCGGGTTTAAATTGTTCTAACGCTAAATAATCAATTTCAACAACGCTATATGTTAATGAGGGCGTGATCCCTATAGAAATATTAGGAACGATTACTCTGAGTTCCGAGTCTCCTATATTATGTAATGTTAATTGGATGATGATTTGAGCGTTTCTATAAATCTGCACTACATTCGATCGAAGCGCTAAGGATATGGCATTGAACGCGCGATTCATAAAAACAGTAACATTTTGAGCGTTTTCTAAAGTATATTGATCTCCTTGCCAAGTTAAGCGAAATTTAAACTGATCATCGCTTGGTAGGTTTAATGTATCAATTTCAAAATTTGTAACACCATCCATATCCGAAATTTGAGTTGAAAGTGTTTCCCATATTCCACTATGATAAAATTGACAAGAAACATTCTTATTTGGAAGTATATCTCCAAACTCCGTTTTTAATACAGAACTTATATTGAATGATTGACCATAATTCGGTGTTTGAGGTTGTGTTTGAATTTCTGAAAAATCACTATTAGTTTTCAGAGAAAAACTTTCAATAAATTGATTGTAGCTACTTACATAATTTTTATCGTAAATATTTATTACAAAAGTAGTTTGATTTGGGAGATATTGACATTCATCTCTTTCAAAAGGCTTTACAATTGAACCTCCTGTAATATCATTGTTTGATTTTAAAGCGATGATATAACCTTCAAACACATCTTCTGTACTATTGATAATTAAGGAATATTCACTACTTTCAAAAGTATCAATCTCAAAGCTTTCGCCACCATATTCTATAAAAACTGTAAATATTGTTTTTGCTCCACCTTTTCTTATTGGAGCATTCACTCCATGCCAAATTCCATCTCCGAGAAGAGTTGGCATTGTGATATCAACAGAAAACTCTTGGGTGTCTTCGCCATTAGGATCAATACTCGGTTTTAAAGTTTTAAGATCTGTCATTTTTTCAGCGATAACCCATTCTTCATTAGCTAAAGATACAAGCTGAACGTTTAACTTTAATTTAATCTCGACAAAGTTGTGTTTATTTTGAATTCTTGTGGTAATTCGTATGTCTTCATTAGGATTCAAAATTGTCTCGTTTTGAAGAAAATTTTCAATTTCAATCGGGATTTCTTCATTACCAATAGTATAAATAAACTCTTGATTAACATCTGTTTTATTTACAGCATAAAACGAAGGATAGTATTTATCATCCGTGACATTAACAGTACTAATCAGTATCGAATATTCTTCATATACCTTATCAACAATTCCATCAAGAATATTCTGGTTTAATGTTGGTTCGAAGATTAAATTATTCATCTCAACATCGTACTTATCAATATAAAGCTTAAGTTTTTGACATCCTATAGCAGAGCCATTTTCCCAGAAGAATCCTAAATAATAATTACCAAGAACAGGTATAGCGTTTGTCACTTCGTAAATGGATTGATTATTAAAATCGTAAACGAGAGAATTTCCATTTATTACTCCTGATCCTGAATTTAATTCGGCTCCTGGTACTTTTGTTGCATTATTTGGATAAAAAAGAACCACATTAGCGTTACCACTAATAGGAGCATTAGAATTAGGATCTCTTATATCGAGTTTTATTGATACATTATCCCCGTACATAAAACCGTTAGTTTCCCAAAGAATGTTTTTGTAATTAATGTAACTATTCATATCATATATGAGGTTGCTACTAGTAAGGTTAAGTGAGTAAATACCGCTTATACCACTTATAATATCGTTTGGGACTGATACATATTCGTATGAAGGTTGATTGGGCAGTATCTGTTCTCCGCCCGTCTTGTTTACTATGTCTTCGTAAATCTCGACGAAGTTTGGATTTGTTAAATTTTTTGCAGTATAATCGCTCGGAAATAAATACCAAAATTCGAGCAAATTCCAGTTATCGAAGTTTTTATAACCCGTGTTCATAGTATAGTTTAACTCCCATATCGGAGTAGTATCATAAGACACTCGATATACACTATTAGCTTGTTCTATCCAATATGCCTTTACCCTATAGGTAACATTAAAATTAAATCCTTGAATTATGCTATTATTCCATGTTAAGTCTATTTGGAAATTATTCAAAGAATTGTTTGTAATTGAAGTAGTAAAATTATAATCCCATTGACCTAAACCCCAGGTTAAGGACGAACTTGTATCGTAAGGAGGATCATTGTTGATCTGGTTAATAATAGGAATATCTTGAATCTTTAATGTATCTTGACTATCGTAAGGATTCGTAAAATCTGAGGGCATATATGCTCTAGTGACATTCAATTTAAAAGCTGCTGCGTCAAGTATTTCAGAGGTGTAGATAGGTA
>Ga0307444_1000655_pt1 | contig 16035 bp, 6 predicted proteins | sample SalMarSW160340MG_FD_202145 | JGI IMG/M metagenome (GOLD analysis project Ga0307444, IMG submission 202145) | Salt marsh sediment microbial communities from the Plum Island Ecosystem LTER, Massachusetts, United States - SW1603-40 | ecosystem: Environmental > Aquatic > Marine > Intertidal zone >...
GCGTGATCATCGGGTCGACGCGGGTGGCCCGCCGGGCGGGCCAGAAGCACGCGAACAGGGCCGACAGGCCGAGCAGGAGCGTGACGCCCCCGAGCGTCAGCGGATCGGTCGGGGCCACGCCGAACAGAAGGCTCGACAGCGCCCGACCGGCCGCGATCGCCCCGCCCAGGCCGAGGACGATGCCCAGACCCGTCAGGATGGCCCCCTGACCCATCACCCGTCCCAGCACGTCGCCGGGGCGCGCGCCTAGGGCCATCCGGATCCCGATCTCCCGCGTCTGCCGAGACACCATGAACGCCATCACGCCGTAGATCCCGATGACCCCCAGGACCAGCGCGAGCCCGGCGAACAGCGCCAGGAGCAGGCTCACGAAGCGCTCCGACGCGATGCTCGTGGCGAACACCTCGTCCAGAGTGGCCACCTGCGAGACCGGCATGTCCGGGTCGAGGTCCCAGACCGCCTCGCGGAGCGTGTTGGCGTAGGCGGACGGATCGCCGCCCTCGGTGTGCAGCACGATATTGAGCGCGCGCCCCGGGCGCTGGGCGTACGGGATGAACATCTCGGGACGGGGGGTCGCCGCCACCCCCCGGGTTCGCACCGTCTCGACCACGCCGACGATGGTCCACCACGGCGAATCGGGGTCCCGTACGCCTCCGATCTTGATGCGCTTGCCGATCGGGTCCTCGTCGGAGAACTGCTCATCGACCATGGACTGGCTCACGACGACGGTGAGGAGTCCGTCGGGACGATCGCTATCGTCCACGTAGCGCCCCCTCAGGAGCGGGATCCGCATGGCCTCGAAGAACCCCGGGGTGGCTCGCCAGAAGTCGCCGGCCGGCTCCTGTCCAGGCTCCGGAAGCCGTCCCTCCACCCCGAAGCTCACGTCGTTGACGTTTCCACCCAGCGGGAGCAGTGACGCGCTCCCCACCGCGCGGACGCCCGGAGATGTCTCCAGACGATCCTCGAGTTGCCGGACCAGCTCCGGGAGAACCGACGCATCCGGATAGTCGGCACCGCTGAACGTGATCTGGCCGGTCAGCGCGTCATCGGTCCGGAATCCCGGATCGACGTGCTGCAGCTCCTGGAAGCTCCGCAGCAGGAGACCCGCCGCGACGAGGACCGCGACGCCCAGCGCGAGCTCCCCGACCACGAGCGCGCTCCGCAACCGGCTCCCCGCCGCGGCAGTGGACCCGCGCTCCCCCTCGCGCAGGGTGAGGCTAGACGCCTCGGAGGCATACCCCAGGGCCGGAGCTAGACCGAACAGGAGCCCCGTAAGCACCGAGGCGCCCAGACCGTACAGGAACACGGCGGCGTCGAGACCGATGGCGGATGCGCGCGGCAGACCCGACGGCGCGAGCTGGACGAGGACGTCGGTGCCCCACACCCCCAGGCCGAGTCCGAGCAGCCCCCCCGCGATGGCGAGGACCATGCTCTCGGTGAGGAGCTGCCGGGCGATGCGGATCCGTCCGGCTCCCAGCGACGCCCGCACGGCGAGCTCGCGCTCGCGCACCGATGCGCGTCCCAGGAGCAGATTGGCCACATTGGCGCACGCGATCAGCAGGACCAGGCCCACCGTGGCGAGGAGCACGAAGAGCGGCGTGCGCACGGGGCCCACCACTGTGTCCCGGAGCGGCTCCAGGGTCACCCCGACGTCGCGATAGTCGACCGGGTTCTCCTCGGCGATCCCCGCCGCGATCCGCTCCATGTCCGACAGCGCGGCCTCGCGCGTGACGCCCGGGGCGAGCCGTCCGATCACCCGCAGGTAGTAGTTCCCGCGGTCGTCCCGCGAGCGATCGATCGGAAGGACACCCCAGATTTGCGCGTTCGAGATGATGGGCCCCTGGAACCCGGGCGGCGCGACTCCGACGACGACGTGCGGTTCGCCGTTCAGCGTCAGCGATGTCCCGATGATGGCCTCATCGCCGCCGAAGCGCTCCTGCCAGAAGTCGTGTCCCAGCACCACGACCCGGTCGTTGCCGGGGGTCTCCTCCCCGGCAGCGAAGCCGCGTCCCTGCCGGGGCTCCACCCCGAGCACCGAGAAGTACGACGGGCTCACGAGCGCCCCGTTGAGGACATCGGGCCGCTCGCCAGCGGTCAGGTTGGGCTGCCACCCCGTCAGGGCCGCCATGCCGGAGAAGGTCCGGTTCCGGTCGCGCCACTCGGCGAAGGTCGTGCGCCCCGTCCACTCGTTGGCCGGCCCTCCGCGAAGCTCCTGGTTCTCCCACACGGTCAGCAGTCGACCGGATTCCGGATACGGCAACGGCTCTAGCAGCACCCCGTTCACGACGCTGAAGATCGACGTGTTCACGCCGATCCCGAGCGCCACGGTGAGGAGCGCGATGGCCGTGAAGCCGGGATTGCGCCGCAGGGCGCGGAACGCGAACCGAATGTCCTGTCGCAGCGTTTCCATGGTGCTCCTGTCGGGTACGCGGGCTCGTCCGTCCTCTATTCGATGCGAAGCGCGCACGACGGATCGACCGACGTCGCGCGACGGGCGGGGAGCCACGTCGCGAGCAGCGCGACGGCCATGAGGACCGTCGCCACGACGAGCAGCGTGAGGGGGTCCCGCGGTCCGACGCCGTACAGGAGCCTCGCCATGAGACCCGTCAGACCGAGCGAGCCCGCCAGCCCGATGAGGATCCCAGTGCCGGCCAGCCCGAACCCCCGTCGCATGACCTCGCCCATGATGTCCGCGCGGCCGGCTCCGAGCGCCATGCGAACGCCGAACTCGTGCGTGCGCAGGCGGGTGGCGTAGGCGACGACGCCGTAGATCCCCACCACCGCGAGGACCAACCCGATAGCCGCGAAGGTGGCCAGGATCCAGAGGGTGAAGCGACGCCCGGCGACCGACCTCGCGAGGAGTTCCTGTAGCGTGGCCGCCCGATACACGGGCTGGTCGGGATCTACCGTCCACAGCTCGGTCTGCATGCGTTCGAGGCTCGGCCGCGGGGCGGTCCGGGTCCGCGCGACGAACACCATCCCACCGCTCGGCGCCTGCGCCTCGGACAGGAAGAGCTCCGGCCGCGGGTCGCGGTCGAGCCCCTCGTGCCGGACCTGCCCGACCACACCGATCACCTCCCACGACACTGCTCGCCCGTCGGCGTCCCGATACCCATCGATCGCCAGTCGCTCTCCGATCGGGCTCTCGCCAGGCCAGTAGCGCCGCGCCAGCCCCTGGCCGACCACCGTGACGCGCACGGATCCGTCGCGATCGCGCGCACCGAACGCCCGGCCCTCTATGACCGGGATCCCCATGGTCTCGAAGTAGTCGACCGTCGCCTGGGCCACGAACGCGGTCGGGCGATCCTCGGGGCGCGGGTCGGGGCGGTCCTCGACGACGAAGCTCCGACGGATCGCGACATCGGCCTCGATGAACGGCAGGGCCGAGACCGCCCCCGCCGACACGACGCCCGGCAGCCCGCGGATTCGCTCCAGCACTTCGTCGAAGAACGCCGCCCGCTCCCCGGGCGTCTCGCCTTCCGGATAATGGAACACCTGTAGCGCCGCGACCCGCTCGCCATCGAAGCCGGGGTCGACCCGCAGCAGCTCCACGAAGCTCCTCGCCAGGAGACCAGCGCCCACAACCAGCATCAGCGACAGCGCGATCTCGGCAACCACCAGCCCGCCCCGGATCCGGCTGCGGAGGGTTCCCGAGGCGCCGCGCCGTCCCTCCTTCATGGCCACCCGGAGATCCGGCCGCGAGAAGTGGATCGAGGGCACCAGGCCGAATGCGAGCGCCGTCATGAGCGATGCCCCGAGCGCGAAGCCCAGAACCCGGCCATCGACGGCGACCTCGTCGAGCCGCGCGATCTCCGGAGGTCCGATCGCGACGATGAGATCGAGGCCCCCGTACGCGACCAGGACTCCCGCCGCTCCACCCAACACCGCGATCGCCACGCTCTCGGTGAGGAGCTGACGGACGAGACGCCCGCGCCCGGCCCCGAGGGCGGCGCGCAACGAGAGCTCTCCCTCCCGCTCCGTTCCGCGTGCCAGCATGAGGCTGGCGACGTTCGCACACCCCACGAGGAGCAGGAAGAGGACGGCGCCCTGGAGGACGAGAAGCGCCGTACGCGCGTCGCCCACGAGGTGGTCACGCAGGGGCACGACGCTGGCCCGCATGCCGGCGTTCGACTGCGGGTGGTCGACGGCCAGACGCGCCGAGACCGCCGCCATCTCGGCGCGCGCCGCCTCGAGCGTCACGCCCGGGGCGAGCCTTCCGACGACGTTCCAGAAGCGGGAGCCCCGCATCTGGCGCTCCCAGCCCTGCTCCACGAGCGGGATCCATGCATCTCGCTCGGTGACCGTGGGCTGGAAATGCGGGTTGAACGAGCGTGGTGCGATTCCCACCACGGTCGTCGGCACGCCATCCAGCACGATCGAGCGACCGACGAGCTCCGGGTCGGACCCGAAACGGCGTTCCCATAGCCGCTCCCCGATCACGACGGCCCCACCGATGTCGAAGTCCTCGGGGACGAATCCGCGGCCGAGGAGCATCCGCGTACCGAACGCATCGAAGAACCCCCGGGTGACGCGGGCCGCGAACACGACCTCCGGCCGCCCCTCGCCCGTGAGGTCCAGGCTGTACGGATCGAACGCCGCGAGCACTTCGAACGAGCGGGCCGCATCCCGCCAGTCGTAGAAGTTTCCGGGCGCCACCTCGTCGCGCTCGCTGCCGCGGTCCGGGCCGTGCTCCCACAGCGTGACGATCCGATCCGCACCCTCGTAGGGCAGCGCGCGCAGCACGAGCGTGTCGAACACGCTGAAGATCGCGGTGGCGGCGCCGATGGCGATCGCGAGCACCGCCACGACGACGAGCGCGAAGCCCGGCCGGGAGGCGAACTGCCGGAGGGAGAACCTCAAGTCCTGGAGCAGGGAGTCCATGCGGCGGCCGCTACGGCGCCCGACGCGGGTGTCTTCGGCGCTTCATTCGGTCCTCAGGGCGATCACCGGATCCGCGCGGGTGGCTCTCCAGGCCGGGACGAGGCACGCCAGCAGGGCCACGAGCGACAGGACGAGGCTCACGCCCGCGAAGGTCGCCGGATCCGTCGGGCTGACCTCGAACAGGAGGCTCGACAGAAGCCCCGTCGCGAGCGCCGAGAGCGCGATTCCGATCGCCACGCCGACGAGCGTCAGGGTCATGCCCTGGCGGATCACGAGTCGCAGGACATCGCCCGTCCGTGCCCCGAGCGACATCCGGAGGCCCATCTCGCGCGTGCGGCGCGCGACGCTGTACGACAGCACGCCGTAGATGCCGATCGCCGACAGGGCGAGAGCCAGCCCGGCGAACAGCGACACGAGGATCGTGCGGAAGCGCTCCGGGCCCACCGTGTCGGCGCGGAGCTCGGCCAGCGTGTGGACGTTCTCGACCGGGAGCTGCGGGTCGATCTCGTGGATCTCGTGCTCGATCGCGCCCTGGATCGAACGCGCGGCCACCTCCGTCTCGACCACCAGGTTCATCTCCGCGAACGGGAACTGGGGGTACGAGAAGTAGAGCGCCGTCGGCACATCGGCCGTGAGCCCATCCATGCGTACATCCGCCACCACCCCCACGATCTCGTACTCGTAGGGGAGATCCGCCCACCATGACGAGCGCGCCACCACGTGGCCGAGCGCGTCGCCGTTCGGGACGAACGTGCGCCGGAACGACTCGTTGACCACCACCACCCCGGGCGCGTCCCCGGTGTCATCGTCGGAGATGTCCCGGCCCTCGAGGAGACGCATCCCGACCGTCTGGAAGTACCCCGGTGTCACGGGACGCAACCGCGCCTCCGGCTGCTCGCCCTGCGGCGGCTCCAGCACCCCCTTGATCACGAAGCTCGATTCCCACCCCCCGGCGAGGGGGTGCATGTACGCCGAGGCGACGCGCGTGACCCCGGGAAGGGCCTCGATGCGTCGCTCGGCCTCACGATAAAAGGCCACCGAGCGGGCGCCGTCGGGATCTTCGCCCCCCCAGTACTTGCCCTCGGGGAGCGAGATCGGGACGACGAGCACGTCGTCGGACGGCCGGAAGCCGGGGTCCACGCGCTGGAGGTGAATGAAGCTGTTCACGAGGAGCCCCGCCGACACCACAGCCACCATGGCGAGCGCCACCTGCCCCACCACCACGGCCTTCGACAGCCAGCCGCGCGACCCCTGCAGTCGGGTGCGGCCCCCGGCCTTGAGCCCCCGATACACGTCGCGTCGCGCGGCCTGGAGCGTGGGCAGCAGCCCGAACACCGCTCCGGTAACGAGCGTGAGGACGAGCGCGAACCCGAGCACGACGGGGCTCAGACCGATCTCGTCCATCCGCGGCAGACCGGCGGGTGCGAGCCGCACGAGGAGACCCAGACCCCCGGCCGCGACCGCGACCCCGGCGACGCCCCCCAGGAGCGACAGGACGAGGCTCTCGACGATCAGCTGCCTCGCGATCTGGCGACGGCCGGCCCCCAGCGCGCTGCGCACGGCGACCTCGCCGGTGCGCTCCGTGGCTCGCGTCAGCATCAGATTTGCGACGTTGGCGCACGCGATGAGGAGCACGAGCCCGACCATCCCGAACACCGCCCACAGCGTCGTCCCAACCGAGCCGACGAGCGTGTCCCGATAGGCTTCGAGACGCGCCGACCGATTCGAGTTCCACTCCGGGTACTGCGTCTCGAGCCGCGACGCGATCGCCACGACCTCGGATTCGGCCTCCTCGCGCGACACGCCGGCGGCGAGCCGGCCGAGCGGGATGATGCGGTGCATTCCGCGCGAATCGCCCCCGTAGACGGGCACGAGCGGCGCGTACACCTCGCCCGTGCTCCACTGGAATCCCTCCGGCATCACGCCGACGATCTCGAACGGATGGCCGTCCAGCGTGAGCGTGCGTCCCACGACGTCGCCCGGCGAGCCGAGGCGGTCGCGCCAGAACGCGTGGGTGAGCACCAGCACGTTCGCCCCCCCGGGACGGTCTTCCTCGGGGAGGATCGAGCGACCGGCGGCCGGCGACACGCCCAGCTCGGAGAACAGGTCCCAGGTGACGCGCGTCACGGGGATGCGCACGGGCTCGCCCCCGTACCCCGTCAGGGTGAGCGTCTGGCTCGACCAGGCGGCCAGCGACTCGAAGCTCAGCGCCTGCGCCTCGAAGTCGACGAAGTCGGGGTACGAGGCCCAGTTGGAGCCGCTCCGCATGCCCGTCTCGATCCCCCACAGGACGACGAGCTCGTCGGGATCGTCGTACGGCAGCGGTCGGAGCAGGACACCGTCCACCACGCTGAAGATCGCCGTGTTGGCGCCGATCCCGAGCGCCAGGGTGAGAATCACCACCGCGGCGAAGCCGGGGCGGCGCAGGATCTGTCGCAGCGAGAACCGCACGTCTCGGACGAGCCCCTCCATCATCTCACTCCCCCCTGAGAACGATCATCGGATCGATGCGCATGGCCCGCCGCGCCGGGATCCACGACGCGAGCGACGCGACCAGCGCGAGGACGAGCGCCACGCCGACGTACGTCGCCGGGTCCGTGTGCTCCACGCCGAACAGGAGCGCGGAGAGGAGGCGCGTCGCGCCCCACGCCGCGGCGATCCCCACGGCCATGCCCACGGCGACCGGCCCGAGACCCCGCGCGACCGTCTCGCCGAGGATGTCGCGGCCGGAAGAGCCGAGCGCCATGCGCACGGCGAACTCCGGGACGCGGCGGCTCACCCCATACGCCACGACGCCGTAGACGCCGACCGCTCCCAACACGAGAGCCAGGAGCCCGAACGCCCCCAGCAACCCGGCGAGGAATCGGTTGGTGGCGATCGACGCGCCGACGATGTCCTCCATGCTGGACACCCGCGACACCGTGATGTCCGGGTCCAGATCGACGATCGTCCGCAGGACCGGGGGCACGAGAGCCTCGGGACGACCGGTCGTGCGGATCGTGGCGAACATGGATCCCCACCTCCACTGCTCGTGTGGCAGGTAGATCTCGCCGCTCGGGTCGCGCGCGAGCGCCATCTGCGTCACGTCCCCGATGACGCCCACCACCTCCCACTCGATCCCGTCCGCGGCCAGCAGCCGCACCCGCTTTCCAATGGCGCTCTCGCCGGGCCACAGGCGCTCGGCCAGGGTCCTGTTGAGCGCCACGACGGGCGTGGTCGCCAGGCGGTCCGCCGTCGCGAACCAGCGGCCGGCGACCAGCGGGATGCGCATGGCGTCGAGATACCCGGGAGTGGCGACCCGGATGTTGGCCGTCGGCGGGCGACCTCCGGAGGGTGGCTCGTTGCCCTCGGCCCAGAAGGGGTATCGGTTGTTGCCGCCTCCGAGCGGGAGGATGTGGATACCTCCCACCGCCTCGACGCCGGGGAGCGCCGCGAGCGCATCCCACAGCTGGCGGTATTCGGCCATGTCCGGACCTCCTCCGGTGTCGGCGCCCTCCCCCGCCGCGGGGGGCGCCGACAGCTGCATCGTCAACACCCCGTCCGCGCGAAACCCCGGGTCCACATCCGTCAGGTTCCGCACCGTCCTGACCATCAGACCGGCGCCGGTCGCCAGGACGACCGAGACGGCGACCTCGGTCGCGATCAACCCGGAGCTGAGCCGGCTCCCCCCACCCGTGTCGGTCGCTCCGCGGCCGCTCCCCGCCAGCACCGAGCGGATGTCGAAGCGCGTCGCACGGAGGGCGGGCACGAGCCCGAACAGGAGGGCCGTGAGCAGCGAGGCGCCGCACGCGAACAGGAGCACCGGTCCGTCGATCCGCACGTCCGCGATCCGCGGAAGCTCGGCGGGCGAGAACGATTTCAGCGCGTCCAGCGTTCCCCACGCGAGGACCACTCCGGCCACCCCGCCGAGGAGGCCGAGCACCAGGCTCTCGACGAGCAGGTGCCACACTACGCGCGCCCGGCTGGATCCGAGGGCGCTGCGCACCGCCACGTCCCTCCGCTTGAGCGGCGCGCGGGCGAGCAGGAGGTTCGCCACGTTGGCGCAGGCGACGAGCAGCACGAGGGCCACCGCGCCGAGCAGGATCCACAGCGCGCGGCCCAGCGATCCGACCATGGCCTCCTGGAGAGGAGCCACGGTGGCGAGCGCCGCCTGCCGGGCGTCCAGATCCGTGGGGTAGAGGCCCGCGAGACGGGACGCCGCGGCGCGGACCTCCGACATGGCGCTCCCCAGCGACGCCCCCGGCGCCAGCCGGGCGACCCGGGTCGGGATCCACCAGGTGCCGTCGGTCCCCACCGTCGTCCCCGGCTCCACCTCCTGCGGAATCCACAGGCGGTAGCGGGCCTCGAGCGGCAGATAGTCGGCCGGCATCACGCCGATCACCGTGTACGACGCGTAATCGATCTGGATCGTGCGCCCGACGATGTCGGGGTCGCCCCCATACCGGCCGCGCCACAGGGCGTGGTCGATGACCACGACCGAGGACCGGCCCGGATCGGACTCCTCCGGCCGGAACGTCCGCCCCATTGCGGCCCGTGCGCCCATGACGTCGAAGTGATCGGGGGACACCCGGGCTCCGAACACCCGCTCCGCCGCCACCCCCGCCTCGCCGGTGAGCGCGAAGTCGGCGACCGACACGCCGGTGATCCGCGCCAGCGACGGGGCGTTCGACGCGAGCCACTCCGTGGCCCGGACGTTGGTCACCATCTCCGGCCACACCACGACCAGCTCCTCGGGATGGTCGTACGGCAGGGGCCGGAGGAGCACGCGCTCGACGACGCTGAAGATCGCCGTGTTCGCGCCGATCCCGAGCGCCAGGGTGAGGATCACGACCGCGGCGAAAGCGGGCCGCCGGCGGATCTGTCGAAGCGAGATCTGGAGGTCCTTCAGGAGATCGCGCATCGGGTCATTCCCGACGCAGGGTGCGCGCCGGATCGACGCGAGAGGCCCGAACGGCCGGCGCGGCGCTCGCCACCAGCGCGGTCGTGGCGAGCACGAGGGCCACCACCGCGTAGGTCAGCGGATCGCTCGGCTCGACCCCGAACAGGAGGCTCTGGATGAGCCCGGTGAGGCCGAGCGAGCCTACGATGCCGATCACGAGCCCGATCGTCGACAGCCACAGCCCACGTCCCACGATCAGCTTCAGCACATCCGTGGAGCGGGCGCCGAGGGCCATGCGAACACCGATCTCCCCGCGTCTCTGCACGACCGCGTACGACAGGATCCCGTACAGACCCTGGACCGCGATCACCAGCGCCAGCGCCGCGAACAGCGCCACGAGCGTCGAGGTGAAGCGCTGCGGCGCGATCGAATCGGACACGAGCCGATCGAGCGGCGCGATCTGGTCGAAGGGGACGGCGGGATCGACGGACCACACGGCGTCCTTCACAGCCCTCGTGAGCGTCGCGTCGTCACCGGGGCCGCGGGCGACTAGGGTTCCGAACCGCCCCCAGGCCATCTGCCGTTGAGGATACGGCACGTATATCGTGTAGTCGTCCGGCCCCGACAGCGTGTTCTGCTTCACGTCGGCGACCACGCCCACGACGGTCATCCACTCCGGCTCGGGCGTGTACAGCGCGGCCACCCGCTTGCCGACCGGATCCTCGTCGGGCCAGTACCGGCGTGCGAACGTCTCGTTCACGATGGCGACGCGGGGCGCCTCGGCGTCGTCCGTCTCCTCGAAGGCGCGACCCCGCCGTACGGGGACCTCCATGGTGCGGAAGTAGTCTCCCAGCACGAGACGGATCCGGGCGCTGGGTCGGTTGCCGGGTTCCGGCGGGGGTCGGTCGTCGAACGCGATGCTGTTGCCGATGGAGCCGTACGCGGTGAGCGGCGCTCCCAGGATGAAGGCGGCCCGCTCGACACCCGGCGAGGACTCGAGCGTCTCGAGGATGCGGTCGAAGGCGGCATCCTGGAGCTCCGTGTCGCCGTACCGCGACTCCGGCAGCACGAGGTTGGCGGTGATGACGTGCGCGGGCTCGAACCCGAGCTCGACGTGGCGGAGCGACTGGAAGCTGCGGAGCAGCAGCGTCGAGCCGACCAGCAGGAGCGCGGCGAGCGCCACCTCGGCGACCACCAGGGCGCTCAACGTGCGCCCGCTCCGGCCCGCCGCCCCACGACCGCCCCCGCGCGCGAGGAGGTCCGCCGGGTCGCGCCGCATCGCATGGAGGGCCGGGACCCAGCCGAACACGAGCGCCGTGGCGACGCACAGCCCCGCGGTGAACAGGAGGACGCCCGGATGGATCCCGATCTGATCCACCCGCGGCAGACCCGCCGGCGCCAGGGCGATCAGCGCACGCGCCCCCCACCAGGCCAGCAGGGTGCCCAGCGCGCCGCCGGCCAGCGACAGGAGCACGGCTTCGCCCAGCGCCGAGCCGGCAACCCGCCAGCGGCTCCCGCCGAGCGCCATGCGGACGGCGACCTCGCGCTCGCCCGCACTGGCGCGCACCAGGAGCAGGTTGGCCACGTTCGCGCACGTGATCAGGAGGACCAGACCCACGGCGCCGAACAGGACCCACAGCGCGGTCCGCGCCGGCCCCACCACCCGGTCACGCAGCGGGATGCCGTGCACGATCTTGCCCTGGTTGGTGTCCGGGTATGCGTCCGCGAGCCGCGTCGTGATCGTCTCGATCTCGGCGCTCGCCGCCGCGACCGACACCCCCGGATCCACCCGCGCGATGGCCTCGAAGTTGTTCGACCCCCTCGACTCGAGGAACATCGGGGTCGCGTCGGCCACCGTAAGCCACATGTCCGTGCCGGCCTGCAGGAAGTCGAACTCCGCCGGCATCACGCCGACGACCGTGAACACCTCCCCACCGAGCCGGAGCGGTGACCCGACGACGGCCGGATCGGCCCCCAGCCGTCCCCGCCAGAAGGGCTCGGAGACCACCGCGACGCGCTCGCTGCCCTCCACATCGTCGCTCGTGGCGAGGACCCGGCCGTACAGGGGCGTGGTCTCGAGCACGCGGAAGTACTCCGGCTCGACGACCGATGCCGCCACCCGCTCGGGCTCGCCGGAGCCCGTGAGGTCGAAGGCCCAGAACGGCAGGTACAGGGCGACGTCCTGGAGCACGGTCTCCTGCATGCGGAGATCCGCGCCGTCCGGGATGGACAGATCGCTCTCCATGGCCCCCGGACGCGTGAGGAACAGGAGCTGGTCGGCGTCCTCGAACGGGAGCGACCTCAGGAGCACCCCGTCCACCACGCTGAAGATGGCGGTGTCGGCACCGATCCCGAGGGCGAGCGTCAGGACCGCGACGATCGTGAACGTCGGCGCCGACAGAAGCCGGCGGGCGACGCGTCTGACCTGGGGGAGCATGATCCCGTCTCCGGCTGGCGTGAGGTCGAGGAGGCCGGCGGTGGACACGCCGCCGGCGGGCGGACGGCCGGCCCGTGCGAGCCGGCCCCCGGATCAGGCGATCTCGAACCCGCTTTCCTTGAGCTCCTCGATCGCCCGCTCGGCGTGCTCCTCGTCCTCGACGATCCGCCCGTCGAACAGGTGGATCGTGCGCTCCGAGAACTCCGCGTATCGCGGATCGTGCGTGACCATGCAGATGGTCGCGCCCTCCATGTGGAGTTCCTTCAAGAGCTCCATCACGGCGTTGCCGTTCGTGGAGTCGAGGTTCCCCGTCGGCTCGTCGGCGAGCACGATCAGCGGATCCCCGACCACGGCGCGCGCCACGGCGACGCGCTGCTGCTGGCCGCCGGACAGCTGGGCCGGATAGTGGTTCCGGCGGTGTGACATGCCCACCCGTTCGAGCGCCTCGAGCGTGCGCTCCTTGCGCTCGCTGGAGGGCATTCCCTCCCGGTACGTGAGCGGGAGCTCGACGTTCTCGTACACCGTGAGATCGCCGATCAGGTTGAACGCCTGGAAGACGAACCCGATGTGACGGTTGCGGATCCGGGCGCGTTGAGAGGCCGACAGCTCCGCCACCGGCTGACCGTCGAGCAGGTACTCGCCGGCCGTAGGCGTGTCGAGCAGCCCGAGCAGCGAGAGGAGCGTCGACTTCCCGCATCCCGAGGGCCCCGCGATCGACAGGAACTCGCCTTCCGGGATCTCGAGGTGGATGTCGGACAGGGCGTGGGTCTCCACTTCCTCGGTGTAGAACACCTTCTTCACGCCCTGGAGCTCGATGAGGGCCCTGCGGTCGCCGTTCGACGTCTGTTCGCTCATGATCTCACCTTCCGGTCAACGCCGGGTTGGGACGCCGTCGGGGACGACCCCCGACGGCGTTCGGCCGTCGACCGGTGCGCGGCGGGCGTGCCCGCGAAACTCTGCCTTGCCACAGGAGGGTTTTTTTGTCGCGCACCGGCGTGTTCGGTTCCTCTGGACGTACGTTACGACTCCCGCGGAGGTTTGCCCGGGGGTGCCTCCTACCGGATCCGGATGCGGTCCGCATCGGCGACGCGCGACAGATCCGACAGGATGATCACGTCTCCCTCCTGGAGACCCTCCACGACTTCGATCTCGTTCACCGAGCTGCGGCCGAGCTGCACGGTCACCCTGACGGCCTCGCCTCCGTCCCCCACCACCTTGAACAGGCTGACCGAGCTGTTCGCCTGTCCGTAGGCCGGGCGATCGACGAACAACACGTCCTGGAGCCGCTCGAGCTCGATCGTCCCGTCGACGCTCAGATCGGGACGGGCGCCCGGAGGCAGCTCCTCCGTGAGCCGCACTTCGACGAGCACGGATCCGTTCTGGACGTTCGGGTCCACCCTTCGGACGGCTCCAGCGATCGAATCGTTGCGCGTGTCGATGACTACGGGCTGACCGATCTGGACATCTCGCGCCTGCGTCTCGGGAATCCGGAGCTCGGCCTTGAGGCGGCCCGGCTGCGCCACGCGGGCCAGCGTCGTCCCCGCCTGGACGTACTGACCCACCTCGAGAGACAGGTCCTGGATGACTCCGCCCGCTCCCGACATCACCTGCATCGACTCCACGCGCCGTTGCTGCTGCTGGACGATCGACTGGAGCCGCGCGATCTGCTCGCGCTGCACCTGGAGCTGCGTGTCGACGCTCGAGCGCATGAGCTCGAGCCGGCCACGCTCCGCATCGACCCGCACCTTCGCGGCGTTCGCCTGCTCGATCGCGCTGCTGGCCTCGTTGCGCGACACCGTCTGGTTCTCGACCAGCTCGCGGAACGCATCGGCCTCGCGTTGCGCGGCCTGGTAGTCCGCCTCCGCCGTCGCGACCGTCGACTCCTGCTGGAGGATCGAGGTCTGGAGGCTCTGATCGAGCGTGATCAGGGTCGCGCGGGCCTGCGTGAGCTGCTGCTGGGCCTGGAGCGCCTGGAGCTCGACGTCGGGGTTCGACAACACGACCAGCACGGTCGTGTCCGTCACCGTCTCTCCGGGCTGCACGAACACCTGCTCCACCCGCCCCCCGGTGAGCGCGGCGACGTACACGATCTGCTCCGGCACGAGCGTTCCCGGCCCCCGCACCTCGCGCACGAAGGAGCCGCGCTCGACGGTGCCGAACAGCTGAATATCCCGATCCACGCTGGGCGCCGCCGGTTCGAGGCGGGAGAGGAGGAACGTCACGACGATCACCGCCAGCACGCCGGCGCCGATCCACATGTTACGACGACGCTTGCGGCTGCCGCCGGCGCGCTTGACGTCCATACCGGCACCGCCGCCGATACCGATCTGGATGCGCCGACCGGGGTCGTCCGGCTCCGTCTCCGACCCGATCGCGGGCTCGCCCTTCGCCCTGCGTCCGAAACGCTTCTTCTCCCTGCCGCCGACCTCGGCCGACAGCCCGGGGCGTTTGCGGGGCGAGCGATCGGCCGGTTCGCTGCCTGAGCTCACGTCATATTCCTGCTTCTAGGTCGCACCGCGTCGCGGGCGCCGTGAATCCTGTCTCCTCACGCACGGGGACCGCCGGGTCCGCCTCCGCGTACCCGGGCGGCGCTCCCGGCGATCCAACCGATATAGGGCAATGCCCGTACCACACCTCGCTTCCACCCATAAGTCTATGTCAGGATGTCATATAGCGCGATGCGTAGCCCGCCCGGCCCGGACTCGGGGTGGGCGGTTTCGGGACGCGGTGTCCGGATCTGAACGCCACGGCCCCCGGAGTCCGCCCGTCACCTATTCGGCGCGCAGCGTCTCGAGGGGATCGGTCCGCCCCGCGCGGACCGCGGGCAACAGACAGGCCCCGAGGGCCACCAGCGCGAGGAGCCCCGACACGACCCCGATCGTGACCGGATCCCGGGGCGAGATCCCGAACACCATGCTGGCCAGCACGCGGGCCCCGGCCAGCGAGACCGTCAGCCCGATGAGGATGCCGGTGGCCGTCAGTGCGACACCCCGGCGCAATACCAGACGGACAATGTCCGAGCTGCGGGCCCCGAGCGCGAGGCGGATCCCCATCTCCCGCACCCGCTGTCGAACCGAATACAGGAGGGTCGCGTACACCCCCGCGGCGGCGAGCAGGATGGCGACGATCGCGAGACCGGCCAGGATGACCGAGTAGAAGCGCTCGTCGGCGACCGAGCGGGACATGCGACCGTCCATCGTCACCACATCGGGAATGGGAAGCGCGGGATCGACGTCCCAGATCGCGCGCCGGATGGCCGGGGCCACCGCACCGATCTCGAGATCGGTGCGCACGCCGATGTTGAGGAACGGCATGTTCGGACCCCGTGCCTCCCACGGCATGTAGAGCTCCGGGTGCGCCGGCACCTGGAGGGACGTGTAGCGCACGTCGCCGGCCACACCGACCACGAGGCCACGGCGGTCGGAGAAGCGCACGACCTCCCCAATGGCGTCGGGGGCACCGCCGAACAGACGCATGGCGAGCGACCGGTTGATGACCACGGGGAGCGGGTCCAGCCCCTCATCCCCGGGCTGCAGGTCCCGACCCGCGATCAGCGTCGTGCCGAGCGCCGAGAAGTACCCGGCGGTCACCGGGTTCAGCGCCGTCGGGATCCCGTCGGCGGGCGTGTCCGGCCCCGGGAGCGACACGCCCGAGCGCCAGCAGCAGCTCCCTCCGGAAGCGTACTGGAACGGGAGAGTGACACCGACCACAACCGCTCGCGTGCCGGGGAGGGCGCGCAGACGGGGGACGAGCTCATCGACGAAGCGCTCGCGGTCGGCCGCCTCGTATCCCGCCCGAAGCTGCAGGTCCACGGTGACCAGATGATCCGGCGCGAACC
>Ga0307444_1000658_pt1 | contig 16019 bp, 12 predicted proteins | sample SalMarSW160340MG_FD_202145 | JGI IMG/M metagenome (GOLD analysis project Ga0307444, IMG submission 202145) | Salt marsh sediment microbial communities from the Plum Island Ecosystem LTER, Massachusetts, United States - SW1603-40 | ecosystem: Environmental > Aquatic > Marine > Intertidal zone >...
GTCGTCGCACCGCACGGTACCGGTAATGAGCCCATCCCACGTTCCATCGAATCAATGGCAGCGGATCGGCTAGCTTTGATTTTGGAAGCTCAGCCAGAAGGGCCTTACCGTCTAGGCGGCAAGTGTCTCGGCGGGATTATCGCGTTCGAGGTCGCGAGACTGCTAGGAAATTTGGGCAAAGAGGTCGAAATGGTTGTTATGCTCGACCCACCCACGATCAATGCGCGTAAATCGGTTCAAATACTTTTCTCTGTGATGAAACAGACGCAACCTATCATTGGGCCCAGTGTAGAACATGTGATGGCCTGGACTTGGTACAGAGGCGCGCAGCTACAGAGATTTTGGAATTACCCTTGGGACAGGCGGAAAGCGGCTATACGTCGTCGACTGGCTGCGATCACAGCCAAAGTGCGAAACGTTGCGCCCAGCCGCGATGCGCAAAGCCGTGAAGCGTCGATTGTCGAGAGTGACATAGATACGAATTTTGAAATAACTCCGATTGGGCAATTTACAGACGCTCGGACGTCGAGGTATGCGGCTGCAATGTCTCATTATGTCCCGAAGCCTCTGCCAGTGCGAATTCTTTATATCAAAGTAGATTTTGGCACAGGAGCATGGCGTCAAGTATCTCCCGACCTTGAGGTCGTCAAATCGCCGGGTACGCATGAGTTTATTGATTATGTAGAAGTCGCCAAGCACCTAAAAGGGCGGCTCTAATGCCGTGATTATTAGGATGACTTCCTGGCGACTCGAATGAACTTAAAGCAGACATAATGACTGACGCCCCAGAAAATCCCGTTTTCGATATAGCCCTGGCGTACCAAAAGACAGCAGCACTTATTGCGGCGGTCAAGCTTGATGTTTTCACAGTCATTGGTGCAGAGACCGTATCTTTGGATGATCTGGCATTGAAAACTCGCGCTTCGAGCCGAGGACTGCGAATTTTGTGCGACTTTCTCACGGTTATTGGATTTCTAGAGAAACAAGATAGACGCTATCGCTTAACCCGTATTTCACGGACATTTCTCGATGACTCTGCGCCTCTCGCGATGGGAAAAATCGTTGATTTTATTGCGGCTCCAGAAATCCTGGAACTGTTTCTCAACGATCCAGCCTCATATGTTCGCCGCGGCGGATCGAGTGGATTAGCCAATGTATCGCCGGATCATCCAATCTGGATTCGCTTTGCGAAGGCGGCCGCCCCGTTCGCAGCGACAACCGCGAAGCGCGTCGCAGCCCACATCGCAGCGATGCCCGAGCTGCCGTATACGGTGCTGGATGTGGCAGCCGGGCATGGCCTTTTTGGAATTGAGGTTGCGAAAAAACTGCCAGAGGCCTTGGTTACTGCCTTAGATTGGCACCAAGTTTTGGAGGTCGCTCAGGCAAACGCTGAGGAGGCTGGCGTTGCTGACCGCTTTCGCAGGCTACCCGGGAATGCCTTGGAGATGGACTGGGGGGGCGGCTTCGATCTGATACTCTTGCCTAACTTTCTTCATCACTTTGATTTCGCAACATGCGTATCGCTGTTGCGCAAGGTCAAATCGAACTTAGCGACTGGCGGACAAGCATTGGGGATCGATTTCGTCCCAAACGAAGATCGTGTCTCTCCACCGGTGCCGGCAATGTTTGCATTCTGGATGCTCGCCACCACCCCGGGTGGGGATGCCTATACCACAGGCGAACTTAACGAGATGGCGCGTGCTGCTGGTTTTCGGGGAGTCACGTCTCGTCCGATCGCTCCAACTCCAGAAAGTCTTATCGTTTTCGAAAACTGATTGCTCCCTTAAATGAGCGAATTCGGATCCTTGTCTAATCGGGAATTTGTTCGATCAGTACGCATTTCTCTGCACTTCGCGTAGAATAATAATGCGGGTCATGATCACTTAAAGAACGTCGATTGGCATAACTCGCAACAGCTAGCAAAGTTAATGCATACTGACCACACCACCGTTTTTTCAACTGCCGAATTCGTAAACAGCTGGTGCCGGGCTTTTGCTGGCTACCAGCCGGTCGCTCTTGAGGTACAGGGCTCTGGTCCAACTAGAGTGATGCATATGGTGAAAGAGCCGTTGAACTACGGGTCATGGACCATTTCGGGACCGAGGGCGCATGATCTTTGGACGAGCCCGGGCTGGGTCGGCGAACTGCGCCGCGGCACAGTAGAACACTTACTCCATCAATTAAAAGGTTTGCGGACGCGATCATTGCAGTGGCAAGTTCGTTTCGATCATGAGCCACTGGCGATTATCTTGAGCGCTCTTAGCCTAGCTCACAACCGTGTCCAAATACATGTTCTTAATCTTAATCATGACTACGACGTCCTTTTTGGAAATTACAGCGCATCAACCCGAAACCACGTTCGCAAAGCTGTCCGCAGGGGCGTGATTGTTAGCACCACACATGATCAACGAGACGTCTTGTCGTATCACGCGATTTATTCCAAACATGCGCAGACCAAAAATTGGGGATTTGAGTATCCGGCAAAGTTAACATTAGATTTGATTAAGTCGCCTCAGAACGCCTGCCTTAAGGTAGCTCGATACAACGAAGCAATCATTGGAGGGGCGCTGTTTATCCGAGACGGAAACTCGATCTATTATTTGCACGGAATAGGGGACCGGGATTATAGCCATCTTTTTCCAGCAAGCGTCGTTCTCGATGCTGGGATCCAATGGGCTTGCGAGGTTGGTGCTCACTTCTTTAATCTTGGTAATTCGGGCGTCGAAAGTATCAACAAATCGTTGGCATCATTTAAATCCTCTTGGGGCGCTCATACTGAGCAGAATTGGCTATTTCATTGGAAAAATCCACTTTGGAGCTATCTGGCAAGACTAAAGTCTGGGACTAGCCGGCGCGTCAGGTAAAACGCAAACACGTTCTGAACCGAAAAAAGCGGCTTGAATCGTGCACTTCGGCCGCTTGAAATTTGGAATTGAAGCGCTGAAAGAAAGAAACGCTGGTGCATAAAGATTCATCGGCCGCCAATGGACAGACTGGGCCGAACAAAGTCTCGCGCGAGTATGAGGTGCGCGCGCTCGACGCGAGCGAGTTCGCGCGATGGGACGAATTCGTCCGGCAATCTCCTCAGGGCACGCTTTTTCACACCACGCTCTGGCTGGAGGCAGCTGGTCAAGCATTTCGGCTGTTAGGTTGTTTTCGTGGCGGCGAATTGCATGGTGGTTTTGCGTTGGGCCTCGTGGGTCATCGCGCTGCGGGAATGCCGCATCCCAGTTTCACGCCCTACCTCGGCATCTTATATCCAACACCTCATGCTAAATACGTCACGGAGATCTCTAGCAACAAAGAAATCGGTGTTGCGTTTGCTGCCTTCTTAAAAAAGGAGTTCGATCGGGTAGAACTGCGATTTGCGCCGGAAGTTGTCGATTTGCAGCCCTTTATTTGGCAGGGATTTGACGTTGAACTGCGCTATACTTATCGACTCCCTCTCACAAACCTTTCATCCGTTTTGGACAATATGGACGCAGCACGCCGCCGCAATCTTGTCAGTGCCGAAAAGCAAGGCGTGCAAGTCGAGGCCGGCGCGGACTTCGGGGAGATTGTGCGATTGAGGGAAATATCCTTCGAGCGACAAGGAATTGCGGCAAGCGACGTACCAGCCGCAATTCGATTTGAAGCTGTTTTGCGCCGTGCGGGTCGGTGCCAAGCATTCCTGGCGCGCAGTGGCAAGGGTGAGCCACTTGGAGGCGTATGGATTGTATGGGATGAAAAGCGCGCATACTATCTTTTTGGCGGCTACGATCATTCAGCAAAATCGAACAACGCTGTTGCCTTGGCAATGTGGCGCGCCATTCAATTTACAGCTCTTGATCTGAAGCTACCGGAGTTTGATTTCGAAGGTTCCATGATTCCCGCCGTTGAGAGATTTTTCCGTAAATTCGGCGCCACGCTCACTCCGGTATATACAGTCCGCTATCGACGTAGACGCGTCGGCTGGCGCATCGCTCGTGGGCTTCTACGCGTGGTGATTGGCGATTAAGGGTCGTGATCGGCCGGAATGGGTGGTCGCGATTTATCGGAACACCTGGTCGCAATGACAATAAAGAGCGGGCTGTGACCATTCATGAAGGCAGTAATCGCCTAGCGAAACTTGAAGCGCTCGATACCGAACTCGAGAAAGTTTTGGCCGGGCCCCAGCAGGGTAGGGAGACGATCTGACCTGTGGGACGGTTGTACTGCTGAGCGCGTGGTAGCCCGCGTCGAAAAGCGCTGCCACGGTGCCGAATTATAAGTATCGTCCAGGCCTAATAGTTTATCAAAAATCGCGAAGTCTGTCCCACGGTAAGCGCTTGGCGTCGCAGTCTTCAGACGCTACTACTGCGATCACAGCCCTTACATGCGGCACCAATCTTAGCCGGTGGAGTATTTCGGATTGCAGATAGCCGGCCATGATTATCCAGCTAGATTGGTCGGTGTAAATCTTGCCGCGAAAGACGATGAAAATGCGGTCGGTCGCAGTAGCGAATTTGCGTATCAGATCGCGCGTCCAACCATCAGGAGAAGCTCGCAAAATTAGCATTTTGCAATTTTTCGCTGTAGCGTGGATCACCGGCATTCCGTTCAATTCCGGCTTGGTTTCGGAAACCACAAAACTATGAACGGCCAAAAATTTGGTAATGCCATCTTTAAGTTGAATCGAGTCCTCGGTTTTCAGCGTCAACTTCCATACAAGAGTAAGCGGAAGCAACAGCGCAATAAACCATTTAAGCGCGGGCGAAAAGCTCACGTCTAACCCCAAGCGAACAGAAGCCAACCGTAGCGACGAGTATGATTAGATTTACAACCATTTCACCGAGTCCACCGTGAAGTCGCTCATAATTAGCCGGACTCAATCCCATGATGCTTATCCGCGTGACATTCACGGCGACCACCGCGGTGCATGCCAAGAAACACCACACCAAGTCTTGAGGAGACCATCGATGGCGCAAGAATTGGCTCATCGCAACCCAGCATAAAAAGGCAAGCGAAACGTTTGCGAGTGAAGAGCAAGCGGGGAATAATACGAGATAACCGGAGCCATCGGCGAAGCGAACCATGTTCCCAACGCGAGCTGAGTGCAGCACCCATCCGACCAGTGACGCGTCCAATTCCAGGATAAAATTCGCAAAAAATTTGAACAGATACGGACTCCAAAACATAGGAACTGCGGTCGCAAGAAGAATTGTGGCTCCTCGTCGCCGTGCTGACTGAGGATTTGTGAGCAGCAAAATGTAGAAGCTGAGCGCGGTTATGACCACCCAGATGGCGGGGTTAATCGGAACAGCGATGACCACCAGAAAACCGGCCCCGAAAACCAGATCCGCGACCCGTATTTTGTCCGATTTGTCGAGAAGCAATAATGAAATGCCCGCCACGCAAGCCATCAATACGATGCCACTAACCTGGAAGGTGGCAAAAAAAGCTTCGGCCCAGCCAAGTTCATTGACCGACTTAATCACACGCAAGCCAATGCCATTCGCGCAGCCAAGGATGTAAAGGCCGGCGAAAAATTCGTCGCGAGGCATTGAACCCTGAAGGAATCCGACAATACCTCCGTATCGATTTGTTACCGCGTTGATCATGTCGCCGGTCCGGTTGGCTGCCGTCGCGAAGGTCAAATAGGATAAGTTCGGAGATTAATGTCACCTAATTGTCGAAGCGCCAGACGTTTCAAGTCAAGCTAAAATTCGTGGCAACTCGACCAGCTTGCAATGCTAAGTCGGCGCTATTTTCCTTTGCATCAACGCACGATCATGCTGATCGCGTCAGAATCTAGTGGGAGCAAACTTTCATGCACCCTGAGTGTAGCCGTAGCGTTTATAATATTTATTAAAGTAGTATTTATCTCGATGAATATCGTAGCGGCTCAACGAATTCATGTCTGTTTTGTTTAGAATCACGCCGTTAAGATTGTCGTAAACAGTGTCCGCATTGCTGAGCGCATGCTGCACGACATCGACCTTTGTCTCACCCCACTCGATAACCATGAAGTAGCTATCTATGAATTTGCTGGTTGCGCGCACGTCGACAATTGGGGCCAGCGGTGGAAGATCGACAATCACATAGTCGTATCGCTGGCGCAAATTGTCGAAAAACTTTTTCGTCAAGTCGGATGCTAAGATCTGACTCGTGTGCGAGAATTTGACGTTGTTGCCGACCGGCAGGAATGTGAAATTCGTTGTCAGTTCGCGCCAGACGACATCTTCTAAAGATCGCCGTCCAGACATCACTTCAACGAGTCCATGTTCCGAATTTTTCGTAAGTGCGCGGGAGAGGCATGGGTTTCGTAGATCGCAATCTACGACTATTACTTTGCTCCCTACTTGCCCAATAAGTTGCGCGACTGCGGTCACAATGGTCGACTTGCCTTCGTTGGGAAGCGACGATGTGAATCCGATCACTTTGTTCGCTCTATCAGCGTTACCCACATCCATCGCAAGCTTTATAGAACGAATTCCTTCTGCAAAGCGCGATTCAGGTGAATCAACTAAAGTCCAATATAAACTCGAATCGCGGACAATTGTTCTTGGTCCGAATTGCGCAATTATGGCCTTTCGATTTGCTGGAAACTTCACTCGCGGTGTCTCAGCTAGCAATGGAAGCACTGCCGTGCACGGCGTGTTTAGCGTAGCTTCAACTTGATCGCTCGTGCGAAAGACGCGATCCGTCAGCTCGCGAAGAATTCCAGCGCCAATGCCCAAGGAAATACCGCCGAGGATTGAAATCGCTAGGATCAGCTTGCTTCTTGGGTGGCTCTTGCTGAGAGGTGGGCGGGCTTGCGAGATCACGCGCAGCTCGGGAATTGGAAACGACTGTTGCTCAACTGTTTCAGTATATTGTCGTAAGAAGCTTTCATAAAGAGTATGATAGCTCTTAGCCGAGTCTTTCAATTCGCGAAGTTTTATTTCTTCTTTATTCGTCAAGTGCAATTGTGACACTGCATTCGCTAGCCCCTTTTGCGCCTCGTCCTCACGTTGCCTGGCGATTGCGTAATCGCTTTTATAACTCTCGGCCAGTCGCTGAAGCTCTGCATGTATGGAGTTGCGAATTTCGCGTTGCTGATCACGTAGATGAATAACAGCTTGGTGGTTGGGGCCAAAGCGCGCGGTCCAATCGGCCGCTCGATTTTCCAGGTCTAGGTATTTCTGGCGCAGACTTGAGATAATTGGATTGTGTAATGCATCCGATACTGTTGCGTCGGTTGTTGGCTCATTGGTGCTGTACTGCCGGATCACGGCTTGAATCCGGAAAAGCCGAGCTAGCGCTTCAGATGTACGACTGCGAGCTGTGACGAGCTGACTGTTTACCCCAACGAGCCGCTGGTCATCCATGAGCTTTCCGTCAGTACTAACGATGTTGTGCTCTTTTGCAAACTGAACCACAGAACTGTCGGCGATCGAGACCTGTTCCCTTAATCCTTCTAAGCGGGCTTGCAGCCAATTACCGACGCGTTGATTGATTTTTAATTGGGCGTCTTGCTCTCCCGAAATAAAATGCGCGGCAACAGCATTGGCGATCTGCGCGGCCAGTTCGGCATTTTGTGAATCAAAACTAATATCAATCACAAAGCTCCCGCCAACGCGCGAAACATCGAGCTTTCTCTCAAATATATCGAAAGCCCCGTGCAAAAGTTCAGCTTTTGAGCGCGTAGCGGTGCTCGGTTTCGCAAACTCAGGGTTTTCCAACAAATGCAGATCATCGATCACCGCCTTGGCAATGGACTCCGATCTCAAGATTAGTAGTTGATTTGCCAATTGGGCAGAATCGACTGGCGTGTCGGCAAGGACGGATTGCCCCCGCAAAAACTTTCCCTTTTGGACCTCGGTTACTATCTTTGCGTGCGCTGTGTAGATCGGCGTCGCAAAGTGGAGATAGAGCACGCCAGTGCTTATAGCGAGAAATGCGATAGATAGAATTATCAGGTATTGCCGTCGTATAAAACCAAACGCAAGACTGACTAGCTCGGCTAACCCGGGCTCATCTTGAAATGGCGCGTGGCCACCGAGTCTGGATTGGGGTAGTTGAGTCTGGTTGGGTCGGAGCATCTGGTCCTACGCGACAGGGAATGTATCAGTGAAATATTTTAGGCATTAGATAGTAGCAAAGTCTATTGCGATTTTGTCCTATGATTTGCGCGCTAACCTTAATGTTAGGGCTCAGATCGTTAGTGACCTCGCCGAGGCGCCGAAAGGCACGCAAAGCTAAGCTCGGGCCGATGTCCCACAGCTATCCCGATACTTAGTAGGTTCGATCTGTAACTTTAGCACCGATTTTAAGGCATAATAAAGCCCTAACCGGAACATTACTCGACCACTAGTGCCCGCCGATATGGATGAGGTTGTATATATCGGTCGCAGTAAGGACCGGATCATCGATCGTGCCGGAAATCTGCGACAGATAGGACAAGAATTTCGAGACTTGGACCGATGTCGTATTGGCGACATAAATCACATCTTTGTTACGCATCCGGAAACTCTGCGCAAGGAAAATCCCAGCCGGGTCGCGCATGTTCACGTTGTAAATGATTGGAATAATCGGACCCTCGAACCTTGAAACGTCAACTCCCAATTTTTCCGCCACTTTACGCGTTTCGCCTCGGTAAAGAAACACAGCGGCAGGATTTGCGCGAGAGTCCAACAAGCCGCCAGCCTTGGCGATCGCCTCTGCAAGTGAGATTTGCCACGCGCCGAAATTAACCTGAGCCTGATTGCCAGTTACCGAGCCCCCGCCGCCGCCGCCCGTTGCTCCGAAGGCTAAGAAGGTCTGGGGTTCGCTGAAAAGATATAAGGTATCATCTGGATGAGCCCAGATATTGTTGCGTGGTTGATAGACAAGTGCGCCGAACGGAGCCAACGCCCGTCGACCGCCCCGCTCAAGCATCACCCAGGTATCGTAGCCCTGGCTCTTTGGACCTCCAGCCTTTGTTATCGCGTCGAGAATATGCATCCCGGCAGTGGGCGCCGCGAAGCGAGTTGGCGAATTAACCTCTCCCAGCACGCTAATCATTGATGTGTTCTGAGCGACTACTGAAACGACAGCCTGCGGCTCAATTGCGCGATTCTTGATAGAATTAACAATGGCTTGTTGAACTTCCGCTACCGTGCGGCCCTTCGCACGGATGGTCCCTGCATATGGGATCTGGATGTTGCCGCTACTGTCGACTGCCTGGTTAGGAATCGTCACGTAGTTGCCCGGCCGCACGCCGGCCTCGGCTGGAATGAACAGACCCCCCGCGGCAGCCTCGAAAATCGTAACTGAGACGACGTCACCGACACCTAAAAGAATGTCACTAGGCGGGCGCCGGTCTGCGAATGAATTGTAGAGCCCCGGCGCGTTATGCGCGAGAATCGGCAAAATGCTGGGGGTTATTTTCACAAAAGCATACGGAAGGCTGTCAGGTAGTTCCGCTTGGGAGAATACGGAATACTCATCAGGCCCGCTCTGGGGCATGAGTGCGCAGCCACTGGAACCCAGCGCTCCCGCCAACATACATATTCGTGCGAAGACCAGACGATCTCGCATTGAGGGACCCCCAATCGCCAAAGGACTTTGCAATTATTTACCAAGCGGCCACAAGTTGGCGGGCCAGATTATCCACCCTAGCCGTTGCTTTTAAGATGAGTGTTGCATTGTAGCAACATGCTGTACGTGGGCTCTCAGCTGTCCTCGCCGATACCCCCCTCTCTCGCGCGATAGGTACCCCCGTCTCGCGCAATATAGGCAAGGGGTTCGTGTCAGGGCTGGTGCTGGCCAGTCCGAGCGATAGATCGGCGATCCTCCGCGGTCCGGTTCACCATTACGACTTTATTCCTCTGCCGATGGTAGCGTAGGTCAGAGATTTTCCTTTCGTCCAAGTAGCGTTCGCGGCGCTCGGGTTCGCGGCGCTCGGTATGAGCAGTTAGGCTATTTCGCTCTGCAGTTGAAATCTCAGCAGCGGGTCTTATTCACCACATCGAACCGATCGGCCGGACACCTTTTTTACGGCCGTCTGTTTGTCCCGAAATTCCTATGCTCTTCATGCGCCTGGCACACGCGGGCGTCAGCCAATGAGGCGAGGGATCTATAGAACCGCGCATGCCGGAATTCGAGTGGAGCGCCCCGTCAGAACGTTGGCTTTGCACAAGTTAAACTTAATTTGGGTCTGCACAAGTTAAACTTAATATTGGCTTTACTGCCCGGCTACTTGTCACAACAACGCATCAAATTCTAATGTAATTTTCTGTAATTAGGCGTTTTCAGCTTCTACTGATGGTACTGCGGCAATGAATTTTATGAGCGGTAACGAGCGTGCAAGCAAAGCCGTTGCTGTCCACGATATCGATCAAGCTCCGTTGGACTCTGCCGGATGGCGGATTTCCTATCGATTGCTTGAACCCACGGCAATGGCTCTCGATGCATTCGCTATTTTAGTCGCCTTTTTTATTTCTGAACGTTTGTACTTATTTTTGAGCAACGGGTTGCTGAGCGACCGCTACTATTTTAGCAGCGCGGCTGTGCTGGCGGTACTGTTCGTTGGCATTGCAAAAATGTGCCAATTGTACAAACCGGCAAAATTATTGGAGCTCGGCACCCAGATCCGTAGCACAGTGCTGATTTGGGGGGGCATCCTGTTTCTTTGTGCCGCCACAATTTTTGCTCTGAAAATTGGAGCGCAATTCTCGAGTCGCGCATGCATTGTATTTGGCGTATTTGGCCTGTCTGCACTAAGCGCATTACGACTCTTTTGGTGTCGGTTTATCGACTTCGGCCTGAGCGAAAACAAGTTTGCAGGCCGAGCCGTCATATTCATAACTGAGCCTACTTCATCGGCGGAAGAGGACCCACAATTCCAGCTCATGAAGCATGGTTACAGAATTGATCGCCAGTTTGTCGTTCCAGGCGACAAAGTTGATTCGCGGCGGTACACAAAAATCATCTCGCGCGTGATAAAGCATGCGCGTGCATCCGATATCGACGAAATCGTCATCAGCGCTGATTTAACTCGTTGGTCGGAGTTGACGCCCATATTGACCATGCTGCGAGTACTTCCGCTGCCAGTAAAATTAGTCCCGCTCGGGGCATCGGAGCTGCTCACGCTGCCACTGAAAAAACTCGGGGATTCCGTATGCATCGAGATACAGCGAGAACCGCTGACTGCAACAGAGCGGGCGATGAAGAGAGGATTTGATATTGTTTGCGCGGCAACGTGTCTAATTCTTCTTTTTCCTTTACTCGTGATGACCGCCGTCGCTGTCAAATTCGACTCATCTGGGCCGGTCGTTTTTCTTCAGCGCCGTTGTGGATTTAACGGAAAGAAATTCAAAATATTCAAATTTCGAACTATGAACGTATTGGAGGATGGTCCATCCGTTGTTCCTGCGCTACCCAACGACGATAGAGTGACGGGCATAGGCAAGTGGCTCCGGAAGACGAGCATCGATGAATTGCCTCAGTTGCTAAATGTGTTGGTCGGGAACATGTCGATCGTGGGACCGCGTCCGCATGCGGTCGCGCACGATGATCAGTTGCAGAAGATCGTTCAAGATTACGCATTCCGGCACCATGTCAAACCAGGAATAACCGGATGGGCGCAGGTGCATGGGTTTCGTGGACAAATCACGACTCATGCTGCAATGAAAAAGCGGCTCGAGCTCGACGTTTGGTATATTAACAATTGGAATTTTGGTCTCGATCTTTGGATCGTATTCCGGACCGCTTTTGAAGTTTTGCGCGGCGAAAACGCCTATTAGGCCGTGTAATCATAAATTCGGCTCTGTAAGCGCGGCTCAGTCGATGTCTGCTTTGCTTCGATTTCGACCGAATTGCGGCGCTGCCATCTAATTGACGCGAAGGGGCAACGAGAGACATTGCTATTGTTTTTATCGCAGTTGTGGTCTCCATGATGAATATGCGATTCGACCGATGCACTGACAGCGCACACACTTCGAATTTTGGCTCTCTAAACGCACGAGCGTTTGTTGAAGTGAATAAAGCAATATGAGAATTCAACGAGACGCGCCTGTTCATTCAGCACTAAGGCCGGTCATCTTTCACGATCCTAGAGGTGAGGCCGTTCGCTTAAACAGAGGCTCGAACATATCTGAAAGGTAGTTTGCCCCGGCGCGACTTAGGTGATCATCGTAAAAACATAGCGATTTACCTGTCCGTCATCAGATAAATTAAAATCTCGGACTCCACGCTCTAGTATTACTTTCCGAACGGACTCAGCAAGGACTCGCCAGGTGAAGATAATTGTTCGGTTTGCCATACTCTATCTTGCCGCACTTATTTTCTTCGGTTGGGGGATGGCCGTGGCGCGTTACGAGATATTTCCATTTAGTTACATCAAATTCGTAAAGGATGACGTTACCAAGTTTGTGCGTGGGGATGTCGTCGACGAACACACAACCTTATTCCAAAAAGCTTTAAACGATCTCGGCATCCGGCCCGAACGGCTGATAATTAAATTCGCGGCATCAAACTCCAAAAGATTTCGAAAGGTTGAACTTGACGGAATACGAAAACGTCGCGATCTGCCACGGATTTGGATGTCACCGTCCGCGCCAAATAATTACCGGCTAATCGTTGGAGCATTCGATTTTGAGAAGGCATTGTGGGGAGCGATCCTACTTGATCCTGCCGGGCGCATCGTGCACCGCTGGTACATGAATGGCGAAATTAAAGGGCTTACTAAAGTACCCGACACCTTAAAGATTCTTTATGGGGTAAACTTTTTTCCGGACGGTTCGGCTGCTTTCGTTTTTGAGAAGGGATTCTACATGGATGAGCTCTCGGGCGGCATCATCAAGGTAGACTACTGCAGCCAGGTCCAATGGACCAAGGCCGGAATGTATCACCATGTAGTTCAGCCTACAGAGGACTATTCGGCGTTTTGGGCCTTTGAGGGCAACCAAGGCGACTTGGATCCAATTCTTATTTTAATTGATGCCAAGACTGGCGACACGATCAAAAAAATCGACATGGCTGATGTCGAGAAGGCCAACCCGGAGACTATGATCTTCGATCTGCGCCGGCGTGTCGATGGAAAGCACGATAATGCTACACATCCCAACGATATAGACCCGCTACCAACGGTGTTTGCAGATGCCTATCCACAGTTTTCCGCTGGTGATCTGTTGCTGAGCTACAATAACACCAACCTAATCTTCGTTGTGGACCCGAAAACCCTAAAAATCAAATGGTGGTACCTGGGCGCAGGGGATGGACAGCACGACCCGGATTGGCACCCGGACGGCACAATCTCGATCTTTGACAATAACTTGCGAGCGAACCGCCGTGGCATGCCAGCCTACTCAAAAATCGTCTCGATTAATCCTTCGACCAACACGCATCGTACTATCATTTATGGTAAACCTTTCAACTTCTACTCTATTATTAACGGTCATCACCAATTCACAAACGATGGGACGGTGATAATCACCAGTACTATGCAAGGGCGAGTATTCGAGGTTAACTTGGAGACTGGCAAAATCGTCTTCGAATTTGTGAACGCCTATGATTGGAGCAAAAGTCGAACATTGTATTTGAGCGACACTTTTATCATCGACAAGAACACGGCAGAGCGGTGGCTCAAGAACGACTGCCCGCAATAAGGTTGAATAAGGGGACCGATAGAGATGCTATCCTATATAAATGTCCTGAAAGGCTAACCGAATAAGGAGTGAGTGATTACAGTGGGGATGTGACACCTTCGGATTTGCGAAGATTCGATGGAGAGCACGATGCCGCGGACCGAAACCACTTGCCCGCAATATCGGCGCGACCACCACCGCTTTGCAAGCGATACCTCGGACGAGAAATGGCAATTGCTTGAGCCGCTGATGCCTGAACCGACTGGGATAGGCCGCCTTCGGAAAACTGATTTGCGCGCCGTGGTCGATGTCTTCGTTTATGTTCTTGCAACCGGCTGCCAGTGGCGAGCGCTCGGCCAGAACTTTCCACCGCGCTCAACCGTGCAAGGCTATTTCTGTCGTTGGCGCGACGACGGGACATCGCATTGCATCAATCGTCGCGTCGTCAGACTGGCGCGCGAGGCCGTTGGCCGCAAGACAACACCTTCTGCCGGCGTGATCGACAGCCAGAGCGTAAAGACCACGGAAAGCGGCGGCCCACGCGGATTTGACGCGGCTAAGAGATTGAAGGGGCGCAAGCGGCGCCTGATGACCGACACCACCGGTTTGCCGCTCGTGGTGCAGGTCCACCCGGCCAACCTTCAGGACAACCACAGCGCAGTAGCGCTGCTCACCTTGCTCGGCCGGATGTTCCCCCAGCTGCGGCACATCTTCGCCGATCGCGTCCACCGCAACCAAAAGCTGCTCGTTGCACTTGCCGACACTGGCAAGTTGATGATCGAAATCGTCACCCGCACTCAAAGCGTCGGCACATTTAAGGTCGAGCGCAAGCGCTGGGTGATCGAGCGCACCTTCGCCTGGCTCGGACGCAACCGCCGCCTGGCAAAGGGCATCGAGGCCACCATCGCCAGCGCTGAGGCGTGGATCATGATCGCAAGCGTCCGGCTGCTCTCACGTCGACTCGCAAGGGCTTAAAATCATGAATACCATTTCGAGGCAGACTCTGAGATACGTTCTGATTGCTGCAGCGGCAATTGCGGTCCCCCTCGATGCCGCCCATGCTTATATTGGCCCCGGCCTCGGGCTGGGCACGCTCGCCATGGTATTGGGCGTGATCGGCTCGGTATTCCTCGCAATCTTTGCGATTATATGGTATCCGTTCAAACGTTTGTTCAAAAAGCTTAAACGTTTGTTGCAAAAGCGCCCGGCGCCAACGGCGGCCAGAGAACAGCAGCCAAAAGAATAGGCGCGATTATGAAATGGCTGTTCGCCGCCTTGACGGGAATCGGGTTTGTTGAAGTCATTACCCGCTTGCCGGTATCCCCGACAATAGCGCAGTTCAGTGCGACCGTGACCAAGGTTATAGCAGTAATCGGATCTAGCAAGATCTCCGATCACTGGAAGGAAAAGATACTGCCATACTATGCGTTTCGGCTTTTCAAAGTTACCATGTTGATCTCAATTTCCCTTTTTGTCGCGGTCATACCTTTTTTTGCCTTACTTGCTATCTCCATTGCAATGAAAATTCCATTTCTGGAATTTGCAATGTCTTGGATAGGCATTGTGTTCAGCACCATCATTGCAGCAATCTACGCAAAGGTGAGATCTAGTTGTGTCTCAGCAAAGCTATAGATTCTGGTCCCGGTTCATCCATCGCGTAGCGCTCAGCGGAAAAGTGGTACCTGAAGTATCCTTTGATATCGAGCGGCTGCTTTTCCCCATCGGCGACAGCAATGTGGCGGACAAGAAGCATGTGTTCGTTGCTGGATTGGCGAGAGCCGGCACGACCATCTTGATGCGCCAGTTGCATGCAACGGGTGCTTTTCGTTCTCTCACATACAGAGATATGCCTTTCGTCCTCGCGCCCAACCTGTGGGCACGAATTAGTGGCGTGTCGCGCGAAGAAATGGTCGCCGAGGAACGGGCTCACGGCGACGGCATCCTCGTTGACTTCGACAGTCCCGAAGCGTTGGAAGAGGTATTTTGGCGCGTAACATGTGGTGATAAATATCTTCTCAAAGATAGGCTCGTTCCGATGACTGTGGACCCGGAGCGACAAGCGGATTTCAGAGACTATATAGCGTTGTTGCTCCGGAATCATGAGAGCAAACGTTATTTGTCCAAGAATAACAACAACATTTTACGTCTGCAGAGTCTGACCCAGTGCTTCCCGAATGCCGTTGTGATCATCCCCTTTCGTGAGCCGCTGCAACATGCGTATTCGCTAGTGCGCCAGCACCAAGCGTTTCTGAAAAGACATAATGATGATCCATTTTCTCTGGTATATATGAACTGGCTAGCTCATCATGAGTTTGGCCGGGGACATAGACCCTTTATATTTAATGATACTAGATCGCCCATATTGGAAAGAGGGGATCCACAGACTGAATTGAGCTATTGGCTACAGTTGTGGCTTGATACCTACAACTTCGTTGCAAAGACGGCGTCTGA